>Ga0136846_1217074_pt1 | contig 18009 bp, 13 predicted proteins | sample HopSoiMetagenom2_FD_96841 | JGI IMG/M metagenome (GOLD analysis project Ga0136846, IMG submission 96841) | Grasslands soil microbial communities from Hopland, California, USA - 2 Assembly 2016 (version 4) | ecosystem: Environmental > Terrestrial > Soil > Grasslands | place: USA: Hopland...
TCTTCCTGGGCTATGGCGCGATGGCGTGCGCGGCGCGCCAGTTTGTGGGATGGCGAACCGATTTCCGGCTGCTATTCGGGGGCGCGGCGCTTTGGCTCATTTTCTGCCAGTTCCCGGCCCTGCACGACTCTACCCTGGCCAGGATTTGCTTTGTCTCGGCCGGTATCGCCGACTACAGCTGGGGAGTCGGGTACATCCTCGTGAAGGGGCGAACGGAGCGGCTCGCCTCGCTTGTCCCTGCCGCGGCCTGGCGGGTTTGCACGGCTTTTTGTGCCTGATGCGGATCCCGATTTGTTTGCTCGGACCGCCGATCAACGAAGCCGATCTTATGTCGCATCCTTTCATCGGCTTCTTCGCCGTCGAAGCTATCATCCAGTTGATCGCGATGAGCTTTCTGCAGATCGGGATGGAGAAGGAACGAGCCGAGCTGAACCAGCGACGGGCCGCCCAAACCGATGAACTCACCGGCGCAGCGAATCGCCGCTCGATTTTGGAACAGGCCGACGCGCTGCTTGCGAGGCTGCCCGGATCGCAAACTCAGCGCCGCGGTGCTTCTCCTCGATCTCGACCATTTCAAATCGATCCATGACACGTTCGGCCATGATGTCGGCGATGGCGTTTTGAGAGCCACTGCTCAGAGCCTTTCCGAAGTCTTACGGAAAGGCGACCTCTTCAACCAGTCGGCGGCGAAGAATTCGCCTGTTGTCTGCCGAACACGTCGGCACTCGAGGCAAATGCCGTTGCCGAGCGTCTTCGGGCTGCCATATCGAAGCTTTGTCTTATGTCTTCTGGTGGGGCGATCTGTGTAACCGCCAGCGTCGGTGTCGCTTCCACGGATAGAGCCGGCTACGAGTTCCCAGCGCTTATGAAGGCTGCGGATGCGGCACTTTATGAGGCCAAGGCACGCGGCCGGTGACCGCGTGGCGGACGAGGCCGTGCGGCCGCAATATGGAACGCTGCGGGGACGCGTCGCCTCTTGAACACGGCGCCGCCCACCAAAAACACGGCGTCGCCCACCAAACCTTTCCAAGATTTCATCTAGCTGACATGGCACTGTAATCCGGCTCACTCCATTTTTCATGTGAGGGCGGCAGACGCCGCGCACGAAATCTGGAGACCGAGAGAATGATCGACCCCTTGAACCGGGATCCGCAGGGCGAGGCGCCGTCCGCGATCCACACTCCTCCGCATCTTCCCAAGCCCCGCACCAGCCGCGCCGCTTTGCTTGGCGCGGTTGCCGTCATTGCCCTTTGCGGAGCCTTCGGCAATTCTATTTTGCCGCACGGCGCGCTTGCGGAAGCGCCGGCTTTGACCGTACCCGGCCAGTCTGCCGGTCCGGCTTCTTTCGCCGACATCGTCGACCGGGTGAAGAGCTCAGTCGTCGCCGTGAAAGTCAAGATGGTCGAGACGGCGGACGTCTCGGAGGACGGCGATTCCTCCTCAAACATTCCGCAGCTGCGGCCCGGCGATCCCCTCGAAAAATTCTTCAAGCGCTTCGGCGGCGGTGAAGGGCTGCCCTTCCAGTTTCGCGGTCCGCAGCAGCGCCACAGCGGCCAGGCGCTTGGTTCCGGCTTCATCATCTCGGCTGACGGCTATGTCGTGACCAACAATCACGTCGTCGAACACGCGGGCAACGTGACGCTCACCCTCGATGACGGCCGCACAGTGCCGGCAAAAGTGGTCGGCGCCGACAAGAAGACCGACCTTGCGCTGCTAAAAATCACCGAAGGCGGCAACTTCCCGCATGTCGACTTCGCTTCGAAGGAACCGCGCATCGGCGATTGGGTGATCGCCGTCGGCAATCCGTTCGGTCTCGGCGGCACGGTGACCGCCGGCATCGTCTCGGCGCGCGGCCGCGATATCGGCGCCGGTCCCTACGACGACTTCCTGCAGATCGATGCGCCGGTGAACCGCGGCAATTCCGGCGGCCCGACCTTCGACACGCAAGGCAATGTCGTCGGCGTCAACACCGCGATCTATTCGCCTTCCGGCGGCTCGGTCGGCATCGGCTTCGCCATTCCCGCCGAGGTCGCCAAGGACGTCGTCGCCTCGCTGAAGGACAAGGGCACCGTGTCCCGCGGCTGGATCGGCGTGCAGATACAGCCGGTGAGCCCCGAAATCGCCGACAGCCTCAACCTGAAGGGGACGAAGGGCGCGCTGGTCGCCGAGACGCAGTCGGGCTCGCCCGCGGCGTCCGCCGGGATCAAGTCCGGCGACGTGATCGTCGCCGTCAACGGCGATCGCGTGGACAGCCCTCGCGAGCTTGCCCGCCGCATCGCGGCCCTCGGCCCCGATAAGAAGGTCGACCTCACCTATGTCCGCGATGACGCCGAGCACACGGCGAATGTGCGCCTCGGCGCCTTACCCGCCGACAAAGAGGCCTCGATCGGCACGCCTCAGAGCGGCGGCCGCACCTCGCTGGCCAATCTCGGCCTGTCTCTTGCGCCGGCTTCAAGCGTCAGCGGCGCAAAGGAAGGCGTCGTCGTCACCGAGGTCGATCCCGATGGCGTCGCGGCGCAGAAGGGCCTGAAGTCCGGTGACATCATCGTCGAAGCCGCGGGCCGTCCGGTGAGCCGGCCCGCCGAAATCTCCTCCGCGCTCGATGCCGCCAAGAAGGACGGCCGCAAGGCGGTCCTCCTGCGCGTCAAGTCCGGGGATCAGACCCGCTTCGTCGCGCTGGCGACCAATCCGGCCTCCTGAGGGCCGGACGCGTCAGCAGACGGGGAACGCCGGGCAACGCCCCCGTTCGGCGTTCATGGGCGGCAGGTCGGCATTTCGCCGGCCTGCCGTTTCTTTCGAAGAGGGTCTATATGAAGGCGATGCGAATCCTCGTCATTGAAGACGATGTCGAGGCAGCGAATTATCTGGTGAAGGCGTTCCGCGAGGAAGGACATGTCGCCGATCACGCTGCTGACGGGCTCGATGGTTACGCGGCGGCGCGCGACGGCGATTACGACGTGCTCGTCGTCGATCGTATGTTGCCGAAGATGGATGGCTTGACTTTGATCGCCGGATTGCGGGCGCAGAAGATCGAAACGCCGGTCCTGATCCTCTCGGCGCTGGGGCAGGTGGATGATCGCGTCAAAGGCCTGCGCGCCGGCAGCGACGACTACCTGCCGAAGCCCTACGCTTTTTCCGAACTTCTGGCCCGCGTGGAAGTCCTGGCGCGGCGCAAACCATCCGGCTCGGGCGAAGAGACGCATTACCGCGTCGGGGATCTCGAACTCGATCGCCTCTCGCATAAGCTCACGCGTTCCGGCAAGGAGATCCTTGTGCAACCGCGGGAGTTTCGGCTGCTCGAATATCTGATGAAACATGCGGGGCAGGTCGTCACCCGCACGATGCTTTTGGAGAACGTCTGGGATTATCATTTCGACCCGCAGACGAACGTGATAGATGTGCATATTTCGCGGCTCCGCGCCAAGATCGACAAGGGCAGAGATACGCCCTTGCTGCATACGGTGCGCGGCGCCGGGTACATGATTCGTGACAGCGCTCGGTAAGCTTTTTCGCACGACAGTTTTCAAACTGTCCGTCGTTTATTTGTGCATCTTTGCGGTCGGGGCGGGTGTGGTGCTCGCCGGTGTTGGCTGGAACATCAAGAAGCTGCTCGACGAGCAGATCGAGCAAACGATCAACGCCGATATTCGCGGGCTTTCCGAACAATATTCCGAAGGCGGCATTCGCCAGCTCGTCGATGTCATCCAGCGCCGCACGCGGCAACCAAGCGCCTCGCTCTATCTCGTCACCACTTATGCAGGCGTGCCCGTTGCGGGTAATGTCGCCTCCTTGCCCGATCAGGTGGTCGGAAATAGAGATTTGGTGGAAGTGGATTATCAGCGCGCCGGCGAGGAGACGCCGCGCCATCGCGCGCTCGCACGCGTTTTCGTCTTGCCCGGCGGGTTTCGCTTGCTTGTCGGTCACGACACCGAGGATCGCGAGACGCTGCGCAGAATCCTTGGGCGAGCCTTCTTCACCTCGCTCTTCTGGCTGGTGCTATTCGGCACGCTCGGCGGTATCTTCGTCGCCCGTCGCGTGCTGAAGCGCGTCGACGGCATTTCCGATTCCGCCCGCGCCATAATGGTCGGCGATCTGACGAAACGCCTGCCGCTCGCGGGCACGGGAGATGAACTCGATCGCTTGGCCGAAAGTGTCAACGTCATGCTCGAACGGATCACGGCGTTGATGACCGGTCTCAGGGAGGTCTCCGATAATATCGCACACGATCTGAAGACGCCGCTGACGCGGCTTCGCAATGACGCTGAGGAGGCGTTGCGCGCCAGGAGCTCTCCGGAGGAACAGCGCGCCGCGCTCGAAAAGATCATCGAGGAATCCGATGGGCTAATTCGCATCTTTAATGCTCTTTTGATGATCGCGCGGGCCGAGGCCGGGACCCGGCCCGACGGGATGAGCGATTTCGATGTCAGCGAAGTCGCGCGCGATGTCGGCGAGCTCTATGACGCGTTGGCGGAAGAGCACCAGGTGAAGCTCGTCGTCTCGACTGACGAGCCGATGATGATCCATGGCAATCGCGAGCTGGTCGGTCAGGCGCTCGCCAACCTCACTGATAACGCGCTCAAATACGGCGTGCCGGAATATGCGGAAGCTGACGGCCGCACAGTCACGCTCGAAGCGCGTCGCAAGGGCGAAGCGGCGGAACTTGTCGTCGCCGATCGCGGCGCCGGCATCATGCCCGCCGATCGCGCCCGCGTTATCGATCGCTTCGTGCGCCTGGAGAATTCGCGCACGCGGCCCGGCTCCGGGCTCGGTCTTTCGCTCGCCGCGGCCATCGCGCATCTTCACGGCGGTGAATTGCGGCTTGAGGATAATCAGCCGGGATTGCGGGTCGTGATTTCGCTGCCGCTCTCGCATGCCGCTCCGGTGCTGCAGGCTCCGACGCAATTGACGCGAGCGCCGCCGGAGTTGCGTAAGGCATCATGACGCTGTCGCGAACGCCGGCCGCGCAGGCCGGCGAGCCGGAATCGCTGGCGGCGCGACTGCAACCCGTTCCGCGCGTTGCGGATGCGGAACGTGCGCGAGTGCGGCTCGAGGATTTGGTTGCCACTTTCGATTCGGATGCAGGCAGGCGCGAGCTGATCGGCAACGAAAAAGTTTGCGCGCTGCTCCTTGCGATCGCCGACCACTCCGCTTTTGTGTGGCGCCTGATCACCGGCGATCCGGCGCGGCTCTATCATCTTTTCCGCACCGCGCCGGAGGCGCGTCTCGACGAAGTTCTGAGCGAGCTTGCTGAAAACTGCGAGCGAATATCCGACCAGCCCTCGCTGATGCGGATGCTGCGGCAAGCCCGGCAGGAGGTTGCGCTTGTGATCGCGCTCGCCGATCTCGGCGGCATCTGGCCTTTGGATCAAGTCACAGACGCGTTATCGCGCGCAGCCGATATTTTCGTGCGCTGTGCCTTGCGGTTTCTGCTGCGCGAAGCGCGGGCACGCGGGCGGCTTCTTTGCGAGGAAGCGCGCGTGGAATCGCATTGCGGGCTCGTCGTGCTCGCGCTCGGCAAGCTCGGCGCAACCGAGCTAAACTATTCCAGCGACGTCGATCTCGTCGTTTTCTACGATGCGGATTGCAGGTGGCTGGCCGAAGGTGTCGCGCCGGGTCCCTTGTATGTCCGGCTGACGCAGGCGCTTGCGCGGCTTTTGTCCGATCGCACCTCCGACGGCTATGTCCTTCGCGTCGATCTGCGCCTGCGCCCCGATCCGGGTTCGACAGCGGTCGCCATCTCGACCCAGTCGGCGCTCAACTACTACGAAGTGGTCGGCCAAAACTGGGAGCGGGCCGCACTGATCAAAGCGCGCCCGATCGCCGGCGACATCGCACTTGGCGAGTCTCTGCTCGGCGAGCTCTCGGCTTTCATCTGGCGCAAATATTTCGATTATGCGGCGATTGCCGACATCCACGCGATGAAACGGCAAATCCATGCGGTGCGCGGCCACGGTCAAGTCACGGTGCCTGGCCACGATTTGAAGCTCGGTCGCGGCGGCATTCGCGAGATCGAGTTCTTTGTTCAGACGCAGCAGCTGATTTTCGGTGGCCGCCGACCGAGTCTGCGTGGACGGCGGACGCTCGACATGCTATCTGAGCTGCAAGCGGAGGGCTGGATCACGCGGCAGGCGGTGGAGGATCTTTCCGCCGCCTATATTCAATTGCGCAGTTTCGAGCATCGGCTGCAGATGATTGCCGATGAGCAGACGCAGCGTCTGCCGTCCGATGAGGAAGATCTCAAGCGCTTTGCGCGCTTCTGCGGCTATTCCGGCTATGCCACCTTCGAAGCAGATCTGACAAAGACGCTGCTTCGCGTCGAAGACCATTATTCCAAATTGTTCGAGCACGCTGCCGGCCTCGACAGGGACACCGGCAGCTTGGTGTTCACTGGCGTCGCCGACGATCCCGAGACGCTCGAGACGTTGCGGGCTCTCGGTTTTCGCAAACCTGAAGTTGCCGCCGAAACAATTCGCGGATGGCATTTCGGACGCCGCCCGGCAGTCCAATCGCCGCGCGCGCGCGAAGTGTTGACCGAACTCGTACCGGCGCTCCTCGATTCGCTCTCCGGATCAGGCGATCCCGACGCCGCGCTCGCCGCCTTCGACCAGGCGTTGGCGCGCATGCCGGCGGCTGTCGAGCTCTTCTCGATTTTGCGCGCCAACAAAGCGGTGCGCGATCTCTTCGGCGACGTGCTCGGCTCGGCGCCGCGGCTCGCCTCGATCCTCGCGCAGCGCCCGCATCTGCTCGACGCGGCGATCGATCCGCAATTCTTGCAGGCGGCAATTGACATTGCGCCTTACGAGATGCGTGCGCAGCGTGTGCTTGAAGCCTCGACTTTCGAAATATTCCTCGATCAGGCGCGAATTTTTGCGCAAGAAGAGGGCTTCCTGATTGGCATTCGCGTCCTCTCGGGCGTGCTGGATCCACTTGATGCGGGCGGGGCTTACAGCGCACTCGCCGAGGCTGTCGTCGGCGTGACGTTGTCGCGCGTCGAAAAGGAATTTCAGAAAGAGCACGGCGCTATTCCGCAGGGCCGAGCGTGCGTGATCGCGATGGGCAAGCTCGGCTCGCGCGAAATGACTGCCGCGTCAGACCTCGACCTCATCCTGCTCTATGATTTCGATCCCGAGCGGCCGCAATCGGATGGCGCGCGGCCGCTTCATGCCTCGGTTTATTATACACGTCTGACACAGCGGCTGATTTCCGCGCTTACCTCGGCAACTCGGCAGGGACGTCTCTATGATGTTGATTTGCGCCTGCGCCCCTCGGGCCGCAGCGGCCCCGTCGCCACGCAATTACGCAGCTTTGTCGAGTATCAAATGAACGAGGCCGAGACGTGGGAGCATATGGCGCTTACGCGGGCGCGGCCGATCGGGGGCGATGCGACGCTTCGCGATGATGCGCGAGCGGCCATCGGCACGACATTGAGAGTGCCTCGTGACCCGCGGCGTACCGCCGGCGAGGCGGCGGAAATGCGTGTCTTGATCGAAAAGGAAAAGGGCGCCGGCTCCAAATTCGACCTGAAGCTGATGCCGGGCGGAATTATCGATATCGAATTCATTGCGCAATACCTGACGCTTATTCACGCCCATTCCTGTCCCGATTTCCTGCAGACGGAAACCGCTGCAAAATTCGTGGCGGCGTTGCGTGGCCGCTATGTGTTGCCGGCAGAGGGCGAGACGCTTACCCATGCCTACGCGCTCTATGCGCGCTTCACGCAGATGCAGCGCCTGACCCTCGGATCAGATGCAGACCCCCGCATGGCAGCCGAAGGCGTCAAGCGGCGGCTTGCCGAAGCGCTGGACGTTCCCGATTTCCAACGCGTCGAAGCACAAATTGCCGAGACCGCGGCTCACGTGCGCGCCCTCTTTCAAAAACTTCTCTCGCAAAACCAACCTTAAGCCGCGACGACGATGTTCGCGCCCCTTTCGATGCCCGCCGGGATCGGCAGATGCACAAGCACGACCGTGCCGCTGCCAACGGCCGAACGGATGCGCATCGAACCGCCATGCAAATCGACGAGCGAGCGGGCAATCGCCAGTCCCAGTCCCGAGCCCTTCATGCCGTTAAATATCGGCCCACATTGCTCAAAAGGCTTCGCGATGCGGCGCAAGACCTCGGCGGGGATGCCGATCCCCGTGTCTTCCACGTAAAGATTGGTCGCATTGCCGACCCGCCGCGCTCGAACCGTGATGCGCCCGCCGTCGGGAGTGAATTTCACCGCATTGGCGAGCAGGATTTTGAGGATTTTCTCGACGGCCGGGCGGTCGCCGTACAAAACAGGACTTAAGAACGTCTCACGGCGGATCGAGATAGCTCTTTTTGTTGCCGCGGGTTCGATCCGTTTGACCGCCTGTTCGAGAACGGAGTCGATCTCCAGTCGTGTCTTGTTCAAGCGGGTGTGGCCTGCCTCTAGCTCGGACATAGCGAGCACATCGCTGATCACGCCCAGCAGGTATTGGCCGCTCTCATTTATGCCGCGGCAATATTCGACATATTTCATGCAGCCCAAGGCGCCGAAGGTTTCGCGCTGCATAGTGTCGGAAAAGCCGATGATGGCGTTCAGCGGCGTGCGCAATTCGTGACTCATATTGGCGAGGAATTCGGATTTCGCGTAGTTTGCGAGCTCGGCTTCGGCCTTCTGTTCGAGATTGCGCTCGGCGAGTTCGGCAAGCTGCTGCGCCTGGATTTCGAGAGCCTGCCGGGATCTGCGCAGATCGGTAACGGTCGCGGTCAAACGGCGCTCCGACTGGACCAGCTGCTCTTCGTGCTCCTTCAGCTTGGTGATGTCGGTGCCGACCGAGACATAGCCGCCGTCCTTGGTGCGCCGTTCGTTAACTTGCAGCCAGCGGCCGTCGGCGAGCTGCGCTTCGTAGGTGCGGGCACCGGAGGAGGGCTGCTCCAGCGCCGGCTCCGCTTGCAGCGTCGGCAGCGAGCCCCAGCTCATCAACTCGGCGTAAGCGACGCCAGGCTGGAGAGGCTCGGCCGGGAGGCCATGCAATTTGCGGAATTTCGAATTGCAGGTGACGAGCCGGTTATCCTCATCCCACAAAACGAAAGCTTCCGAGATCGCCTCGATGGCGTCGGTGAGGCGCAGGTCCGCCGTGGCGCTGCGCGCAGCCATCAGCTTTTGTTCTGTCACGTCGACGGCAATGCCGATGAGCCGCGGCGTCGACGCACCCTCCTCCTGCACGAGTTCGGCCCGCGCCCGTAGCCAAATCCAATTGCCGCCGGCATCGCGCATGCGGAATTCGTGATCGATAGCGCATGCCGCGGAGCGCAGCAACGCGCTCGCCGTCTCGGCGAGGTCGAGGTCTTGCGGGTGGAGCAGGGCGCGCAATTCATCGAACGAGAACGAATGCGCCGCCGGATTCATGCCGAGCATTTCGAACATCGATTGCGACCAGAAAACCCGGCCGCGTGCGAGATCCCAATCCCACAATCCACAGCGGCCGCGGCTCAGCGCCAAATCCATCCGGCCGCGGATACGATCGCAGTTCTTCTCGGCGCGCCGGGCGCGGCCAGTCTGCCAGATATAAGCGCCGGCAATGGCGAGGAGCACGAAAGCTGTCGACAGAACGAGCAACGCCGAGCGCCAGGCGGCGGAGCGCCATTCGGCGAGCACTTGATTGAGCGGGTGAATGACGGCGACGCTGCCGAGGGGTTCGGCAAGTTGCCTTACGACCGCGATTGCTTCGGTCCCGTCCGACAGAGCAAGCCGGGCGTCGCTCGGCTGGTTTCGCCGAAGCGCGGCGGATCTACCCAAGTGATCACGGAGGAGCCGCGCGCTGCCGGGCGGAAGATTGTCGGCCAGGATGCGGCCAAGGCGATCGCTGATCAGAATTTGCCGCCCGCGACCGAGCGCGCTCTCCGGCAAAATTTTGGTAAGCGCCTGCAGCTCACCGCTCCGCGGAGCATGGTCGAGTTCGCTCGCGGCGAGCGAGGCAATGAGCTCGATCTCAGCAAGTGCGGCACCGACCGACACATCGTAGCTGCGCGAGGCGATGCTGAAACTGACGGCGGCGAACGCCGTCAGGAACAGGCCTGCCATCCCCAAAACGGCATGCCGGATAGCCGGCTCGCAATTCTGAAGCGGCGGTAGAGCTGATGCAGATGGAAATGCAGACCTGACCGAGAATCGCGCCCGCGCGAAATCGTCGGCCGCGTTCGCACGCGCCATTCCGAGGCCCCCTCGAAACCTGATGATACGGAGGTCTGTGCCGCATCGCTCCGAATCAGTGTCATGAGAATCCCGGACTCGGGCTTTGTCCAGTTGTTCACGGACTGTTAATCAATTTATTTCGGAGCGATGCTGGGAAGCCACAACGTCAGGCGAGGGAACGGTCGGCGATGTCGCGCACGTCCGGCGAGAGGCTTTGCGCGGCTTGAATGTGTTGCAGCGTGGCTTCCGCGGGGCGGCGCCGCTTCGGTTCCATCATGCGCCAGGTCCTGAAGGCCGAGAGCAGCCGCGCCGCCACCTGAGGGTTTTTGGGATCGAGCAGCAGCACGCATTCGCCGATGAATTCGTAGCCGGACCCGTCCGGCGCGTTGAACTGGCGCTGGTTGCCCGCTGCGAAGGCACCTATCAAGGCGCGCACCCGGTTGGGGTTGCCCATCGAAAACGCATCGCTTCGCATCAGCCGACGAACTCGGTCGAGCGTTCCCGCATGCGGGATGATCGCCTGCAGGGTCAGCCATTTGTCGATGACAAGCGCATCGCCGGCATAACGCTTATAGAAATCGTCCAGTGCCTCTTCCCGGGCTTCCCCCTCGATGAGGCAGAGAACGCCGAGGGCGGCAACGCGGTCGGTCATATTGGTCGCCGCATCGAATTGCGCCTTGGCGAGCCTCATTCCTGCGGCGTCATCGCTTGCCGCGAGCAAGTCCAGCGCCGTGTTGCGCAACGCGCGCCGGCCGGCACTGCGGGCATCGGGGGAGTAGGGAGCATTTTGGTCGAGATCGCGATGAAGGCGCGTCAGCTCGCGCGAGAGCGCGCGTCCCATATCGGCGCGCAGAGATTGCCGGGCTAAATAAACCGCGTCCGGATCCACATTTTCCCCTATCTCCCGGGCGATATCGGCTTCGCTTGGCAATGTGAGAACTTGTGCCGTGAAGGGCGGATCATCGCTTGTGGCGACAATCTGCCGAAGCGCCTCGCCGAATGCGGCGATGCTCGCTTGATTAGCGCCGACGGGTGTCTGGCGCGCGGCAGCAACGAGAAGCCGTGTTGCATAGGACTGCGCTGCCTGCCAACGCGCGCAGCGGTCGCTGTCGCAGGCGCATTGGAGCACGAGGTCTTCGTCGGTTGCCGATTGCACGAGCTGCACAGGCGCGGAAAACCCGCGCAAAACCGAGACCACCGGACGATCTGGAATCTCCCGGAAGACGATGTGCCGGCGCGCTGTTGTCAATTCCAAAACCCCGCGCGAGAGTTCGGACTGCGTCGCTCCGTCGAAGGCATCGACCTCGGCTTTGAGCGGAAGCGCGGCTCCGTTCGCGCCGATCAGTCCGATCGCCAAGGGCACGATCAAAGGCTTCTTGTCGGGTTGGCCGGGCGTCGGCCGGGTGTCCTGCGAGATCTCGAGCGTTAGTGTCTTGGCGCGTTCATCGCAAGTTGACGCGATCGCAACGCTCGGCGTTCCGGCCTGTTTGTACCAGAGTGCGAAATGCGAGAGATCACGCCCGGAACTTACCTCGAAGCAGGCGAGAAAATCTTCAACCGTCGCCGCTGTTCCATCGCAGCGCGCGAAATAAAGTTTTATCCCGCGGGCGAATGTGTCCTCGCCGACGAGCACTTTCAACATACGGACGAGTTCCGCCCCCTTTTCGTAGACGGTCGCGGTATAGAAGTTGTTGATCTCGCGATAGGTGTCTGGCCTGACGCTGTGGGCGAGCGGCCCGGCATCTTCACTGAATTGCTGGCCTCGCAATGTTCTGACATCGGCGATGCGTTGCACTGCACGAGAGCGTTGGTCTGCCGTGAACTCCTGGTCACGGAAAACTGTCAACCCCTCCTTCAGACATAGCTGAAACCAGTCGCGACAGGTAATGCGATTGCCCGTCCAATTATGCAGATATTCGTGGGCGATGACGCGTTCGATGCCGGCATAGTCCGCGTCCGTTGCGGTCTCCGGCAAGGCGAGAACGTATTTGTCATTGAATATGTTGAGGCCCTTGTTCTCCATCGCGCCCATATTGAAGTCGGAAACCGCAACGATGTTGAATACATCAAGATCGTATTCACGCCCGTAAGCGGTCTCGTCCCAGCGCATGGCGCGTTTCAGCGCATCCATGGCGTAAGCCGCGCGCGGTTCATTTCCATGTTCGACGTAGATCGCCAAATCGACCTTGCGACCCGACATGGTGGTAAAGGTGTCGCCAATCCGCCCAAGGTCCCCGCCAACCAGGGCAAAGAGATAGCAGGGCTTCGGAAATGGGTCGTACCAGATGGCATAATGCATGCTGCTATTGGGAATATCCCCATGCTCGACGGGGTTGCCGTTACTCAGAAGGACCGGTGCTTCCTTGCGGTCCGCCTGGACGCGTGTCGTATAGACGCTGAGTATGTCTGGTCGATCGAGGAAATAGGTGATGCGCCGAAAGCCTTCCGCCTCGCACTGCGTGCAATAAGCCGATCCCGAACGGTAAAGTCCCATCAGTTTAGTATTGGCGGAGGGATCGAGTTCGATTTCGATTTCCAGCTCGAATGGCGCTTCCGGCGGTTCTGCGAACGTGAATTTCTCCGGTGTGACAGCATATCTGGATGTGTCGAGCGGCTGGCCATCGAGAGTGACGCCGAGGAGGAGGAGTTCGTCCCCATCCAGCAGCAGGGGCGCGCCCGCACGACCGATTGGATTTCGACGGAGCGAGAGGCGCGAAGTCACGCGCGTCTTCTTCTGGTCGAGCTTGATGTCGAGCGCCACCCGATCGATAAGGAAATCGGGTGGTCTGTAGTCGGCGAGTCGAACAAGTTGGGGATCTTCGGTTCGCATGCGGCCTCATGGACCATGTGAGCTTTTCCGGATCATAGGCAGGCAGGCCCGCGTGGCCAACTGCGTTATCTGGTCCTCATGCCGCAGCCGGATGGCGAACGAGTGTTGAGGAGAGCTTAATCGTGGAGAAAGGACCAGTTGGAGGATCAACCGAGCTTCGCAGATTCGAAGACGATGGTCGCATTCCAAACAATCCCAAGCTTCCGTTGGTAGTTTATAGACTAGCCTTAGCGCTGTCAGATCATCTTGCGAGAGATTTCGAGGAGCGGTTCGCGGCGAATGGCTGGATGAATAGCTGGCGCGACGGAATCTTTGATTATCATCATTATCACAGCAACACTCACGAGGTTCTCGGCGTCGCGCAAGGTGAGGCGCGCGTCTGTTTCGGCGGTGAGGCGGGGAAAGTCCTGGCGCTGAGCGCCGGGGACGTCGCGATCCTACCAGCCGGCACCGGACATAAATGTGAATCGGCGAGCGACGACTTTCTTGTCGTCGGCGCCTATCCCGACGGTCGCGATTACGACATCTGCCGCGGCGATCCGGCCGAGCACGATCGTGCGGTTGCTCGCATCGCGAGCGTGCCGCTTCCCAAGAAAGACCCGGTTTTCGGCAAGAGCGGTGTTGTGGTTTGGCAGGAGCCTTGAGCCCCTCTGCCCTGATTGGCACGCCAGGAGCCCTGTGCCACTGCGCACAGAAAATGTGCTGCTCCGGCCCTAGAACAGGGCCATGTTCCTCCGCCTGGCCTATATCGCGCTGATCGCGGCCTCCATCGCCCTCCGCCTGGCGTTCGCGTATCCCCAGGCGAGCGCGTCGGATCTGGTGCGGACCGCCGGCCGATCCGGCAGTGCAAGCCCAATGCAGGCGGGATCGGGCACGCAGGAATTCGACTCCGCGCCGCTGATCACCGGCCGCAGCGTCGCGGCCCCGACATCGCAACCGGGTCACGAGGTCGAAGCCGTCGAGCGGCGACTGCATGATGGCCTCGGTGCGGCAGGTTTTGCCCGCCGCTAGTCCCTAGCTTCGCAGCGGCTCGGCGTGGCCGACGACGCGCGCCACGCCTGGAACATCGGCACGCAGCTTATGATCGAGATCGTCGACGGCTTCGTGCACCGTCAGCACCGGAAGATTCGGGTCGACGCGGCAATGATAATTGACGACCAAGCCGACCGGCGTCTCGCGCACGCGAAGATTATGCAGATCGCTAATCGTGCCGCCCTCCGCTGCGCGCCGCTTTAGCGCCGAGAGAATGTGTTCGGTCGTCGCCGGATTGACGTCCCGTCCGGCAAGCTCGTCGGTCTCCAAGGGCTCGATGTGGCTTTCCACTTCGATTGCGCCGCCGAGCTCGCTCTCCAAGGCGTTTTCGAGGTCCGTTGCGATTTCGTGCGCTTTGCCGTGCGGCATGCGCCCGTCGAGCTCGAGGTCGAAGCTGACCGAGCGTTGTCCGCCGATTTCCTGAACCGTGACATGATGGATCGGCAGCCTTCGCCGTGCCGAGACCACGAGCGCACGCTCGAGCACCGTCTCATCGTCGAGCGCCAGTGGCGTCGCGGTGACCGTCAGATTGGTATCAGGAAAGGCGCGCGTGCTCGCATCTTGAACAGCCTTACGAACGGCGCTGACGCGTTCTATCGGAAGCGTCCGCGCCACGCCGATGTCAATTTCACCGATCACCTCGGCGCCGGCTGGGCGCAATTTGATCTGTTCGACAGACTGGACGCCGGGGACGCGACCGACGATTTGCTCGAGCCGGGCCGCCATCCCTTTCGGCGCCGTATCGAGCAAGGTATCAATCGTGCGCCGTGCGAGCCGGAAGCCGGCAACAAAGATGAAGCCGGCGACGCCGAAAGCTGCGAACGTGTCGCCTTGCGGATAGCCGTTGCGCGCCGCAACCAATCCGATCAGCACGAGTGCGGACGCAAAGAGATCGCTCGAAAAATGCAGCGCGTCGGCCGCGAGGGCATCGCTCTTCGTCTCGCGTGATATTTTCGACAGACCGCGCCAGCGAAACATGTCGACAATGATCGAGACGACAAGCACAGCGAAAACCGGCCAGCTCGCGTCGATTTCGGTGTGCGCCACCGAAAGCCGGCGCACCGCCTCGATCGCAACGAAGGCGGCGAGCGCGAACAGAAACCCGGTTTCAGCAAGCGCCGCGAGCGCTTCGAATTTGCCGTGGCCGTAATGGTGCTCTTCGTCGGCGGGTTTCCCGGCCACGCGCACGGCAAAATAGGTGAGGATCGTCGCACCCGTATCGAGGAACGAATGGCCGGCCTCGGAAAGCAGCGCCAGCGAGCCGGAGAAAACCCCGGCGACAAATTTCGCGAGTGTCAGCGCAGCGCTCGCGACGATCGAGGCGAGCGCGGCTCTCCGCTTCAGCGCATGTGTGTCCGACAAGGATGTCCTCCGGGGGAGCGCCGCTCTAGCAAGAAGGCTACATATTTCCAAGCAACAGAGCGCCGCTCGGCAGTAGCGGATCGGGCGAGGGTTCGCTAGAACGCCCGTGAGTTTCGTGCCGGCCTATAGGAGTTTTCGGTGGAATACCTGCACACGATGATCCGCGTCAGCGACCTCGATCAGTCGCTCGATTTTTTCGTCAAGAAATTCGGGCTTGTCGAAGTCCGGCGCGTCCAGAACGAGAAGGGACGCTACACGCTCGTGTTCCTGGCCGCGCCTGACGACGTCGAGCGCGCCAACGAGACGAAAGCGCCGCTGGTCGAGCTCACCTACAATTGGGATCCGGAAGTCTATACCGGCGGGCGCAATTTCGGCCATCTCGCCTATCGCGTCGATGACATCTACGCAGTCTGCAAGAAGCTGATGGATCAGGGCGTCACGATCAACCGTCCGCCACGCGACGGCAATATGGCGTTCATCCGCACGCCCGACGGCATTTCGATCGAGCTTCTGCAGAAAGGCAATCCGAAGCCGCCGCAGGAACCGTGGGCGTCGATGCCGAATACCGGGACGTGGTAGCGGCATGGCCTTGTCCAGCCGCGACCGCTTAGAGGCGGCGCTCGAGCGGATAAACGACCCGAAAGGGGAGGGGAGCCGTGCCTTCCGCAAGCTCTACGTCGAAGAAGCACGCGCCGCTGCCGATGCAGCGGATGCGCGCGCCAAATACGGGCACCCCTTAAGCCCACTCGACGGGCGGATCGTCTCGATCAAGGACCTGTTCGATGTCGCCGGTGAGCCGACGACCGGCGGCGCCAAAGTTTATGAGGCCGCTCAGTCGGCGAAGGCCGATGCGCCTGTCATCCAGCGGCTGCGGGCTGCCGGCGCAGTGATCGTCGGCAAGACGAACATGACCGAGTTCGCCTTCTCCGGCATCGGCATGAACCCGCATTACGGCACGCCGGCCAATCCGGCCGACCGCAGCCGCGTGCCTGGCGGCTCGTCTTCGGGTGCCGCGGTCGCACTGGCCGACGGCATGTGCGAGATTTCGATCGGCTCGGACACGGGCGGGTCGGTGCGCGTGCCGTCCGCGTTCTGCGGCGTCATGGGGTTCAAGCCGACGCAGAATCGCATACCCCGCACCGGTGCGATGGCGCTTTCGCTGACGCTCGATTCCGTCGGGCCGTTGACCACATCGATCGCGGACGCGGCGGCGACGGACGCGGTTCTCGCCGGCGAGCCAGTGAAGCCGCTGCCGCGCCGCGAACTCGGCGGGCTTCGGCTTGCTGTGGCCAAGGGGCGGCTTCTGAGCGGTCTCGATACCGCGGTTGAGACGGCTTTCGATCGCGCGGTCTCAATGTTGAAAAAAGCCGGCGCATATTTGACCGAGATCAACATCGAACCGCTGCTCGAGGATCTCGACCACATCCATGCGATCGGTTCGATTTCCGCTGTCGAGGCGGCCTATGTGCATCGCGACGTGCTGGCCAAACGGCCGAGCGAAATCGATCAACGTGTGGTCCGCCGCATCCAATCCGGCTCGCAGGTCTCAGGCGCCGATTACGTGCGGATGATCGAGTTGCGCCGCGCGGCGGTCGAGAAGGCAGCTGAACAATTGGCGCCTTGTGATGCGATCGTCCTGCCGACCACGGCATTGGTCGCGCCGGTGATCGACGAACTCGCCAGGGACGATGATCTCTTCGCGCGCGTGAACCTCCACGTCCTGCGCAATACGACGGTGTTCAATCTGCTCGATTGCTGCGGATCGTCTTTGCCGATCCCGGATGCGGGGCCATTGCCGGTCGGTTTCATGATGATGGGCGCGCGCGGCACCGATGCGAATGTGCTGTCAGCCGGCGCCGCGGTCGAGAAGCTATTTCTGCAATGAAAAGAGCGCGTCTGATAGAGACGCGCTCCCTAGCTTTATAGGATCATGAGGCAGCGGCTCACCACCAATAGCGGCGACGCCAGCCCCAACCCCAATAACGCCGGCGCCACGGCCGGTAGTAACCCCAGCGGCGGTAGCCCCAGCGGCGCCGGCGCCAGTAACGGTGACGCCAGTAGCGGTGACGCCAGTAGCGACGACGGCGCCAACCCCAGTAGACGTTCTCCACCTTCGCGTCCGCGATGTCTTCAGGCGTTGCAATTGCAGCGGCCGGCGCTTCGCCGGGCAGGGGCCCGGTTTGCGGCATCCGCGCCATAGGTATTGCTTGCGCCGGTAGGCTAGCCAGAGCGGCCGCTGCCCCCGTGACGCCGAGTGCCACTTTCAGGAAACCACGTCTATCCATCAGGTCCTCCGGTCCTAGAACAAACGGCCCCCTCTCGTCTCACGTGCCGAGACTGGTTTAAATCTTGGGCAGAAGCACCGGCTTGGCAAGCACCTGGAGAGGCCGCGGCTGAAATTGGTGAATCGCGGCTCTCTGCAAGGTGATCGGCAACCTATTCCCTAGTCATTTCGTTCGGTTGACAAGTCCGGGCAGCGTGTTGTGAGTTGCCCGCAATGCTCGGAGCACTTGAGCAAATCGGGAGGATTCGATGCTTTCACGACGCCACGTTTTGGCCGGCGCCATTGCCGCACCGGCATTGCTCAAAGCCTCGCGCGGCCAGGCAGCCCAGACCTTAAAAA
>Ga0136846_1216833_pt1 | contig 18003 bp, 17 predicted proteins | sample HopSoiMetagenom2_FD_96841 | JGI IMG/M metagenome (GOLD analysis project Ga0136846, IMG submission 96841) | Grasslands soil microbial communities from Hopland, California, USA - 2 Assembly 2016 (version 4) | ecosystem: Environmental > Terrestrial > Soil > Grasslands | place: USA: Hopland...
AAGTTGGTGCCGTACTGGTAAGCATCGACATGGCTGATGTTGGCGATCTGCTTCGGGAAATGCACGGCGGCACCGGGTTCCGTTGCGGCGCTTTCATAGCGATATTCCAGCACGGTGTTCGAAAAGGTGAAGAAGGGCGGCGCTGGCGGCGGCTTCGGCGGGCCCTTCCTGACGATGCCGTCCGGTTTCGCCAGCAGCGCTGCGACATTGGCGGTATTTCCCAGATGGAAATCGACGCCGAAGAAGACCTGATGTTCAAGCGAGCCCGGCGTGTAGCTCACTTGACCGAATTGGGCGTTGGTGCCGAATTTGTTCAGCCAATACTTGTACCCGACAAACGCGTCGACCAGCTTCGGCCGGCCCCAAAAGGAGCCGACATCGAGCGTCAGCCGGTGGGAGGTCAGGAGCTCCGTTCGCGTGTGGTTGCCGAAACCATCGAGCCCCTTCGGCAGGACAACATTGGCGAAGCCCGACAAAGTCAGCGGCAGGCCGGTGAAGCTCAGTGGCTGCGCGTAGGCGAGCTCGAATTCCGCCGTCGGGCGGAAGCTGACGCGGCCGTTGACGGGATCGAAATCGGGATTGGTGACCGGGAAGGCCGGCACGCCGGTCTGCGCAATGCCGTTATGGTTCCACTCTTTATAGAGGCTGATCTGGAAGGTCAGGTAGCCCGGAACATTGAACGAAATCTGCGGGCCGACAACGAGCGCCCGCTTCTGCGCGGCGAAAGCATTGTTGTGCGATTCGATATCGCCGCCGAAGCCGAGCGAAATGTCCTTGACCGGCCCGAAGGTGAACATCTTTGAATTGGTGAAAGCATTGCCGCTGAAGGTGCCGCGGTAGATTCCGTAAACCTCGGCCGAGCCATCTCCTTTGAAAGGGGCGGTCGCCGGAAACGACGGGTCGGCCGTGGTCGACTTCAAAAAATCGACGCTGACGAAGTTGGTGCCGTACTGGTAGGCGTCGACATGGCTGACGTTGGCGATGTGCTTGGGAAAATGCACCGAATTGCCGGGCTCGGTCGCGGCGGTCTCCAGGCGGTATTCCAGCACGGTGTCCTGGAAGACGAAAAATGGAGCCGGCGGCGGAGGCTCCGGCGCCTTGACGACCGGCAAATCGGCAGCCAGCGCCGCCGCAGCGATCATCGAGAAGCTTGCCGCCGTGAAAGGGGCGAAGACGACATCTTTGCGCCTATTCATCGGGGTTCTCGGCCTACCCTTTCGCCAACGGCGCAACTTGGCAGCGTCATTGGTACGCAAACGCGAGGAATTGAGAAGCCGCAAAATTACACCGGCGATGCTTACTGTGTCATCATTGTGACTCCTCGGGCGTCAAAACGGCTGTCTCAAGCTCCTTTTGCGCTTGAACGAAGCTGTTTTCTCTTAGAATTTATGTGTTCTACAGCAATATTCCGAGAGGTGTGACAGTTTGGTTACTGAAAAGCACGGAGCAATACGGCGCGCTCGCCGGGTTGAAGTGATCTTCCCGATGCTTGAAGAGGAGGCTGCTTGGCTGCAGCAGGAGTTCTGGTCGTGAGCCTTCATATCCGCGGCCGTGCCGCGTCCACTCTCGAGCGCCGCGAGGTCGCGCCATGAGCGCACCTGCCGCTATCCCCAATCTGCAGATCGAGCCGCAACGCCTGTGGGATTCGCTGATGGCGACGGCGAAGATCGGCGCCACGGCGAAAGGCGGCATCAAGCGGCTGACGCTGTCCGACGAAGACAAGCGCGTGCGCGATTGGTTTCGCTCGCAATGCGAGGCGCTCGGTTGCACTCTCGGGGTCGATGAGGTCGGCAACATGTTCGCCACACGCGCCGGGCGCCTCGATCTGCCGCCGATCTGTATCGGTTCGCATCTCGACACGCAGCCGACCGGCGGCAAGTTCGACGGAGTGCTCGGCGTGCTCGGCGGCCTCGAATTGCTGCGCACTCTGCACGCCAGCGAGTATCAGACGAACGCGCCGATCATGCTCGTCAACTGGACGAACGAGGAGGGCTCACGCTTCTCGCCCGCCATGCTCGCGTCCGGCGTCTTCGCCGGCGTTTTCACGCCCGATTACGCGTTCACCCGCGAAGACCGCGACGGCCATAGCTTCGGTGACGAGCTGAAGCGCATCGGCTATCGCGGCGACGAGAAACCAGGCGCGCGCCAGATCGGCGCGATGTTCGAGCTGCACATCGAACAGGGGCCGATCCTCGAGGCAGAAGGCAAGATGATCGGTATCGTCACCGGCGTGCAGGGCATCCGCTGGTTCGAAGTGACGGTCGCGGGTCAGGACGCGCATACCGGCGCGACGCCGATGCGTCTCCGCAAGAACGCGCTTCTCGGTGCGGCGCGGATGATCGATGCGGTCGACGAGATCGCATTGGCGCACGCGCCGGACGCGGTGGGCACGGTCGGGCTTATCGAGAACCACCCGAATTCGCGCAACGTGGTGCCGGGCGAGGTCTTTTTCTGCGTCGATTTCCGCCATCCCGAAGATCCCGTTCTCGATGCGATGGAAGACGAGTTCCGCGCCGCATTGCGGGGCGTGCTGGAGCCGTTGAAGCTCACATTCGAGGAAAAGCGCATCTGGAATTCACCAGCGGTAAAATTCGCGCCGGAGCTGATCGAATGCGTCGAAGCCGGCGCGAGGAAATGCGGCTATAGGTCCCGCAAAATGGTCTCAGGCGCTGGACACGACGCCGCCTATATCGCGCGCGTTGCGCCGACGACAATGATCTTCGTGCCCTGCGCCGGCGGCCGCAGCCACAATGAATTGGAATCGACGAGTTTCGACGAATGCGGCGCCGGGGCGCAGGTGTTGCTCGAAGCAGTGCTCGAATATGACAAACGATTTGCGGGTTAGCTGTTTTCGGCAAGCAATCCCTTTAACTCGGCGATCATTGCGCGATATTCCGCGGGTCTGTTCCTCTTGATCAACTCGAGATCTTTCCTCAGCAACTCGATTTTTCGTTCGGCAACCCTCACCTTGATGTTCTCAATTTCCTTGTGAAGTTTGACTAGGTCTTCAAGCGCTTTGAGCCCTTCGCGGCTCTCTTCCTGCTTATTGATCAGAACGCAAACGGCATCCATCAGCCGTCCGATCTGCCGCCCATAGCTCTGGGCTGACACGATCTGGCGTTCGGCTTCCGGCGAACTTGAATTGTCGTAGTTGATCACGACATTGCCGAACTGCCATCCCGGCAGAATCGGCTGGTCCAAACTCCTTGGAGCCCAATTCATCAGATTAAATGCCGACAAAAACTCGGATAAATCGCTCTTTGCCAACACGCCCTCCCTCGCCTGCCCTGATGCGTTCTCCGAGGGACAGTTTTTCGCAAAAGAAGGTCCGCGCCAATTGCAAAGATTGGCGATTTTGGCCGCATTCAATGCGTCCTAATCGCCGCAGAATGATTATGACGCTCCCGTTGCCGTTTTCGCCGTTAATACCGGTCTGCGGATTGCTGCAATCACATCCGAGCTCGTGCCGACCCAGCCGAAAATACCGCCCTGGGCTTTGATCATTTTGAGCCCAGACGCGTGGAATTCAGGGAAATACGAGCCGACACAATCTTCGAGGACGAGACAGTCGAAGCCGCGATCGTTCGCCTCGCGCACCGTCGTGTTGACGCAGACTTCCGTAGTGACGCCGGTCACGACGAGCTGGCGAATGCCACGGTGTTTGAGGATCGATTCCAAATCGGTGGCGTAGAACGCGCCCTTGCCCGGCTTGTCGAACACCGGCTCGTCGGCAAGCGGATAAAGCTCGGGAATGATGTCGTGCCCGGCTTCGCCGCGGATGAGGATTCGGCCCATCGGCCCGGGATCGCCGATGCAGGTTTTCGAGCGCCCGCGAGCCTTCTTGGCCGGCGGCAGGTCGGAGAGATCGGCCTTATGCCCCTCGCGCGTATGCGTGACGAAAAGGCCGGCGGCACGCCACGCCTCGAGCAGGCGGCGGTTCGGTACGATCGTGCGGCGGAGTTGCGCAACATCGTTGCCGAGCATCTCGCCGAAGCCGCCGGGCTCGAGAAAATCCCGCTGCATGTCGATAATGAGCAGGCCGGCGTGCGCCGGGTCGAATTTGAATTCGTAGGGTTCTGCCGGAATAGACGGCATTGGATCGCAGCCTCAGCTTCGGCGGCTTGGAGGAGCAATTTCTGTGCCGGGCAGTTGCTGGTTGCCGTCGACCGTTTGAGGAGCCGTGGTTGTACCTCCACTTTCGTCGCCGCTATTGCGCAATCTGGCGCCATGTCATTGAGTGTGAGGTGGATATTTGCAGGAGAACCGCATGTCTGTAGCCCTGGTTGCAAGAGCAAGCCTTTTCGCCGCAGGCGTTTGCATCATGCTCACCGGCCCTGCATTTGCGCAAGACAAACTGACGATCAGCATCTGGGGCGGCAGCTGGCGCGACCTCGTCGCGGCGACCGCCGCGAAGAAGTTTAAGGAACAGACCGGCGCGGATGTCGAGTTTGTGACCGGCGGCACGATCGATCGGCTCAACAAGGCAAAACTTTCTCGCGACAATCCCGAGAGCGACATCACCTTTACGACGTCGCATGTCGGCTGGCTCTACGCCAATGACGGGCTCTATGAGGAGCTCGATCTGGCGAAAGTGCCGAACGCGGCCAATCTCGTCGGGCAAGCGAAAATCAGCCCATTTCACATCGGCACATGGGCGTATGTCTACACGATCGGTTACAGACCCGATCTCATAAAGGACGTAACTTTCACGAGCTGGGCCGATCTGTGGAAACCGGAACTGAAGGGCAAGCTTGCAGCCCCGGATTTCGATCCGAGCCACCTGATTGCGGTCGCCGCGATGCTCTCCGGCGGGGACGCGGCGACATGGCAAAAAGGCGAGGCGAAGCTCAAAGAGCTGAAGCCGAACTTCAAGGCATTTTATACGAACGACGCAAATAGCCAACAGCTCATCGCCAACGGAGAAACCCCGGTGCAGGTGATCTTGTCGATGAACGCCTATTACATGATGGGTGAAGGCGTGCCGATCAAGTTGGTAATCCCTAAGGAAGGCGCGGTGCTCGGCATCGACACGATTGGCATCATGAAGGGAAGCAAGAAGGTCGACCTTGCTTATAGGTTCATCAACGCCGTCGTCGATCCCGAAGTGCAGGCGGAGATCGCCAACCTGAAGAAGGGCAGCCCGGTGGTGACGAATGCGAAGCTCGCACCCGACGTGGCGAAGCTCCCGGGCGTCTTCACCACGCCCGAACAATGGAAAGAGCAGGCGATCATCATCGATCATAAGCTGCGGGCGGAGAAGACGGCGGAATGGCGCAAGTGGTTTGCCGAGAACATCATGAACTAACCATGACGGGGGACGCCCCTCTGCCGCTCGCCGCGCTATGAAGGCGCGGCCGTTCTTCTGGGCCTTCGTTACGCCGGCCGCACTCTGTGGCTTCGGCCTCGCCGTCGCTCTGGCCGCGCTGTTCCAGTTCAGCCTGCGCGCCTACGTGCCGGGATCGCTGGAGCCCGGCGGCTTCACGCTGGAGAATTTCGCTGCGCTGATGAAGCCGCTTTATGCGCGGGTCTTCGCCGAGACGGTTTGGATCAGCGGGGTGACGGCGATCTGCACGCTTCTCGTGGGCTATCCCGTCGCCTTTGCCCTGGTGCGCACCAAGCGTCGCGTTCTGAAATCAGCAATCCTGATAATAGTGGTCACGCCGCTTTTCCTCGGCGAGGTCGTGCGAACCTATTCCTGGATCGTCGTGCTGGGAAATAACGGGTTCATCAATGCTGTGCTGATGAAGGTCGGGCTCATTGCCCAACCCATACAGATGATGTTTACGCGCTTCGGCGTGATCGCGGCGCTCGTTCATGTGACGCTGCCCATCATGGTCATCATGCTCGCCGCCGCGCTCGCCCACATTGACCGTGACTTTGAGCGCGCCGCCGAGAGCTTGGGTGCTGGTCCGGTGCGGACCTTTTTGACCATCACTCTGCCCCTATCGGCCCCTGGGATTGTCGCCGGCTTAACGACCGCTTTCGCTTGGACGTTCAGCGCGTTCGCGACCCCGCAGCTGATCGGCGGCGGTCAGGTCAATATGTTGTCCAATCTCGTCTATCAGTTGGGCTTTGCCAGCTTCAATTTTCCCTTTGCGGCAAGTCTCTCGGTTGCCGGACTGGCGCTGACCTTTGGTGTTCTTGCGATCCTGCGTGTGCTGTCGCGACCGCTCGAAGCAATTGGTCCGCATTGATGGGCTCGGGCCGGGCTTTCCGGGGCATACTCGGTATCGCGCTGGTTTCAGCAATTCTCTGCTTCCTTCTGCTTCCCGCGCTCGTGGTGACGATCGCCGCATTCAACGCGCGCGCAATCCTGTCATTTCCGCCGGATTCTCTCTCCTGGCGTTGGTTCGCCAAGGCGCTCGCCTATGAGGATTTCCGCGCCGGCTTTCGCAACGGACTGATCGTCAGCGCATGCGCCTCGACGTTGGCTCTCCTTGTCGGCGCGGCTTTCGCTTTCGTGCTCGATCGCTATTCCTTCCGCCTGAAGCGGACGCTGGAAGCCGTCCTCGTCGCGCCGCTGATCATTCCACATTTCACCATTGGCCTCGGTTTCCTGATTGTCGCAGCCGGCCTTGGTGCGACGCGCGGTTTTGCGATTGTCGTCGCCTGTCACCTCATATTGATCCTGCCTTTCGTGCTGCGCAGCGTATATATCTCGCTACGCAACCTTGATCGGCGTCTCGAGCTCGCCGCCGCGAGCCTCGGCGCGTCGCCGCTTCGCGTCCTGATGAATGTTACCATTCCGCTGCTTGCGCCCGGCCTCGTCAGCGGCTGGCTTTTTGCTGCGATCCTTTCGTTCAACGAATTCACCGCATCCCTGTTCGTCACCTCGCAACGGACGCAGACCCTTCCGGTCGCCATGTACAATTACGTGCGTGAATATGCCGATCCTTCCATGGCAGCTTTGTCGGTCATGTATATTGTCGCGACTGCGACTTTGCTGATCATTGCAAATTCCTTCTTCGGGCTTGGAAAAGTGCTCCACGTTGAAGATGTCCGTTGAGCGCCGCGCAATGGACGACCCCCCCGCGCGGAGCGAGCCGGCTGCGGACAGGAGCTTCCTCCGGCTCGAGGGCGTATCGAAGCGCTTCGGCGACGTCACGGCGCTGAATGCCGTCAGCCTCGACGTTGCGCGCGGAGAGATTCTGACGCTGCTTGGTCCCTCTGGCGGCGGCAAGACAACCATGCTCAACCTTCTCGCCGGGTTCATCGAGCCGGACACGGGCACAATCGAGATCGATCATAGGATCGTGAACAATGTGCCGCCGTATCGGCGCGATATCGGCATTCTGTTTCAGAATTATGCGCTGTTTCCGCACATGAATGTTGCGGCAAATGTCGGCTATGGCTTGAAATTGCGCCGTCTCTCCAGATCGCAAATCCGGCGCAGACTGGACGAGGTGTTGGCGCTCGTGCATCTCACCGGTTATGAACAGCGCAAGCCGCGGCAATTATCGGGCGGACAACAGCAGCGCGTCGCACTTGCCCGCGCGCTGGCGATTGCGCCAAAAGTTCTTCTGCTCGATGAGCCTTTCTCGGCGCTCGACAAGGGGCTGCGCGCCTCGATGCAAACCGAGCTGAAGGACATCCAACGAAGCCTTGGGGTGACGACGATATTCGTCACCCACGATCAGAGCGAGGCGCTCAGTCTGTCCGACCGCATCGCGGTCCTGTCCGAAGGCAGCATCCGCCAAATCGGCACGCCTGCTGAGATCTATGTTCATCCGGCCGACCGGTTTGTCGCGGGCTTCGTCGGCAACGTGAACGTGCTTCGCGGGCGACTCGAGCGGCTGGACGGCCAAAACGCCCGCGTTTCGCTGGGCGCAACAACGCTCACCGTATCCGCGATGCGACTGGGCGCGCTCGCCCCCGGCGCGACCGTCGAACTCTTTGTGCGTCCTGAGCAGCTTCGCCTCGCGGAGGCCATCGAAAGCACCATGTGCCAAGGCGTCGTTGCGGCGCAGGCCTATCAGGGCACGCATATCGACTTCCATGTAAAAACCGATGCGGCGATCAGCGGACGCGTGCTTGTCCGGCAGGCGCAAGTTGACGCGATGAGCCGCTGGCCGATCGGTTCATGCGTCGGCATTGCTCTGACCAGCAAAGACGCGATTGCTTTCCCCGTGGAATCGCGCCCTTTAACCTAATTCAAGCCGCAGATCACGTTGAGCAGCGCCTGACGCCGCTCGTGTCTGACGATATGCATGGCGCGCTGCAACGCCGCAGGGAGTTCAGCGCCGTCCTCCACCCGTTCGCCATAGCCGCCCGCGGCGGCGCAAATCTGCTCGAAGGCCGGTAGAGGCGCGAGGCTGGTGAACGCTGGTGCGTTGCTCTTTGCCGCCCACCCCTGCGGATACATGCCCAGCGCAGAGCTCCGCACTGCACCCCAGGTTGAATTGTTCATCACGACAAACAGCACCGGCAGATCGTGCATCGCGGATGCGTGATGCACCGCCGCAGGATTGCTAAAGAGATAAGCGCCGTCGCCGAGGACGGCGATCGCCTGGCGCTCGGGCGAGGCGAGTTTGGCGCCAAGAATTGCGCCGGCGCCCCAGCCCAATCCGGAGGCTGCGCTCGACCCGAAATAACAATCCGGTTGCTCGAAACTCGAATATTCGAGCTGCAGCGTGTATTCGTTGACGACGATCGCATCCGCATCTTTCGCCTCGCTGATGCAGCGGCTCACATAAGCTGGGTGCAGCGGGCTACGAGTCTCGAGGGATGAACATGCCGCCTGCCATCGCGCGGTCATTGCGGCGCGCTCTTTTGCAAGCGCGTCGCGGCGCAGCCGAATGCGTTCCGCACCGCTGTGCTGTTGCAGCGAGTTCCCCAGAGCAGAGAGAATCGCGTCGGTACCGCCGATAAGACCGAGATCGCAAAAAAACCCACGAATCGGTATCCGCGTAAACAACGGATCGTAACCGCATTGGATCACCTTCGCGGCGGCGGGCGGCTGCGCTTGCGAGGGAAACCAGGGGACGTCGCTCTCCAGCACCATGACCAGATCGGCATCGCCGACCAGCGCGGTCGGGTCGTAACCAAAGTTCATCGGATGCGACGTGCGCAAGCATAGGTAACGCGGCTTGTGTTGCGCGACCGGGATCGCAAATCGCTCGGCAAAAAGATCAAGCGCGGCGAAGGCGCCCTGGTCACGCCCCGCATTTGCGGCGATGATCAGCGGCCGTTCCGCCTCGGCGAACCATTCCGCCGCAATTTCGATCGCCGCGTTGTCCGGAACGGCGCGTGCCGCCGGCCGCAGCCGGCTTGTTGTGGATGCATGTCCGGCTGCAGCAGGCGCGGCAAGAACCTCGCGCGGCAGACTGAGATACACCGGCCCGCGCGGCTCGCTTTCGGCGATTGCCAGCGCGCGATCGACGACGGTTTCAAGCTGTTCGCCGTTGCGCAGCTCGTAATCCCATTTGACGAATTCGCGGATCAGGCCCGCCTGATCGTACATTTCCTGCGCCCAGTGGATGTATCCGTCGCGTCCACCGAAGATGCCACTCTCGGTGAGCGGCGATCGGCCGGCGCTGAGCAGAATCGCGACGTTTTCACGCGCGGCATTCATGGCGGGGCACACCATGTTCGCGGTGCCGACGCTGACATGCACCATCACCGCCGGAATTTCGCGAGACACCATCGCATAACCGTGCGCCATGCTGACCGCGAGATTTTCGTGCGTAGCGAGGATCGGTTGCGGAACAGGCACACCCTTTTGCGCTGCCACGGCATAAGCTTCGATAATCGGCGCGAAATCGGTCCCGCCATTACCGAAGAGAAAGCGCACGCCCCGCTTAGCGAGAAGCGCGAGATATGCGTAAGCGACCGATTGGCTCGCCTCGTCCATGACTCCGCTTCTCGTTACGCCTCGACCGCTTTGCCCATATCGAGATCATGACCGGGAAAATATTTGCGCAACCGCTCGTCGGCAGTGCGCGCATGCGCTTCCATTCCTTCGAGCCGCGAGATGCGCGCGCTTACCTGCCCAATCATTTTGCAGACATTCCTGTCCATGCGCTGCCACGTCAGGGGCCGCAGAAACTTATGCACGGAAAGCCCGGACGAATATCGCGCCGCAAATTTCGTCGGCAGGATGTGGTTCGGGCCCGACGCCTTGTCGCCGAAGGCGACGGTCGTTTCCTCGCCAAGGAACAGCGAACCGTAATTGGTCAGCCGCGCGAGCCACCAGTCGAGGTCGACGGCTTGCACTTCGAGATGTTCCGGCGCGTAGCGGTCAGAGATTCCCGCCGCCGCCTCGCGTGAATCGCAGAGCACCACTTCTCCATAGTCGCACCACGCCGCTGAAGCGGCATCGCGCGCGGCAGGGGGGAGTTTCGCGATGAGATCCGGAACGCGGCGCATCACCTCGTCGGCGATGCGGCGCGATGTCGTGATGAGCCAGGCAGGGCTTTCGTGCCCATGCTCGGCTTGGCCGACGAGATCGCAAGCGACGATCTCGGAATCAGCGCTCTCGTCGGCAATCACCTCTATCTCCGATGGTCCGGCAAACACGTCTATCCCGACGGCGCCGAACAGCATACGCTTTGCCTCGGCGACAAATTTGTTCCCCGGACCAACGATAATGTCGGCGGGCTTACCGGTGAACAGCCCGAACGCCATGGCGACGACCGCCTGCACGCCGCCGAGCGTCATGATCACGTCGGCGCCGGCATGCTTCATCGCATAGAGCACTTGTTGATGAATGCCATCGCCCTGAAAAGGCGTCGAACAGGCAATGATCGTTGGAACGCCTGCCGCCTTCGCCGTCGCGATCGACATATAGGCGGACGCGATATGCGCGTAGCGGCCGGTCGGCACGTAGCACCCCGCGACATTCACCGGCAGAAGCTTCTGGCCGGCCCGCATGCCGGGCAGCAGCTCGACAGAGAAATCCTGCACGGAAGCGCGCTGCGCCGACGCAAAACGGCGAACCTGCGCAGTCGCAAAATCGATGTCAGCTTTCACGTCCCCAGGAATGTCGCGCGTGCGCCGCTCGATCTCTTCCTCGGAGACGATTATATCGCCGATCCACTTGTCCAGGTCTCTCGCATAATCGCGCACAGCCTGCTCGCCACCTTGACGGATGGCGGCGAGCATCTCCGCCGCGACTTTCTGCGCGCCGGCGCTTTCCGTTTCCGGATTCTTGCTGGCGCGTTTAAGGTATTCAACGCCCATGCGCGAATGCCCGCGCGTTCAATCGGCCTTCGTCGCGAACGCCTTCAGCTTGGGATCCGACGCCACCCGCTTCATCGGCGCATCGTCGATATATGAGCTGGCTGCGGGAACTTGTGGGATGGTCCCGTTACCCTTCATGAATTCCGCGATATTCGTGAACCACGTGTCAACCTCGGATGCGCCCTTGGCGCGGTCCATGATCACGAGTTGCTGATCGAGCAGGAAGATGGGCCGCGTAGAGAATTCCGTTTCCGCCGCCTGATCCGAAATTTCGACGCCGCCGACTGCATAGAATGTCTTCATCATCGCGAGCGCTTCTTTGTGATGCGCCTTGATCCATGTCCAGGCGCGGAGATAGACGGCAAGGAATTTCGCCACCGCCTCCGGATTTTCTTTGACGTAATCGGCGCGTGCGATCAGCGCGCCGGGTATGATCGCGCCGGTATCGGCGCCCGAGCAGAGATATTTAGCGCCGTCCTTCTCCTCCAGCGTATAGGTGTTCGGCGCCCACACGCCGGCGATATCGCCGTTTCCGGACGTGATGGCGGAGATGATCTGCGCCTGCCCGAGATTGACGAATTGCACGTCGCTCTTGCTCAAGCCCCACTTCTTCAGACAGCCTTGCGCTGCATAATCGGCGGTCGAGTTTGTCGTGATCAGGACCTTGTCGCCCTTCATCTTGGCGGGGTCTTTCGAGAGTTCCGCGTATTTGCCGGCGCGCACGTAGAGGGCATTGGCTTTGGATTCGTCGTTGGTGATGCCGATGGTGACGAGGCCGAACCGCGCGGCGCCGAGCACCGCCGGAACTGAGCCGGCGCCGCCGACATCCCAAGATTTTGCTTGCGCCGCCGCGACCTGCGGTGCACCCGCCGGGAAGGTTGAAAAAGTCGGCTTCAATCCGAGCTCCTCCCACCATTTCTTCTCCGTGGCGACATAGAAGGGGAGCGCCCAATAGAGCGAGGGCTGATAGCTGATCCCGATCGCGGTTTGCGCGATCGCCGGCCCTTGCGCGCCCGCAAAACCGGCCGCAAGAAGCAGTCCGAGCACAATGTTCTTCATCATTTCTCTCCCTGCTGATTTTCTCATTGATTGCGGTGCCATTACGCCATCACGTCTCTTCCGTGCTTTTCTCTTCGCGGAGGCTCTTCCATATCGCCGTGCGCAGATGGATGAAGCTTTCCATGTCCATCACATCCTCGATGCGCGTTCGATTTTCCCAGCGTTCGGCCTCGCGGACGGAACGGATATCCATGACTTCTTTGATGCGTCCGGGGCGCCGCGTCATGATCGCAACGCGATCGGCGAGATAGACCGCCTCTTCAACGCCATGCGTGATGAAGAGCACCGTGCGCGGATTGACGCGCGCGAGGCGCACGAGCTCTTCCTGCATGAGGACGCGCGTCTGCGCGTCAAGCGCGCCGAACGGCTCGTCCATGAGCAGCACCGCGGGATCGAGCACATAGGCGCGCGCAATCGCAACGCGCTGCTGCATGCCACCCGATAGCTGGTGCGGAAACGAGCGTTCATATCCCTCAAGATTCATCACTTTGAGAACCGCTGCAATCCTATCCCGGCGTTGCGATGACGGCACGCTTTTATTTCGCAGCCCGAAATCGACGTTGTCGTAGACGGACTTCCACGGAAAAAGCGCAAATTGCTGGAACACGACGGCGCGGTCGGGACCGGGTGCCACGACCTTGCGCTCGCCGACGCGGACCTCGCCGCTCGAGGGGAAATCGAGGCCGGCCGCCATGCGAAGGCACGTCGTCTTGCCGCAGCCGGAAGGGCCGACAATGGCGACAAACTCTTTGTCGCGCACGTGCAGATTGACTTCTTCGATCGCGACGACCGACTCGAATATCCGGCTCGCCTTGTCGAAGGTGATCGTGCTCACGCCAATCCCCGGCGGCGTTGCGTAACCGCCTGCAGCTTGCGCAGCATGAGATCGACCAAATAGCCGACGATGCCGATGGCGATCATGCCGGAGACAACCGTTGTCGTGGAGACGGCGCTCTGGCCCTGCACCATCATGTAGCCGACGCCGCTCGACGCGACGATAAGCTCGGCGCCGACAAGCGACTGCCAGCCGAGGCCGGCTCCGACGCGCAGGCCCGAGACGATCGATGGAACGGAGGCCGGAAGCAGAACTTCGAGAATAATGCGCAGATTGCTTGCGCCTAGCGTGCGCGCGGCTTCGAGGAATTTGATGTCGACAAAGCGGGCGCCGCGATAGGCGTTGATCAGGCATGGCGGGAAGGCGCCGGCGAAGATCACCATGATCGGCCCGCCGATGCCGGTTCCAAACCACAGTGCGGCAAATGGCACCCAGGCAATCGGTGCAATGAAGCGCAGCGCGTCGAAAATCGGGGTCACCATGTCGTCGAGTAAACGATACCAGCCCATGAGCAGACCGAGCGGCACGCCGATACAAGCCGCCAGTAAGAAGCCGAGCGCATAGCGTCCGAGACTCGACAGGACATGCACCGGCAGGCTTGCGCCAGCGAAAGGGTGGTCGAGGAGGAAAAAGGCGCGCGCGGCGACGGCAGCGGGAGAGGGAAGAAACCGCGGCGAGACCAGCCCAAATCCCGACACAGCGGCCCAAAGGCCGAAGAACGTCGCGAGCCCGGCGGCACCGAGCAGCCAGATTTCCGCCTTGGAAGGGCGTCGGTCCGCGCCGGCGCTCAACTCAGGCTCTCGCCGCAATCCACGGCATGGCGCGGCTCTCGACCACATCGAGAAGCCGGGTCGTTCCCCATCCGAGCAGGGCGACGGACGCCATGGCGACGAGAATCATCGCGGGATAGATGTCCTGCTGCGCGACATTGAGCACGCGGCCGAGACCGGCGAGCGCGCCGACAAGTTCGGCGGCGACGAGCGTCGTCCAGGACGCCTGCAGCGACAGCCGCAACCCGGTGAAGATCATCGGCATCGCGCCGGGCACAAGCACCTCACGAATATGGGCGAAGCCGCGCACCCCGAGCGTGCGCGAGGCCTCGATAAGGTGCGGTTCGATCGTGCGCACCCCGGCATGCGAATTGATGACCGAAGGGACGAACGCCGCAAAGAAGATGACCATGATTTTTGCGGCGTCGCCCAGTCCGAGCCACAGGATCGCGAGCGGGATCCAGGCGAGCGGCGGGATCGGCCGGAGGATCGAGAATACCGGCGTCACGAACGCATCCAACCGCCGGTAGGCACCCATCCATATGCCGAGCGGCAGGCCGATCGCGACCGCGACGGCAAATCCCATGAGCACCAGGCGTAGGCTGTGCAGCGCATGCTGCCAGAGCTTGTCGTCGGCATACCCGACGACGACAATCTGGCGCGCCGCCGCCCACACGTCCGGCGGCGACGGAAACCGGCCGGGGCTCACGAGCGAGGTGATGGTAGTGGTAATGGTCCAGATCGCGAAAAGTGCAAGTCCGGTACAACAGCCGACGAGAACGCGGCGGCGACTTCTGCGCAACGGGCTATCTTCCTGGCTGTCGGGAAAAGGCGTGATGAAGCCAAGCAGGAGCGAATGCAAGTGTCAATCACCCTAGAAGCGGGTTGTGTTTTGAGTTATAGGTGCGTTACGCGCTGGCGTTCCGCTCAGGTAGTTCAAGATCAAGCAGAGTCGAACTCAGGCTCTTGCCGTGCGCGTCCAACGCCAGCGAACGCGTAACGCCGCCCCCGAGGGCACCCTTCAGCACGAAATTGAGAGCCGAGATGACCGGCAGCTCGTAGCGAACGACTTCGCCCGTGATGATTCCACGGAAATGCTCCTTTACCCGCTGAGCCGTTACATGCTCGCACAGATACGGGTAGTCGTCGTCGCGAAAGGCGATCACCGAAATGTTCGACGTATTGCCTTTGTCCCCGGTGCGCGAGTGCGCGAGCGCGCGCAGCTTCATTGTCACGCCTCGAAAAGGCTGAGCCTTAGTTGCGCAGCGCTTTCGGGGACGAACGCCGAGGCGACCGCCACGATCTCGCGCGCCGATTTCCACGCCCCGCCGCCACCTGCAGGGCCGTTGGTGTAAAGCGTTTCAACCTCGTTGCCGATGCGCGCTGCCTCTGCGAGCGAGTCGGTCCTCCCGACGACGCGGATGCGCACCTCGTAAGGCTCTACCTCGTTAGCCGCGCGGCCATGTAGCGCGTTGACGCCGATGAGATCGAAGCGCGTCTCGCTCGTGGCCACGCCGGTGAGCGCGAGCCGCTCGCGTACGATGTCGAGCGCGAGTTTTCCCCGCGCCACGGCGCCCGCTCCAGCATAGGAGATCTGGCCCTCGCCGATGAAAGAATCGACGTAACCGACGGATGTCTTCAAGAAGCCCGTCTTGGGCGCACCCCGACCACCTGTCACGCGCACGCGGTCATGCCCGATCTCCTCGACGCGCACTGCGGAGAAGTCGGCGATTACGTCCGGCTGGAAGTATTTGTCGGATCATGAATTTCGTAGAGCAATTGCTCCTTCGCGGTCGCCGGTGTGACGCGCCCGCCTGAGCCCGCGACTTTGGTGACGACAAGATCGCCATCCTCGCGCACCTCGCCGATGGGAAAGCCGAGGCGCGCGAGACCGGGCATGTCTTTGACGCCGGGTTCGGCGAAATAGCCGCCGGTGATTTGGCCTGCGCATTCGAGGAGATGGCCGACGACCGTCCCGCGGCCAAGCGCATTCCAATCGTCCATCGCCCAGTCGAACTCGTGAACCAGCGGGCCGAGAAACAGTGCGGGATCAGCGGCGCGGCCGGTGATCACGATGTCGGCGCGGTTCGCGAGCGCATCAGCTATGGGGCGCGCGCCGATATAGGCGTTGGCAGAGACGAGCCGATTGCCGAGCTGATTGATCGTACCGCCGTCCTCGAGCGGCACGTCCGCCGCTTTCGCGGCGGCCAGAACGTCGTCTCCGGTGACCGCCGCGATGCGCAAACCCTCGAGCCCGAGGTCACGCGCAATCTCGCGCGTCGCCTCGGCTGCCGCAACGGGATTTGCCGCGCCCATATTCGTAACGATCCGAATCTTCTTGGCATGACAGGTCGGCAGAATCGCGTGCATACGCGCAGTCAGCAGTGGATCGTAACCGGCTTTTGGATCGTTCATGCGGGTCTGTTGCGCCAGCGCAATCGTGCGCTCGCCCAGACACTCGAACACAAGGTATTCGAGATCGCCTTTGTCGGCGAGTTCAATTGCCGGCTCGATGCGGTCGCCGGAGTAGCCCGCACCGGCTCCGATCCTGATCGTACGCATCGCGATACCCTTTCAGGGAGACATAACCTAAGATGGCGCGAGACTCCAAACGCCTTGCGGTCCAGTTTGCATCCCGCCCTTCTTCATACTTCGTGATCGAGCTGATAATGCAGGCCGACGGCGCACAAATGGTTTCGACCCGCTAGAAATGGGAGATCGGATGAAAGTTGCTGTGATGGGCGCGGGCGCCGTTGGTTGTTATTACGGAGCTATGCTGGCGCGCGCCGGCCACGAGCTTTCGCTGATTGGGCGGCCGCAGCATGTCGCGGCCATGACTACGCGTGGGCTGATGCTCGAGACGGCGCATTTTACCGAGGCGCTAGAGGTCAGGGCTACTGTGGAGGCTACCGGAGTGGCGGACGCCGACCTCATCCTGTTCTGCGTGAAGTCGAATGACACCGCAGCCGCGGGCAAGGACATTGCGCCGCATTTGCGAGAGGGGGCTACCATCCTCAGCTTGCAAAACGGTGTTGACAATGCCGAGCGCTTACAAGCGCTCCTGAGAAGGCCTGTCGTACCGGTTGCGGTGTATGTTGCCAGCGATATGCCTGCACCGGGACACGTGCGGCACCATGGCCGCGGCGAACTCATCATCGGACCCTGTCCGGCGAGCCGAGACATCCGGGCGGCTTTCGAAGATGCCGGCGTTCCCGCGCAAGTGTCGAACAAGGTGGTTGAAGCGCTTTGGACGAAGCTGGTCGTCAATTGCGCCTACAATGCACTCTCCGCCATCGCGCAACTGCCGTATGGACGTATGATCAAAGTGGAGGGCGTGGTCGACATCATGCGGGAGGCTGTCGATGAATGCGTCGATGTCGCAACTCGCTCAGGTATCGCCGTGCCGGAAGACATTATCGAGACGGTGCTCGGGATCGCCGCATCCATGCCGAACCAATATTCGTCAACGGCCCAGGACCTTGCACGAGGCAAGGCAACCGAGATCGATCATCTCAACGGATATGTCGTTCGCAAGGCGCGAGAGATCGGTGTCGCAGCCCGTGCAAACCGAACGCTTCTCGTCGCCGTAAAGCTTCTCGAGGGGAGAACCGCGAGGTAGACGCCTTCGCCTGCAATCAGGAACAAGAATGGTCGAGTAAAAATTCACCGTGGCCTTTGCCCATAGCGCCCGGGCTATATTGGTCGGCTAGAAGGTAGAACCCCGTCCCGGGTCTCGGCACCACAACTAAAGTCAAGTCCTCCATTCGGCCGGGTGACGTTTGCAGAAGAGTCGCGGCGGTTCTGAAAACATTAGTTTGGCTGAGGTCGGCTGAATTGAGCAGCAAGGCCCAGTAATATCGTCCCCGGAAGGCGAATGGGAGGCGAGACCATCTGTCAGAGCGGAGAGCGGAATCGTGCAGACGCAGCTGCTGGGCATAACGGCGGCGCAGGCAATCGACGTGGATGTGCAGTTGGTCTTGGCTTCGACCGGCGCGCGAATTTATCGCCAGCCCGATATCGGAATCTTTGATCGGACGCTCGGCAGTCTCGATCACATATTTTCGCGCTTCCCACGCATGCTGAAAGTAAGTTGCGGCGTCGGCTGACTGAAGCGCCGGGTCTTCAATTCCTTTGATCTTCGTCGTCGGCACCAGGATGATA
>Ga0136846_1236333_pt1 | contig 18003 bp, 12 predicted proteins | sample HopSoiMetagenom2_FD_96841 | JGI IMG/M metagenome (GOLD analysis project Ga0136846, IMG submission 96841) | Grasslands soil microbial communities from Hopland, California, USA - 2 Assembly 2016 (version 4) | ecosystem: Environmental > Terrestrial > Soil > Grasslands | place: USA: Hopland...
ACGACGGCTAAAAATAAATTGCATAAGCTTTAAATTTCCCCTTACTGTCAAGCATCAACGCCGGCGCAGGAAATTTAAATGCATTTAGAACAAAAAATGCAGAACGTACGAATTTGCTGTTCGTTTTTATTTTGGTCAGGTCAATATCAGGGGAAAGATAGAACTGCCGCTTCCTCGGGATATCATATCGCGTGATCTCATTCCCTGAATTATCATTCCACTTATTTTCAAATCCCCCATACATTCCATCAGCGCCATAACCAGCAGCCACATTCAGCCATGCGGGCCAGCTGGAATGCTTCAGGAATGACCGAATATTGAAACTGAACCAATAGGTCTGGGCATTATAATCTTTCAGCATTCGCTCTGGCAGACTTTCTCCAAACAGATCATTAGCTCTTTGTTCCAGCATCGGATCCCGGTAGCTGATACGATGAAAGGAGAATTTATATTGAATTCGCTGTTCATTCCATAAAAACTCCTGTCCCATGAACAGGGACGATCCTGCTAAATTGGCTACTATATCTCCCCAACTCCAGCCCCATTTGGCAGAATGTGCATCCATGAACTCAATTCCCGTCTGATAAACAAAACCGCTCAATCCCCCAATCCATACTGCTTTTTTGTGTGAGACTCCGGCCCATTGCCACAAAGAGGTGGAAGCCCTGCCAGCACTGTAGGCAGTCCACATATGACCAGCCTTATCAATTTGTAACCATTCTTTGTCGTCATCAAACACATGAAATGAAGTATGGGCATAACCCTTGAACCAGGCATCATTCAGGACGATCAATGAACTGCCATATGCAGCTGCTGTAAGTCCTCCTATCAGCCATTGACGGTTTTTAAATTTATTTGGGGATGAATCAGTAGCTGAAGAAAAAGAAAGGGGCAGACCTGTACTGTCAGTAATCCCGATGGCAATCGGGATCGGGACCCTTCCATAAGAATGAAGCCAGAAGCCCGTTGCAATAAATAGAAGGAATATTTTATTGAGATATGACAAATAGCAAAGTTTTACACCGGGTGGCACAGAATGCTTGTTTTGGTTACAAAAATACGTTGTCTTTGGTTACACGAAATTCTATAACTTCATCTTCCTGTTAAATAGAACAAAAGTTATAGTATGGACCAAAAAATTCAGGATAAAATAACTTCATGGCTCAATGGGAGCTATGACGACGATACAAAGAATGCAATCCGTGAGTTACAGAAAAATAACCCAAACGAACTGTTAGATGCCTTTTACCAGAATCTTGAATTTGGAACCGGTGGCCTCCGTGGCATAATGGGCGTTGGCACCAACCGGATGAATAAATATACCGTTGGCATGGCCACCCAGGGTTATGCCAATTACCTGAAACAATCTTTTCCGGGTGAAGTCAAAGTGGCAATAGCTCATGATAGCCGCAATAACAGCCGCTTTTTTGCAGAAACCACGGCCAATGTATTTGCTGCAAATGGCATAAAAGTATTCCTGTTTGAAAGCCTTAGGCCTACACCCGAACTTTCCTTTGCCATCCGGTCTTTAAAATGCCAGGGCGGTGTGGTCTGTACTGCTTCCCACAATCCAAAAGAATACAATGGATATAAGGCTTACTGGAATGATGGAGCTCAAATGGTGCCCCCACATGACAAGAACACAATCAGGGAAGTGGAGAAAATTGCTTCCGTGGACGATGTTAAATGGTCAGGCGGTGAAAAGAATATTACCCTTATCGGCGCAGAGGTGGATAATGAGTATATGAATATGGTGAAAGGACTCAGCGTTTATCCTGAAGTGATCGCCAGACAAAAAGACCTTAACATAGTTTATACACCCATACACGGTACCGGGATTAAATTGGTACCGGAAGTATTGAAACGATTCGGATTCACTAATGTGAATATTGTGAAGGAGCAGAGTGAACCTGACGGCAATTTCCCAACTGTAAAGTATCCTAATCCGGAAGAGAAAGAAACCATGAGCATCGGCCTGAACCAGGCAAAGGCAACCAACGCCGATATTCTGCTGGGCACCGATCCTGATGCAGACCGTGTTGGTATAGGCATTAAGAACAATCATGGAGAATGGGTGCTGATGAATGGTAACCAGACGGCCGTACTTGCTTTCAACTACGTGATTGAAGCACGTAAAACCAAGGGACTTGCCAAACCAAATGATATGGTGATCACCACCATTGTTACTACTGGAATGATCAACCGGATTGCAGAAGCAAATGGAGTGAAATGTTATAATGTGCTTACAGGATTCAAATGGATATCGGAGATGATTCGCGAAAAGGAAGGGAAAGAAAATTATATCATTGGGGGTGAGGAAAGCTTTGGATTGATGATTGGCGATAAAATCAGGGATAAAGACGCTGTTAGTGCAGTAGCACTGCTTTGCGAAATGGCCGCTTATGAGAAAGAAAAGGGGAGAACCCTGTTCGACAAACTTATTGACCTTTATGTACAAAACGGGTTCTTTAAAGAAGACCTGATCTCCATAACAAAGAAAGGAATGGATGGCCAGCAGCAGATTGCTGCCATGATGGAAGGTTATCGAAAAGATCCGCCCAAAAATATCAATGGATCAGATGTGGTGGAACTGCTGGACTATGAATTGAGAAAAGGAAAGAATCTGAAGACCGGCAAAGAATGGGAGATCAAATTACCTAAATCAAACGTGCTGCAATTTATCCTCGAAGATGGAACCAAAATATCTGCCAGGCCCAGTGGTACCGAACCCAAGATCAAATTCTATTTCAGCGTAAATACCCAATTGAAGAATGCCGCTGATTTTGATAGGGTGAATAAACAGCTGGATGAAAAGATCAAGAGTATTATAGCGAGTATGAAGCTCTAATTCACATTCTTTTAACCAAAGCTTATCGGCAGTTTCACAAATTTTTCAGAGTTCATTGGCTAGTTTGGATCAAACATAGCTTATGAAAAAGATCTACTTATTATTGGCAATCGCCATGGGAGGATGCGTTTATCCACGTTTCAATCAGCCAATAACCACAACACAACCAGAAAACAATACCGGTTACAAAGTATCTTACCTCTTTGAATACGGGGGCTGTAAGGTCTATCGTTTTTACGATTATGGAAACATTGTTTATTATACTAATTGCGGTGGAGATACTGTATCCTGCGCTGATAGTACGCAGGTACGAAGTACAGGGTTTAAGTTTAATAATCCCGCTCTGAATTCTCCTGACACCAGCGATAACAATTCTCTGAGATACAGAATAAAGCCCATTGATATTTCTCCCTATTCTAAAAGCAGGTAGACTATTTTCCAGGTAAAGCAAAGGCTACAATAGAATCACTGGATTTTGTTCCCAGTTTTCCTCCGCCACAGGCGATTACCAGAAATTGCCGTCCATTCCATTGATATACGGAAGGCGTAGCAAACCCCGGTGCGGGAAGATCATATTCCCAAAGCAATTGCCCGGTATATTTATTGAATGCCCTCATTTTCGCATCACGGGCTGCTGCAATAAATAAAAGACCACCGGCTGTTACAACAGAGCCGCCATAATTTTCAGTCCCTGTGGGTGGAATGCCTTTGGCATTTAACTCAGGGATCTCACCAAGGTTTTGTTTCCAGACATGGTCACCTGTATTAAGATTGATGGCAGTGATATGTCCCCAGGGAGGTCCAATGGCAGGGAATCCTTCAGGGCTCAGGAATTTATAATAACCCGTCATGCCATAGGGGAGATTAAGGAAACTATCTACAGTTTGTTGAGGAGCTTTGAAATCTTTTTTCTGCTCTGATTTGTTGTCAAGTACAAAAGAAAGAATAGCATTTTTTTCTTCAGTGGAAATTTGATTAAAGGATGGCATCATCCTGCGGCCACTATTTAATAATTCAATGGCCTGTTTGGGAGAATACTTTGCCTGCACATTGATGAGAGACGGATAATTACCAGACCCTTTTCTGTCTTCGCCATGGCAGCCTACGCAATATTGTTTATATAGTCTGGTACCAGCCAGGGCATAAGTTTCTTTTTTAGGCGCGACAGTCTGGATTTCCCGCAGCGTTACCAGCCATCCCATTTCATTGGAGTTTACATAAAGAATACCAGTCTCAGGGTCATAGGTTGGTCCACTCCATTCAGCACCACCATCAAAGCCAGGCAACTGAACCCTGGTTTTTTTAGACGGTACTATAAACATCTTGCCGTAATTATAACCCTGCAATTCTTTTTTTACCACGGCTAAAGAAGAATCAGGCAAATAAGGATTGAGATCATTTTCGGTGAATGATTGCCGCGAGTAAGGCTTTATGGAAGATACAGGTTGCGTAGGCCAGAGTTTTTCACCCGGCATTGCATTCGCAGTATCTACCGGTATTTCATTGATGGGATATAATGATTCACCTGTTTCTCTGTTAAAAACGAAAACCATTCCCTGTTTCGTGATCTGGGCAACCGCGTCTATTTCTTTTCCCTCTCTTTTGACAGTAACAAGGGCTGGTGCGCAGGGCAGGTCCCAGTCCCATACATCATGATGGATGAACTGGAAATGCCATTTACGAGTACCTGTGGCTGCATCTAAAGCGATCAGGCAATTGGCAAATAAATTTTGTCCTTTTCTTTTTCCTCCATAAAAATCAAAAGAAGCGGATCCGGTTGGAACAAACAGTATTCCTCTTTTTTCATCCATGGAAAGACCGCTCCAGCTATTGGCGCCACCAATATGTTTGTACGCAACACTGTCTTCCCAGGTATCATATCCGAATTCACCAGGCTGTGGAATGGTATGAAAGATCCATTGCTGTTTGCCGGTATGTACATCATAGGCCCGGATATGGCCAGGAGCAGCGGCAGGTCCTTCATCCACTCTGGAACCTAGTATAAAAAGATCTTTATAGATTATCCCCGGTGAAGTGGCAGTAACATACAGGTCTTTCACATTACGTCCCAAACCGTCATGCAGATCAGCTCTTCCCTGGTCTCCGAAACTATTAACGAGTTTGCCGGTGTTGGCATCAATGCAATGGATATAAGATCCGGCAACAAAGAAAATGCGTTGATCCTTACCGTCTGTCCAATAGCTAACACCACGGCTATTATTCATGATAAAATGGAAGGCGCTAAGACTGGCAGGTACTGCCGCCGGATCAAATTCCCATATTTTATTGCCTGTTCCCGCATGCACTGCAAATAATTTAAGTGTTGGGGAAACCAGGTACATAATAGAATCAATGATAATGGGATTGCATTGGATCTGGGAAGATTTTGCTGTATCAGCATCACCCGTATGAAATGTCCAGGCTACCTGGAGCTGCTTTACATTGCTGGTATCTATTTCTGCAAGGGAAGAATAGTGCATATTTTCTTTTCCTCCGCCATAGGCTTCCCATCCGGTATGGGCGGTCTTGTCTGTTGAGGTTTTACATGCACTAAAGATCAACAGCACGGCAAGGTATCGTAACTGATTCATTCCAATCGGGGTTTACTTTGTAGAAAAACGGTATTGATAAATTTAGGCAGACTTCTGTAATTTATAACTTATTCCTTTACACTATGATAGTTTAATAGCTTTCAAAGGCTTAAGGGGTTTAACACGTAAAATGCCGCTTGATATTGGGGAACTTTTTAATCGTATTAAACCTTTTAAACTTCTTAAACGCTCGGCTATCAAAATTTTTCTGTGGCAGAAATACTAACGCTTATTTTTGCCCTATTCCAGAATAAAAAAGGGAATAAAATATGAAAATTAAATACCCGGCATTGGCGGCCCTCTGCTTCAGTTTAGTGGTGGCGGCTTCTGCCCAACAGGTAAAGTTTACTGAATATGACCTTGCCAATGGACTCCATGTTATCCTCCACCAGGATAAAACCGCGCCAGTTGTAGCGGTTTCGGTAATGTATCATGTAGGATCGAAAGATGAGGATACGGCTCGCACCGGATTCGCTCATTTTTTTGAACACCTGCTTTTTGAAGGATCAGATAATATCAAGCGCGGTGAATTCATGAAGATCGTCAGCAGTAATGGCGGACAGAACAATGCAAACACCACACAGGACAGGACCTTTTATTACGAGGTATTCCCATCCAACCAGCTTGAACTGGGATTGTGGCTGGAAAGTGAGCGTATGATGCACCCGGTTATCAACGAGATTGGTGTCAAAACTCAAAGCGAAGTGGTAAAAGAAGAAAAAAGATTGCGGATCGATAACCAGCCTTACGCAAAATTCATCTACACTGTATTTGCTGATGTATTTAAGGAACATCCTTACCGTTGGGCGCCGATCGGTTCCATGGCTCACCTGGAAGCTGCGAGACTGGATGAGTTCAAAGCTTTTTTCAAAAAATTTTATGTCCCCAATAATGCGGTACTATCTATTGCAGGAGATATTGACCTGGAAAAAACAAAGCAATGGGTGAAATCCTATTTTGAGCCAATCCCCAAAGGTGCTCCTGTGACCAGGGAGAAGATAATAGAAAAGCCATTGGGAAAAGAAATGATCGATACGGCTTATGATGCCAATATCCAGATACCGGCCATTTTTGCCACCTATCGCATTCCCGGATTTAAAAGTGAAGATGCGAAGGCGCTGGAAATGATTTCAAGTATATTGAGCGGCTCTGGAAGTTCCCGTCTTCAGACCAAACTGGTTGATCAAAAGAAAACTGCCCTGCAGGTGGCAGCCATCAATTATCCATTGGAAGATTATGGTCTGTATATAACACTTGCTTTACCCAATAATGGAGCATCGCTGGACGATCTGCTGAAAGATATAGATGCCGAAGTTGCCGATCTGCAGAAGAACCTCATCAGCGAAACAGAATACCAAAAGCTGCAGAATCAGTTTGAAAATGCTTTCATTAATTCAAGTAATACCATGCTTGGCGTGGCACAGAACCTGGCCGTGGGTTATACATTTTATAACAACACTAACCATGTAAATGACGAGCTGAAGGTGATCAGAGGCGTTACCAGGGAAAAGATCAGGGAAGTAGCCGCCAGATATCTTACAAAAGATAACAGGGTGGTATTGAGATACGAGCCTGAAAGCGCCAGACCTGCACCTGCACAAAAAGGATTTTAATCAAAGAATTTCACTATAATATGAAAAGAATACTATTTTTCGCCATAGCCTTTATCCTTGTGCAGGCATCATTTGCACAGGCGATCGATCGCAGTAAGAAACCCAAGCCCGGGCCTGCACCCACCATCACTATTGCCAACCCGGTGGTTTATAAATTACCAAATGGTCTCACGGTGTTGGTGGTAGAGAATCATAAACTTCCTACTGTAAGAGCCAATTTCCGAATTGACCAGGGACAGGTAACTGAAGGAAGCAAAACAGGATTGTTAAGCATTATGGGCGGTATGCTCAATGAGGGCACTACTACAAAACCCAAAGCTCAGTTTGACGAAGCGGTAGATATACTGGGAGCGAATGTAAATCTCAGTTCAGGTGGTGGATATGTATCCTCACTTACGCGTTATTTTCCGCAGGCATTTGCATTGATGACTGATGCTTTACGCAATCCATCCTTTCCACAGGAATCATTTGACAAGTTAATTTCCCAGGAACTGACCGGATTGAAAACTATTGAAAAAAGTGCATCAAGCATTGCAGACAGAGTGGTAAATGCGCTGGCCTATGGCGTCAATCACCCTGCCGGTGAATTTGAAACCGAAGCAAGCGTAAAATCATTGACACTCGATGATGTGAAGGCAGCTTATAAGAAATACATCACTCCGGCAAGGGCCTATCTCACTTTTGTAGGTGATATTAAACCAGCCGAAGCGAAAGCACTTGCCGAAAAATCATTTGGCAACTGGAAAGGATTCCCGCTGGCACTGGAAACAGTAGCCCAGGTACCCAATCCCGCAAAAACAGAAGTGAACCTGATTGATGTTCCCAATGCTGTTCAATCAGAGATCAATGTGATCAACCTGGTAAATATTCCCATGAGCAGCCCGGACTATTTTCCGGTTATAGTTGCCAACAAGATACTGGGTGGTGGGGCTGATGCAAGACTCTTCATGAATCTGCGCGAAAAATACGGCTTTACTTATGGCGCTTATTCCAATATTGGAACAGGTCGTTTCCAGGCTGATTTTAACGCATCCGCATCAGTTAGAAATGAGAAAGTGGATAGCGCAGTGGGTCAGTTCTTATACGAGATAAACCGTATGCGCAATGAAAAGGTTACTGCCACCGAATTGCAGAATGCAAAGAACCAGTACAACGGAAGCTTTGCACTAGGCATGGAGAATCCTGCACGTACCGCAGATTTTGCCAGCAATATCCTGATCAATAAGCTGCCGGTAGATTTCTATCGTACCTACCTGCAAAAGATCAATGCAGTTACTGTTGATGATATACAGCGTGTGGCTAAGAAATATTTCAACTATGATAATACACGGATAGTGATCGTTGGAAAGCAGGAAGCCGTATTGCCTAATCTGAAAGCATCTGGTTACACCGTGAAGCTCTATGATAAATATGCAGCGCCGGTTACTGAGTCAACCATGAAAAAGGCAGATATTTCTGCTGCGCAGGTGATAGATAAATACATCCTGGCAATTGGCGGTAAAGAAAACCTGGATAAAGTGAACACAATTGCGATGACAGGAAAATTGGCAGTAATGAATCAGTCCCTGGCCATGACGGCAAAACAGATGGCTCCCAATAAAGAATTATTTGTGGTCTCAGTAGGAGGTAATCCGGTAATGAAACAGGTATATGATGGAACTACAGGATACCAAAGCCAGATGGGACAAAAACAGGATATGACTGCTAGTGAACTGGCTGAAAAGAAAGATACCAAATCGCTATTTGAGCAGTTGAATTATAAGGATGCAGACTATAAACTTGAAGTGAAAGGAATTGAGAAAGCTGCTGATGGTGATGCCTATGTGGTGGTGGTTACGTTCCCATCCGGAAGAATTCGCACTGAATATTATAATGTGAATTCAGGATTGCTGGTAAAATCCATAGAAGAAAAGAAAGGTGAGGGAGCTGAAACTGCGGATTATGCAGACTACCGCAAGACTGGTGATATCATGTTGCCCTATAAGATAACCCGCAATGTGAACTCTCCGGTCGGTTCACAGGAACTGGGCCTGACCATGGAAACAATAAAGATCAATGAAGGAGTGACTGCAGAGGACTTTAAATAACGAGATAAATATTAAATCGTTTTGAGATAGGCCCCAAAGGGCTATAGAGAATAAGAGAGCCACAGTTTCGATAGCTATCGCGACTGTGGCTCTCTTTCATATGTGGTTCTCTGTGGCCTAAAAAATTACAAATAAGAACAGTTTCAAAAACACCTTCTCTTCTTTCTCAGCTTAAAAATTTACTTTTGCGGCGAATGCGACCGGTAGAAGACTCATACAGACACAAAGGACTCCGTAAAAAACTCGTTGAAACAGTTCGCTCCAAAGGGATCACTGATGAAAGAGTATTGAAGGCGCTGGACTCCATTCCCCGCCATTTTTTCCTTGATTCTGCATTTGACGAACTGGCTTATGATGATCGTGCATTTCCAATTGGTGAAGGCCAAACCATCTCTCAGCCCTATACTGTTGCCTACCAAACCCAGTTACTGGATACCAAACCATTTCAAAAGGTACTGGAGATCGGAACCGGAAGTGCCTACCAGGCAGTAGTATTGGCTGAAATGGGTGTACAGGTATATACCATCGAACGACAGAAGAAATTATTCAACGATAACAAGAATTTCGCGCTTCTCAAAAAATATCCCTCCATCAAATTCTTTTATGGAGATGGCTATGAAGGATTGCCGACCTATGCTCCCTTTGATCGCATCCTGATTACCGCCGCAGCCCCAGAGATACCACCCAAACTTATCGATCAACTGAAAGCGGGCGGAATGATGGTGATCCCCCTTGGCAGTGGCGAGGTGCAGCAAATGATGCGAATCACCAAACTGGAACATGGTGCATTAAAAGAAGAAGTCTTTGACCGATTCTCTTTTGTGCCAATGCTGGTAGGGAAAAAAAATTAATTAAATATGGATCGCTTCACCATACGCCACTTCAGTTGCTTCTTTAATATTCTCACTGATGGTGGGGTGGGGGTGAATGCTATCCAATACCTCATGGTAGGTTGTTTCCAATTTACGGGCAATCACGGTTTCGGCGATCATTTCCGTTACATTGTATCCTATCATATGCGTGCCAAGCCATTCACCATATTTGGCATCAAATATCACTTTAATAAATCCTTCATTGTGCCCGGCAGCAGTTGCTTTACCTGCAGCACTTAATGGGAATTTACCAACCTTGATCTCATATCCTGCTTCTTTGGCTTTCTTTTCAGTAAAACCAACAGACGCAATTTCCGGGTAACAATACGTACATCCGGGAACGTTGTTATAATCCAGCGAATGCGGCTGGTGATTGAATTTCTTTTCACCATAAGCAATATTCTCCACGCAGATAATACCTTCTTTGGAAGCTACGTGAGCCAGGGCTTGTCCGGGTACACAATCACCAATGGCATACACTCCCGGAACATTGGTTTGATAATACTTATCAACCATGATGCGGCCCTTGTCTGTTTTAATGCCCAGGGTCTCCAGTCCGATATTTTCAATATTGGCTGATACACCTACAGCACTCAACAGAATATCTGCTTCCAAAGTAACCTCGCCCTCCGGTGTTTTAACTTTGGCTTTTACTCCATTGCCACTTGTATCAACAGAAGTGACCTCACTATTGGTCATAATATCGATACCTGTCTTCTTGAAGTTCTTGGCGAGCTCTTTGGAGATATCTTCATCTTCTACAGGAACAATGGCAGGCAGGAATTCAACAATAGTTACTTTGGTGCCTAGCGCATTGTAGAAATAACCAAACTCAACACCGATTGCACCGCTTCCTACCACGATCATGGATTTGGGCTGGGAAGGAAGGTTCATTGCTTCGCGATAGCCGATCACTTTTTTGCCATCCAGTTTCATCGAAGGCAATTCGCGGCTACGGCCACCAGTGGCAACAATGATATGTTTGGCTTCAACAGTATGTTTGCTATTATCCGCACCCGTAACTTCAATCTTTCCTTTTGCAACCAGCCTGGCATAACCCATGACCACATCGATCTTGTTCTTCTTCATGAGATATTGAACGCCTTTGCTCATTTTATCGGCAACACCGCGACTTCTCCTGATCACTGCCTCAAAATTGGCAGTCCCGCTGGCTTCGATGCCGTAATCTTTGGCATGCTTGATATCTTCAAAAACCTGGGCACTTTTTAAAAGCGCTTTCGTTGGGATACAGCCCCAATTGAGACAAATACCACCCAGACTTTCTTTTTCTATAATTGCTGTCTTAAATCCTAATTGGGATGCACGGATAGCGGCAACATAACCGCCTGGACCGCTGCCAATCACAACTACATCGTATGCCATAATGATTGAAAGTTTTTAAGTTATTCAAACGCGGTGCGAAGTTAATTAAACATAACTAAGCCACCAATGGGTGTGCGTTTTCTTGTACTGGCTGTACCACCGGCACGGGAAATAGAGTAGTACCACAACGGAAAACCAGATCAGGTATACTATTGGCAATCCCCACCCGAATGTTGCCGGACGGAAATTAAATGGAACAAACGGTGATATTATCTCAGCTGTACTGTGACCAGTAGCAAAAAATGCAATGATCAGGATAATATGTAGCAGGTAGAAATGGCAGATATAATAAAAGAAGGGCACCCGGCCATAAACCGAAACAATGTCCTTCCACCTTCCTTTTACATTTTCCAAAAAAGCCAGCGCAAGACAGGAAGGTCCAAGCGTCATGGATAAATATAACAGGGAAGGGGGATATTTTGTTGTATTCAGGAAGGCAAGCAGGTTAAACCGGAAACTGTCGCCTTTAACCCTAGGGAAAGTGTCGCCATACGCATTCGTAGCACGCAGTACAATAAACAGGACGATCAGGCCTGTACCCAATTGAAGCAGCCTTGCTTTTCTTTTTTCCGCAGGAAAGTCCCTGTTGAACCAGGTCCCGATACTATACCCTAGCAACATCACCCCTGTCCAGGGAAGAATAGCATATACCGCTGCAGCGACATGCGTTGAATCAAGCGGTATAATTGTAAAAGAGGCCCGGAAGAAAATTGCCATTATAGTTTTGCCAGCGCCTTCTTTGGGTAAGTTAACCAGATCAAGAATATTATGACCAAAGAAAAGCAGCAGTCCCACAATAAGAACAAGCTTCGGTGAAATACGGCTGAGTAATCCCAGGATAACCATACTCCATCCAATGGCCCATATCACCTGGAGAACAATGAAACCGAAGAATGGGTTAGCCGTAATTCCCAGGGTTACAATAGTGATCTCAACCAGTACCAGCCATAAGCCCCTTTTGATGAGAAAAAGGCTGGCTTCAGCTCGTGTTTTCCTCAGAGAAGATAAATAGGCAGAAACGCCAGACAGGAAAACAAAAGTAGGTGCACAGAAATGCGTGATCCACCGGGTAAAATAGATGGGTACAGTAGTAGTGGCGGGATCCAGGGGATTTCCGGTTATTGCGGGCTGATGAAAGAAATCACGGGTATGGTCCAGGGCCATTATGATCATTACAAGCCCGCGTAAAATATCGATAGATTCAATGCGTTTAGAGCGCGTCAATTCCATGTGAGTTGGTTGTACACTAAAGATAATGAGAACTCTTGCTAACTTAGCTTCATATTTTTAACTATGAGGATACTGATTTCCCTGTTTTTGATAGGCGGCTCTGTTTCAGTTTGCGCCCAGACTTTATTGCCAACGCCGCGCAATGTGCTGGCTGCTTATGCCAATGGTACCAGATCTATAGATGGCAGGCCTGGCAAAAATTACTGGCAGAACACAGCTGATTATACCCTGGATATAAATTTTGATCCCGCAACAAGGTTATTGAAGGGAGTGGCGGATATCCAGTATACTAACAATAGTCCTGATACTTTGAAACAGGTTTGGTTCAAGCTGTATCCGAACATCTATAAAGCTTCTTCGCCCCGTCAATCTCCTGTTGACCCGGAAGATCTTGGCGAAGGCGTTATCATCGATTCTTTGTTTATCAATGGGCAGCCGACTGAAAAAAACAGGTTCGTCATCAATTCTACCAATGCAACGGTGGGGCGGCAAATGATCGTGAATGGTCAGATAATTAATTTCCGTATCGTCTATCATTATACGCTAAACAAAGGTTCTCATATTCGCACAGGGGAAATAGAACCCAACGCAGCGTTTATTGCCTATTTCTTTCCGCGTGTAGCAGTGTATGATGATATTGATGGATGGAACATTATTCCCTATACCGGCACACAGGAAATGTATAATGATTTCTGTCATTTCAAGGCTGCCATCACTGTACCTCGCAATTTTATAGTTTGGGCTACGGGTGATCTGCAAAATGCAAAAGACGTTTTGATGCCTGCATATTATCAACGATTGCTGCAGGCCGAAAAGAATGACGGGATAACAACCATAATCGATAGTACTGATCTGAAAGGGCCAATCACTTCATCTGCAGGGCAAAATACCTGGCAGTATGAGGCAGACAGTGTAACTGATTTTGTTTTTGCATTAAGTGATCATTATCTCTGGAAATCTACCAGCCTGGTTGTGGATCCAAAAACAGGGAGAAGAACACGGGTCGATGCAGCCTTCAATCCAAAACATCATGATTATTTTGAGGTGGTGAATGACGCCCGCAAAACTGTTCATGCAATGAGCTATGTGTTTCCGGCATGGCCATATCCATATCCTCATATATCTGTGTTTGATGGATTGGATCAGATGGAATATCCGATGATGGTGAATGATAATCCTGTGGAGGACCGTCATGAAAGTGTTGAACTGACGGACCATGAAATATTCCATACTTTCTTCCCCTTTTATATGGGAATCAATGAAACCAAGTATGCATGGATGGATGAGGGCTGGGCTACTATTGGCGAATGGCTGATCTCACCGATGATCGATTCAACGATTATTGATGAATATGGTGTGCGCGCTTATTCCATAACAGCCGGTAATGAAATGGACCTGCCGATCATTACCCCGAGCACAGAACAAAATCGCAGCTATTACACTAATGCCTATCCAAAGCCTGCCATGGGTTATCTCTATATAAAAGACTACCTGGGAGATAAACTGTTTACAAAAGCCATCCATCATTATATGGAAGAATGGCATGGCAAACATCCCTTACCCAATGATTTCTTCTATAGTATGAATGAAGGTTCCGGAAAGGACCTCAACTGGTTCTGGCAAAAATGGTTTTTCGATAATGGAGTACCGGATCTGAGTATTTCCGCCGTTCGCAAAGCTGTAGATAAACATACAGTCATTGTCACGCTTAAAGGCAATAAACCTGTACCAGTTGATCTCACCGTTTTTTATAAAGATGGAACCAAAGAAAAGATACATCGCAGCATCGCAGTTTGGGAAAAAGGAAAGACCAGCGTAACTATTTCTTTCAATGTAACGCAGACTGTAAGCAAAATTGTATTGGGTGATGCCCATACACCAGACAGCAATCCGAAAGACAATACCTGGGAATTGAAATAACGATTTCCTATTCCATTCTCAGATTCTTTACGGGATTGGCAATCGCTGCCTTATAAGTTTGAGACAGGATGGTAAACAATCCAATTCCCAACAGGAAAAGGAAACATACCAGCACATGAAACAGATTAAAGGAAGTTCGCTCACTAAAGATCTGTATAAACATATTTGCAAGGATCCAGCCAATCGGCATGGCTATCAGGCCGGAAATGAGCAGGAGTCTGATAAATCCCCTGGAAAGTATTTTCATTATTTGTACTTCACTTGCTCCGATCACCTTGCGTACACTGATCTCTTTTCGTTTTACTTCTACCGTATAAACAACCAGACCCAGCAATCCGAGGCTGGCGATTGCCAGAGCTATAAACGCAAGAAACCCCAGTAATGATATGGTAGCTGCCTGTGAATTGGCTCTTTCCAGGTCTTCTGCCAGCCAGGTTACCGATTCAGGCTGCGCAGCTTTCAAATCACTTAATACTGCTTTCACGCGGCTTTCTATAGCTGTTTTGTCTACACCTGCCGTTTCAATATAAAGATTAGTGGAAAACTCCCTGTTAAACCTGAATGCAAGCGGATCAACTGGAGAGCCTGCATTTTCATACCTGAAGTCTTTAAGAACACCTGCAATTTCCATCTGCGTTGAATCATTCACCCACAACTTTTCCCCTATAGCCTTTGAAGGTTCAGGAAATCCTAATGCCTGGGTTGCTTTTTCATTTACTAAAATATATTTCTCCTTTTCCGCAGGAGACAGGGCGGGTAAATTTCTGCCTGCGGTTAAGGCAAAATGCATGGTTGGCACAAAATCCTCATCCATGTAATAATATTTCAGGGCAACTATATCTTTTTTCTCACCGAGCCATGCAGATGTTTTCAACCCATTAAATCGACTTGCAAAATTTGCTGAAGATCCGGCAACTGATTTGACGCCTGTGATGGCTGCCAGTTTTTGTTTTATCAACTCTTCACTTATATCCCTGGTCTGTGCAAAAAGAATACTCTCCTTTTTAAAACCGGGATCCAGCCGGCCGAGAAATGTAAATTGCCTGTAGAATACGAACAGGAATATTATTACAACCAATGAAAGGCTGTATTGGAAAACGATCAGTGTTTTTTGCAGGTTTAATTTTCCGAACAGGCGTGCTGTAGCCATATTTTTAAATACCCGTAACGGTTTAAAAGCAGATAATATCCATGCTGGCGCAGTACCTGCGAGAGTTCCCGCAAATAAGGCATACACTATTGCCCAAATTATAAATTGGCTATTATAGTGAAAGGAAGAAGGAATAAACTCATAGCCGTCATTAAAGGGAGAATAGCGAATAATGAAATATAATATAAGACCGGCAAACAGAAGGGCAAAAACCGATAATAAAATAGATTCGAATATGTATTGTATGAAGATCTGGGAACGTTTGGCGCCTGCAATTTTTCTTATGCCAACTTCTTTTGCCCGTGTTAGTGCTCTGGCAATAGTAAGATTTGTATAGTTAAAACAGGCTGCCAGTAAAATCAATAATGCTACACTTCCTTCGATATAAATTTTCGTCCAGGAAGTGCCGACTGCATTGTCATTTGCCAACCTTTCACTGCCAGGGCTAATTTTATTTAGAGGTTGTAGCAGAAAGGAGACCACCCCCTGATCGTTGGCTTTATTCAAATTATTTGCCAGGGCATTCAGGCGTGATTGCATGGCAGAGACTGATACATTTTTCTTCAATAGTATATAAGTATAAGCCGAATTGAAAGCAAACCAGTTATCTGATTTTGTTTCCAGATACTTACTGCTTTCCATTTGTGGTACGGTACCATAGGAAGCAAAGGCATCATAGTTAAGATGCGTTTTGCCCGATGGAGTATTCAAAACCCCTGTAACAATAAACGCAGGCCCATTTTCAAATTGCAGCGTCTTGCCAATAGCATTGCTATTGCCGAAATATTTTTCGGATGTTTCTTTACTTAAGACGATTGAATTTGGTTCCCGGAGAGCTGATGATGCATCACCAGCTGTGAGAGTAAATCCAAATATGGAAAAGAAAGAAGGTTCAGTGAAAGCACCTCTGATAAAGATATCCTTGCCATTTGAATTTGCTTTTCCATTCAATGCAGGATATACGCTGGTAACAGCTTCTATTCCGGTTGCTTCGCTTCCAAGGCTGTTCAGCAAAGGCAATGGAGTACTTGCCATTTTCCATTTTTCCTTATTCTTTTCCTGGTATTCTGAAGTAATGCGGTAAGTCCTTTGGGGATAAGGGTGAAATTTATCAAAACTAAATGCATCCTGTGTGCGTATCAATATCATCAACCCCACTGACATGCTTAAACCCAGGCCGAATATATTTATGAAACTTGTCAGCCTGTTTTTAAACAGGCTACGTAATGCGATCTTTAAATAACTGCTGAACATAAGCGGATAATGATATGACAGGTGAAAAGTAAAATCTTATGAGGCCCTGATTTTCAATAAAGATGCCAAAGATAAAAATCGTTTACTGATAAGCCTTTGTGATCCTCCTGGTTTCCCGGGTGTCCGGAAACGGACAGCTAGGGTATCTTTTCCGTACAGATCACCAGCAAACCTTCCATGGGTATGATCCGTGCATGCCGATGATAATGAAACCCGGAGTCCATTAGCCATTTACCACTCAGATTGATCCCGGGCACCTGGTTATAACAATCATAATCCCTTTCGCGGATAAGCGGCTGGATCTTCAATCTGCGGCTGGCCGGAAGCTTTGATAAACTTTCATTTTCCAGTAATAAGAGGGATTGCTGCAATTGTAACATATCAGCAATTACTATTTCCGCATTGGTGGAAACGGGTAAAGAAGCGTTGAGAACCTTTGGCTCAGCAATTGTTTGTTGATTCTTCATGATTAATGTTTGAGGAATAAAAATACTATTGCACAGTAGCGGAATCCAAAGTGAAAAAACAATAGTTTTTGTCTTTTTGGCCGAAGGATTGTAGTAGGTATTTAAACAAAACTTATGTCCACTACTCCAGAAATAATGGGAACAGAAGAGAAAGCAGTTAGGCTGGTCTATCAGCATTTATTACAGGCATGGAATACTATGAATGCTAAGGAATATGCAGGATTGTTTGATAAGGAAGCAAACCTGGTAGGTTTTGATGGATCACAGGCAAACGGGAGGGAAGAGATTCTGGATCATCTCACCAGCGTCTTTGAGGACCATAAAACCGGAAAATATGTGGGCCTGGTGAAGGAAGTGCGTTTCCTGGATGCCGTAACGGTTATTCTAAGGGCTGTTGCCGGGATGGTTCCAGATGGTCAGAAAGATATCAACCCTGCCATCAATGCCGTTCAGACCGCCGTGCTACATAAAATTGGCAATAAATACCGGATTGTACTTTTCCAGAATACTCCCGCTGCCTTCCATGGCCGCCCGGAAGAAGCTGAGAAATTAACAGCTGAACTCCGCAAAGAGCTGGAACTGGCGGTA
>Ga0136846_1218603_pt1 | contig 18002 bp, 12 predicted proteins | sample HopSoiMetagenom2_FD_96841 | JGI IMG/M metagenome (GOLD analysis project Ga0136846, IMG submission 96841) | Grasslands soil microbial communities from Hopland, California, USA - 2 Assembly 2016 (version 4) | ecosystem: Environmental > Terrestrial > Soil > Grasslands | place: USA: Hopland...
TCGTAAAAACAGGCTGCTTCATTACATTTTGCAACTGGCCTACACCATTCAGCGTGCCGTCTATCAAAAGGGTATCTGCATGCATGAAGCCGGTAAATGTGGCCAACTTGAATTGTGAGAAACGCACATCTATTGGCGAATTCGGGCCGGAAGTTGTACTGTTGATACTGAGTTGCTGTCCACCCTTTGCAAGCACAAGATCGTTGATGTGTACATCATCAGGAGTAACCACGATTCGGTTATTATTAGGCACAGACCAGGCTTCATAATTCAACAACAGATTACCTGGCTTTATTGAAAATTCGTAGTTGCCAAAAGTCGGCTGGTTGACGAGTAATCCGAGATGATACTTATCCTTAGCCGATTTATCCTTAACATTCAATGCAAGGTCTATTTGATTATTTGCAACCACTCCATCAACACTCAAACCATAGATGTTCATGGTTTGACCATTTTTCAAATGATCGAGGGTCGCTTTTAACGTGATCCCTGATTGACCGGAGCCCGCTTGAAAATGCAATTGATCAAATGCGTTTCCCGCATACGTTATTAATGGTGCATCCGCTGCTAATTTCCACCCTGCTGTACTGGAAAAGTTTCCCTGTATACTTATGGGGTCCATGCGCGTTAGGCCAGGCATAAGAATTTTCCACAGTGGTTTATCGAGAATGTTTGCGGAAACGGTAAAATCATACGGCGAAACCTGCGCAGCCTTGTACGCCGGCATCATGGCGAAGTAAGGTTGAATTGCACTTTGAATGATGGAACCGATTTCTGTAAGCTTGTAATTGCCCGCCAGCGCCGCATTGAATGCATCACTCTCCAGACGAAGGAATCTTCCTTTGGCATCCACTCCTGCATTTAACTGAATGGTATCTATTTGGAATCGTTGTTCGTAATTGGTCAGCAACGATTGTGTAATGAACACATTTCCCTGCAGGTTATCAGGATTCGCATTTGTAAAATCACCTCTTATCTTTCCTCTGTATGCAATCGGTGTGGTAGAAAAATGTAGTGGAAGCGTTTTAATACTGTCAATGGTTGCATCAAATTTGAACGCTGGTGAACTTCCGGCAAGGTCGCCATTTGCCTGTAACTCCAGATCAACATTTGGATCGTGGATATTTGCCGTCAGTTGTAATCTTTGCTGCGCAAGGCTTCCATTGAACCGGGCATTGTGATACTCATATTTATTAATTACTGCCGATTGTATGTTTCCATTAAAATTCACATTTGCAGTCTTGGGGTCAGTACCTCTCCCGGTTGCCTGCACTACTGCAGTGATCTTTCCAAAATTCTCGTTATCCTGAATGATCGTTCCTACATCAAGATTGTTGGCGGCAACATTCAATGCATAATCCAGGTTTGCTAGATTAGTGGCGTGCCTCACTCTTCCCCTGATCCTTGCGCTGCCAAGGGAAGTGTTGATTGCTAAATTCGGACTGATATCTTCTATGTTGCCGGACAAGGTGCCAGACATATTCACACGTTCTGGAAGCGTAATATTTTTCGGAAACATAGTGGGAGACACAAACACCATCACATCCTTCCTGGTTGTTGTAAACTGGTTAATCCGAAGCTGGCCACTCGCATTATTTGGATTCATGGCACCTACTATGGTTCCATTCATATCAAGTCGGGTGCTGGTTAAGCCTCTTGCCTGTAGGGTTTCAATCACAACATTATTCATATTACCTCTTACCCTTCCGTTGAGGTACCACACATCATTCTTATTTCGAAATGCAGGTTGCGATCTAAGTTGAGGAGCAAAAACAAGGAGATCCTTTACCTGGACTTTGGTATTTTGAAGATCGATGTTCATGCGCAGCGAAGCCATGTCCTTCGTTACTGCTTCCAATGACGGATAGGTGAGAACGATATCTCTCTTTATAGAAGTACCTGGCGTTTCTAATAAGAAATCTTGCAGATGCGCCTCCCTTCCCGAATAAAGAATTTCACCCTTTAATTTGTTCAACTGGAAACCGCTCTTTTCTTTCATCCTTCCTTCATCAACTGTCAGCAGCACGGAATCCTTATTATAAACTAAATCGTTCACATGAAGCGTCACATTATCTGCAAGAATATGAGAATAGTCCATGCCGGAAGAAAGCCTCGGTTTACTGTCATCATCAAACTGGATCGTATTGTCATTTAGTTGCATGTTGGCGATGTTCAATTTCCAGTCCATCTGCGCCTGGCTATTCACATCCTGTTTGACCTGCTGCACTACCTCTTTCGCTTCCTGCTTGTTTCCTAATCTTACTACAGTACTTGTCTTATCGAGTTTTACTGTGTTGAGTTGAATTAACCTGTTGGGGAGGTCCACTTTATTTGCTTCGACCTGCAAATTGCCCAGCTTGATCCTATTGTAAAAAGCAGAAACATCATTCCGGTAATCGATGTCGATATTTTGTAACGAAAGATTTTTGAAATTAAGATTGATGTCCACGGGTGCGGCCGCCTGCGACAGATCTTTCGAAGTGGAGTTGACAGTTGTGACAATCGGCTTTCGCTGGTATATTTTAGCAACTACCCCATTCACCTGCGTTTCGGGAATGCTGAAAATAAATTTATACGGATCGAACTTATCAATCTTTGTTGTGAAATGATTGATGTCAACGTCCATGTCGCTTCCGCTTACCACATCTTTATAAATGAGATGCACCTTATTTAGGAGAATGGAACTGATATCTACCTGCATTACTGAAGTGTCTTTTGTGTTGACAGGTTTCTTATCAGCCGGCATAAATGCATCTACGATAAACTGGAAATTATAAGTGGTATCTGGTAATTGTCTCTTGATCTTTGCAGTAATTCCTTCGAGCTGGATTTCATTGATCTCAACAACGTTATTGAACAAACGAAAAAGGTCAATATCAACTTTTAGGCGTTTGCCGGCGAGCAGCGTGTCCTTTGATAAATCCTCGATATATACATCCTGAAGCGAAACAATATCGGGAAGCCCAAGATAAAGTTTACCAATAGCTACCTTGGTGTGCAACTTATTGGAGAGATATGACTGTACTTTTTTTCGTGCGAAATTTTGAACCGGCGGTGTTTGGATCAAAATAAATATAAGTACAATTAGCGCGAGGATACCTATAATTACTTTGGCGAATAGTCTCAACACTTTCCGCAGATGATACCATGAGCTCGGAGCTGTTCTTGTTTCAGGCATATCCTACTTGTCATTCAAACTTTTAAATCCGTTCGTGTGGAAAATCATCCCCAGCGCCAATAACACATTTCTTTCCCCTTTCCGGTCTGCGCCATAGGGAGGCATTGCCTAGATTCCGCATCTTAACTGATTGAATGCATTCTTAAAATTGCAATTCATATACCACCGGTAGAGTGAGCAAATTCGCAATTGGCAATAGGCAACAGGCAAGCATTGGCAGTAGAAGCGTTTATTACAGAAGACCCAATCCAATAGGCAATTGGCAATAGGCAACCCAAATAACGGCAACCTGCAACAACGGGAAACGGTAAACTGGAAATCGGAAACTGGAAACCGGAAACCGGAAACTGGAAACTGATTTGAATAGGCAGCCAATGAAACTTCAACTTACAGTAAGAAGACTGCATCCGCGAAGATCACTGCTGTCGAGCCTGCCATCAACCGTAAAGCCGTGCGATGACAAGGAGCCAAGGTCATCAGTGGCGATAAAAGCGCAGGAATATAAATTCGCAAGATCAATAATATTGATAAGCCCCTTCGTAGACAATGTGCCTTTGTCATTTTTTAATTGCAATGGATCTTCTTCGTCCCGAATAACCACCTTCATCCATGGAGGTGTTTGGAAAACTCCATCGGCCTTTGAATAAGCTTGTGAAAGCAGTTCCGTCATTCCATATTCAGAATGGATATTCTCAACTCCGAGCTTTTGCTTCAGGATAGAATGTAATTCTTCGCGTGTCAATTCTTCCCTTCGGCCTTTCATGCCGCCAGTCTCCATTACAATAGCATTGTTCAATTGTATTGGATGAGCCTCCGCAAAATCAAGGAGCGCAAAAGTGACTCCTATTAATAATATTTTTTGGCCTGCTGTCACCAATTGCTCAAGTTCTTTTTCCAACGCATCAAGATCACGAAGAAAAAAACCACTTGAAGGATGTTTTGATCTGTGAATTAATTCAGTTACCATATGCACCAACGAAGAATGCTTTCGTTCGAGGTATCCTGGCAAAAGTGCGAGGATCGCAAATTGGTCAGGTGGTCCGTAAAAATATTCAAACGCACTAAGAAAACTTTGCTGGTAGAGGTTGAGGCTTTTTATATAATGCTTGCTGTTCACCATGCCAGTTGTGCCGCTGCTTTCAAATATAATTTCAGGCTGGAAGTTGGTGGTAACTACCTTGTGCGTTTTTAAGAAGCTGATTGGAAGAAAAGGAATAGCCTTGAGCGACGCGACATTACAAGGTCTTATCCCTAAAGTGTCCACCCACAGCCGGTAGACCGGGTTCAATTCATACTGAAAATGAAAAACATCGATTGCAACAGCCTCAAAATCACTGTCGGACAAACAAAAAATTTTATCTTCCATTTCACAAACGATTCGTTAATATTCCTCGTATTGAAACTAAATTTGCCTCAATGAAACTAGTTATTAAGAAAGCCTTCCTGGCAGTTGTTTCCATTGTGGTGCTGGCTGTTGCTTGTAGCAAAGATAAATTTGAGACCAAACCGAGCCTGAAAATAAAGTCGATTAATGGCAACCTTATACCTCCTGGTCAAAATAGTGGATTGGTAGTGACCTTTGAGTTTACCGATAAAGAAGGCGATGTAGACGATACCCTCTACGTAAAAAAAATCCGCATTAATCAAAGACAAGTGGCCACGCTCCGTGATTCATTTAAATTAAAAGTGCCCGATTTTCCGCACAACACCAGCGGGGAAATCAAGCTTTATATGGACTACCAGAATTACCTCATTTCTGCAATCAGTCCTCCCACGACCGGAAATCCACCGGTGGCCGAGCCTGATACGCTGATGATCAGGTTTGCGCTAAAAGATAAAGCCAACAACATCAGTGACACTGTGCAAACCGGCCCGATCGTTGTCATCCGTTAACCTGCATCTTGTGCCTGACTGTTGTCCTTTGTTCCTTCCATGTAGTGGCCTTACTTTGCATTCATGGTGAAGAAGGTGATCGATTTTTTTGTCTTCAGCAGTCTATTTATTTCTCTCTGTGCTTTGATGATGGTCATTCAAACTGACCAGCTGCTACACTTAGCGTATGATCACCGCTCTTACCTCGCTTACGTTTTCCTGTCCACCATTTGCAGTTATAATTTTCATTGGTATCTCACGCCCGACGCAATAGGGGAAAATGACCGTGCATACTGGACGCGTCATCATAAGTGGCTCCATATTGCTTTGTTCGTAATTGGATTGATCGGCTCCGCCTGGTTTATCATTGTATTCCTTCGTTCCTGGTTTTGGATGGGCATTCCTGTGGGACTAACCTTTTTATATTCGGCTCCAAAAATTCCATATGCGCCTTTCCGTCTGCTGAAGCGCGTCGCGATAGGGAAAACGGTTTTTCTTGCCTTTGTGTGGATGTACGTCACAACCTTGCTTCCTATTATCCTTAGTGATGAAGGGGTGACAATGCCAGGTATATTATTTTGCGGCAGCAGGTTTTTCCTGATCTATGCCATTTGTATATTATTTGATTACCGAGACCGTGAAAACGACAAGCGCGAAGGCATAAAAAGCATGATCACATATTTTAATGAGGATGGCATCAACTATCTTTTCTACGGATCACTTGCGGCATTCTTATTCACCACCATCAGTTTGCTGCAATATCGGTTTCCATTGCTGATTATTATCTGCCTACTCATTCCAGGTTTGATTGTGCTGCTTCTTTATAAGAAAGCAAAGAGAGATTTTTCAGATTACCTCTATTACCTGGTGTTAGATGGATTGATGATGGGTTCTGCTCTTCTTACTGTCTTCATTCGCTTTTAGCTATTTTTGCCGCTTTAAATTCATACCATGGCCAAACTTGCTAAGCAAAAAGCGAAACATATTCTTTCTGATGAGTCACTCGGGTTCTTGCGGAATTATATTAACAATCCTTCCCCTGTAGGATTTGAAAGCAGCGGGCAAAAGTTATGGCTGCAATATCTAAAACCATTTGTTCAGTCAACCTTCGTAGACCCATATGGAACAGCAGTTGGCATGATCAACCAGAAAGCGAATTTCAAAGTGGTGATCGAGGCGCATGCTGATGAAATTAGCTGGTTTGTAAATTATATTACCCCTGAAGGTTTGCTCTACCTGAAAAGGAATGGCGGCGTAGATCACCAGATCGCCCCGGGGCAGCGTGTCTTGGTGATGGGTCGGAAAGGAATGGTGAAGGCAGTTTTTGGATGGCCGGCCATTCATACGCGAATCGCAAGCACGGATACCAAAGAGACGCAGCCAAAGGTGGAGAATTTATTCCTCGACTGCGGAGCAAGAAACAGGAAGGAAGTGGAAGAACTGGGAGTGCACGTGGGTTCGGTAGTTACTTACCAGGAGGGATACGACGAACTCGCAAACAATTATTTAATTGGGCGGGCGTTTGATAACCGCATTGGCGGTTTCATGATTGCGGAAGTGGCGCGTTTGATCAGCAACAATAAAATAAAGCTTCCGTACGGTCTTTACATAGTGAATGCCGTGCAGGAAGAGATTGGCTTACGCGGAGCGGAAATGATTGCAAGAAGAATAAAACCAAATGTTGCGATCATTACTGATGTTACGCATGACACCTCCACTCCAATGGTGAACAAGATCATAGAAGGCGACATTGCTTGCGGCAAAGGTCCTTCGTTGGCTTATGGTCCCGCGGTACATAATAAATTATTACACCTGGTGCAGGATGTGGCCGTAAAGAAAAAAATCCCGGTACAAATGCGAACAGTTTCGCGCAGTACTGGCACAGATACAGATTCTTTCGCTTACGCAAATGATGGCTGCCCTTCAGTACTTATCTCAATCCCGTTGCGTTATATGCATACCACTGTGGAGATGTTGCATAGGGATGATATAGAGCAGACGATCCAACTGATGTATGAAACTTTATTAACTTTAACTCCGAACACCAATCTGAATTACCTCTGATGACGTGCGCATTTTACTTATACATCGACCCCGGTAGCGGAAGTTACCTGGTGCAGATGATCATTGCGGCTGTTTTGGGTGGATTGTTTTTCTTCAAAAATATTTGGTGGAAGATCAAAGCATTTTTCACCCGCTCCAAACCCAATCCTTCAACAAAGAAGAAAGAATAATGCGCACATACCAGCAGCATCCTTCTTCATTCCGGGATCCTTCGGGTTTTGTTTTTGAATCAGCAGGCAAGCTGTATAGGCAAATAAATCTTTCTTATGCCCGGCATTATGAATCTCTCATGAGCTCTGGCCTGTATCATTTACTCACAACTCAAGGTTGGATGATATCACACCAGGAAGTGGAGAGTGACACAAATGCATCTTCGGCTCGCTTCAAAACGATTATGCCGCAATTCATTCCGTTCATCACTTACCCGTACGAATGGATCTTTGAGCAATTGCAAGATGCCGCCTTACTCACTTTAAAGGTGATGAAGACTGCAATGGATCACAACATGATTTTGAAGGACGCTACACCTTACAATATTCAATTTGTTGGGGCGCAAGCAGTATTTATTGACACACTTTCGTTTGAAAATTATGACGAATTGCAACCATGGATTGCGTACCGGCAATTCTGTGAAACTTTCTATTTTCCGTTGTTGGTTGAACAATATACGGGCCTGGAAATCCACAAAGTGTTTGCAGCTTATCCCGAAGGTATCGATGCTTCTACTACAGCAAGTCTTCTGCCCGGCAAGGCAAGGTTTAACATTGGAAACTGGTTACATGTTTATCTTTCCGCATCTTTTTCGGGCAAGGAACGTCAAAGCAAAATTGAATTCAACAGGAGAAAGCTCGAGAGAATTATGCAGGACCTTCATCAAAGAATCACTTCGCTTAAGCCCCGTACAAAAAGCAAATCTCATTGGAAGAATTATTACGCTGAGTCGATCCTCAACAATAAATACCTTTCGCATAAGCAAGAAGTGATTTCCGGCCTGCTTAGAAAAATTGATCCTCATTCCGCTATCGATCTTGGTTGCAACGAGGGAATTTTCTCAAAGATGCTGGCAAAATCGGTTAGCATGGTGGTTGCTGTAGATTCCGATGCTCCGTCTGTTTCTAATTTATATAGTGAAGCAAAAAAAGACAGACTGAATATAATCCCATTGTGCGTTGATCTCGCGAATCCGCCGGGCGATGCTGGTTTTTATAATTCAGAGAGGAAATCGTTTACTAATAGAATCAGCTTTGATCTCGTATTGGCCCTCGCACTCGTGCACCATCTTTGTATAGGTAAGAATCTTCCATTAGAGAAGGTTGCAGACTTTCTCTCTCTCACCCGTAGATGGCTTATAATAGAATATGTACCGCCAGGAGATGAAAAGGTGCTGGAGCTCGCACGAAACAAACCTGCCTTGCTGGATGATTATACTGAGGATACTTTTCTGCGATCGTTCCAACGATATTTTACTGTGACCGATGAGCAAGCTATACGAGGATCTGAAAGAAAACTGTTCCTGCTGGATAAAAAGTGATATTCCTTCGTTAGCCCAACGTAACAAAACAAATGAGGGGATAGTGTTTTGAAAATCCGCAATAGAAAACCCATTCAAATATTGGTGAAAAGAAAAATTAATATTCTACAGCGAATGAACAGCCGATACCGCATCATTATATCGGCGGTCATTGTGAATCTCTGCCTATTCTTCCTTATATCGGTTCTGGCACATCCTATCTACGACACGGAAGAAGACGTTTATGTATTGTACCTTCTGAGTGGAGGCTTTGGCGGTGCAGCCACCGAACTTCTCCATTACAATTATGGGATGCATCCTTTTTTGGGTGTTTTGCTAAAGAATCTTTTCGTTTGGAATGACCATATCAATTGGTATACACTAACGCTCCTGTTTTTTCACTTTGCCGCTCTAACCTCCATTCTTGCGGTTTTGTTGAGAATAACGCGTTCCATTTACGCTCTGGTTAGTTGGGTAGTGTTATTCACTGTTTTTGAAGCAAAATTTTTGCTGGCTCCAAATTTTACAGACGCTGCAATTATATGCGCCGTAGCAGCCTGGGTCATACTGTTCACCGCACCGGATAACCGAAAAGCTGCGGTAAAATATTATGTTGTATCTATTCTCTTGTTCGTTGCCGGCTCCCTATTTCGTATTCACGTAATAATACCTTTAATTGTTGTTGGAGTGCCTTTTATTTTTATCAATTCTTCGAGGAAAAAAAATTTTCAAAGCCTTTTTATAATATTCGTGACTGCGGCATTTATTTTCTTGTTGAATCTTTTACATCAGTCTTATTATCGGGCAAAGATACCCGGGTGGCAGACGGAAGAATCGTACCGGCAATCGGTTTACAGGTTTTATAATCGTCAATTTCAGGACGTCGCTCCCGGTCATCGGTGGCATACTGAATTGGGTTTGATCAACAGCGGTTTGCCAATTGATACAAGCTTTCTTTCCATTGGAAAGATGAACCAAATGTATACTGATCTTTACTCTGAAAAGATAGAGCAGAAGCCCGTCGCAGGGTCGTCGAAAAATTGGTTCTGGATTAACAACAGAATATTTTTCATTCTTTTGTTTGTCTTACTCGTCTTTTCAGGAGCAAACAAAAAACTCTTTTGGTCAGTTGGGATTGTCGCCGTTCTATCGTTCCTGCTTGGCACTTACCTGTTGGAACATTACAAGTTGCCTTTTTATTTGTTGCTAAGCTTTTTTATGCTCACTTGCACGTTCATTTTATTACAGTCCGAGGAAAGCGCAAAACACTATATTACGTGGGCCAAATCCGGCGTTCTGCTGCTCATACTTTTTTGGAGCCTTGTCCAACTTTATAAGATGGATAGAAAGAACTTAGCCGAAATAAGCAATTTTAAGCTTGCTTACAGCGAATTAGCAAAACGGCCCGATCACCTGTTTATGAACATGGCCGGCGGATTCCCATTGCAAAAGTTTTATGTATTTGATTTACCCCGACGGTTTCCACTGCAAAACCTTATAACAGGCGAGCATTTTCTGGATAATATCCAGGCACCCGTATTCAACCGATTTGATATCCGTGATAGCAGGACCAGGTATTTAAATCATAACTTGTTTTATTCTGGAAAACCGGTGAAAGCTTTGTTAGAGTACTTTCTTCAGCTCGAACATATTCAACTTCGTTTTTTGAAAAGAACTGAATTTAGGGCTAACCAGGTTTTTGTCCTTACTCCTGAATCAGATCAGGGAACAACGAGCCAATGAGTGTTGTAAAGAAGAGTAACGGTAACATCAAGAAAGATTCGTCTTAAAAAAATGAAAAAATTACTTTGGTCCTTCCCGTTGTATGTCTTACTCCTGCCGCTGTTCTTTGTTCTTCATCACAATAACGAACTGTTTGGATTTATTGCGTTTCATCAATCGGCCGCTGCATTTGGTTTGTGCGTCCTTTACCTGGTGATATGGACAGTATTATTTTATCTGTTCAATAGATCATTAGACCGATCCGCCTTTATTGCCTTTCTCATTGGAATATATACACTGTATTTCGGCGATTATTTAGACTTTCTAAAATCTGTTTTTGGGCATTCCTTTTTCAGCAGTTACAAATTCGTAGTTCCGTTTTCAGTCATTGTCATGGTATTGGTCTCGAAATACCAGGCCGGCAACGGTGATCGAATACAAAAAGTGAAAGTATATCTCAACGTTGTAATGATCCTGTTTGTTTTCATTGAGGTGATTAGTTCAATAGTATATTTCATCGAAACACCATCGCACCACAATCTGATTTATCCTTTAAAACCAATCTCGTCTAACTATCGCCCTTCGGAAAAAAAATTAAACGAGAAGCCCGATATATACTTTATTGTTTTTGATGCCTATACGAATGCGACAACGCTTAAAAAACTGTGGAAGTTCAATAATAGGCTCATCGAGACATGGCTCGAAGAAAATGGTTTCTATATAGCAGATAGCAGTAAGTCGAATTATAATTTCACTCCGTTTTCTATTGCTTCTACTCTTAATATGGATTACCTCAATCCAAGGTGGGGTGCAAAAGGCAACGTGCCGGAATTTGAACTCCGGGCAGTAAGATCAATGAGTGAGAATGAAACGATCTCGTTATTAAAGAAGGAAGATTACCAAGTCAGATATTTCACGCCGTTTGAAAGCAACATTGAAGACATCGGGCTCTATCACGAGTTCTCGGATTTTGGATCAAAAGAATTTTATCGGCAAACGTTCCCAAACCGGTTCAAACTAGATGTTCTTTGGAACTTCGTTTCAGGGAAATTTAGTTTTGGCATTAAACACAACAGGAAAATAGAAGAACATCCATTATACAAAAACTATGTTCAAAGAGCAAATGACATTGAAACCACAATCAGTAAATTAAAAGAGACTGCAGATAGTTCTTCGAATCGCCGGCCTCAATTCGTTTATGCTCACTTCCTCATCACCCACCAACCGCACCTTTTCGATTCAACTGGAAATTTGAGAAAGGGATTGGACCTGATTTCACAACGTAATCTTTTTGAGACGTACACGCATCAGGTGATGTACGCGAACAGGGTGATAACGGAACTAGTTGAATGGATTAAATTGCACAATAAGAAAAACACCATCATCATCATTGAGGGCGACCATGGGTTCCGGGACTTTCCTCCATCAATGGACAGCTTTCATTTTCCTAATCTCAACACTATCTATTTTCCGGACAAGGACTACAACCGATTTTATCCGCAATTGAGTCCTGTAAATACGTTTCGAATTGTATTTAATCATTACTTTGGCCAAAATCTTCCCCTATTAAAAGACAGCTGTATTTTTGTAAAATTCTGAAGTATGCAAGCAGGTGATATCCGCAACCACTGGACCATCGAAGAGATCAGCTCTATTTACAATATGCCGCTACTGGAGCTGATATATAAAGCCGCGGGACTGCATCACCGCCACAATGAAACAGGCGAAGTACAGGTATGCACACTGTTGTCCATTAAGACTGGTGGATGCCCCGAAGATTGCGCTTATTGTCCGCAGGCGGCGCGGTACCAGACCGATGTTCAGGTACAGGCGTTAATGCAAACTGACGAAGTGCTTGTATGCGCACAAAAAGCCAGGAACGCCGGTTCCACCCGGTTCTGCATGGGAGCGGCATGGAGAGAAGTAAGGTCCAACCGGGATTTTGACCGCGTTATTGAGATGGTCAAAGGAATTAATGAATTGGGAATGGAAGTTTGTTGCACACTGGGGATGCTGAATGAAGAACAAGCTTCAAAATTAGCGGAGGCGGGATTGTATGCATACAATCACAACCTGGATACTTCTTCAGATTATTATGGTGAAATTATTTCAACCCGTAATTATGATGATCGATTACAAACCATCGATCACGTCAGAAATGCGGGGATTAGTGTTTGTTGCGGAGGAATCATTGGCCTTGGAGAAACGCACGACGACAGAATTAAAATGTTGCACACACTTAGTAATATGCCGGTGCACCCTGAAAGTGTTCCTGTGAATGCATTGGTCAGAATTAAAGGAACACCAATGGAAAACCAACCCAAGGTGGATATTTGGGACATGGTACGAATGATTGCCACTGCACGAATACTAATGCCCAGAGCAATGGTGCGACTTAGTGCGGGACGAACAGAAATGAATACTGCTGAACAAGCACTTTGCTTCCTTGCAGGAGCTAATTCAATATTTGCCGGCGATAAATTACTGACCACCCCTAATCCCTCGTACGATGAGGACAATGCCATGTTTGCATTGCTCGGTTTGAAACCGAGAGTTGCATTCAAAAAAGAGGTCGAAGCATAATGGCAGCAAGATTACAAGGCAAGGTGGAAGCGAAACGCACAGGATGCTATAGAGGAATTACAATATCCGTTCTTCTATGTGAACCACTATGTGCTCCACTGTTTCTATGCGATGAATCTGACGTATACTGTGTCTGTACTAGAGTACAGCTACATTAATCCCAAACTGATTATAAGCCGTATTGTTTTGATACCAGGAACGCGCATACCTGAATTGAAGTTTTGCGCTGGTATACCCCAAACCGATTGAAAACCCGGTAAGGCCGTTGCTACTATTATCAATCCCTAGTTCACTTCTTCTCAAAAAATTGTATCCGGCAGTGACCTCAACTTTTTCTTCGATAAAAAGTTGCGTTGCAAAAACAACATGCTGAAACAGCTTGTTCACCGATGAAGAGTTAGTTACCTGGCCGCCATTGGCTGCTCCGGCCGTATCAGTGTATGCCAGGTTGAATTGATGCAAATGATGGGCGGTAAATGAGAATTGAATCGGCGCCTTCAACAACCTCTTGCTAATGCCTAACTGAATATCAAAAGGAAGTTGCTCATTACTTCCGGGCGCAAAAGTCTTTAATTGACCACCCATATTTTTTAATACCAGCGAGGCCTGCAGCAAATGACTGCTATCGTAATAGCTGGCACTTGCATCCAGCGCCAACGCCGAGGACGAATAGGCACCATAGGCGGACTGAATAAAGTTTACCGCAAAGCCATATTGCCATCGCGTTTCATACGCCCGGGAAACGATTAGCCGTATCAAATAATCCCGCGGATGAAAATTACCCTGGACGTTTCCCGACGGATCAGTTCCGGTAATGTCGCCATAGTCTACGTAACTGATTCCCAAACCCGCATTGGTCTTCCACTTTTTTACCGAGTACCCTGCAACCAGCGCAAGGTTCTTAATGCCTGCATACATGGAATTGAATGAAGCATGTACCTGGCCATTCATATCGGCGGTTAAAAGAGAAGGATTGAAAAAGGTGAGACCGATATCATTGGTTCTATTAGAAATATTAATTGCGCCCAGCGCACTTACCTGCGGGGTTGGCGGAAGGTTCAAGAAATTATATGTGCTCGCTCCGCCTAAAAGCTGCGCCGCTGCTGGATTTGCAGCGATGGCTAAAAAAAAGTGAATGACAATATAAAAAATCGAACGGAGCTGCATTTTGAAATAAATGACGGTTTCAAATTAAGGAACAAGATGGACAATCTCATTGAAACACGCCTCTTACACTAGACAAAAAAAATTCCCCCGTAGACACGGGGGAACATCTTTAACCCTTAAAACAACCAACATGAAAAATTTCTGACTACTAAATAACAGCAAAAACGCTGCTAAGTTTATTGAAGGAATGTTAAAACATCAATCTTGACAATACTAAGACAAAGCAAGCTCCAGGACTTGCTGCATGGTCTTGACGTACTGGATTTTCAAGCCTTTGATATAAGAGGAGTCGATTTCTTCTATGTCTTTTTCATTTTGCCAGCAAAGAATCACTTCTTTTAATCCGGCGCGTTTGGCCGCCAATACTTTTTCCTTGATTCCACCAACAGGCAAAACCTGTCCCCTCAGAGTAATCTCGCCTGTCATGGCAAGGTATGGCCTCACTTTCTTTCCCGTATAAGCGGAAGCGATTGCAGTAAGCATCGTGACACCAGCGCTGGGCCCGTCTTTAGGCACAGCCCCTTCGGGCACATGCACGTGGAGTACCTTATTGTCGAATAACTTGGAACTGATGCTTAATTTCCTGGCGTTGGATTGGAGATAAGTAAAGGCCGTCGAGGCACTCTCCTTCATAACATTGCCCAGGTTCCCAGTCAGCTTCAAGTCGCCTTTCCCTTCGCTGAGAGATGCTTCAACAAATAATATGTCGCCACCAACATATGTCCAGGCCAGTCCCACAGCTACTCCTGCCAGATTCGCCACCTTGTACAGCTCGTTACTATAGCGTGGCCTGCCCAATATTTTTTCCACCTCAACGCTCGTTAGAAGTGATTTCATTTTTCCTTTCATCGCATATTCCTTTGCCTCATATCGCATTATCGACGCAAGTTGTCGGTCCAGTTCCCTTACCCCGCTTTCTCTTGTATAATCCTTTATGATTTTTTCAAGAACCTTATCACCTATCACAAATTTTATATTCTTTAATCCGTGTGCATCCCTTTGCTTGGGAATCAAATGCCTTTTGGCGATTTGAGTCTTTTCTTCAACCGCGTATCCGCTCAGGTCGATGATCTCCAATCGATCCCTTAACGCCGGTTGAATATTGTTGATGTCATTTGCTGTGGCGATGAATAATACCTTACTGAGATCGTATTCCAGTTCAAGATAATTATCGTAAAAAGTGTGGTTCTGTTCAGGATCGAGGACCTCCAGCAGCGCGTTACTCGGATCACCCCGAAAATCCTTTCCTACTTTGTCCACTTCATCAAGGATGATTACAGGGTTCGACGATTTAATTTTTCTAACCGATTGAAGAATCCTTCCGGGCATCGCACCAATATAGGTTTTGCGATGACCCCTGATTTCACTTTCATCATGAAGGCCGCCTAAACTTATCCGCACATATTTTCGACCTATTGCATTGGCAATGCTTCTTCCAAGAGAGGTCTTTCCAATTCCGGGCGGACCCACAAAACAAAGAATCGGACTTTTCATGTCGCCCTTCAACTTCAATACTGCCAGGTATTCCAGGATTCTCTCTTTGACCTTATCCATTCCATAGTGATCGTGGTCAAGAACTTTCTTTGCCTTTTTCAAGTCATAAAAATCATCGGTATATGTTTGCCATGGAAGGTCTAGCATAAGATCCAGGTGATTAAACACGACGGAATAATCCGGCGTGCTCGGGTGCATTCTTTCCAGACGCTCCACCCCTTTTTGAAAAAGTTCCTTAGCAGCCTGTGGCCATTTTTTTGTTTCGGCCTTTTTCTGCATTTCTCTTATCTCGCGTTCATTACTGTCGCCACCCAATTCCTCCCGGATACTCTTCATTTGTTGTTGCAGAAAGTATTCGCGTTGCTGCTTGTCCAACTCCATCTTTGTCTTATTGGTCACTTTATTCTTCAACTCTGCGAATTGCAATTCCCGTTGTAACAATTGCATCAGCAAGTCTGCCCGTGCCTGCACATGATTTAACTCAAGCAATTTTTGTTTCTCATTCAATTCAGTATTCAGATTGCTGGAAATAAAATGGATGAGGAACGAAGGGTTCTCAATATTTTTTAGAATGATGGAGGCCTCAGAAGGAATATTTGGGGAAAGCTGTATGATCTGCGCTGCAAGGTCCTTGATGTTAGAAACGTATGCGGCAAAATCCTGGCTACGTGGGGCTTCTTCTTCAGTTAATGGTTCAATCTGCGCCTTGAAGTAAGGATCTTCAGCGGTGATCATAGATAACTTAAATCTCTTCTTCCCTTGGATAATAATGGTAGTTCCGCCATCGGGCATCTTGATCAGCTTCACTATGCGAGCCACCGTGCCGATGTCTTCAAGATCACTGACAGTAGGATCCTCAATGTTACTATCCTTTTGCGCAACAACCCCAATCAATTTATCCGCTTTATATGCATCGTTCACTGCCTTGATGCTTTTATCCCGACCAACTGTTATAGGCAGGACAACGCCCGGAAACAATACGGTATTTCTTAGCGGAAGTAGTGGCAGTTCTTTGGGCACTTCTATATCCTGTCCGTTGTCGCCTTCACTTTCATTAAGTGGAATGATGGGAATAAAATCCATTTCGTCTTCAGGAGCCATCAGAAAATTCATCTACGTTTTTGTGTTTCAGTGACAAAATAACACCCTAATTCGGGAAATCCTATCGAATATTATGACTGCAGGGAGGGACAAGATTAGTGCCAAGCGACAGGTTTGTATAGACTTGGCAGATCATAAGCGAGAAAGAGGCTGGCGAAAAGTATCAAGGAGATATGATTAAAGCTGGAGCGGCTGCTGTTAGGCCCGGTGCGGGGTATAATAAAACAGGGGCCGCTTACGAGCCCCTGACTTTGTACCTTGTAAAGAATATCTTTAAAATATCCTGAAGCCAGCATACAGTTGCCATCCCTGGTTGGTCCACTTGTCCTGGTTATCGATGTCATTGATGTTAGCCAGGCCAATCTGGTAGCGGCCTCCGATCTTTACTCCTCCGATGTTCAATTGAGCACCCGCCAACATAGCAAGGTCTCCCTTCTTGAAAGCTTGTTGTCCGTTCTCTAAAAGATTTTTGTTTTGATCCAGTAGAATTCCAAACTGTGGTCCGGCCTGGAGTGTCAGGAACTTTGCAGGTCGATAGGATAAAAGGAGAGGAATGCTGAGGTAATTCAATTTTACGTTTTTCAAGTCCTGCGTAGATGTTGGATAAATGTCTTTAAATTCTGTACTTGTTTTTGTGTTGGACTGATTCCAGAGCACTTCAGGTTGAATGCCCCATTTTGGTCCGAAGTTGATTTCGCTAAATGCACCGAGGGTGTAACCGGATTGGAATTCTTCATCAAACGATTTGCCATCAATTTTGAAAAGATTCGCGCCGCCTTTCACGCCAAGATGAAACCCCTGGGCCATCGTCAAGGTACTAACGGTAATAGCCACCAGAAGGAAACTGACCTTTTTGAATTGCATGTTCATACTTTTGGATTTACGGTTATCACACAAATTTCAAGTTACATGCCAATAGAAAATCACCTCTGGTAAATTTGTGTTAACAGGCCCTTCAGTAAAGTTAAAAATTAAAACCGGCAGTAATTGAATAACCCACATTCAAATGTTTATCCGTTTGAGGAAGGTAATAATCGAGCAGGAACTGTGGCATCACGAAGAACTTGCGAATATTATAATCACTTCTAAGAATGAAGGAAACGGATTGTGGCCTGAATGACGATTGATCAGAAATATTCTGATTGCTCGGCAATACATTCGCGCGAACTGCATTGAAAAAATACTGGTAAGCCGTGTTGAATCCAAACGACTGCGTGCCTGCGGTAAAAAGGGCAACCGGTGTTAACGTAAATGCGTCCTCCCTATTAAAGAGCCGATAAAAATCAAAATCATGTTTAAGCGAAATGATAA
>Ga0136846_1210784_pt1 | contig 18001 bp, 11 predicted proteins | sample HopSoiMetagenom2_FD_96841 | JGI IMG/M metagenome (GOLD analysis project Ga0136846, IMG submission 96841) | Grasslands soil microbial communities from Hopland, California, USA - 2 Assembly 2016 (version 4) | ecosystem: Environmental > Terrestrial > Soil > Grasslands | place: USA: Hopland...
GATGAACGACAGACGCGGCGTCGCCAGATCACGCATGATCATCGTCGTCGGAAGTCCGTCGTAGTATTTCTCCCACTGAGCTTCCGCCTGCCGCACGTCAGCCAGCAGTTTCGCCTGCTTCTGTTCCGCCGCCTGTTCCAAAAAGGCAGTTCGCAACAGCTCCCGTTGCAGCTGGGAACGCTTGGGCTCTGGCAGCGCGGTAAGTTCTGACAAGCTCTCCGGCACCGCCAGCAGTGCCGCTTCCCGCGGCGACAGCGTCCGCTGCGAATAGAACCGCAACTCATCCACGTAGCCTTTCCAAAAGCCGACGTGCTTGCTGTAGCCGACGTTCATCGCCGCGCCGTCGTCGCGTTTCGCTTTATTACTGTTCGTGTTGCGGACGACGGCTACGTCCTGCAACTCCCCATTCACATACATCAGCATTCCCGCCGCCCGCTGCGTTCCGTCGTTGGTAAGGGTGATATGGACCCACTCGCTGGGCTGAAACTTTCGCACCGTCTCAACCGTGGAAACGCCGGAAATCCACCGCGTGTTGATGTTCCACCGCAGCCGGCCATTCACGAACTCAATGAGAATGCCATTGCGGCCCGTACCCGGCATTTCGTTAGACAGAACCGGTCCCTTGTCCACCTGCTCCGGCTTCATGCAAAACGAGAGGGAGAAGCGTCCATTGCCGATAAGGCCTGGAATCTTCCCGACTTCGAAGCTGCTGCCGTCGCCGACGAAGGCTGCCTTGCCATGGGGACTATCTTCCAGAAGCGGATAGCCGTGGCTGGCTTTTACGTTCTCGTCCTCCACATCGAAGCTGAAATAATGATCGACGCCGTAATAGAGAGCCGGCTTGGTGAGCGAGAGGTTTTTTTCCCACTTTTGCTGCGCCTGACAGATGGCCGTTTCTGAATCGGCAAGGGCTTGCTTTGCCAGCTGAATCTTTCGCTCCAAATCGGCCAACCGCTCTTGCTGCGCCGGCGTTGGCGTCCTGATCCAGGGTTCCGAGTTGCCCTCTTTGATCGCCCGCCCACTTTCGGCGACGTCGTTGAAGTAATCAACGAGCTGGTAGTATTCTTTCTGGCTGATCGGGTCGTATTTGTGATCGTGGCAGCGCGCGCAGCCCATTGTCAGGCCCAGCCACACCGTCGCCGTTGTATCAACGCGATCGACGGCGTTTTCGAGCAAGAACTCATCGATCGGAATGCCCTCTTCCGAGTTGTAGCGGTTGTTGCGATTGAAGGCGGTGGCGATGAGCTGCTCCTGCGTCGGATTGGGCAGCAAATCGCCGGCGAGCTGCTCGATCGTGAACTGATCGAACGGCATATTGCGATTGAAGGCCTCGATGATCCAATCGCGCCACCGCCACATCTCGCGCGGACCGTCGTTTTGATAGCCGTCGGTGTCGGCGTAGCGGGCCGCTTCCAGCCAATGCCACGCCATCTGCTCGCCATAGCGCGGCGATCGCAGCAACCGATCGACTGCCCGTTCATACGCCGCTTCTAGTCCGCGCTCTTTTACATCTGCCAGAAAAGCATTTGCCTCGGCCACCGTCGGCGGCAGGCCTGTCAAATCGAGGCTGACCCGGCGGAGCTGCTTTTCGGGCGTAGCGGCCGGCGATGGCTTAAGGCCAGCTTCGACCAGACGCGCCCGCACGAACCCGTCGATCGGAGAACCGTCCGCGGAAGGCGCCTCCGGCCGCACGATCCGCGCGAACGACCAATGCGGTTCGTATTTGGCGCCTTCGGCGACCCAACGTCGAAACAATTCTTTCTGGTTGACAGTCAGCTTCAGGCCCGATGTCGGCGGCGGCATCGCAAAATCTGGATCATCGCTGAAGATTCGCGCGACCGCTTCGCTTGCCTCCGGCTTATTCGCAACGATCGCCGGACGTCCGTCGCGAGCCGCCTTAGCCGACTCTTCCACATCCAATCGCAGTTCGGCCTGCCGCGTCGTGGCATCCGGACCGTGGCAACGAAAACAAGTATCCGAGAGAAACGAGCGAATATCGCGATTGAACTTTAGATTTTCGGCGCAGCACGGAACTAACCATGCGAGCCACAGCGCTACAGCGGCAGGAAGAATGCGTTTTGCGAAACTTTGCATTTTCAACAGGGCAGCACTTACATGCACAAGCAAAAGCGACCTCACAATGACGCTGGCCGCAGGTTCGCCGCACCGTAAAGTATAAACGCGCGTCGCTTTTCAAGATATGGAAACGGATGATAGCCGTAATGGCCGGTTATTTTCGGGCCCTAAAACATCTCGATCCAGCACAGACAGCGACAACTGTGTTTAACGTCGGGCACGCTGACCAGGATAGCGAGGCAGTCTCTGCCATGCCAGCAAATCCAATCTCTTTCCGGATCCCATTGCGTGCTACTCAGGTTCAGTCAGTTCCTCTTGGAGCTGGCACCAGCGGTCTTCGGCTTCCGCGAGTTGAGTTGTGAGCGTCGTGACTTCATTATGCAAGCGGAGGGCTTCCTCGGGATCGGTCGCAATCATGAGCTGGCCGTTGATCTGCCGCCTTTGATCATCGAGGCGGGCAATGGTGCGCTCAAGATTGGCCATCTCTTTGCGAATCTCGCGCTCGGTCCGCCTGGCATCGCGGTGCAGCGCCTTCGCCGGTTTGCCCCCGCTGGAGATTGGCTTGCCTCCGCTCGGAGACTTGCTCAGCCCCTTGGCCTGCTCGCGCTCGCCTTCGTCGATTTCTTTGTTTACCGAATAGAGGTAAGCCTCGTAGTCGCCGCGATAGTTCGTCACATGGCCGTCGCGGACTTCAACGATGCAGGTGGCCACACGCTTCATGAAGTGCCGGTCGTGGCTGGTGAAAATGACCGTACCTTTGTAAGCCAGGAGCGCCTCGGCTAGCGCTTCCACGGTATCCACGTCCAGATGATTTCCTGGTTCGTCCAGCACCAGCACGTTGTATTGGCTGAGCAATAACCCCGCGAGGCAAAGCCGCGCCCGTTCGCCGCCGGAGAGCACGGCGATTCGCTTCTTCACCGATTCACCACGGAAGAGCAATGCTCCGGCCAGATCGAGAATCTCCTGCGCTTTGGTGCCAGCGGCGGCATTGTCCTCCAGATAGTCGAGCACCGTCTGCTTTTCCGGCAGGCTTGTATAAACATGCTGGGCGTAGATTCCGAGCTGACAGCCGTGCCCCCAGCGGACTTCGCCGGCCAGCGGCTCCAGCGAATCGACAACCGTCCGCAAGAAGGTCGTTTTTCCCTGGCCGTTGTCGCCCACAATCGCCGCCCGCCATCCGTGGTCGATTTCCATGTCGATATCGGCGGCGACTTCGCGCTCGGGATAGCCGATCGTCAGGCCGCGGCAGCGCAACGCGGGTCCTTTTCGCGGTTCCACCAGCGGCGCGCGGATGGTGGCCGTTGGCTCATCGCTGGCGATCTCCACGGTTTCCAGGCGCTCGAGCTGCTTGCTCTTGCTGCGAGCGCGAGTGGCTGTGCTCGCGCGTGCCTTGTTCTTCGCGATGAATTCTTCCAAGTGCCGGCGTTTGGCCAAAACGGCGGCGTTGGCCCGCTCATCGTGCTCCCGGCGCTCCTGCTGAAATTCCAGAAAGGCGTCAATCTTGCCCGGAAACAATATCAGCTTGCCGCGCGACAGATCGAGCGTATGGCTGCACGTCGCCCGCAGGAACGCTCTGTCGTGCGAAACGATCAGGCAGGCTTCCTGATAATTGCGGAGAAAATGCTCCAGTAGAATTTGCGTCCGCAGATCCAGAAAGTTCGTTGGCTCATCGAGCAGCAGCAAGTTTGGCTCATGGAGTAGAAGCGCCGCCAGCTTGACGCGTGTTTGCCAACCACCGGAAAGCTTTGTCAATGGTCCTTCCAAATAAGCACCTTTGACTTCGAACTGTCCGGCAACTTCGCCGCATTTCCAATCGGGCTGACCGCTGTCGCGCATCAAGAATTCAAGAGCCGTCTCGCCCGGCAAAAACGGATCGTGTTGCCGCAAATAGCCAAGCTGGAGTTTCGGGTGCCGGATGACCTCGCCTCGGTCGAGCTCCTCTTCATCCAAGATCACACGGAGCAGTGTGCTCTTGCCGGCGCCGTTGCGGCCCACAAAGCCGACTTTGGCATCGTCAGTCAATGTTGCCTCAGCGCCGTCGAGCAGCACCTGGTCGCCATAGCTCTTGAATGCGTTCTTGATTTGCAGCAGCACAGCCATGCAATATCGTTACTCGCGCCTCAAGTGAGATTTGTTGCGGAAGCGGACTTGGTCAAAAGCGGTTGAACTAGAACCGCTTCTCGTTTTCGCCGAGAATGGAACTGAGCGGAAGGGGACTAGCAACGAGGCTCGATCATGCAGATTTGGGTGGACGCCGATGCTTGCCCGGGTGAAATCAAAGAGTTACTGTATCGGGCCGCCCAGCGGATGAAAGTCAAGCTGACGCTCGTCGCGAATCAGTCTTTGCGTATCCCACGGTCGGAGTTCATCGAAACTCTACTGGTGCGGGACGGGGCCAATGTCGCCGATCGCCGGATTGTCGAGTTGGCTGAACCGGGCGACCTGGTGGTTACCGCCGATATCCCGCTCGCAGCGGATATCGTAGCCAAGGGAGCCATCGCACTCGATCCGCGGGGCCAGCTTTATACGGCTGCCAACATCGGCGAGCGGCTGGCCGTGCGGAACATGCTCGACCAGCTGCGGGGCGTCGGCTACATCGGGGTTGGCCCTCCAAACTTCGGCCCCAAGGATCGCCAAGCCTTTGCCAATCAGCTCGATCGCTGGCTAGCCAGGTCGAAAAAGATCAACGGTGGAGCGACGAGCTGAATGCAGTACGCGGAGAACTTCTCGCCGCATTGCCAATGTTATGAATCAAGATCAAATCATGGTCCTCAGAGAACGCTGCTATGATTGCTTTCGGCCGAGAGTGGCCTGCTTCTGCGATTCGATTCCGTCGATTGATAATCAGACTGATGTGTTAATTCTGCAGCACCGGCGCGAACGCTTTCACCCTTTCAATACGGCCCGAATCGTTCGCAAGGCGCTACGCAACTCACAGCTACTGGCCGATCATACGAGCAATCTGTCGAAGCGGCTGCGGCTCAAGCCGCGCGCCGCCTTGTTGTATCCAGGGCCGACAGCTCAGCTGATTTCCGATCTGGCACCGGAGCAACGTCCCGAACAGCTCGTGATCGTGGATGGCACGTGGCACCAAACAAAAACGTTGATCCGCGAGATACCGGGACTTCAGTCTTTGCCTCGATACCGGCTGGCGCCGGCCGTGCCGAGTCGCTATCGAATTCGACGTGAACCCAGCGCTACGTCGCTTTCGACTGTCGAAGCCGCTGTCTTCGCGCTGCGAACTCTGGAACCTGAAACCAACGGTGTGATCAGCGATTGGCGTCGTTCAACAAGATGGTTGAAGATCAATTGGCGCATCCGGGTTCCCTGAACGGCCATCGATTCAAGCAGCGACGAAGCCAAACGTTCAAGAATATCCCGCTGGCACTTCTCGGAGATTTAGCGAATATTGTCGTCGCCTATGGAGAAGCTCCCGCGGGCGAACGAGGAAGCAAACGCATTGCGGGGCCGCCGATTTCGTGGGTAGCCCAGCGTCTTGGCAGCGGCGAGACTTTTTCCTGCACGTTGACTCCTCCACGACCCTTAGACGATGTTTTTCTCGGTCACCTGTCGCTGACGAGAGGCGACTTTGCTGGTGCATTGTCTCTCGAAGAAGCCCGGCTGCGATGGGCCAGGTTCCAGCGCCCAACTGACGTGGTGACCGTGTTTCACCCGGGAACCGCCCACCTGTTCTCGTCTCTCGCCGAAGATGGCGATTCCTGTCTTGTGCTCAAGTCAGTCGATTTAGAACTGAATTCCAGTCAATTTGCGTTGGAAGGGTTTTTATCGGCACCTGGAATTCCCGCGGCTGTAGCGCACATTCCCGGTCGCGCGGGCGCGCGGCTCGCAAACACCATCGCATTCGTCCGACACCTGAACGAACTAGCCAAGCCGCTACATGTAATGACTTCATGGGACTAATCATTGATGGGGACTCACCGGTCGGCGGCCGTCAAGGCTCGGATACGCTGTTCATCCGCATATTGCCGGGCGCCTTTTAGCAGGCATACATGGCGACACAGCTTTGTCAACGCGATTTGAATTCGTTTTGCTCCTGCGAAACTTTTTCTGGGTGGTGCATATAAAGCTGCAGCGCCGGAACCGCCGCGGGCAGTGGCGATGCCACCAGACGAGCGATCTCGATCGCGCCTCGCCTGGAAAAATGCGAACGATCATCTGCTGACGGGCTGAAGTAAGCCGTTGCCTCGTCACCCTTTTCGTCGTACAGACGAAAGCTGGCAGCGTGGAGATCCACAATGGCCACACTCTTTTCCTTCGCCACTCGGTGCATGGCGTCAACATACGGCGTGAGCGTGGTCAGCGCATGGCCATTTTCGAAAACGCGGCGAGCCACGGGCGTTACGAGTACAGGCACGCTGCCAATCTTGCGTGCATCATCGATGTACTTGCGCAGATTGTCCTGAAATTCGCCATTAGGATCGGTCGTGCGATCGCCTTTGCCGGGCTGATCGTTGTGGCCAAATTGAATAAATATGTAATTCGGCTTTTCGGCCAGCACCGGTTCCCAGCGGCCTTCCTTCAAAAAGCTCTTGGAGCTGCGGCCGGAAACGGCTTGATTTTTGATCTCGACACAATCGCGAAAGTACAGACCAAAAACCTGTCCCCAGCCGGTCAATGTCGGTCGATGCGCGGGCGGCTTCGGATACGATGCGACCGTCGAGTCACCAATTAGCGCAACCTTGATCGGCGGCAATTTGGCCGCCAGCGCTTCTTTGTTCTTGTTCCAGTCGCCATTGGACAGGGCCTCCCACACGCGAAGATGGCGCACGCTTCCTTCGCCGTTTGAGACGAACATAATGCTTTTCTTTTCCGAGGCGATCAGTGGATGCCTGCCCGTGAGGCTCTGGCCATTCAGCGTCCCCACCATTTCATCGCCCAGAATTTCAAAGACAACAGTCTGCCACTCGCCCAGCGAAATTGGCGTCTTCAGCTGCCCGAGCGGCACGGCAGTGTCCGGGCCAGCGTGGTCGTTGTCATCTTTTTGAATTCGCATTCCCGTTGGATTCAGCATGATGCTGCACACATAGTCTTTGGAATCCGTGGTTCGGATGCTGAACCCGCGGGACTTGCGGCCGTTGAGCGGGACGTCGTGCAGCCGGACCTCGCAAGCGATCACAACGTTCTGAAAGTCGAAGCCGATCGAAGCCGTCGCCGGATGCTGGTGATCGGCGTTTTCGGTTCCACGAAACGTGCCATCCACAAAGTCCCAATGGCCGCCGCGTTGTTCGACATTAAACCGCCAACCTTTAAAGCCGCTGGCGAACCGCGCGACACTGCCTTGGGGTGGCGGTAGGGGCGCGGAGAAATCTTCGGCCAACAACAACCTCCCGGCCGTCGTCATGACTGTCGCCGGCTTGTCATCAGCACTCGTCCGCGAGGGCTTAGAGGCAAAAGTTACTTGCGCAATGAGAAACAAAACCGCGACTGAACCCCATGAATACGCAAATTTCATACGGCATTTCCTTTTGAGTTTTCGAATTAGCGGTCCGTTGTTGGCCTTCCAAAGATTATTCCAGGACTGCCGCGATTGCAGAAGCGGCAACACGAGCGCTTTACGACAGCACGCACCGGATATCCCTTGGATTCCAGGTTCAATTATGCTGGAGAATTCGGTTCCTCGCAGGGCAGTAACTTGGCGCCCCTTCAAATCGAGAGGATGCGATTACATGCCTGAGCCACATCACGCGCCGGTTGACGCCTCTTGGCGGCGGGCCTAGAGTTGGCGTGCTCGCCCTTCGAAGCCGCGTTTCCTTCTAGGAGATGATCGTGAGCTATCCATCTCAAAATCCGTATCAAAATCCCTACCAAGCGCCCGCTTTGGGCGCGGTCCCGGCAATGTTCGCTGAGGAGGATGCACGAGTCACATTCATTCGGCGAACGTATCTGCATCTTTTTGGGGCGATCTTGCTGTTCATCGCCTGTGAGGCGGCCGTGTTTTCACTCGTCCCGATGGAGACGCTGCATGGCCTGATGCAGACGCTTTTCGCGAATCGCTTTGGCTGGCTCATCGTACTATTCGGCTTCATGGGCGTTAGTTGGCTCGCAAACACATGGGCCATGTCGGACGTCTCGCGCGCGATGCAATACGCAGGACTAGGGCTGTACGTGCTGGCGGAAGCTGTGATTTTCGTGCCGCTGCTCTATGTCGCCAATTCCGTTGCGCCGATGGCAATTCCGGCGGCGGGCGTGTTAACGCTCGTAATGTTTGGCGGGCTGACGACGCTGGTGTTGATTACCAGATCGGATCTCACTTCCTGGGGCAAATACTTGTGGTTGGCCGGCCTGGGAGCGGTCGGCGTCGCTGTCTGTGCGGCCTTGTTCAATTTGCAGCTTGGCGTTTGGTTTTCGGGTGCAATGGTGGTGTTGGCCTCGGGTTATATCTTGTACGACACATCGAACGTTTTGCATCGTTATCGCACAGAGCAATATGTCGCGGCCTCGCTGGCCCTTTTTGCTTCTGTGGCTTTGTTGTTCTGGTATATTCTGCGGCTGATGATGTCGATGCGACGCGATTAAGGATTAGTTGATTAGTCCACTTCGCGATTCGAGTTGTCTCTCGTCTGTGTCGCTCGGGTTTGGCGACTACGTTGTCTTGTATTCCGCCAGTTGAAATCTGAGTCTGATGACCCGATACTGTGACCCAGTTTATCGCGTCACTGATTCGTGCCTGCTGGCGACCTGCTTTCAGCTAGAGACGTCCGAGAAAGAAAACCGTGGCGGGCACCTGGAGTGGATCATATGAAGCGCCTTTGTCCTGGTATTGCTGCTGCTGTCGCTATCGTCCTATCAACGCCAGCTTTTTCCGCCGACAAAGTTCAGCCGGTGCGGATGGGCTGCGGATTGATGACTTTTGACACCGTGCCGGGGTGGGGGCTGCGTCCGGACGGACAGTCCGCGTTGGGCCCGACGCACGGCGCCGTGGCCCTCGATAAATCGGGCAACATTTTCACGAGTGCGAACAAAGGGGTTGTGGTCTTCTCTCCCGATGGTGCGGTGATTCAGTCGTATCTGGGCGAACCGTACACGATGCTCCACGACATCAAAATCCGGGAGGAGGACGGAAAGGAGTTCATCTATGGCGCCCGCAACAACAACGCCGAAGGGATTAAGTTCAACGCCCACAGCGGGGAAGTAGTCCTCCGGCTGAAGTTTCCTTCAGAATCGGGGCTGGAGCTCAAAAAATTCAATCCCACCGCAATTACCGTCGCTCCCAATGGCGATATTTTTCTTTCGGACGGCTACGCCAGCAACTACATCTTCAAATTCGACAAGACGGGCAAGTATCTGATGCACTTTGGATCCAAGGGAAATGATCTGAAGCAATTCAATACGGCCCACGGCATGACGCTCGACACGCGGTACGATCCGCCGCGGCTGTTGATCTGCGACCGGAACCACGAGCCGAAGGGCCGCCTGCTGCATTATGACCTCGATGGAAACTTCATCTCCGAGGTGGTGACGGGGCTCGGGATGCCCACTTCAGCGTCGGTGCAGGGGGATTATGTCTCCGTGCCTGATTTGCACGGGCGACTGGTCATCCTCGACAAGAGCAACACGATCATTGCCGTGCTTGGCCACAACGCCGATCCAAAAAAGCGAATGAATTTTAATGTGCCCCAAGACCAGTGGATCGAGGGTGTCTTTAGCGGCACGCACGGCTCCGCCTGGGACCAAGACGGCAACCTGTATGTACAAGACTGGAACGTCGCCGGCCGCATCATGAAGCTCATACGAGTAAAGTAATTCAGCCGAACACATTGCCGGTCGGCGAATCAAAACCCGAAAACCACGCCACCGCATTTACCATGAATCGCGCGTTCTTCTTGCAACTCGTCTGGTTCTTCGCTCTCGCGCCCCTTCAGGCCGCCGACGATAATGCCGACAGCCAGGTGCAGCCGGGCGTTTCGCAGGGAAAACTCACCTCGAGTGTATTCGCGGATAGCCAAGTTTTTCCCGGCACGCGCCGCGATTACAGCATTTATGTGCCGGCCCAGTACACGCCCGATAAGCCCGCTTCTCTGATGGTGTTCATGGATGGGTCGGGATACGTGAAAGCGGACGGCGCGTTTCGCGTGCCAGTGGTGTTCGACAACTTGATTCACCAAAAGGCAATGCCGGTGACGATTGCTGTGTTCGTCAATCCGGGCATCGTTCCGGCTACCAAGACCGGTGCGAAAGATCGCAGCAACCGCTCGTTCGAATACGATTCGCTAGGCGACCGCTACGCCAATTTCCTCGTCGATGAGTTTCTGCCCGTGGCGCTGAAAGGGCTGAATGTCTCGAAGAATCCTGAGGACCGCGCGCTGTGCGGAATCTCGTCGGGCGGCATCTGCGCCTTCACCGTTGCCTGGGAAAAGCCCGAGCAGTTCGGTAATGTCCTCAGTCACATCGGCAGCTTCACGAATATTCGCGGCGGCTGGGCCTATCCGGGACTGGTTCGCAAGACGAAAAACCAGCCCAAGCCGATCAAGGTGTATCTGCAGGACGGCAAGGACGATCTCAATAATCTCCACGGCAACTGGCCGCTGGGGAACTGGGATCTGGCGGCTGGGCTGCAATTCGCGGGGTACCACTACAAGCTGGTGATGACTGAGGGCGGTCACAGCGGCAAATTTGGTGGCGAAGTGTTTCCCAACGCGCTGCGCTGGCTGTGGTCGAAGGATTCGCCGCATAGCAATATCCCGGTTGTGGAAACCAAGCCCCAGTGGCAGCCGCATCCCGATGCGATCGCGAAGGATGACGTGCCGCACGGCACCGTCGAACAGATGCCGCCCTGGGAGTCGAAGATTTTCGCGAACACGATTCGCGACTGGTCGATCTATGTGCCGGCGCAGTACAAGCGCGAGCAGCCCGCGGCGCTGATGGTTTTTCAGGATGGCGAGCGGATGCGCGATGTCAAAGGCCGCTGGCGGATCCCCATCGTGCTGGACAACCTGATTGCTCGCGGTGACATGCCCCCGACGATCGCCGTGTTCATCAACCCAGGCAACGACAAATCCAGAGTCCAGAAAGGGAACCAGCCTTCCAACCGCGGTTTCGAATACGACAGCCTGGGAAATCGGTACGCCCGCTTCCTGACGGACGAGATTCTTCCGGAAGTGGAGAAGCGCTACCGCATTTCGCCTGATCCGGAGATGCGGGCGATTGGCGGCTCCAGCTCGGGCGCCATTTGTGCATTCACCGTCGCCTGGGAACGCCCCGATCACTTCCGCAAGGTCTATTCGAGCGTCGGCAGCTTCACGAACTTGCGCGGCGGCAATGTGTATCCTGCCCTCATCCGCAAGACGGAGCCGAAGCCGCTGCGTGTCTATCAAGCCGATACGAGCGGCGACGTTGACAACATTGCCGGAAGCTGGTGGTGGGCTAATCAGCAGATGGCATCGGCGCTTTCCTACATGGGCTATGACGCGCGATTCGATCAGGCCGAAGGTTATGCCCACAACGCCGATTTCGGCAGCTCCAAGTTTCCAGAGGCGATGAAATGGCTGTGGCGGAAAGAGAAGCATCAGCCGGAGATCGACACCAAGGGGGATCTGGGGGGCGATCTGACGCTGCTGAAGCTGCTCATTCCCGGGCAGTCGTGGGAAGTGGCCGCTGACAACCTGGGCTTCGCGGATGCTCCCTGCGCCGATGCTCAAGGCAACTTCTACTTCTCCGACATGCGGGCGCCGGCCGTCTATAAGCTCAGCATCGCCGATGGCCGCCGCACCGAGGTCGTCAAGGAAGCCGTCAGTGGAATGAAGTTCGGTCCAGACGGTTTGCTGTATGGCTGCCAGGGCGCTATGAGCCGAGTGATTTCCATAGACCCCCAGTCAGGCGCCGTCAAAGAAGTCGCCACCGACGTTGCCCCAAACGATCTGGCCATCGCTGCCGATGGCTTCATCTACATTACCGAAACGAGAAGCCAGCGCATCACTCGCATCAACATCAAGACCCGCGAGGTAACGCCCGTCGATATGGGTATTTTCCGCCCCAATGGCATTGCGCTTTCCAATGACGGCGGAACGCTCGCAGTATCCGATTCCGGCGGAGAAAACGTATGGACGTTTCGTGTGAACGCCGACGCGTCACTCGACGCAAAGATGCCGTCGATGACAATGCGCCTGCCGATCGACCCCAAAGGAGAGTTCAAGTTCAACGAGCCACCGCCCTACCAAACCGCATCTCGCGGCGACGGCATCGCGGTCGATCAATTGGGGCGATACTACGTCACGTCCGCGCTCGGCGTTCAGGTCTTCGATCCAACGGGTCGCCTGTGCGGCGTGCTTCCAAAGCCTAAGGAGGCCCAATCCCTCACCAGTTGCACTCTCGCCGGTTCCAACCACGAGTTCCTGTATATCACCAACGGTGACACGGTTTTCCGCCGCAAGCTAAAGATAGATTAGATACCACGGCAAAAGTCGGTCATTCCGTGCTTCGTCCCAGCGACAGCGTTGGTTCTTTCGCCCGCTTCATGCTCGCGCTGGATACTATTCTTCCGCATTCGCAAGCGACCACAACCTGACGAGGCCCGTGGGAAAGCCCATGCTCGCCAGCCATTTTCCATCCGGCGAGAACGCCATCGCTCTGAATCCACTGAGATGTCCAGCGAAATGCTTGATCTTCTTTCCCGACTCAACGTCCCAAACGTCAATCTCAATTCGCGGCACCTCCTTGTTGGGCCGAATGGTATTGATGGCGAGCAGCCGACGGTCAGCCGACAGGATCGAAGTGCCAGGCATCACCACATCCGTTTCCAAGTCTTCAATGAGGGTCTCCATGTTTTTTGCGTCAGCCGCATAGCGCACGAGCGACGTCGGGTAGCGGCGCATTTTGTGCCTGCTGATGAGCGCCCAAAGGCGACCTTCGCCGTCGCAATCCAAGATTCTCCGGCAATGGTGATCGGGCTGTGGCTGTTGACCCGAATGCGGCATTTCACGCAGCAACTCCCCCGTTTCGCTGTCCCAGATCGACTCACGTTCGGTCAAAACAATCAGACATTTGCCATCGGGTGAGAAGTGAAGATCGCGAATCTGTCCTTTCGCGTTAAACAGACTTGTCTGCTTCCCGGTCGTCACATCCAGCGAGAAAACAAACCCGATTTGCGCCCAGGCGATTCGTGGCAGGATTGGATGAATCGCGATCTTGGTGCATCGATCGGACGTGCTAAAGCTCCGCGGGTGCTCGGGATCATCGAGCTGCCAAACCCTGATTCCTTTGAATCCGCTCTCGAAGAAACCGCCGGTCAGACCGGCCGCAACCCAGTCTTTATTGGCGTCTGTGGTGAAACATTCGACTTTCGGTGCAAGCGCGGGCAGCACGAGCCGAATCCGCCCACCCTCAATCTCCATCAGGTTCAAGGCGTCGGGACCATGCCCATTCGCGCACCAGATGGATCGCGAATCTTTCCAGAATGCCAGATTTTCGCCGTTAAACATCGAGCCCCAAAACCAAGGCGCATCCTCTGCCGCGGCAAACGCATCGCGTTCACACCAAAACAGAAACTCCCGCCGGATCTGCTCCGACGGCCATATCGAGTTATCTTCTACCGTCTCCTCGACCTGCTTGCGCAGTGGCAACGCGGCTTCGCGATCCTGAGCTACCCAGGCACACAAAGCGGCGAAATTGGTCTCTGCCTTTCTGTTCGCGCGCCGCTCCATGAGAACTCGCGACGCCTTGACCAGCAGCTTCTTGTCATACTCGCCAAAGAATATCAGCTCGCGCTCAGCATCGGTCTGATGAATGTTCATCGCGATGCGGGCATAGGCTTCCAGTCCATCATCGCCCGGAAGCAGGTCCACGACTTCCGCCGCAAATCGCTCGATGTCTCCGCGCTTGCCCTGCCATCGCGGCAGCAGGTAACGAGCAAACTGCGTGTACATCGGAAAATACGTTGGGTCGCGCTTTCGGCCCTCCTCGAGCGTCGCGCGAACCTCCTCATACGGCTGACCTTCCGCCAAATCGACGAGGATTAGCAGTCGATTTGCCTCCCCATCTTTGACGCCAATCTGCAGTGCCTGCTCGAGCAAGCGCCGTGCTTCCGCGATCCGGGTGTAAAACAGTTGCCAACCCTCTGCCGTCACCGCTGACGCCGGGCCATACCCGCGTCCCTGCCAGGCCCAGTCAATGTGTGCCCGCGCGAGGGCAATCAGCGGTGTCGCCGAATCCGGCATCTCCCGTCGCCATTGAGAAAGAGCCACGCAGTGATCCAGGATATCGGGCGAATCGGTGAACGCCGGATTGGCGACCATTTCATAGAGGTTCGAAGGGTTGTCTTTCCATCCTGGATGCTCGTCGCGCTTGGCCCGCGTCTCATCGAATCCCTTCTCGACCTCTGACCACGGATTGTGGCCTTTGCGGGGTGGCGGTTCCGGCAAAACAACACTTGGCATCGCTGGAGCCGGAGCGGGCGGTGAAACGACAACGCGCGGCTTTGGGGGAACCGGCCGAGGCGGACCGACATGCTCAGCGATGAAGTCCCAAAAAATGACTACCAACACCGATCCGCTGGTCAGCAAAAAGCATAAGACAAAGAAGCCCAGCAGTCGGATGACGCGATACATGGATGTAGTTTAAGACTGCTTTTTTCGCAATCCAACACAGTAAAAGGCTCTGAGAAGAACCCGCAGGCGCTCGGTGACGCAGCAAAGATTATTCCAATTTGCCGCAAATCGATCGGCATCGCACGTCGGCTTCCTCGACAATAACGTTGATCGATCAAAGCGAAATTCCACAAAAGAGTTTTAGGCACTCGCTGCGCTATGAGGGTAGGTAACTGTTCTCCTTTCGCTTGCATAAAGCCCGCGCTTCCGCCGGACGATGGCAAATCCAGGGTTGCCGCTACACGCTCGAATGTCGAATCGAAGAATTGTCCTAAAGCCCGGCCAGCCAGGCGAATAAAATCCCCGCCGGCCACCCGTAGGATTGAATACCCATTGAGGACAGCCAAGAGGTACGGAACACCTATTAAGGGCCGAATGCTGAACCGGTCGTCACGAGCATTCCCTGAAGAAATGCCCGGGCCGTCAGCCTGCGATTACGAACTGGTTAAATATAGGGAACTAGGATTTTTGGGCAGACCGTTGCTCGCTATGCTGATCGCCGTGCCGGGCCGCTTGCTCTTGCTCCGGCCTGCTCACAAGCCCCGCGGGTTGAATAGAGCCTGTGGGGTTTTTTGTTTCTTCGAGGTCCGAGCAGCCTCACTACATAAAGTCAGAATTTCATCCGGTATTCATCGCCGCACCTATTCCGCGGCAATCTCTATAGGCTCGCCCTTGAGCCGTTCGAAGATCCAGGCGCATTTCGACCTTTCAATCCGAAGCGCCTGTTCAAAATTACGTGCCCGGTCACGCAGAACCGCGTGGTCGGCGTACCAGCCGCAGCAAAGAACGGCTAGCGCAATCAGCCAAATCCCGTCACGAATTGCGATCATGAAGGCCTCCTCGGTTCATGGCACGAAAAAGCCTCGCCGCGCGGACTTCTGTTCCCAATCCGCGGGGCCAGCACACAGCACAACCGCGTTGCCGCGCCATTCGGCCTACTTAACTCCGGCACGAAGAGAAGGTTTCGCATCCGACGCCAAAGCCTTGCGAAATAATGGAAATGGCAAGTTTATTACCCATTCACGGCAAGCGACTTTCCGCAAACCTCTGCAACACCGTTGCTCACGAACCTGAACGAGCCGATTTCGACCTCGCTCATATCAAGCACACTCGACCAGGTTATTCTCGTTCGCCTTCGTCCATACAGGCCGTCATCGTCGAACCAGAACAATGCCGGTACAAATCGCTTGCCGCATCGTCTAAAACAGTTGATACCCAGTAGGAATTCTCGATGCGAATCCGTTACCGCTCGTCGGCTCTTGCATTTCTTCTCGTGGTCTCCCCAGCGGCCTTCCTGGTCGCGGACGAATGGGAGACGTTGCCCAATGACATCCTTGGCCATCGCGCTGATTTCGAAGGAGTCGGCGGCGTCAGAATCGCCGGCTATGTGCGTCGGCCGGCAGGCGTTGGTCCGTTCCCGCTGGTCGTGCTGCTCCATGGCGGCGCTCCGACCGCCAAACCAATTCAAGCCGCGGGCGACAAAGAACTGGCGAACCCGCGAGCCGAAGAGGCAAAGCGGGCCAGCAATATCCTGGGCCGCGCCGTGCATCCGCCGATTCCCGAGTTCCTGGCGCAGGGCTGGGCCGTCTATTACGTCGATTTCCGGCCGAACCCGCGCTATATGATTGATCCGCTGGAATGGGACGACACGCTCCTCGCGATCGACAAGGCTCGCTCCTGGTCTTTTATCGATCCGCAGCTCATCGCCATGGTCGGCGGCAGCCACGGCGGACATATCACCGGGCGAATCGTGTCGCGCACTCCGCTGGCGTGCGCGGTGCTCTTCGCCCCAGCCAGGCTCGACTTGATCTCGCTCGCCCGCCTGGGCGAACAAGGAATTCCCATTGGCGGCAATCAGCGATTGGTGCGCGAATATCAGCAGCGGACCGGCGCGAAAATGGACGAAGTCGAAAAAGATCCCGCGAAATATCAATATTCATCTCCGCTAACGGAAATCCCTCAGGCCAAGTGTCCGATCTTAATGGTTAGCGGTCGGAACGATCCCAACGCGCCGCTGCCCGTGATGGAAGCGTACGAGCGCGCGATGCGCGATTCTGGAAAAACGGCGGACGCCTATCACCCGGCCAATGGCCCGCATGGTTTTTACTTTGGACTTCCGCAGGTGATCCCCGAAACGGCCGAGTCCACGCGCCAGACCGTAGCCTTCATCAAGCGGCATTTTGATGTGCCCAACCGCTAATCGGATGCAGCTTCTATCAACGGTATTCTTTCGTGAGCCGACTGCGCACGGCACTTCCGTCATTCATCGAATCGCGGCACGCTCACAGGATCGGAAATGAATTGATAGCCTTAATGCATCCATGCACAAACATTTGACCTATTCGTGGGAAATTGTGATGAAGCTCATCTTGCTTGCGGCGCTGTTTCTGGCGGCACTGTTTAGCGCCATGCCCGGCGCTACCAGCGCCGAGCAGATTAGCGACCGTCCCAATTTTGTCATCATCAACATTGATGATCTGGGCTACGCCGACATCGGCCCGTTCGGCTCCAATAACCGCACGCCGAATTTGGATCGGATGGCCAGGGAAGGACGCAAGCTAACGAGTCACTATGCTGCGCCCGTTTGTTCGCCATCGCGCGCCGCACTCATGACCGGCTGCTATCCCAAGCGTGTACTCGCCATACCCACCGTGCTTTTTCCTGCGGCCGCGGTCGGCTTGAATCCCAGCGAAATAACCGTCGCAGAAGTACTTCGCGATGTTGGCTATGCCACGGCCTGCATCGGCAAGTGGCATTTGGGCGATCAACCCGAGTTCCTCCCTACCCGCCAGGGCTTCGACTATTACTTCGGCATTCCCTATTCCAACGACATGGGACCCGCCTATGACGGCGCAAAGAGTAATCCCGACAAGCCGTTGCCAACTCGCGAAGAAGTCGCGGCGAAGGCAGCCAAGGCAAAAAAGCAGGACAACAGCGAGGTCGGTATCGTGGGCGCAGGCCAGCCCCCCATGCCGCTGCTCGAGAATGAAAAAGTCGTCGCGCGAGTGCATCCCAGCGAACAGCACACGCTCGTCAAGCGATATACCGAACAAGCGATTCGGTTCATTCGCGAGCACCAGAACGCGCCATTTTTTTTGTATCTGCCGCATTCGGCCGTCCACTTTCCCCATTATCCAGCGAAAGAGTACATCGGCCGTTCGCCAAATGGATTGGTCGGCGACTGGGTCCAGGAAGTCGATTGGAGCGTCGGACAGGTTTTCGATGCGCTTGAAGAATTGAAGCTTCAGGAACGGACGCTGGTCATCTTTACCTCCGATAACGGCGGCCCGGTTCAGCAAGGAGCGAACAACACGCCACTGCGC
>Ga0136846_1214222_pt1 | contig 17999 bp, 13 predicted proteins | sample HopSoiMetagenom2_FD_96841 | JGI IMG/M metagenome (GOLD analysis project Ga0136846, IMG submission 96841) | Grasslands soil microbial communities from Hopland, California, USA - 2 Assembly 2016 (version 4) | ecosystem: Environmental > Terrestrial > Soil > Grasslands | place: USA: Hopland...
CCACCCCGGCCTGCCCGGCCAGGCCGAGGCCGTAGACCCAGGGCCGCGCGAGCAGCACCGCGCGGGCGCCGTGTGCCAAGGCCTTGAGGGCGTCCGCCCCGCTCCGGATGCCGGAGTCGAACAGGACAGGCAGGCCGCCGGCGGCGTCGACCACGCCGGGCAGGCAGTCGAGGGCGGGCAGGCCGCCGTCGGCCTGGCGGCCGCCGTGGGTGGAGCAGTAGATGCCGTCGACGCCGCCGTCCTGGGCGCGGCGGACGTCGTCGGGGTGGCAAATGCCCTTGACCAGCAGCGGCAGCGTGGTGAGCGAGCGCAGCCAGGGAAGATCGTCCCAGGTGAGCGGGTTGCCGAAGATACGCGCGAACAACCCCACGACCGCCGCCGGGTCATCGGCGGGAGCCTTGCCGAGCAGGGACTGGAACACCGGATCCGAGGTGTAGTTGGCCAGGCAGTGCCCGCGCAGCTGGGGGAAGTTACTAGCGGCCAGGTCGCGCGGGCGCCAGCCGGTGACCCAGGTGTCCAGGGTGACCACGATGCCGCGGAAACCGGCCGCTTCGGCCCGGGACACCAGGCTGGCGGCCAGGTCCCGGTCGGTGGGCGTGTAGAGCTGGAAAAAGCCGGGGGTATCGCCGAACCGGGTGGCGACGTCCTCCAGCGGGTCGGCCGACAGCGTCGAGGCGATCATCGGGACGCCGGTGGCCGCGGCGGCGGACGCGGTGGCCAGGTCGCCGTGGCCGTCCTGGGCGCACAGGCCGATCACGCCGATCGGCGCCATGAGCAGCGGCGACGGCAGCGTCAGGCCGAACAACGACACGGACAGGCCGCGCTGGTTCGCGCCGACGAACATCCGCGGCATCAGGCCCCACTGCCGGAACGCGCTGGCGTTGGCCCGCTGAGTGTGCTCGCTGCCCGCGCCGCCCGCCACGTAGGACAGCACCGAGGGCGGCAGGGCCTGCGCGGCCCGGGCCTCGAGCTCGGCGAACGCCATGGGGAAGCTGGGCAGCACCCCGCCCAGGCCCGCTAGGTAGATCTCGAGCTGGTAATCGCCGTAGGGGCTGGTCACCAGCACATCAAAGCACAACCTTCAGCCGCAACCGATCTGCACCTGGACGGCGAACCGTGAGGCTACCGGGACGGGGGATCTTTATCTCAGTTGACGATCACGCTCTGGCCGCTGATGGCAGGACAAAACAGCAGGGACCAAACGGGGTATCACCATGCCCCGGCGTCCGGCGGCGGCGCTATCGAGGGGACGATCGCCTCGATGAGGTGCGGGCCAGGTTCGGAATAGGCCACTCGCAGCGCCTTATCCAGCTCCTCGGCCGTGGTGACGCGGCTCGCGGGGACGCCGAGGCCATCGCTGATCTGGGTGAAATCCGGAGTCGGGCCGGACAGGTCGAGCATCCGCCCTGCCCGCTCGCCCGCTTTTCCGCCACCTTCCCCGCCCGCCGCGGTGCGCGCCAGTTCCATCCGCAGGATCGCGTAGGCGGCGTTGTTGATCAGCACGGTCGTCACGTTGAGCTGCTCGCGGGCCTGGGTCCACAGGGCCTGGATGGTATACAGCGCGCTGCCGTCGGCTTCCAGGGACAGCACCGGCCGGTCCGGGGCGGCGACGGCCGCGCCGGTGGCGGCGGGCATCCCCTGCCCGATCGAGCCGCCGGTGAGAGTCAGCACGGAGTGCCGGGGCGCGCCGGCCAGGGCCATCGGCAGGGCGAAGCCCGAGGTGTTGGCTTCGTCGGCGATGATGACGCCCTCCGGCAGCGACGCGGCGATCGTGTTGGCCAGGTTGACCGCGTTCAGCGGCCCGGGCTCGGCGGGCAGCAGAGCCGGCCCGGCCAGGACCGGCTCCGTCCCGGCCGCGACCAGGTCGGCCAGTTCCTCGAGCGCGGCCTCGACGTCCTGGTCGCGGCCGGCCAGGGTGGTGACGGCGCAGCCGGCCGGGACCAGGTCGCTGGCCCGGCCGGGGTAGGCGAAGAACGACACCGGTGAGCGCGCGCCCGCCAGGACAAGGTTTTCGGTCCCGGCCAGCTGGGTCTCGGCCGACTCGGCCAGGTAGGCCAGCCGGTCGACGGACGGCAGGCCGGCGCCGCGTTCGAGCCGGGCCGGGAACGTCTCGGCCAGCAGGCGGGTCCCGGTCGCGGCGCTGATCCGGCTGGCCGCCCGCAAGCCGCGCTCGGTGAGCGCCCGGCCGCCGAGGAAGAGCATCGTGGCGGGGCCGCCGGTGACGAGCTGGCCTATCGCGGATAGCTGACTGGCGGCGGGCGCTGACGGCGGGGGCGCGGGGCGAGGCGGGGCCACAGCGGCGCCTTCGGTCCAGGAGACGTCGGCGGGCAGGATCAGGGTGGCGATCTGGCCGGCCTGGGCGGCGGCGACGGCGCGCATCGCGTCCTGGGCCAGGTCGCGTTGGTGGCCGCTGGTGTGCACCCAGCCGGAGACGGTGCGGGCCAGGGCCTCGATGTCAGACTGGAGCGGGGCGTCGTAGCGGACGTGGCCGGTCGCGTGGGCGCCCACGATGACGACTACCGGGGTGCCGGCCCGGCGGGCGTTGTGCAGGTTGGCGAGGCCGTTGGCCAGGCCGGGGCCGAGGTGCAGCAGCACCGCGGCGGGCTTGCCGGCGATCCGGGCGTAGCCGTCGGCGGCCCCGGTGGCGACGCCCTCGAACAGGGCCAGGACCCCGCGCATCTCGGGTACCGCGTCGAGGGCGGCGACGAAATGCATCTCCGAGGTGCCCGGGTTCATGAAGCACACGTCGACGCCCGCTCCGGTCAGGCTGCCGATGAGGGCCTGGGCTCCGTTCACAGCGATTCTCCGTAGGTCACGCGCTCGATCGTAGGCTGGCTAGATGACAAACGGCCAGCGGGGGATACCGAGGCTAGACGAGATCATCGAGGCGGCGGTGGCGCAGGGGCAGGCGCCGGGGGTGGTCGCGGCGGTGGCTCAGGGCGACGCGACGTACATCAAGGCCGCCGGGAGCATGGCGGTCGGCGGGGCGCCGATGCGGGAAGACACCGTGTTCCGCATCTCGTCCATGACGAAGCCGGTCACCGCGGCGGTGATCCTCGGCCTGGTCGAGGACGGGGTGCTGGGCCTGGACGAACCGGTGGACAGGCACCTGCCCGAACTGGCGGGACGCCGGGTGCTGCGCCGGCCGGACGGGCCGCTGGACGACACGGTTCCGGCGGAACGTCCAGTGACCGTCCGCGACCTGCTCACGTTCACGTGGGGTTTCGGGATGCAGGGCGCGATGTTCACCGCGGCGGAACCATGGCCGATCGTGGGGGCGGTAGGAGAGCGTGAGCTGCACTCGTTCGGTCCCCCGGAGCCGGAAACCACCCCGGAGCCTGACAGCTGGCTACGGCGGCTGGGTGAGCTGCCGCTGCTGGCCCAGCCGGGTGAGCGCTGGCTGTACTCGGCCGGGTCGCAGGTGCTCGGGGTGCTGGCCGCGCGGGCCGGCGGCGCCCCGTTCGAGGACGTCATGCGGGAGCGGATCCTGGCGCCGCTGGGCATGGACGATACCGCGTTCTACGCCGCCGACCCGGGGCGGCTGGCCACGGCCTACGAAGAGCGCGACGGGCAGCTGGCGGTCACCGACCCGCCGGACGGGAAATGGTCGCGGCCGCCGCGATTCCCCGACGGGGCCGGCGGGCTGGTGTCCACGGCGGCCGACCTGCTCGCGTTCGGGCGGATGCTGCTACGGGGCGGCGGCCCGGTGCTGAAGCCGCAAACGGTCGCGGAAATGACCCGCGATCAGCTGACCGATCTGCAGCGGGCCCGGGTCTGGCCCGGGTTCAGCTTCCTCGGTGACCGCGGCTGGGGCTACGGCGTGTCCGTGCTCGCCGACGGCAGCTACACCTGGGCGGGCGGCCTGGGCACGACCTGGGCCAACGTCCCGGACCAGGACCTGACCGTGGTAGTGCTGACCCAGCGGGCAGCCGGCCCGGCCGGGATGCCCGCGGTCTGCGATGAGGTCCTGGCCGCCGTCCGCGTGACCGGGACGGCTTAGCTGGGCCAGGTCCAGTTAGCTACCTCGGGGAGGTCCTCGCCCTGCTCGCGGGTGTAGGCGCGGGCCTCGATGCGCTTGTCCGTCATCAGCTGGCGGACGTGGCCGGCCGTGGCGGCCAGGCCGGGGACGCGGTCGATGACGTCCATGACCAGGTGGTACCGGTCCAGGTCGTTCAGCATGACCATGTCGAAGGGCGTGGTGGTGGTGCCTTCCTCTTTGTAGCCGCGGACGTGGAAGTTGGCGTGGCCGGTCCGCCGGTAGGTCAGCCGGTGGATGAGCGACGGGTAGCCGTGGTAAGCGAAGATGACCGGGGCGTCCGGGGTGAACAGCGCGTCGAACTCAGCGTCGGACATGCCGTGCGGGTGCTCGGTCTCCGGCTCCAGCCGCATCAGGTCCACCACGTTGACGAGGCGCACCTTGAGCTGGGGCAGGTGCTCGCGGATCAGTGACACCGCGGCCAGCGCCTCCAGCGTCGGGACGTCGCCGGCGCAGGCCATCACCACGTCGGGCGCGCCGGGCGCGTCGTTAGAGGCCCACTCCCAGATCCCGGCGCCGCGGGTGCAGTGGATGATCGCCTCGTCCATGGTCAGCCAGGCCGGGTGCGGCTGCTTGCCCGCCACGATCACGTTGACGTAGTTCCGCGAGCGCAGGCAGTGATCGGCCACGTCGAGCAGGGTGTTCGTGTCCGGCGGCAGGTAGACCCGGACTACCTCGGCCTTCTTGTTCACCACGTGGTCGATGAAGCCGGGGTCCTGATGGCTGAACCCGTTGTGGTCCTGCCGCCACACCAGCGAGGACAGCAGGTAGTTCAGCGAGGCGACCGGGCGCCGCCATTCGATGTGGCGGGTGACCTTGAGCCACTTGGCGTGCTGGTTGAACATCGAGTCGATGATGTGGATGAAGGCCTCGTAGCAATTGAACAGGCCGTGCCGGCCGGTCAGCAGGTAACCTTCCAGCCACCCTTCGCACATGTGCTCGGACAGGACCTCCATCACCTGGCCTGCCGGGGCGATGTGGTTGTCTCCCGGGACGATCTCGCCCTCGAACTGCTTGCCGGTGGCCTCGTAGACGTTGGCCAGCCGGTTGGACTCGGTCTCGTCCGGGCCGAACAGCCGGAAGTTCGACGGGTTGTCCCTGATCACGTCGCGCAGCCAGGTGCCGAGCACCCGGGTGGCCTCGGAGGTGGTCGCGCCGGGCGCAGGCACGTCCACGGCGTAGTCCCTGAAGTCGGGCAGCCGCAGCTCGCGGAGCAGCAGCCCGCCGTTGGCGTGCGGGTTCGCGCCTATCCGGCGGCCGCCGCGCGGAGCCAGCGCGGCCAGCGGGGGCACCAAAGTGCCGGCTTCGTCGAACAGCTCTTCCGGGTGGTAGGAGCGCATCCACGTCTCGAGCATGGCCAGGTGCTCCGGGTTCTGCCGCGCCTCGGCCAGCGGCACCTGGTGTGCCCGCCAGGTCCCCTCGACCGGGAGCCCGTCCACTTCCCGGGGCCCGGTCCAGCCCTTGGGCGTCTTCAGCACGATGACCGGCCAGGCCGGGCGGCTCTGGTCGTTTTCTTCCCGGGCGCGGCGCTGAATGGCCTTGATCTCGCCGATGACCGTGTCCATGGTCGCGGCCAGCTGCTGGTGGACCAGTTTGGGGTCGTCGCCCGCAACGGTATGGACCCGGTAGCCGTAGCCGGTGAGCAGTGCCTCCAGCTCCTCGTGGGAGATCCGGGCCAGCACCGTCGGGTTGGCGATCTTGTAGCCGTTCAGGTGCAGGATCGGCAGTACCGCGCCGTCGTTGACCGGGTTGAGGAACTTGTTCGAGTGCCAGCTGCCCGCCAGCGGCCCGCTCTCGGCCTCCCCGTCACCGATCACGCACGCCACGATCAGGTCCGGGTTGTCGAAGGCGGCGCCGTAGGCGTGGTTCAGCGCGTAACCGAGCTCGCCGCCCTCGTTGATGGAGCCCGGGGTCTCCGGTGCGTTATGCGACGGGATGCCGCCGGGGAAGGAGAACTGCTTGAACAGCCGCCCCATCCCGGCGGCGTCCGGGGTGATGGCGGGATACAGCTCGCTGTAGGTGCCCTCGAGGTAGGTGTTGGCCACCATGCCGGGACCGCCGTGGCCGGGGCCGCAGACGTAGATCACGTTCAGGTCCTGGGCCTTGATCACCCGGTTGAGATGCGCGTAGACCAGATTGAGCCCCGGCGTGGTACCCCAGTGCCCGAGCAGCCGCGGCTTGACGTGCCCGGGCTGGAGGGGTTCGGTCAGCAGGGGGTTGGCGAGCAGGTAGATCTGCCCCACCGAGAGGTAATTCGCCGCCCGCCACCAGGCGTTGATCGCGTCGAGTTCCGCGTTGCTCAGCGGCTCCTGCTCTGCCATGCGCACAACCCCTTTTACCGAACGGACCCGGCACTTGCCCGGGTCCCAGGCTATTGGCCTTCATCCGGCGACGGCAGACCCGGGGGGAGCGTTAATCAGCGCGACGCCTCGCCGTTACTTAGTCCGGCGCTCCTTAATTTCAGCGCAGCTTGCGCAGGAAGGGGTCCTGGGGCTGGTACGGGCTCACCTGGATCCGCGCGTTGACCACGGCCGTCCCGTCCGGGCCGGCGATGACCGGGCTGAGCTCGAGCTCGGTGACCTCGGGCAGTTCGTCGGCCAGCCGCCCGACCCGGAGCAGCAAGCCGGCCAGCGGGCCGCTCGGGACGCGGTCCGCCAGGCCGGCGTCGGCGATGAGCTGAGCCGCGTCCCGGTCGGTCAGCGGGGTGAGCCGGGCCGCGTCCCGGTCGGCGGGCGGGGCGGGCCGGGCCGCCTGCGGCGCTTCGCGGCGGCCGAGGGTGACCAGCGTGCCGAACATGTGGTCGTCGGTGACCCGGACGGTCAGCTCGGTGCCCGCCGGGGGCAGGTCGGCCAGCGGCAGCCCGTAGCAGCGGAGCAACTCGGCGGTCTCCTCCGGGCCGAGCCAGCCCGGGTGCGGGGGCTCGGGTTCGGTGGCCCTCCGGACTTCCAGGGCGCCCCGGATCAGGGCGCGGGCGTCGGCCGTCCTGACGTCGGGGAACTCCGGCAGGTGACCGCGGGGTTCGGCGCGCCAGGCGCCGTAGCCGGCCGCGCGGGCCAGCGCCCGGACGGCGATCTCCGGTGTGCCGTAGGCCGGGATCCGCCGGTCCCCGGTTCCCGGCAGCATCCGGACCGATTCCGGCTGGGTCAGCAGGACGGCCACGACGGGGCGGCCGCGGGTGTCGGCGGCGGTGATCGCGGCGGTCAGGTCGCCGGTGGCCCCGGTGGGCAGTGCGATCGCGACGAGGGCGTGGACGCCGTCGGCGGCCGCCTGCCGTTCCAGGCAGCGGCGGAAATCATCGGCGGTGACCGGGGCCGTGGTGTCGGTCACCGAATGGACGGACAGGCCCAGATCGGCGCAGGCGTCCGCGGCCAGGGTCCCGGCGCTGCCGACGTTGGACACGATCGCGACCGTGCGCCCGGCCGGCACCGGCTGGGTGGCCAGCAGCGCGGTGGCCTGGATGAGCTCGCCGAAGGCGCGGGTGGTCACTACGCCGGCCTGCTCGAACAGCGCCTCCCGGGTGTGCGCGTCGCTGCCCTGCTCGTCCCGGGCGGCCAGGACGGTGAGCACCGGCATGGCGGCGCTGACCCGGCGGGCGGTCCGGGCGAACTTGCGCGGGTTGCCGAACGACTCGATGTACAGCACGGCCAGCCGGGTCACGCCGTCCTGCTCCCACCACAGCAGCATGTCGTTGCTGGACACGTCGAGCTTGTCGCCCACCGAGGCGAACGAGGAGATCCCGATGCCGAGCCGGGACAGGTGGTCGACGGTGGCGAAGCCGAGGCCGCCGGACTGCATGACCAGGCCCGCCACGCCGGGCCGGGCCGGGCGGGCGGCGAACGTGGCGTCCAGGCCCAGGCCGGGCACGGCCACCCCGAAGCAGTCCGGGCCGACCAGCCGCATGCCGTGCCGGCGGCAGGTGGCGAGCAGGGTGGCCCGGGCCTCGGCGCTGAGCCCGGCGGTGATCACCACCAGGGACCGCACGCCGCGCTGGCCGCACTGCTCCGCCACCTCGAGCACGCCCGCGGCGGGGACCGCGACCACGGCCAGGTCGACCGGAGGCAGGTCGGTCACCGCGGCCAGGCACCGCTCGCCGCGGAGCTGCCCGCCGAGCTGCCCGCCGAGTTGCGCCGCGTGCGGGTTCACCGTGTAGAGGCGGCCCGCGTAGCCGCCCGCCCGGATGTTGTCCAGGATGGCCCGGCCCACCGCGCCGGGCCGCCGGCTGGCGCCGATCACCGCCACCGACTCGGGCGCGAAGACGTGCCGCAGGCTGGCGGCGTCGGCGCGGCGCTCGCGGGCGGCCACGGCGCTGAGGTAGCCGTCCAGCGTGGGCCCCAGCGGGTCGGTTTCCGGGCTGGGCAGCGGGAACGTCAGCCGGTAGACCCCTTCGACGTAGCGCCGCCTGACCGGCAGCCCGGCGTCGGCGAACACGCCCAGCATGGCCTTGTTCTCGGTGAGGGTGTCCGCGACGAACGTGGTGATCTGGTGGCTCCGGGCGTAGGACACCAGGTGCTCGAGCAGCAAGGTGGCGATGCCGCGGTGGTGCATGTCGTCGGCCACCGCGAACGCCACCTCGGCCCGCTCGGGGTGCTCCCGCAGCACGACGTAGCTGGCCACGCCGACCACGGTGTTATCTGCGAGGGCAAGCAGCGCCGCCTGGCCGGGCGCGGGGTCCCGGGCGATCCGCTTCGCCTCGGTCTCGGCCGCCAGCCGGCTCACGTTGAAGAACCGCAGGTAGGTGTTGTCCGGCGACATTGCCTGGTGCATGGCCTTGACCGCGTCGAAGTCACCGGGACCGGCCGGGCGGATCTCGACCGTAGTCCCGTCGGCCAGCAGCGCGTACACCGCAGAATGCGTCATGGTCATAGTGTTCCGTCATGAGCTTCAGCGTGCAGTCAGAGGTCGGCCAGCTCCGGCAGGTCATCGTGCACCGGCCTGGCCTCGAGTTGTCCCGGCTCACCCCCGGGAACGTCGGCGAGCTGCTCTTCGACGACGTGCTGTGGGCGGGACGGGCCCGGGAGGAGCACGACGCGTTCGCCGAGGCGCTCCGCGGCCGGGGCGTGCAGGTGCACTACTTCGGGCAGTTGCTGGCCGAGGCGCTCGAGGTGCCGGAGGGGCGGGCCTTCGTGCTGGACCGGATCTGCGTGCCGGAGATGCTCGGCCCCGACCTGGCCGGCCCGGTCCGGCGGCTCTTCGACGACCTCGACGGATCGGCCCTGGCCGATTCCCTGGTCGGCGGGGTGCTCAAGGCGGACCTGCACCCGGCCCGGCCGGCCGGCCTGACCTGGGAGGTGCTGCACGCGGACGACTTCGTGCTGCCGCCGCTGCCGAACCACCTGTTCCAGCGGGACAACTCGTGCTGGCTCTACCACGGGGTCTCCGTCAACCCGATGGCCAAGCCCGCCCGCCAGCGCGAGTCGCTGCACAGCCGGGCCATCTACCGCTACCACCCGCTGTTCGCCGGAGCCGACTTCACCTGGCACTACGGCGACACCGACGCCAAGCACATGCTCGCCACCGTGGAAGGCGGCGACGTGCACGTGCTCGGCAACGGGGCGGTGATGATCGGGATGGGCGAGCGGACCACCCCGATGGCGGTGGAACTGCTGGCCCGGGCGCTGTTCCGCAGCGGGCAGGTCAGCGTGGTGATCGCGGTCGAGCTCCCGTTCTCGCGCGCCATGATGCACCTCGACACCGTGATGACCATGGTGGACCGGGGGACGTTCGTGCTGTACCCGTACCTCGATCCGCGGCTGCGGTCGTGGACGGTCACCCAGGAGGACGGCAACCTGCGGGTGACGCTCAATGACAACCTGTGGGGAACGGCGGCCGAGGTACTCGGCGTGGACAAGGTGACGGTGCTGACCACGGATGAGGACGTCCGGGCGGCCGAGCGGGAGCAGTGGGACGACGGCAACAACTACCTGGCCGTCGCCCCGGGCGTCATCGTCGGGTACGAGCGGAACGTGGCCACCAACACCATGCTGCGCCAGCACGGCATCGAGGTGATCTCGATCGCGGGCAGCGAGCTCGGCCGCGGCCGCGGCGGCCCGCGCTGCATGACCTGCCCGGTCGAGCGGGAACCCTAAGAGGGCACCGTGCTTATGAAGGCGGCGTCGAGCCGCCCGGCAATCATGCCCGGAGTTGACGGCTGCGGTCATTTCCGGCACCAAGCGCCGGGCGACATGAAATCGTTGCCAATTTCAGCCCTGTTGCACGAGGTCTAGTGTGTCTAAGATCATCGGCAGAGGTACGGGCGTCGGCAGTGACTTAGCCAAGAGGAGACTGATATATGCCTGGCATCATCGTCGGAGTCGACGGTTCCCATCATTCCCGCCAGGCCCTGGAAAGGGCCATTCAGGAAGCGGCGGCCCACCACACATCACTGACCGTGCTCACCGTGCACCAGGCTGTCCGCGACGTGTACGGCAGCGTCTCCCACTACCCCGGCGACGCGGACCTGACCGAGAAGGCCCGGCAGGCCGCCGCGGCCGAGACCAATGAGGTCGTGGCCGCGCTCGGCGTCCAGCCGGAATCGGTCACCGTCACCGCGGTGCACGGTCTCCCGTCCGAGGAAATCGTCAAGGCGGCCCAGGGCGCCGACATGGTGGTCATGGGCTCGCGGGGCGCGGGCGGCTTCGCCCGTCTGCGGATGGGCTCGACCGCCACCCAGGTCGCGCAGTACGCGCACTGCGCGGTGCTGATCCTGCCGGCGGACGAGCGCGACTAAGCCGGCGGCCGGCGCCGGGGGGCTGAACCAGCCGCCGGCGCCGGGCTCAGCTGGGCATGACCCCTCAGCCGGGGATGACTTCGATGCCGGCGCACCAGACGCGGCGGATGGCCTGGGTGGCCTTGATGTCGTGCAGCGGGTCGCCGTCGATCAGCACCAGGTCGGCCCGGCCGCCCGGTTCGACCACCCCGCGGTCGGCCAGCCCGAAGTAGCGGGCGGGCCGGGTGGTGGCCGCGCGCAGCGCGTCCACCGTGGTCAGCCCGGCGTCGACCAGCAGCTCGAGCTCGTGGTGGAGGCTGGACCCATACGGGACGGCGGCCGGGCCAGCGATGTCGTCGGCGCCAGTGCCGTCGGTGCCAGCGTCGTGGGCATCGGTCCCGGCCAGGATGGGCACCCCGGCCCGGTACATGACGGTCACGCTGGCGCGGGCCGCGCCGTAGTCCATCCCCGGCCGGACCGCCGCTCGGGCCAGCCCTTCCATCATGACCAGGGTGGGAATCAGGATGCGGTCGTCGGCCCGGGCGCTCGCCGCCGCCGCCTCGTCCAGCGCCCGGTCCAGCGGCACGTGGGTGAGCACGCTGACCCGGGCCCGCTGCGCCTTCTCCACGGCCTGGTAGGACGCGGCGTGGGCCACGCTGAGCCGGCCTTGCTCGCGGGCGGCCGCGGTGAGCGCGTCCAGCGTGGCCTGGTCGTGATCGGCGCCCGGGCTGCCGACCACGATCTTGATGTAATCCGAGCCCTCCGCGACCCGGGCGGCCACGAAGCCCGCGGCCTGGTCCGCGCCTGAGATAGCACCGCGCGCGCCGATGACGGGGAAGCGGGCGTGCAGGCTGCCGGGCGCGATGGCGGGCGTGCCCGCGCTGCGGATGTCGGTCAGCCCGGCCACCCCGCGCAGCGAGTCGGCCAGCTCGGGCGGCCCGCACGCCATGTCCAGGGCGGTCGTCACCCCGGCCCTGGCCAGCCGCCCGAGAGTGTCCCGGTCCTTCAGGTGGACGTGCGCGTCGATGAGCCCGGGCAGCAGCACCCCGCCCCCGCCGTCGACCACCTCGGCCCCGGCCGGGTCGGTTCCGATCCGGGGGCCGTCGATCACGACCGTGCCGGGCGGCTGCAGCTGCCGTCCGTCGAACACGCGGACGTTGGTCAGGACGACTTTAGAACCCACGGGGGTCTCTCCTCGGTACGACGGGGTCTTTACCTACCCAGCCGGGTGGCAGCTTCGATGTCAAGTCCGCGAGGGGCGGGGCGGAGGGGCCGGGGTGGGGACGGAACTCGTTCGGCGGAAAGGTCTTGACTGGAATTTTTGGGTACCGGCTCTTGTCAACACCCCTACAGGCATCAATGCGAGGAGGCAGCAATGGCGACGGTCGAGCTGACGGCCGAGAACTTCAACTCGACGGTGACCGGCGGCGGCCTCGTCCTGGTCGACTTCTGGGCGGAGTGGTGCGGCCCGTGCCGGATGTTCGGGCCGGTGTTCTCGAAGGCGTCCGAGCAGCACCCGGATGCGACCTTCGGCAAGGTCGACACCGAGGCACAGCCCGAGGTGGCCGCTACCTTCAACATCTCGTCCATCCCCACGCTGATGATCATCCGCGACAACATCGTGCTGTACTCCCAGGCGGGCGCGCTGCCGGAGGCCGCGCTCGAGGAGCTCATCACCAAGGCCGAGGCGCTCGACATGGACGAGGTCCGGGCGAGCATGGAGACCTCCGCCCAGGCGTGATCCGCGCCCGGTCGTGAACCCAAACCCCTTGAGGTGTACCGCGCCGCGCGCGGATGATGGCAGGCATGTCGATCGACATGTTCATCGAGCCCGGCCAGGACCCCCGGGCCGAGCCGCCGGGCCAGGGCAGCGAGCTGGCCACATTGACCGGCTTCCTGAACTATTACCGCCAGACGCTGGAGCTCAAGTGCGCGGGCCTGGATGCGGCCGCGCTGGCCGCGCGGTCCGTGGCGCCGTCCAAGATGTCGCTGCTCGGGCTGGTCCGGCACCTGTCCGACGTCGAGCGGAACTGGTTCCGCCGGTTCATGGCCGGGCAGGACGCGCAGGACCGGTTCTCTTCGTCCGAAGACATCGACGGGGACTGGGACGGCGCGCGGGCCGACCCGGCCGTGGTTGATGAGGCCTGGCGGGCCTGGCGGGAGGAGGTCGCGTTCGCGGAGCAGTTCGTGGCCGCGGCGCCCGGCCTGGACCTGCCGGGACGGCGGGAGGACCGGTGGCGCGGGGTACTGACGCTGCGCTGGGTGCTGACCCACATGGTCGAGGAGTATGCCCGCCACATCGGCCACGCCGACCTGATCCGCGAGCGCATCGACGGCGCCGTCGGCCAGTAACTGGCGGTGGGCGGCTCCGAGGGCGGTGCGGATCTTGGCGGCGCTGGCGGGGGTGCCGGCGTCGTCGGAGAACGGGCCGTAGGGGGTGCCGTAGGCGGGGGTGCCGGGTTCCTGGCGCCAGCTCTCGGCGACCGGGCCGGCGTCGACGGCGTCGTAGCCGATCGAGTCGAGGTAGGCGGTCACCGCGGCCTTGGCATCCGCGTTGTCGCCGGCGATGGGCAGGGCGGTGCGGTCTTCGGCGCCGGACGGGCGGGCCAGCGACTGCAGGTGCTTGAAGTAGATGTTGTTGAAGATCTTGACGACGTGCGCCTCGGGCAGGTCCCGCTGGAGCAGGCCGCTGCTGGTGAGGGCGCCGGTGTCGAGCTCCTCGATCTGCCCGTCGCGCTGGGGATAGTAGTTGCCGGTGTCCAGGACCGGCTTGCCGTCCAGGGGCTTGGCCGCGATGTCGGCGAACGCCTTCACCGGGACGCTGACCACCACCAGGTCGCCCGCCTCGGCGGCCTGCTCCGCGGTGCCGGCGGTGGCGAGCGGGCCGAGTTCGGCCACCAGTTCCTGTAGCGTCTCGGGGCCCCGGGAGTTGCTCACTATGACCTGGTGCCCGGCGGCCACGCTCAGCCGGGCTACGGTGCCGCCGATCATTCCGCTGCCGATGATGCCTACGGTTGTCATGCACGCGCCAACCCCGGCCCGCTCCTGGTCATTCCGGGAGCGGGCCGGGGCCGGCGGTTCGCCCGGCGCGGGCTGGCTCAGCGGGTCATCTCGCCGGGGCGAGCAGGCCGGCGGCCAGTTCGTCGACGGTGGTGAGCTCGGCGACGGCCACGCTCTCCCGGACCGCCACAGCGGGCCCGGGCGGCGGGATCGTGACGGCCGGGCTGGCCTGGGTCGCGGCCTGCGCCGGGTTGCTGAGGGCGGCGGTGCGGGGGCGCAGGGTCAGGTAGCTGACGGCGACGCCGGCCGCGAGCAGGGCGATGGTGACCCACAGGCCGAGGTGGTAGCCGTCCACGAAGGCGTGCACCGGGTCGGCGCCGGACCGCAGCGCCGCGCCCTGCCGGGTGCTCAGCACCGCGCCGATCACCGTGACGCCGAGCAGCCCGGCGACCTCACGGGAGGCGTTCAGCAGCGCGGAGGCGACACCGGCCCGGGACTGCGGGACGGCCTGCATGACGGCGTTGGTGAGCGGCACGTTCATCAGGCCGGCACCGGCCCCGAAGAGCATGAAGCCGGGCAGCAGGCTGACATAGGTGGTGTTCAGGCCGAGCCGGGCGAACAGGATCAGGCCGACCACCATGAAGGCCATGCCGGCCGCGACCGCGCGGTGTGCCCCGACCCGCGCCTCGACCCGCGGCGCGATCGCGGCGAAGACGGCCACGCACAGCGCCATCGGCACGAAGGCCAGGCCGGCCTTGACCGGCGCGAAGCCCAGCGTCTGCTGCAGGTAGAGCGAGGTGAAGAAGTAGATGCCGAGGATGCCGAAGGACCAGATCATCATCGTGCCGCTGCCCCCGCTGAACTCGCGGCGGCGGAACATCGACAGGTCCACCATGGGCGTGGCGCTGCGGGATTCGATGGTCAGGAAGGCGACGGCGGCCACGGCGGCCAGGGCGAACGCGCCGAGGATAAGCGGCGAGGTCCAGCCACTCGCGCTGCCCTGGATCAGCGCGTAGGTCAGCGCGAACAGCGACACGGCCGAGGTTGCCAGGCCGGGGAGGTCGAGCCGGCGCGACACCGCCGTATCCCGCGACTCGTCCACGTAGCGCAGGGTGACGGCGAGGGTGACCACGCCGACCGGCACGTTGATGAGGAAGATCCAGCCCCAGCGCAGGTGCTGGCTGATCACGCCGCCGAGGGCCGGGCCGAGGGCCAGGGCCAGAGCGCCGATCGCGGCCCAGATGCCGATGGCCGTATTGCGCTCCCTGACGTTGGTGAACGCGGCCATGATCACGGCCAGCGTGGCCGGCATCAGCAGCGCCGCGCCGATGCCCTGGATGGCCCGGCTGGCGATCAGCATCTCGCCGCTGCTGGCCAGCCCGGCCACCAGCGAGGACAGCGTGAACAGGGCCAGGCCGGCGACGAAGATCCGGCGCCGCCCGTAGACGTCGGCGAGCCTGCCGCCGGCCAGCAGCAGCCCGGCCACCGTGAGCAGGTAGCTGCTGACCACCCACTCCAGCCCGGACACCGACAGGTGCAGGCTGTGCTGGATGGTCGGGATCGCCACGTTGACGATGTTGTTGTCCAGGTAGGTCATGAAGGTGGCCAGGCTGACCGCCGCCAGCGCCCACCACCGCCTGGAGTCCTTGCTGGGCGCCCTGCTTATCGCTGCCCCCGTACTAGCTGACCCTGTGCTAGCTGACTCCGTGCTAGCTGACTCTGTGCTGGATGACACGGGCCTCGTCCTTTCCCCAAGCTTCATGTACGCCGTACCTGTATCTTGTTCATGTACGCCGTACAGGTACGTTGTAAAGCATGGACTGTACGATGTACAGTTGTCAAGTGACTAAAACGGCGAACCGGTCAGCGGAGCCCGAGGGCGACAAGCCCCGGCTCAGCAAGCGCACCGTGACCGAGAACGCGCTCAAGCTCGCCGACGCCGACGGGCTCGACGCGCTGACCATCCGCAAGCTCGCCCAGCACCTGGGCGTCACCCCGATGGCCCTGTACTGGCACTTCCGCAGCAAGGAAGACCTGCTCGAGGGCGTAGCCGAGCAGGTCTGGGGCGAGCTCGACACGAATGTCGATGCGAAAGCGCCGTGGTGGGCCCAGCTCCAGAGGCTGCTGGAATCCCTGGTCAGCACGCTGCGCGCGCACCCGGCGGCGCCGCAGCTCCTCCTGGAGCACGAGAAGCGGAACGAGGCGGCGCTGCGCGCCACCGAGCTCACCCTGGACATCCTGCGCACCGCGGGCTTCGATCCCCAGTACGCCAGCACGATCGCCCGCAGCGCGCTGTGGACCGGGATCACGCTGGTCATGAGCGAGCCGGGGTTCAAGCCCGAACTGGCCGCTGACGAGCGGGCCGAGTGGCAGCGGCGCAGCCAGGTCCAGCTGTCCATGCTGCCCGCGGCCCGGTACCCGCGGCTGGTGGAGTGCGCGGTGCCGATGAGCGCGTGCGACGACCCGGACTTCCACTACCGGTTCGGCATCGAGCTGTTCATCGACGGCGTCCGCGCGGCCGCCGCCCGGCTGGGGTCCTCGGGCTCCTAGATCCTCGGGCTCCTAGAGCGGATACCCGTACCTGATGAACCCGGTGAAGCGCGCCACCTGGTCATACAGCAGGCGGGCGCGGGCGTTGCCTTCCTGGGTGTGCCAGTAGAACCGGTCGGCGCCGCGCTCGCGGGCCGCCGCGGCCACCGCCTCGATCAGGGCGCGTCCCGCCCCCTGCCCGCGTAGCGTCTCGTCGACGTACAGGTCCTGGAGGTCATGGGGACATCCTCACACGGGGCGGTTCGTACGGTTTCGTTCGGGCTGCGATCGGGCCTCGCGCGGCCGCGGGCCCGGCTAGTGTGAAGCCATGACGGAGGACCGCCCATGAGGGCCACGATGATGCTTGCCGACTACGCGCAGATCGCCGACGGCAAGCTGTTCATTTCCGGCGGCGGCTGGACGACCTGCGGACCCGGTCCCACGCCGTGCGCGGTCGTGGCCATCTTCCACGTGCCGTGGGACGAGACCGACCAGAAGGTGAACTTCATGCTCCGGCTGGTCGACGAGGACGGCCACGGGGTCATGCAGCCCGGGAACACGGACAACATGCCGGTTCAGGTCGCCGGGGCGTTCGAGGCGCGCCGCCAGCCCGGCATGACGCCGGGGACCGACATCAACGTGCCGATGAGCTTCAACATCGTGCTGCACCTGCCGCCGAACGGCCGGTACACCTGGCTGATCGAGGTGGAAGGGCAGGCCGACGAGTCCTGGTCGCTGCCGTTCGAGACCCGCCCGGCCCGTCTGTAGCCACGGTTCCGCCCGGCAGGCTGATCCGCCCCTCGCCACAGCCCAGGTCCAGCATCCGGCGGCTTCCGGGGGCCAGGTCCGGCAGGAGCGCAGGCAGGTTGATTTCCGCGTGCGAACTGTCCCGGCCCGGGGTGCCAGCCAACGTCGCCCACTTCTACGCTTCGGCCTCCCAGCCGTCGCGCATCCTCACCCTGGCAGCGGGTCACACCGCGTGGGGAGGCGATGCCCCGTCACACCGTACGGGAGGTGATCCGCCACACGGCACGGGAGATGACCTGCCACACGGTACGGGAGATGATGACCAGTCGCACCCGCGAGGCGAGGGCGAATTGTCAACGATTCGTCGCAATTGATGTCACGACATCCATTTTGACCGCGAATTCCTTAGCAATTTCTGATGGGCTCATCCGGGCTCATACCCCACGTCTGGCAGCGCACGGCGAACCGGTTCAATGGAACATTGAGCCGGTTATTACCGGATCGATGGAACATCGAGCCGGTTAGGCTGCGACCCGAACGTGGTGCTTATGTGACAAATGATCGTATGCGGGCATATAGTGCTGAAGTGACCTGTGAGTTTAAGGTTTAGCGGGCGCGGGTCTTAGCGGGCCGCGAGCGCTAGCCTCAATGAGTCAGGCTGGCTGTCCGCGGTTACGGTTCGTGCTGGGGCCGGTTTTTGAGCTTCATGTCCGTTTCGGTTCTGGCGGGTGGCGCGGGGTGCCGCCCGGTGTGCCCGGGGTGGCGCCGGCTTCCACCTGGCCGGAATGCGTCTCCTTCCGTGTCGTCGGGGTGATTGGTGCTGGTCAGCTGGGTGCTGGGAGGGCGCAGAGCCGGTTCCAGCAGGTGAGGAAGGCGTCTTTCCAGGGCCAGTCCGGGCTGATCTTGAGGATCCTCTTGCGGGCATGGCGGGCGAGCCGGGCGGGGAGGTGCCAGATCCGGTAGCGGAGCGTGTCCGGCTCG
>Ga0136846_1224374_pt1 | contig 17999 bp, 13 predicted proteins | sample HopSoiMetagenom2_FD_96841 | JGI IMG/M metagenome (GOLD analysis project Ga0136846, IMG submission 96841) | Grasslands soil microbial communities from Hopland, California, USA - 2 Assembly 2016 (version 4) | ecosystem: Environmental > Terrestrial > Soil > Grasslands | place: USA: Hopland...
ACCGTCGACCCGTCGACAGGGGAGGTGTCGAGCACGTTCTACGCGACCGGCTCGTACCGGCGCGCCTCGCACCAGATGCTCGTCAGCTCCACCGAAGGCGGCCAGACGTTCAACGGGCCGGTCACCATCACCAGCACGCCGATCGACTTCAGCGGCTCGCGCACGACGTTCAACGACTACGGCGACTACGAGGGCGCCGACTCCACGCAGGGCCTGCTGTTCCCGGTGTGGACCGACAACCGGACGGGCAACGCCGATCTGTTCATGCGCAGCGCGCCGATCGCCGCCGGCGCGCCCGAGACCAACATCGACAACGGGCCGTCGGGCCCGACCAACAACCCCTCGCCGCAGTTCGGCTTCTCGAGCACCGACCCGCGCAAGGCCGACGTCGCCTTCGAGTGCAGCGTCGACGGCGGCGCCTTCGCTCCGTGCACCAGCCCGAAGAGCCTGAGCGGCCTCACCGACAACTCGCACACGTTTGCGGTTCGGGCAACCGACGCAGCCGGCAACACGGACGCGTCCCCCGCCTCGTGGACGTGGCATCGCGACACGGCGAGCCCGAACGCGACGATCAACCATCCCGGCGCGAACGTACGGCAGGCGATCACGCTCATCTCGGCCGAGAACGATCCCCCGTCGAGCGGTTACGCGTCCGGCATCGCGTCTGTCAGGTTCGAATACTCGGCGGACGGGGCGACGTGGGCGACGATTGCGACGAACAGCGGTTCACCGTTCAACAACACCGTCTGGAACACGGCTGGAGTCGCCGACGGCGTCTACCAACTGCGCATCGTCGCGTACGACGTGGCCGGCAACAGCACCGCCGCGGCGCCCGTCACGAACGTCCGCATCGACAACACAGTCCCGACGACCAGCCAGAACGATCCGGGCCAATACCTGCGCGCAACGAAGACACTCACCGGATCCGCTGCTGACGGCGGCTCGGGCATCGACCACGTCGACTTCCAGCGCGCGTCTACCGGCGGCGGCTCGTGGACCACGATCGCGTCGGACTCGACCGCACCGTTCACCGCCTCCTTCGACACCACCACCGTGCCGGACGGCCACTACGACTTCCGCACCGTCGCGTACGACGTGGCCGGCAACCAGGCCGCAGCGGCGCCGGTGACGAACAAGCTCGTCGACAACACGGCCCCGAACGCGACCCTCAACGACCCCGGCGCCTACCTGCGGGGAGCCGTGAACCTGGCCTCGAGCACGAGCGACCCGGGCGGCGCCAACGCATCCGGCGTGGCCACGGTCGCGTACGAGTTCTCCGCGAACGGCGGGACGACCTGGCAGCCCACCGGCTCCACGTTCGACTCCACCTCCGTGGCAGACGGCAACGTCGACCTGCACGTCGTCGCAACCGACGCGGCCGGTAACACGACCACCTCGGCCGCTGTGACGAAGCTCGCCGACAACACGAAGCCGACCACGACCGACAACGCTCCGGGCGGGTGGCACGCAAGCGCGGTGACGGTCACGCTTTCCCCGAGCGACGCCGGCTCCGGCATCAACGTCACCGAGTACAGCGTCGACGGCAACCCGGTCTACACCGTCGGCACGAGCGTCGTCGTCCCCGCACCCGCGAACGGCTCCAACGACGGCGCGCACTCGATCGCCTACTTCTCGGTCGACAACGCCGGCAACATCGAGACCGTCAAGAGCACGACGGTTCTGATCGACGCGACGCCTCCCGCGTGCCCGACTTGCGCCGCAGCGGACTACCTGCGCGGCACTGTCACGCTCAACGCCAGCCCGGATTCGAGTGGCTCGGGGATCAAGTCCGTGGCCTTCGAGTACACCGATGCCGGGGGCTCGACCTGGACGCCGATCGGCACGGACACGACCGGCCCGGCGCCCTACACCGCCGCCTGGGACACGACGGCGGTCCCGGACGGCCACTACGACCTCCGGATCGTGATCACGGACAACGCCGACAACGCCACGACCGCGGCTCTGCCTGACAAGGTCGTCGACAACACCGCACCGAACGTCGCAACGGTCGGCGCGCCGACCGAGGGGCAGTTCGTCTCCGGCAGCGTCGGGATCACAGCATCGGCGTCCGATGCCACGTCGCCGATCGCGTCCGTGCAGTTCCTCGTCCGCGGATCGTCGCTCGCCACCGACACCACAGCGCCGTTCGGGATGAGCTGGAACACGACGAGTGGCTCCGACGGGCCGGCCGCGATCCAGATCGTCGTCACCGATATGGCCGGCAACTCCACGACGTCGACAGTGCGGAACGTGACGGTGGACAACGTCTCACCGACGCCGGCGCTCGGCGACCCGGGTCAGAACCTCCACGGCACGGCGTCCTTGACTGCGTCGTCCGACGGCGACACCACGCAGGTCGACTTCGAAAGGCGCACCGCCGGCGGCGGCTCGTGGGTCACGATCGCGAGCGACTCGACGCTGCCGTGGGGAACCTCCCTCGACACGACCACCCTCACCGACGGGCTCTACGACTTCCGCGCGGTTGCCACCGACGGCACGGGCCACACGGGATCGAGCCCGATCCGCGCGAACGTCCGCGTCGACAACACCGCGCCGGCCGGATCGCTGACGGCGCCGGTAGCCGGCGCCACGGTGGGCGGTCCGCACGTCAACCTCACGTCTTCGGCCTCCGACAGCGGGTCCGGCGTGGCATCGGTCGCCTACGAGCTCCGCCCGACCGGCGGCGGCTCCTTCACGCAGATCGCAACCTCGTCGAGCGCACCGTTCGGCGCGACGTGGGATGCCACCACCGTCGCGACGGGAAGCTACGACCTCCGCCCGGTGATCACCGACCGCGCGGGCAACACCTTCGCCGGCGCGGCCGTCACCTTCGATGTCGACGTGACCGCTCCGACCGTCACGCTCGCGAATCCCGGCGCGGCGATCTCCGGCACGGTGGCGCTCAACGCGACGGTGGCCGGCAGCGGCGCGACGAGCGTCGTCTTCGCGGCGACCACAGCGGGCGGCGCAACCTGGAAGACGCTCGGCACCGACACCACCTCGCCGTGGAGCATCTCCTACGACACGACGAAGCTCACGGACGGGCTGTACGACCTGCGCGCGACGGTGAGCGACAGCCTCGGCAACACCTCGGTGGACGTCGTCGCCGGGGTGCGGGTCGACAACACTGCACCCAGGCTGGTCTCCTCCAGCCCCGCCGACGGTGCGTCGGTTGCCTCTGCCGCTGCGATCGGCCTGGTGGCGAGCGAGCCGGCGACGCCTGTCGGCGTCACTCTCGACGGCGGCGCCACGGTCGCGCCCGTGATCAGCGGAACGCACATCGACTACAACACCGGCACGCTCGCACCCGGCGCGCACACCCTCGCCGGGGAGCTTCAGGATCCGAGCGGCAAGAAGGCCCCGTTCCTCGTCCACTTCACGATCGGAACGAGCGGGCCCGTCTCCGAGAACACGACCACCTCCGGCCCGACGACGCTCACGTCCGCCGACGGCATCGGCACGGTGACGCTCCCGCCCGGAGCATGGTCGACGTCGGGCAACGACTGGATCGTCCTCCGCATCGCGCCGACCGCCGCGCCGAGCGGGCTGAGCAACGGCTTCGGCCCAGGCCCCGAAGCGTTCGACGTCACTGCTTTCTGGGCGCTCTCGGGCGCGCAGCTGCACGAGCTCTCCCAACCCGCGGAGATCGTCATCCACTCGACCGAAGCCGGCCTCGTCCCGGCGACGTTCGACGGCACGGCGTGGCGTGTGATCCATCGCGTGCCGAGCGCCGGCACGCTGCCGACCGGCTGGTCTGACGGCTTCTTCAGGGACGCGAGCGGCTTCCACGTGCTCACACGGCACCTGTCGCTCTTCGCGCTGCTGAAGGACCTCGAGGCGCCTCAGGCCCCGCAGCACGTGCGCGGCTACGTCGGGGCCGACGGCCTCACGATCCGCTGGCTTCCCGGCAGCGACAACAGCGGCACCTATGACTACGTCACGCTCTTCGCCGGCTCCAGCGACAGCGGTCACTTCGACCCCGACTTCACGGCCGCGACGGTCGCGGGCTGGAAGCCGGGCGACCCGCGCATCTTCCGGCTGCAGGAAACAGACCTCGCCGGCAACGAGAGCGGGCTGACGGAACCCCTCGTCCAGCTCCCGTCACTCGTCGGCATGACGCCCGACCAGGCCGAGGCGGCACTGGCGAAGGCCGGCCTCGAGCTCGGCTCGATCACCGTCGGCGGCAGCGGCAAAAGCGGCACCGTGACCGGCCCCGCCGGTCTCGTGCTGGCGGGCCAGGGCGACACGATCGACGTGACGGTGGCACCGGGCGGAGCCTCCAACAGTCTCGTCTTCAAGGTCATCACGGCACCGAAGTACGCGCCCGCTGCGAAGAAGAAGAGACTGGCGGCGCGCGTGACCGTCACTCGGCCGGCACATGTGACCGCGCAGCTCTTCAGCCCGCGGCGGGTGAAGCTCTACACCTGGCGGTTCTCGGTGCGCGCAGGCCGCACGATCATTCGCCTTCGGATCCCGAAGCAGGTGAAGCGGCCGGGCATCTACACGATGCGGTGGCAGGCCAGGGCCGGGCGCGAGACCGTCTCGCGCACGTTGAAGATCCGCATCGTCGGCGCGAAGCCGCCGGTGCAGCGCGTCGAGATCGTGCTGGCCGGAGCAGCTGCGAAGGACGTCAGCACGAACCTGCGGAAGCAGAAGCCGAGGCTCGTCGACGCAGTCGAGCCGACATTCGACGCCGCCGCCAACCGCAGCCGCGACGTGCGCGTCGTCGTCGTGGACGTAGACGAGTTCGGCATCGGCGTCGTCCGCGACCTGCACGCGGTCTTCCCCTCGGTGAAGATCATCGCGCTCGCTGCAGGCCCTCGCACGATGGCCACTGCGCTGACCGCCGGCGCCACCGTCGTGTTGCCGCGCTCGACGCCACCGGCGACACTCGCGAAGATCATCCAGCGGCTGGCGAAGCCGCCCGCCCGGAAGCGCTAGCCGCCCGGTTTCCAGAGCGGCTCGTCGCGACCCGCGTCTGCATTCGCCCAGCGTGCGGCGATGAACAGCAGGTCGGAAAGCCGGTTCAGATACGCAAGCACGAGCGGGTTGACGCCGTGCTCCCCGTCCGCCGTGAGCGCGTCGCGCTCCGCGCGGCGGCATGTGGTGCGCGCGACGTGCAGGCGCGCGGCGGAGGCCGTGCCGCCGGGCAGGATGAAGCTCTTCAACGGCGGCAGGTCCTCGTTGAGCTCGTCGCACAGCCCCTCGAGCCGGTCGACATGCGCCTGCTCGATCCGCAGACGGTCGCCGATCCCGAACGGCACGCAGAGATCTGCGCCGACGTCGAACAGATCGTTCTGTACGCGCGCGAAGACGGGGCGCAGACGCTCGGGAAATTCCGCCTCGGCCAGCGCGACGCCGAGGGCCGAGTTGAGCTCGTCCACGGTGCCAAAGGCGCCGATCCGGCAGTCGAGCTTCGGCACACGCGAGCCGTCGCCGAGCGACGTCTCCCCCTTGTCGCCGGCGCGCGTGTAGATGCGCGTCAGGCGCACCGGCTCCTCGCGCTTACGACTTGACGGCAAGAGTGCGCTCGCTGAGACCGAGGATCGAACGTGCGATCACGAGACGCTGAATCTCGCTGGTGCCCTCGTAGATCTCCGTGATCTTGGCATCGCGGTAGTAGCGCTCGACCGGAAACTCCTTCGTGTAGCCGTAGCCGCCGAGGACCTGGATCGCCTCGGCAGTTTGGCGGCGTGCGACCTCTGACGCGAACAGCTTGGCTTTCGCGCCCTCCTCGGTGTGCGGCCGCCGCTGATGCTTGAGCCACGCGGCGCGATAGACGAGCAGGCGGGCCGCGTCGATCTCCATCGACATGTTCGCGAGCTTGTGCTGGATCGCCTGGAAGTCGCCGATCCGATGGCCGAACGCGCGGCGCTCCAGCGCGTAGGCGCGCGCGACCTCGTACGCCGCCTGCGCGATGCCGAGCGCCTGAGCGGCGATGCCGATGCGCCCGCCGTCGAGGGTGGTCATCGCGACGCGGAAGCCGCGGTTCTCTTCGTAGAGCAGCCGGTCGCGCTCGACTTCGGCCCCCTCGATCACGATGTCGTTCGTCACGGAGGAATTGAGCCCGAGCTTCTCCTCGTCGCGGGTGACCCGCACGTGGTCGGCGTCGAGGATGAAGGCGCTGACGCCGCGCGCGCCCGCGGTTCGCTGGTCCGTGCGCGCGAACAACAGGAACGTCCCCGAATAGCGGCCGTTGGTGATCCACTGCTTGGCGCCAGTGATGGTCCAACCATCGTCATGCGGTTCCGCGACCGTTCGAATCGCGCCGGCGTCCGACCCCGCTTCCGCTTCGGTCAGCGCGAATGCGCCGAGATGCTCGCCGCGCGCGAGCGGGGGCACGAAGCGGGACTTCTGCTCGTCGGTGCCGTAGGCGAGGAGCGGCAATGTGACCGCGCTCGTGTGCACGGCGACGGTGACGCCGACACCGGCGTCGGCACGCGAAAGCTCCTCGAGCACGAGGATGTAGGAGAGAAAGTCGACTCCGGCGCCGCCGTACTCCTCCGGAACGCAGGCGCCCATGAGGCCGATCTCCGCGAGCTTTCCGAAGAGCTCGCGCGGAAAGTGGTGGTCGCGGTCCCACTGCGCTGCGTTGGGCTCGATCTCCGCCTTCGCGAAGTCGCGCGTCAGTGCCTGGATCTCGCGCTGGTCCTGAGTGAGATCGAAGTCCACGTCCGCCTGAAGGGTACGTCAGACGGCTGCGAGCTCCCGCCGGATCGTCTTCAGGTCGGTCTCGGCAGACACGAATGCATCGACGACGAACGGATCGAACTGACGCTTGCGCTGCCCGAGGATCTCGGTGCGCGCGGCCGACCAGCTCATGGCACGACGATAGGGGCGGTGGCTCGTCATCGCGTCCAGCGCATCCGCGACTGCGAAGATGCGCGCGCCGAGAGGGATCTCATCGGCAGCGAGCCCGTCCGGATAGCCGCGTCCGTCCCAACGCTCGTGATGCGAGCGCACGATCTTGAGGCCTTCGCCCTGCAGGAACGCAACGCCCGAGAGCATCGCCTCGCCGAGCACCGTGTGTGTCTGCATGCGACGGCGCTCCGCTCCGCTCAGTGGGCCCGGCTTCTGCAGGATGCCGTCGGGAATTCCGATCTTGCCGACGTCGTGCAGCAGGAACCCGTACGGAGTGCTCGGATCGCGCACGACCATCTCCTCGCCGACCGCCTTCGCGAGCGCGGTCGCATAGCTCTGCACTCGCTGCGAGTGCGCTCTCGTCCCCGTGTCCTTCTGCTCGAGCGCGCTCGCGAGCGCGGAGACGGTCTCCATGTAGGCGCTCTGCAGCAGCTCGCGCTGCCCGCGCTCGAGCTCCAGCAAGTGGCGCAGGTCGCGGGCGTAGAGCAGCAGCTCCTCCTGCGGCCCGCTGCCCCGCTTCTTCGTCGCGCGGAAGGGGACGCCGTACAAACCGCCGGCCAGCCGGTCGGCGACGGCGAGGAGCTCCAGGGGACTGAACGGCTTGCGCACGAAGGAGTCCGCGCCGACGCGCTTTGCCGCAGCGGTCGTCCCGCCGACGGAGCCCGTCAGAAGGATGATGGGAATGTCGCGCGTCTTGGGATCCGCCTTGAGCTCGGCGCAGAGCTCGAGCCCCGTCGTGCCTGGCATGTTCACGTCCAGGACGATCACGTCCGGCCGCGACGCGCGGATGCGGCGGCGCGCTCCTTCGGCACCGTCAGCCTCGGTGACATCGACATCTGCGACCTCGAACGTCGTCCTCAGCAACGTCCGGAGCCCTGGATCGTCGTCGACTAGCAGGATCTGCACGACGCAAGACCTCCCATTCCCGTACCTGGGTCCGTTTGTCGGCAGCGGCAGCGCGTGACTTGAGACATGTAAGAGGAGACGCGCGCGAGGGCAAAAACCTGCAAACTGCGTCTTTTTACTGTTTTCTACGCGTAATCGTAGAAGCCGGCGCCCGCTTTTCGGCCCAGCCGGCCCGCCGTGACGTGCTCGCGGAGCAGCGGGCAGGGGGCGTAACGGTCGTCGCCGAGGCCCTCCTGCAGCACTTCCATGATCGCCACGCACGTGTCCAGGCCGATCAGGTCGGCCAGTGCGAGCGGCCCCAGCGGGTGGGCAAAACCGAGCTTGGCGATCGTGTCGATCGCCTCTGCCTCGGCGACGCCGTCATGGAGCGCCCACACGGCTTCGTTGATGAACGGCATCAGGATCCGGTTCGAGACGAAGCCGGGAAAGTCATTGGCGATGGCCGGTGTCTTACCGAGGTCGCGCGCGAGCTCGGTGATCGAGTCGGCCGTCTCGTCGGACGTGTCGCGCCCGCGGATGATCTCCACGAGCTTCAGCACAGGCACGGGGTTGAAGAAATGCATGCCGATGACCTTGTCGGGCCTGTCGGTTGCGGCGGCGAGCGTCGCGATCGGGATCGACGAGGTGTTCGACGCGAGCACTGCCGCCGCCGGCAGCTCTCGGTCGGCCCGGCGGAAGAGCTCCTCCTTGACCTCTGCGTCCTCGACGACCGCCTCGACCATCAGGGCGGCCGGAACGAGCTCGTCGACCACGCTGATGCGGGCAAGGACATCCTCGGCCGGTGCGCCGCCCTTCTCCTCGAGCTTCGTCAGGCTCTTGCGCATCGTCTCGAGCGCGCGTTCCGTCGCTCCGGGTTGCGCGTCGTGCAGCGAGACATGTCGTCCCGACGCCGCAACGACCTGCGCGATCCCGCCGCCCATCTGTCCCGCGCCGACGACCAGCACGTCCTCGAACGTCATGCGCCGAGCCTAACCCGACCTGTCCGTCGCCTGGCACCCGGACATGTCCCGGGACAGTCCCGGGACATGTCTCTAGTAACGACGGCGGCGTCGGCCGCGGCCGAAGAAGAGGCCGAGCGGGAACAGGAACAGAAGCGGCAGGAAGAGCACGTGGCCGCCGGAGATCACGAACACGAGCAGCGCCACGGCGAGACCGCCGAGGAACACCATCAAGGTCAGAGGCATGCGGCGCTTCTTCCGCCGCGCCCGGCCGTTACACCTCGATCAGGAGCGCATCGCCCTGGCCGCCGCCAGAGCAGATCGCGGCGAGGCCCAGCCCGCCGCCGTTCCGCCGGAGCTCGTAGATCATGGTGGAGAGGATCCGGCCGCCGGACGCACCGATGGGGTGTCCGAGCGCGACCGCCCCGCCGTTGACGTTCACGATCTCCGGATCGGCCCCGAGCATCTTCGCCGAGTTCACTGCGACCGACGAGAACGCCTCGTTCAACTCCACACGCTCGACGTCGCCGATCGACTTGCCGGCTTTCGCCAGCGCTCGCTCCCCCGCCTTCGCCGGCGTGCGCGCGAGGTACGCGAACTCGTCTGCGACGTACGCCTGCGCGACGATCGTCGCGAGCACCTCCAGCCCGCGCTTGCGAGCGAACTCCTCGCTCGTGACGACCAGCGCGGCCGCGCCGTCGTTTACGCCGGGTGCGTTCCCTGCCGTGGTCGTCCCTTCGGGATCGAACACGGGCTTGAGCCTCGACAGCTTCTCGTACGTCGTGTCGCGGCGAGGGCCTTCGTCGACCGCGAACTCGCCCACCGGAACGATCTCGTCCCGGAACTTGCCCTCGTCGATCGCCTTCGCCGCACGCTCGTGCGAGCGCAGCGCCCACCGGTCCTGATCTTCGCGCGAGATCCCGAGCTCGCGGGAGACGAACGACGCCTGTTCGACCATGTGCCGTTTGTCGAACGTCGACGTCAAGCCGTCGTGTGTCATCAGATCGATCAACGTCCCGTCGCCGAGCCGGTAACCGAACCGCGCCTTCTTGAGGATGTACGGCGCATTCGACATCGACTCCATCCCGCCGGCGACGATGACCTGGTGGTCGCCCGCACGAATCATCTGGTCGGCCATCTCGACGGCGCGAATCGACGAGGCGCACACCTTGTTGACCGTGTCGGAGCCGATCTCGATCGGAAGCCCCGCGCCGATCGACGCCTGCCGTGACGGAGCCTGCCCGGCGCCGCCCTGCAAGACCTGGCCCATGATCACGTACTCGACCTCGTCGTTCTCGACGCCGACCCGGTCGAGCGCCTCACGGATCACGACGGAGCCGAGCTCGGTCGCCTGCTTGTCGGCCAGCGACCCACCGAGCTTCCCGAAGGGGGTGCGGACCGCGCTGACGATGACCGACCTGCTCATACGCTTGACGGTACCAACGTCGCTCCGTACTCTGAGACGACCGTGACTCCTGCCACTCGCACTTTCTGGGCCTGGCGCTGCGAGCGGGGCGGGAGCCTGCGCCGGCGCTAGCCAGCCAGCGACAACCCGTTCCGCTCTCTCGAGACCTTCCGCCGGAAGGTCTTTTTGCATCCCGCCACGTCCTCGGAGGACTCGACATGACAATCGCACCCGACATCGCCACCGACCTCGTCACACCCCTCGGCGCCTACCTGCGCCTGCGTCGCGAGGGACGCGCGGCCTTCCTGCTCGAGTCGGTCGAGCGTGGCCGCCTCGGCCGCCATTCGCTGGTGGGGACCGGCTCGCGCCTCTGTTATCTGGCAGAGGCGGAAGCGTGCGGGGAGCCAGTCGTCGGATACCTCGCATACGACTATGCCGCGCGCCTCGAGCCGACTGTCGACCTGCCCGCCGAGGGCACGGGGCTCCCCGAGAGCCACTTTCTCGTCGCGGACATCCTCGTCCGTTTCGACCATGTCCTCGGCACCGCCGAGGTGCTCCGCGGAGATCCGGACGAGGTCGCGCGGATCTTTGCGCAGCCGGCGCCTCGCCTCCCCGGCCCGACAGGCCGTCGAGGGCTCGCGAGGCGCACACCCAACCGCGCCGACTTCGAATCGTCCGTTCGGGCCGCGCAGGACCACATTCGCGCGGGCGACGCGTTTCAGGTCGTCCTCTCGCAGCGCGCGGACCGGCCGACATCGGCGTCGCCGCTCGACCTCTACCGGGCGCTGCGCCGGGTCAATCCCTCGCCGTACCTCTTCCTGCTCGAACTGGACGGGCTCGCCCTCGTCGGCTCGTCGCCCGAGACACTCGTCAAGTGCGACGGTCGGCACGCGAGCCTCAATCCGATCGCGGGCACGACGGAGCGAGGTGCTGGGGACGCCGAGCGCCTGCTGTCGTCCGAGAAGGATCGTGCGGAGCACGTGATGCTCGTCGACCTCGGGCGCAACGACCTCTCTCGCGTCTGCAAGCCGGGTACGGTCGACGTGACGCGCTTCCTCGACGTCGAGCGGTACTCGCATGTGACGCATCTGGTGTCGGAGGTCAGCGGGGAACTGCGCGACGGTATCTCCCCCTTCGACCTGCTGCGAGCGTGCTTCCCGGCGGGCACCGTCTCGGGTGCGCCCAAGGTACGGGCGATGCAGTTGATCACCGAGCTCGAGGGCCGGCGGCGTGGCCCGTACGGAGGCGCCGTCGGCTACGCGCTTCCGGATGACGCGACGCTGGACACGTGCATTGCCATCCGCACGATCGTCCTGCAGGACGGCGTCGCCCATCTGCAGGCCGGGGCGGGCATCGTCGCCGACTCCGATTCCGCCGCCGAGCACGTGGAATGCCTGCGGAAGCTCGCCGCAGTGGAAGCGGCCATCGACCTGGCCGAGGCAGAGCAGCGTTGATCTTGCTGGTCGACAACTACGACTCGTTCACCTACAACCTCGCGCACCTGTTCGCCGACCTCGGCGGGGAAGTGGTCGTCCGGCGCAACGATCAGATCGACGTCGCGGGCGTCGAACGGATGCGCCCGACTCATCTCGTCATCTCGCCGGGGCCGGGACGCCCCGGCGAGGCGGGGTCCACACCGGACATTGTCCGTCGCCTGGCACCGGTCCTCCCCACTCTGGGCGTGTGCCTCGGGCATCAGGCGATCGTCGAGGCGTTCGGCGGCACGGTCGCTGCGGCGCGCGAGCTCGTGCACGGAAAAGCCTGCACGGTCAGACATGACGGCAGGGGCCTGTTCGCGGGCCTCCCAGACGAGCTCGACGCAGGCCGCTACCACTCGCTCGCCGCGACACGGATCCCCCGCGAGCTCGAGGTCTCGGCGACCGCGGAGGACGGAGAGGTCATGGCCGTCCGGCATTGCCGGCTGCCGATCGACGGCGTCCAGTTCCATCCGGAATCGGTGCTGACGCCACTCGGCCGCGAGATCGCGCGAAACTTTCTCGCACGATGATCCAGCAGGCGCTCCAGCAGGTGCTCGACGGACACGATCTGACCCGCGCGGAGACGCGCGAGGTGATGAACGAGATCATGTCCGGCGAGGCCACACCCGCCCAGATCGGAGGCTTCCTCGTCGCGCTCCGGGCCAAGGGCGAGACGTCGGACGAGATCGCCGGCTGCGCGGAGGCGATGCGCGCACATGTGACGGCCGTCACGCCCAAGCGCGACGACCTCGTCGACACGGCCGGCACCGGAGGGGACGGTGCACGGACGATCAACATCTCGACGGCCGCCGCGCTCGTCGCCGCCGCCGCCGGCGCAGGCGTTGCGAAGCACGGGAACCGCGCCGTCTCCTCGGCGTGCGGCTCGGCCGACGTCCTCGAGGCCCTCGGCTTCACGCTCGAGCAAGAATCGGCGCGCATCGCACAGTCGATCGACGAGCTCGGCTTCGGTTTCCTGTTCGCGCCTTCGCACCACCCGGCGATGCGCCACGCCGCACCCGTACGCAGGGAACTCGCGACGCGGACGGTCTTCAATGTCCTCGGCCCGTTGACGAACCCGGCAGGCGCACGCGCGCAGGTCGTCGGGGTGTACTCCGAGGAGCTCGTGCGCACGATCGCCGAAGTGCTTGCGCAGCTGGGCGCACACCGGGCGTTCGTGGTGCACGGCGCGGGCGGCATCGACGAGCTCTCCCCCGTCGGCCCGAACCTCGTCGCCGAGGTCGTCGACGGTGGAGTGCGCGAGCGGACGCTCGATCCTGAAGCGGAGCTCGGGGTCCCGCGCTGCAGTGTCGCGGAGCTGCGCGGCGGCACTCCCGACGAGAACGCGACCGCGATCCGCGAGGTCTTCGCCGGCGCCAACGGCGGGCGCCGCAGCGCCGTCCTGCTGAATGCGGCCGGTGCAATCGCGGCCGCCGGTCACGCGGAGGATCTGCGCGAGGGCCTCGAGCTCGCCCGCGAAACCGTCGACTCCGGCGCTGCTGCGGCGCGCCTCGAGCAGCTCGTGTCCTTCTCGCGCGAGACTGTGCCGACGTGACCGTCTCGTTCCGCGAAGCTCTGGCCGCACCGGGCCTCGCCGCGATCGCCGAGGTGAAACGGCGCTCGCCGTCTGCCGGCGACCTACGACTCGACGCCGACCCCGCCCAGCTCGCTGCGGACTTCGCCGTCGCGGGCGCGGCGGCGATCTCGATTCTCGTCGACGAACGTTTCGGTGGCACGCTCGACGACCTGCGAGCCGCGCGGGCGTCGACCGGCGCGCCTCTGCTTGCCAAAGGGTTCTTCACGGAGGAGCCGCAGCTCCAGGAGTTGAAGCGCGCGGGTGCCGACGCGGTGCTCGTCATCCTCCGCGACGTCGACGACCGGCGCGCGGCGGCATTGCTCGCGCATGCGCGCGAGCTCGGCCTCGACGTCCTCGTGGAGGCTCACGACGCAAACGAGCTCCACCGGGCTGTCGCGCTCGGCGCGGACATCGTCGGCGTGAATGCACGAGACCTCACGACGTTCGAGATCGACAGACGCGCTCAGCTGGAGCTCGTGTCGCGGCTGCGCGCGCATGACGCGGTCGTGGTCGCCGAGAGTGGCGTGCACACGCGCGCGCAGGGCGCGGCTGCGGAGCTCGCCGGGGCGGACGCAGTTCTCGTCGGCTCGGCCTTGATGCAGGCCGGCGATCCACCGGCCAAGCTGCGCGAGCTGCTTTCGCGACCGCTCGTCAAGATCTGCGGCCTGACGCGCCCGGAGGACGTCGACGCGGCGGTCGAGGCCGGCGCCGACATGCTCGGGTTCATCCTCGCCGAGGGCAGCCCTCGTCGTGCGGCGGCAGTCCTCGACGTGCCGGACGACAGGCTGAGCGTCGCGGTCTTCGTCGGCGAGGCTGTCGCTGCAGGCGCAGACCTCGTCCAGCTCTACGACCAGGAGGAAGGACGGGTGCGCGGGCGCGACGCCGTGCTGCTGCGAAACGGCGAACCAGTGGCGCGTGTTCTCGACCTCCCCTGGGACGAGCCGGATCCGCAGCACCTACAGCGCGCGGCGGCAAGCGAGGAACGCGTCGTGCTTGCGGGCCGCCTGGGACCGGACAACGTTCGCGATGCGGTTCGAGCGGTGAAACCGTGGGCCGTCGACGCCGCCTCGAGGCTCGAAGCCGAGCCCGGGATCAAGGATCACCGCAAGGTGCGAGCGTTCGTGGCGGCCGCACGTTGAGCAGCACCCCCGGGCTGTTCGGGACGTACGGGGGGCGGTACGTGCCCGAGACGCTGATCCCGGCGCTCGACGAGCTCGACCAGGGCTGGCGCGACGCGCAGGCGGATCCCGCTTTTCGCAACGAGCTCGACGAGCTCGGGCGGACGTTCGCAGGTCGGCCCACGCCGCTCACGCGTGTGGAGCGGTTCGCGCCGCAGAAGCGCCTCTACCTGAAGCGTGAAGACCTGCTGCACACCGGCGCCCACAAGCTGAACAACGCGCTCGGCCAGGCCGTCCTCGCTCGCCGGCGCGGAAAGCGCCGCATCGTTGCCGAAACGGGCGCCGGCCAGCACGGTGTGGCGACGGCGACGGTGTGCGCCCGCTTTGGGTTCGAGTGCGTCGTCTACATGGGCGAGGAAGACATGCGACGACAGCGACCGAATGTCGAGCGCATGAAGCTGCTCGGCGCCGAGGTGCGTCCGGTGGAGTTCGGCACGCGCACGCTCAAGGAAGCGACGAGCGAAGCGATCCGCGACTGGATCACCAACGTTTCGACGACGCACTATCTGATCGGCTCCTGCGTCGGGCCGGCACCGTACCCGGAGCTCGTGCGCGAGCTGCAGGCGGTGATCGGCCGCGAAGCACGCGCACAGTTCCTCGACGCCGAGGGGCGCCTGCCCGAGGTGGTGCTCGCCTGCGTCGGAGGTGGCTCGAACGCAATCGGGATGTTCGCCGGCTTCGTGGACGACCAGAACGTCCGGCTCGTCGGCGTCGAGGCTGCTGACGCCGCCTCACTCGGATCAGGTCGCGCTGCCGTCCTCCACGGCGCTCGCTCGTCGGTGCTCGCGGACGAAGACGGCCAGATCGCCGACGCGCACTCGATCTCGGCCGGCCTCGACTATCCCGGCGTCGGCCCCGAGCATGCGTGGTTGCGCGACAGCGGCCGCGCCGAATACCTGGGGACGAGCGACGAGGACGCCCTGCACGCGTTCCGGGAGCTGAGCCGTCTCGAAGGAATCATTCCGGCGCTCGAGCCCGCTCATGCACTCGCGCGCGTACACGAGCGCGAGGAAGAGCTCGTCCTCGTCTGCCTCTCCGGCCGCGGCGACAAGGATCTGGCCGAAGTGCTCGCGCATTGAGTTGAAGACGCTCGTCATCTACCTGATGGCGGGCCGGGCGACTCCCGAGCTCGCCGCCGCAGCCGTCGACGGCGGCGCGGACATCGTCGAGCTCGGCTTTCCCTTCTCCGATCCGCTCGCCGACGGCCCGGTGATTCGCCGCGCGGGCGAGCGTGCGCTCGCGGAAGGCATGCGGACGCGAGAGTGTCTCGAGTGCCTCGGCCGTACACGCGCACTGGTCGGCGACACACAGCTCGTACCGATGACGTACGCGGCGCTGCTCGAGGCTTACGGCTGGGATCGGTTCGCAGACGATGCATGCGCAGCGGGCGCGTCATCGTTGATCGTCGCCGACCTCCCGGCAGGCGACCGGCCGTCGCTTCGTCGTGTGCAGCTCGTCGCGCCGACGTCGACCGACGAGCGCCTGCGCGTCGCCGCGGAGCAGACCGACGGGTGGCTCTACCTGGTGACGCTGACCGGCACGACCGGTGCCCGGCAGGAGCTGTCACCTGCGCTCGGCGCGCTGGTGGAGCGGGCGCGGGCCGCGACCAGCGTCCCGCTGTATGCCGGCTTCGGTATCGCCACGCCCGACCAGGCCCGGGCAACGGCCGAGTTGGTGGACGGGGTCGTCGTCGGCTCGCGCGCCGTCGAGGTCGCCCAGGACGGTCCCGCCGCCCTGGGGTCCTACGTGCGCACCCTGCGCGAGGCGCTCGACACCGTGTGAAGGGGCTCGCGCCCGTTCTGCAACGCTTCACTAACTAAAGCGTCGCGTCGGCGTCCAATCGATATCGGGCCTGATATCCCTTGGCCCGAGGTAGCGCGGCACAAGGGAGACTCAGATGAACGACGGCGTCGGGCGGAGCGCTTGGCAGGGGATCGAGGTCCGGCATCTTGCCGCGCTGCAAGCGCTCGCCGAAGAGGCGTCGTTCCACGGAGCCGCCCGGCGGCTCGGGTACTCGCAGCCGGCAGTCAGCCAGCAACTCGCGGCGCTGGAACGAATTGTCGGGACGCAGCTCGTCAATCGTCCGCGCGTCTCACATCCGCTCACGCTCACGGATGCAGGTGCGCGGCTCCTGGTGCATGCGCGCGCCGTGCAGGCGAGCCTCTCGTCCGCGCAGGCGGAGATTCGGGCCGGAGCCGGCAGGGTGCAGCTTCGGATCGGAGCCTTCCAGACGGTTGCAGCACATCTCCTCCCCCACGTCGTCCGTGAGCTCGAACGGCGTGCGCCACACGTCGACATCTCCCTCGACGACTGTCCGGGCGACACGCGCCTCATCACCTCCCTCGACCGGGGAGACCTCGACGCATGTTTCGTCGACCTCCCTCTCCGCAGCGAAGGCGCATTGCAGATCGATCCGCTGGCGATCGACGAATACGTGCTCGTTACGCCGCGCAACGGCCGACGTCCCGCACAGTGCGAGCCCGTGCACCCGGTCGAGCTTCGCGGCCTGAAGTTGATCGGCTTCAAGCGTTCGGGCAGCACGCACCGCCTGATCGAGCACCTGCACGCCGACGGCATCGAGACGAACTTCGTGCTTCGCTCGGACGACAACAACGTCATCCACGGGTTCGTGGCCGCCGGTTTCGGGGCGGCGCTGCTGCCCCGGCTCGCGGCCGAGCTGCTTTCCGGCGCGTTCGACATCCGCCCGTTCGAGCCCGGCTTGCCGCCACGCATCATCGGGCTCGCGTGGACGCAGGAGCTCGCCGAGGCACCGTGGCTGTTGGCGTTCGTCGGCGCGACGCGAAGCGTCGTGGCGCATATCTGGGGCGAGCGCGCAGTCGGCAGGGTCCCGGCGACTCAGCCACGGCTCGCCGGCGCGCAAACCTAGACACAGCGGTCGATGACGCCATTCGAGCTCGTTATGCGAGCTAACCCATCGCGCGACCGCGAGTCTCGATTGGCGTGATGCGCCTCACCGCGGCAACGATCCCACGCGCCGGTTCGCAGATCGAGGCCTGACCGGCGCGCACTGCACCGACAAGCTCCCCTCCAAGAGAGACAGCGAGTTCCGCCTCTTCTGCCGAGAGGCGGGACTTGTTGTTCTGTCACCTGCGCCGACGCGGGAAGGACACGGTCGCCAGCTCGGCTCGTGCGCGGGCGATCTGGCGCAGGGTCGGCTCCGCTCGCCCGAAGAAGACGAAGAGCGAGGTCTCGAATCCCCTCACGAAACCGTTCGCCTGGAACACGCCGATGCGTATCGGTAACCCTTCGAACGGAGCGGAGACATCGCGGATACGCGGCGGCCACCGCAGGCGCCGCATCCACTTCGGCGGATTGCTCTCGATTCCGACCTGAACTTGCAGGGCGATCCCGTCGGGGTGCAGTCTCGCAACAGTGCGGTAGGGCAGACACCCGCCGCAGTCGCGCCACGGCACGGTCGCGGCCCAGCTGAAGACGGAACGGCAACTCGCAAGCGAGCCGCCCGGGCAGGCGTGAATCCGTCCCGCTCCGACATGCCACCCAGGCGCGGGCGCGAACGTCGCAGGTGCGAGCGCGAGTGCGGCTGCGAAGACCGAGACAACCATGCTCTACGGATACGTTCGCGGGCCCGTCGAGGTCCCTTCCAGGATCCGCAAGGACTCCTGATCGTTCCGTAACGAA
>Ga0136846_1235427_pt1 | contig 17998 bp, 16 predicted proteins | sample HopSoiMetagenom2_FD_96841 | JGI IMG/M metagenome (GOLD analysis project Ga0136846, IMG submission 96841) | Grasslands soil microbial communities from Hopland, California, USA - 2 Assembly 2016 (version 4) | ecosystem: Environmental > Terrestrial > Soil > Grasslands | place: USA: Hopland...
ACCATCGACGGCCCGCCCGTCCTGCTGACCTGGCAGGCATCCGTGATCCCGGCCGTCCTCCTGGTCGTCCTGGGCCTGATCGGCTGGCTGGCCCGGCGCACACTGCAACTGCGCCGAGACGAACTGGACGCCGTCGAACGGGACTACGACGACGGTTCCGGGGCGCCCATGGACACCGTACGCACCCGCCGGATCGCGAGCATGCGGGCGATGGCCGCCCTCACCGACCGGGCGCCCCGCATCGTCGGCATCACCTCCACGGTGACACTGCTCCTGGGCGCCATCGCCCTCGCCGGAGCACAGGCCACCCACGACACACCGGGACAGGCCTCGCACGCCTCGTACGCGTTCGTCCAGGGCGCCGCCGAGACCGCCCAGGCTCTTGGCTCCTGGCTGATCGGAGTCGGCTTCCTGCTGTTCGTCACCTGGGGGCGGCGCGCCTACAAGGACCCGGCGGCGCGGCGCACCATCGGGATCCTGTGGGACGTCGGCACCTTCTGGCCGCGCGCCTCCCACCCCTTCGCGCCGCCCTGCTACGCCGAGCGTGCCGTGCCCGACCTGACCTGGCGGATGGCCACCTGGACCGAGGCCACCGGCGGCCGCCTGGTCATCTCCGGGCACTCCCAGGGCAGCGTCCTCGCGGCAGCCGCCGCCTGGCAGCTGAAGCCGTCCGTGCGGGGACGCGTCGGGCTGCTGACGTACGGCTCACCGCTGGAGCGCCTGTACGGGCGCTGGTTCCCGGCCCACTTCGGCCCCGCCGCGCTCACCTCGCTGCACCACGACGTGGCCTGCTGGCGCAACCTGTACCGGCTCACCGACCCCATCGGCGGCCCCGTACACCTGCCCGGCGACTGCGGCCCCGAAGTGGACCGCGCACCGCTGAAGGACCCGCTCGCCTACGGCCGGGACAAGAAGCATCCGCTGCCCTCGCCGATCCTCGGCCACTCCGACTACCAGGCCGATCCGGCCTTCGCCGAGGAACGCGAAGAGCTGCTGGCCCGGCTGCGGCCCCACGAGGCGGTGCCCGGGCCGCGGCCCGGGGCCGGGCCTCAGGGCAGCTCGGGCAGGTCCTCCGGGTAGAGCAGGGTCAGGTCGTCCGTGCTCGGCTCGGTGTGCTGGGCGACCCGGCCCGCGTGCCGCTCGACCATCGCCTCGAACGTCTGCCGCGCCGTACGGCCGTTGCCGAACGTCGCACCCTTGGGGATCGCCTCGAAGTACTTCAGCAGGGCTTCGGAGGAGCCGGGGCCGAGCCGGTACTCGTGCTCCTCCGCCTGCTGTTCCACGATCCGCAGCAGTTCCTCGGGGCCGTAGTCACCGAAGGTGATGGTCCGCGAGAACCGGGAGGCGACCCCGGGATTGACCGAAAGGAAGCGCTCCATCTCCGCCGTGTAGCCCGCGACGATCACCACCACGGCCTCCCGGTGGTCCTCCATCAGCTTCACCAGCGTGTCGATGGCCTCCTTGCCGAAGTCACGGCCGGAGTCCTCCGGGGACAGGGCATACGCCTCGTCGATGAACAGCACACCGCCACGCGCCCGGTCGAAGGCCTCCTGGGTGCGGATCGCCGTGGAACCGATGTGTTCCCCGACCAGGTCCACCCGGGACACCTCGACGAGATGACCCTTCTCCAGGACGCCGAGCGCCGCCAGGATCTCGCCGTAGAGCCGGGCGACCGTCGTCTTGCCGGTACCGGGGGAGCCCGTGAAGACCAGATGACGTCGCGCGGAGGCCGCCTTGAGGCCCGCCTGCTGCCGGCGCCGGCCGACCTCGATCATGTCGGTGAGGGCCCGCACCTCGCGCTTGACGCTCTCCAGGCCCACCAGTGCGTCGAGTTCACCGAGGACGTCCTTGGGGGACCGGGCGGCCACCTCCGGCTCCGGCTCGCTGGGGCGCTGGTCCGGGACCGAGCCCAGCAGACCCGGTGACTGAGCCACCATCGTCTGTACGGCGGTCTCCGGCGGCGGGGGCGGCCGCAGCGCCCCGCTCTCGTCGCTGGTGCAGTCCTCGACGACCGGCCCGCCGCCGGAGGCCGTGCCGGAGCCGCCGTCGGCGAACTCGTAGCCCCCGCGCGCGCATCGCTCCGTACGGCACTTCGTCAGCGTCGCACGGCAGCCGTCTATCACATGGAAGCCGTAGCCCTCACTGCCCGTCACCCGGCACTGCAGGAAGCTGCCCCTGCCGCCCGCGGACACATAGAAACCCGCCTCGGTGGGGGAGTCGACCGTGCAGCGCTCGATGGTGGGATCGGCGCCCTTGGTGACGATCACGCCTGTCTGCGTGCCCACCACCGTGCAGCCGTTGAGCGTGCCGCCGCTGCCGTGGTCGCGGAACCAGGCGCCCGTCGCCGCGTCCCGGATCCTGCAGTCGTCGAGCTGCGCCGTCGCGCCGTCACTGACCGACACGGCCGTGTTGCGCACCTGCGAGAGGTCGCTGTCGATGACGTCGGCGCGAGAGCCCCGGTCGAGTACGAACAGCGCGTCCGGCACGTCGTGCACCCGGCAGGACTCGAGAACCGCGGTGGCGCCGTCGCTGATCCACACCGCCGGGTAGTCGCCGGTGCTGTCGAAGATCTCGCACTGGTTGGCGTCCACCCGTGTGCCCGGGTCCCACACCGACAGCCCGTTGCGCCCGAACTGACGCACCGTCGTACGGGTCAGCGTGAGGACCGAGCGGGACCGTAGATCGACCGCGTTCTCCGGGATGTCGTGGATACGGCAGTCGGCGAGCGTCAGCACGGCGTCGGTGTCGAGCGTCACACCGTCCGCGGACGTACGGTGCACATCGCAGTCGGTGAGGAAGGCGGTGGCCCGGCCGGTGACCTGGACGCCGCTGCCCTTGGCCTCGTAGATCTCGCAACCGACCGCCTCCAGCGCCGAGTTCGCGCCCGAGACCGACAGCCCGACGCCCGAGGTGTGGTGCACCCGGCAGCGCTCCAGACGCGGATGACCACCGTCGCGCACGGTCACCCCCGCCTGGCCGGCCGCGACGACCTCGCACTCCTCGAACACCCCGCCCGCGTCGTCCAGTACGGCGATGCCGGCGCCCGCCGGGTTGTCGACCGTGCAGCGCCGCACCGTCGGGCGCGCGCCGCCGCGCACCTCGATACCGGCGGCGGACCGCGTGACGATCCGCATGTCCAGCAGTTCCGGGGTGCCCTCCTCGACGAGCACGGCGGCCGCGGTCGAGTCCTGGCCCTCCACATGCAGGTCCTGGACCACCGCGGAGGCGCGCACCGTCAGGGGCACGCCGTCGACGGGTGCGATGCGCACCGAGCCGGGGGAGCCCTCCGGGCCGCGCAGCGTCACCGCCCGCTCGACGACGAGGTTCTCCCGGTAGGTGCCGGGGGCGACGATGAGGACGTCGCCGTCCGCCGCGGCCTCCAGGGCGGCGGCGAGCGATGCGTACTCACCCGTGCGGCGCCGCCACCTCGATGTGCCGGTGTGCGTCACCTGGACCGTGCCCTGTGCCATGGCGCTGCTGTGCCCCCACCTCGTGGAACGCGGGAAGTCGCGGAAGGTGCCGAACGATGTCGGCCGGTCCACCGTAGCGTGCGCGGGCACGGTGGGTTGACCAGAGCGGGAACGCGGTCAACTGCCGGTCCCTGTCCGGCCCCAGTCGGGTCCGGCCCGCTCCCAGGCCTGGTCCCAGCGGGCGTACCGGCGACGGACCATGCGCCGGACGATCAGGCGTCGGCCGCCCTCGGCGAACCCGGCCGACAGAGCCGCCGCGCAGAAACCGGCGAGAACCGCGTGCGTCGTCGCGGTGGCGGTGTCCAGCGGGCGGGCGGCTATTCGCCCCTGCCCGTCGGTCCACAGGGTGAAGTGGTCGCCGGGATGCGGGGACTTGAGGCTCGCCATGACCGTGGCGTGCTGCGGCGTGCCGTCCGGTCCCGTCCAGTCGGCCCGCACACGGCTCCTGGCCTCCCGCGCGGAGGCCGAATCGGGGTCGGGTTCCAGCGGGGAGCGGGCGAGCTTCCTGACCACGGTGGCCGTCACGAGATGGCGGGCCTCGCGCTGTTCCCGTACGGCCTGTCGCAGCGCGTCCTGGGCGGCACCGCCGACCAGGACGCCGATGAGGGGCGCCGCGAGCAGGATCAGCAGCAGGGCCGCGAGCGCCACCCAGGCCTCCGCCAGGTCGGTCGCGCGGCGCAGCGGATTGTGCCGCCAGCGCCAGAGTCCGCCGATCACGCGCTCAGCCGCCCCCTTCCCGGTCCGTGACAACGCTCTCACCGGCCGTCACACGGACTTCTCACCAGCCCAACGGCCGGGCCCCGTGCCGGTGTTCCCGCCCACGGGACCAATCGGAAGATCACGGCCGAATGCGCGGCCGAAGCCCACGCCCGCCTACTCGAGGATCTTGAGCGGATCGCCGACGCTGATCGTGCCGGGAGTCTCGGGCACGAGGTTCTGGCCGAAGATCAACTGGTTGCCGAAGCGGCGATGACGTCCGAGCGTGCGCAGCGGTTCCTTCCCGCGTTCGGAGGTCTCCTGGTCGGTGGTGGTCACCACGCACCGCCCGCACATCTTGGCGACCCGGAAGGAGACCTCGCCGATGGCTATCCGGGACCAGCCGTCCTCGGCCCAGGCGGCCGTCCCCGAGACCACCACGTTGGGCCGGAAGCGGTTCATCGGCAGCGGGCCCTCCTGCGGATGGTCCCCTTGCGCGATCAGCGAGTTGAGGGCGTCGAGCGACGCGAGTGTGGTGATCAGCAGCGGGAACCCGTCGGCGAAGCTCACCGTCTCGCCGGGCAGCGCGAACTCCGGGTCGACCGCGCGGCTCGTGTCCGGGTCGTCCATGTGCAGGAGGCGGACGTCCTCGCCCAGATACCCGCCGCACCAGTCATGTGCTTCGTCGCCCGCGAGCACCGCCCGCACCTTGGTGCCGAAGATGTCCACCGTCGTCGTGTCCGTCACCTCCGGGACGGGCACGGTCAGTGGCGCGCGACCGGGCGCGGACAGTCGGATCCCGCCCCCGGGCAGCAGCTCGGCGGCGGCCTGCGCCAAGGGCGGCTGCTGGCGTTGTGTGACGACCTTTCCCCCGGCGTCGATCAGAACCCAGCGTCGGTCTCCGGCCAGCCCCCAGGGTTCCACCACGGCCTGCCGGGGCGACTGACCCCGGAACGCCTTGACCGGATGAACATGAATCGAGTGCAGTTCCGCATTCCCCATACCGCCATCGTGCCAGCAGGCACTGACACTCCGGGAGTGGGATCAGTACCCGCGGTACTGCTGCTGGTTGTTGTACGGGTCCTGGTACTGCGGCTGCGCGGGTCGCGGAGCGGCGGGACGCATCGCCTCGTAGCCGGTGGCCACCGGCGCCGGACGCTGCTGCTGCATCGGCTGGCCGCCGCCCGGGTAACCACGCGGCGGTACCTGCTGCGGGATGTACGCCGCCGGCGCCTGCTGCAGCGGCGAGGGCTGCTGCGCCTGCGGGTAGCCGTAGGAGGGGGCCTGCTGGGACGGACCGGCCGGCAGCGCGGGGAGCGCCGAGGGCAGCGCGGGCAGGTTGCTGCCGCCTGTGTCGTACGCGGCGGGGACCCGGATCGGGGCGATCTGAGGGGTGCCCCGCTCGGCGACGAGCGAGTCGTAGATCGGAGTGTCCGGGAAGGCGGAGTAGTAGCCGCCGCCGTAGGTGGAGCGGGGGGAGGTCATGGCACATAAGTTAAGCCCACGATGAGCTGGTTGGGGAGACCGATAAGAAGGTTGTTTTCCGTGTCGGCAGTGACGTGGGACCCCCAATGCGAGCGAACGTGCCAAAAAGGGGCACCTGGCCATGCTGAAATCAGGTAAAGGCCTGGTTCCGGGCGGGTTACCGACGGGTCGCCCCGCGTTCTCCCCACGTTCGGACGGGGAGTTCAACAGGAGTTCACGGGCCCGGGAGAATAGGTTGTGCCGCGAGGCCAGCAGAGATGGGGGCAGCCATGTCAATGCCTAAGGGATCCAACGCTCCAGTGCCCACGACGGCACTCCGGGTCGAACTGGGCTGGCGCTCCGGTGCCGGTGTGCCCGACGCGGATGCCTCGGCGCTGCTTCTGGTGGCCGGAAAGGTCCGTTCGGACAGCGACTTCGTCTTCTACAACCAGCCCGTGCACTCCTCGGACGCGGTCCGGCACGAGGCCAAGCGGGACGAGGGCGGCCGGGTGACGGACACCCTTCTCGTCGACCTCGCGCGCGTGGAGCCGGCGGTCGAGACCGTGGTCCTCGCGGCCTCCGCCGACGGAGGAACGTTCGGGCAGGTCCCCGACCTGTACATCGAGGTCCGTGACGCGGCGCGGGGCACGGTGGTCGCCCGCTTCGACAACGCCGGCGCAACCGTCGAAACCGCGTTCGTGCTCGGCGAGTTCTACCGTCGGCAGGGCGCCTGGAAGTTCCGGGCGGTCGGGCAGGGCTACAGCAGCGGGCTGGCGGGCCTGGCCACGGACTTCGGCATCACCGTGGACGAGCCCCAGCAGGCGCCCGCCCCGCAGGCCGCAGCGCCCACCCCTCCGCCCGTCGCACCTCCGGCGACCGTGCCCCCGGCGCCCGCACGACCCGTGTCCGTGCCCCCGCCCGCACCTCCCGCCCCCGCGACGCCGGTACGCCTGACCAAGGTGACGCTCACCAAGCAGGCCCCGTCCGTCTCGCTCACCAAGCAGGGCGGCACCTCGGGCGCCCTGCGCGTCAACCTCAACTGGCAGGTGCACAAGCAGTTCTCCGGGTGGGGCAGCAAACTCGGTCGCGCCGTCGCCCAGCACTCCGATCTCGACCTCGACCTGTGCGCCCTGTTCGAACTCTCCGACGGCAGCAAGGGCGTCGTACAGTCCCTCGGCAACGCCTTCGGGGCGCTGCACCAGCCGCCGTACATCCACCTCGACGGCGACGACCGCACCGGGGCCGTGTCGAGCGGCGAGAACCTCACCGTCAACCTGGACCGTACGCAGTCCTTCCGGCGCATCCTCATCTTCGTGACCATCTACGCGGGGGCACGTTCCTTCGCCGACCTGCACGCCACGGTCACGCTGACCCCGGCGAACGGAGCACCGGTCGACTTCTCGCTCGACGAGTGCACGGTGCCCTCCACGGTGTGCGCGCTCGCCCTGATCACCAACACCGGCGGCGATCTGATCGTCCAGCGCGAGGCCCGCTATCTCGTGCCCGAGCGCGGGGTGAGCCCGCAGCGGACCGTCGACCGCGCCTACGGCTGGGGCATGAACTGGACCCCCGGCCGTAAGTGACGCACGCGCATCAGCTCTCCTCGGCGGCGGTTTCCGGCCTGGCGTACGTCCGTCCCTTCCAGGCGGCGCCGCGCCCCCGGTAGTGCCGCACCGCCGAGTCGACCGTCATGAGGAGATACAGGAACGCGGTGAACGGCAGCAGCGGCGCGAGCCACAGCCGCTGCCCGTAGTAGCGCAGCATCGGGGCGTACGTCCCCGCCATCACCAGCCACGCGAGGCCGCCGCACACCGCCGCCGGGGTCGTCCCGGTGGCGAGCCCGGCGAGCAGGGCGAACGGCGGCACCAGGTAGACCAGGGTGAGGCCGAGCACCGTACCGAGCAGGAGGGGCGGGCTGTGGCGCAACTGCGCGTACGCGCTGCGCGAGACCATCCGCCACAGGTCGTGCAGGCGCGGGTAGGGCCGCACGCTGTCCACGCGTTCGGCGAGCCCCAGCCAGATGTGGCCACCGCCGCCCTTGACCGCCCGCGCGAGTGCCACGTCGTCGATGACGGCGTGCCGGATGGCGTCCGGAATCCGGGCCCGGTCGGCGGCCTCCGCGCGCAGCAGCACACATCCGCCCGCGGCAGCCGCCGTCCGCGTCCCCTTCCTGCCGATCCGGCGGAAGGGATAGAGCTGTGCGAAGAAGTACACGAAGGCCGGCACGACGAGCCGCTCCCACACACTCTCCACCCGCAGCCGGGCCATCAGCGACACGGCGTCGAATCCGCCGCCCCGGGCGGCCGCCACCAGCTCCCGCAGGCTGTCCGGCGCGTGGGCGATGTCCGCGTCCGTCAGCAGCAGGTACTCGGGCCCACGCGCGCGTGCCAGGCCGAGGCCGTGGCGTACGGCCCACAGCTTGCCCGTCCAGCCCGCCGGTGGTTCACCGGGCGAGTCCACGGTCAGTGGCAGCCCACCGTGGCGCCGCGCCAAGTCCCGGGCCAGCTCCCCGGTGCCGTCCGAGCTGCCGTCGTCGACCAGGAAGACCTCGGCCCGCCCCGGATAGTCCTGGGCGAGCAGCGACGGCAGGCTCAAGGGCAGTACGGCCGCCTCGTCGCGCGCCGGTACGACGACACAGACGGAGGGCCAGGAGTCCGGTTCCCGGTCGTAGGCCGGCAGTCTGATGTCCGTACGCCAGAAGAAGCCCTGGCACAGCAGCAGCCACAGCCAGGCGGCGAGTGATCCGGCGGCGATCCACACAACGGCGCTCACCCGCCGCAGTCTGCCCCACCCCGGAGGGCCGTAGGGGCACGCCGTTTATAGTGACCGGGTGAAGATCGCGCTGATGGACTCCGGAATCGGACTTCTGCCCGCGGCCGTGGCGGTACGGCGGTTGCGGCCGGACGCGGATCTCGTACTCTCCCTGGACCCCGCGGGCATGCCGTGGGGCCCGCGCACCGCGCGGGATCTCACCGAGCGCGCCCTCGCCGTCGCCGAGGCCGCCGCCGCGCAGCGGCCTGACGCGCTGATCGTCGGCTGCAACACCGCGACCGTGCACGCGCTGACCGCCCTGCGAGCCCGCTTCGAACCGGAGCTGCCGGTCATCGGTACGGTCCCGGCCATCAAACCCGCCGCCGCGGGAGGTGGGCCCTTCGCGATCTGGGCGACCCCCGCCACCACCAACAGCGCCTACCAGCGTGACCTCATCCGGAACTTCGCCGAGGGCGTCGCCGTCACCGAGGTGCCCTGCTGGGGACTGGCCGAAGCCGTCGAACGCGCGGACGAGACGGCGATCGACGCCGCCGTCGCCGCCGCTGCCGCCCTCACCCCCGACGAGGTAACGACCGTCGTCCTGGGCTGCACCCATTACGAACTCGTCGCCGAGCGCATCCGCGCGGCCGTTCAGCGGCCCGGCCGCGCGCCGCTCGTCCTGCACGGCTCGGCAGGCGCGGTGGCCGCTCAGACGCTCCGCAGGATCGGCGCGCAGCCTGCCCCCGTGGCGTCGCCGGAAGGCACGGTCACCGCGCTGCTGAACGGCACCGCGGGTCCGCTGCCCGCGCCCGCGCTCGCCTACGCGGAAGGCCGTCTGCTGCGGGCGGCGGCTCCGGTCCGCTGACGGGCGGCCGGAAGTCGTCCCGGCGGAGCAGTCACCCTCAGCGACCCGGTGCCCGCGCAGCGGAATCTGAGTAGTCTCCTCAACATGAGGGACCACCCCCACAACGGACCCGACGGGCGCGTCGGACCCGACGAACCCGTGCCGACCGAGATCTGGACCGGCCGGGCGACCAATCGCGCCCAGTGGCTGCTGGCGCTCGGTGGCTGCGCCTTCATGGCGCTCGGTATCGAACTGGCAGTCGACTCGGCGTGGACGTCCGGCGCCGCACCGCTCGTCATGTCCGTCGTGGGCTGCATCGCGGCCGGACTGCTCGTCCTCTTCGGCACCCTCGCGTTCGTGCACGTCGCCGTGAAGGTCGACAAGGACACCCTCGAGGTGCGCTGCGGCCACATCGGTCTGCCGCGCCGCCGCATCCCGCTGTCCCAGATCGTCGGCGCCGAGTTCGTGGCCAGGGTCACCCCGCGCCAGTGGGGCGGCTGGGGGTATCGCTGGCGCCCCCACCAGGGCACCGCGGTCGTCGTCCGCCGGGGCGAGGGCTTGGTGCTGCGCCTCGGGGACGGGCACACGTTCACGATCACGGTGGACAACGCGGAGGCCGCCGTACGGGTGATCAGGGAGCGGCTGCGGGGCGTGACCGGCGTCGTGCGGTGACACCGGAGCCACTCTCGCGGCGGCTCACCGGTGCTGTCGCTGCTCCCGCACGCGTGGTGGCGCCGCGTCCGGTGTCTCGTGGACGAGTGGACGGGCCGTCGCCAGGCGTGCCAGGAGGCCCGCGCCCACGGTCACCGTGGTGAAGCTCAGCACATTGCCGACCGTCGCGAGGGCGGCCAGAGCCGTCAGAGCCGCGCCCGCGCTCAGGGCGACGGCCGTGGAGCGCGGAGTGCGCCACAGGGTGTACAGCATCCAGCAGAAGACCGCCGCGAGCAGGGCCACGCCGACCACGCCCTGCTCGGCGGCCTGCTGGAACGGCGCGGAGTGCGGTTTCGCCTCGGCCGGCGGCGACAGTGACGCCATTTCGCCGAACTCCCCGAACCTGCCCGGTCCCACGCCCAGCGCCGGGTCCCGGTGGGCCAGCAGCAGGGCGTCGCGCCACAGCTGGACCCGGTTGCCGCTCAGCTGCCCCTCCAGCGAGTCGGACAGCCCGTCCGGCAGCACGTCCTCGGCGACCGCCCACCCCGTCCCGGCCACCAGGGCCGCCGTCAGTGCCAGCCCCGCGAGACCCACGCCCCGGCGCGACATGTGGCCGGCGGCGAGCGAGCAGAGCAGGACGGCGGCACAGAGGGCGAACCCGGCCACCGGGGCGAGAACCGCCGACGCCACCGTGATCCCGGTGGCCAGGGCGCGCAGCCCCGAACGCAGCGACGGCGTACGGGCCGCCCAGGCGGCACAGCAGGCGGCGCCGGTGGCCAGGACCAGCAGCGCGGCCACCGCACCGAGGTGGCCGGCCGGCGTGGCGACGCGCGGCCCCGGCAGCGCGTACAGGGCGGCCACTGCCAGGCCCAGCCCGGCCAGCGCCGCCGTACAGGGGGCGGCGACGGGCAGCAGCGCTCCGCAGATCCGTCCCGCCGCGTAACCGGCGGCCACCGCGAGCACCGCCAGGAGCACGCCCTCGGGGCGGCCTTCGTGTGTGGCCGCCGTGATCAGCGACCAGGTGGCGCAGGCGCCCAGCACGACGACGCCCGCCGCGTCGGAAACGTTTCGTCTCTCCCCGTCCGACGGCTCGTCCGCCGCCGATGTCATCCCCGTGGATCCCAACCCGTCGCCCCCGATCTGTGACGGGCCCCGACCGCGCGGGGCCGTCACAGGCGCGCGTGTTCAGAGGCTCCGGCACACCGTAACGGCCGGTGCGTCATTTGTGGACGAGTAGCGCGGAAAGGATGTAGCGGACGGGGGTGAGCGAGCCCACAGGCGCGGGCCGGACCGTGCTGTCGGCGTCCGCCGCAGGCGCCGTACACTCCCGGAGTGACCGCCACCGCTCCTTCCACAGCCGAGTCGGACCAGCTCGAACCGCAGCTCGCGCCCACTTCACGCCGCGCGCCGCTGCTGCGCCTGTGGCCTGCCGCCATCGCCGCGCTCGCCGGAGTGCTGCTGTACGTCAGCTTCCCGCCGCGCACCCTGTGGTGGCTCGCGCTGCCCGCCTTCGGGCTCCTCGGCTGGGTGCTGCGCGGCCGGTCCTGGAAGGCGGCACTCGGTCTCGGCTATCTGTTCGGGCTCGGTTTTCTGCTGCCGCTGCTGGTGTGGACCGGGGTGGAGGTCGGCTCCGGGCCCTGGCTGGCGCTGGTCGCCGTCGAGGCGGTCTTCGTCGCGCTGGTCGGCGTGGGCATAGCAGCCGCGTCGAAGCTGCCCGGGTGGCCGCTGTGGGCGGCGGCCGTGTGGATCGCGGGCGAGGCGGCACGCGCGCGTGTGCCCTTCCGCGGCTTCCCCTGGGGCAAGATCGCCTTCGGCCAGGCCGACGGCGTCTTCCTGCCGCTCGCCGCGCTGGGCGGCACTCCGGTGCTCGGCTTCGGGGTCGTCCTGTGCGGCTTCGGTCTGTACGAGGCCGTCCGGCAGGTGCTCGAATGGCGCCGTACCGGCGCCGTACCCCGCGCGGCGGCGGTCGTCGCCGCGCTGAGTGTGGCCGTACCCGTGGTGGGCGCGCTGGCCGCGCGGACCCTGGTGAGCGACAAGGCCGAGGACGGCACCGCGACCGTCGCCCTCATCCAGGGCAACGTGCCCCGCGCGGGCCTCGACTTCAACGCCCAGCGGCGGGCCGTGCTCGACTACCACGCGCGTGAGACCCTGCGCCTGACCGCCCAGGTCAAGGCGGGCAAAGTGGCACAGCCGGACTTCGTGCTGTGGCCGGAGAACTCCTCCGACGTCGACCCGTTCGAATACCCCGACGCCGCCGCCGTCATCGAGGGCGCGGCCAGGGCGATCGGCGCGCCCATCTCGGTCGGCGGGGTGGTCCACCGGGACGGCAAGCTCTACAACGAGCAGATCCTGTGGGACCCGGCGAAGGGCCCGACCGAGACGTACGACAAGCGGCAGGTCCAGCCTTTCGGCGAGTACCTTCCGCTGCGCTCGGTGCTCGCCCACATCAACAAGAACTGGACGACCATGGTCCGCCAGGACTTCAGCCGGGGCAGCAAGCCGGGTGTGTTCACGATGGACGGTGCCAAGGTCGGCCTCGCCACCTGCTACGAGGCCGCTTTCGACTGGGCCGTACGTGACACCGTCACCCACGGTGCCCAGATGATCTCCGTGCCGAGCAACAACGCCACCTTCGACCGCAGCGAGATGACCTACCAGCAGCTCGCGATGTCCCGTATCCGCGCGGTCGAGCACAGCCGGACCGTCACGGTGCCGGTGACCAGCGGCGTCAGCGCGATCATCATGCCGGACGGGAGGATCACCCAGCGGACCCGGATGTTCGTGGCCGACTCCCTCGTCCAGAAGGTGCCGCTGCGTTCCTCGAAGACGCCCGCCACCGACCTCGGCATCCTCCCCGAGATGCTCCTCGTCCTGGTCGCCGCAGGCGGTCTCGGATGGGCGATCGGTGCGGGGATGCGCGGGCGGCGCGCCGGTGGCGTGTAGCCGTACGCCGGTCGGCCGCCCCCGTGATCCACAAGGGTGACAGGACCGGCCCGTTAGGGTCGGGGCATGGCTACTCCTGACTTCATCAGCGCTCTGCGTGCCTCCGCCGGCAGCCAGTTGCTCTGGCTTCCCGGTGTCACCGCCCTCGTCTTCGACGACGAGGGCAGAGTGCTTCTGGGCCGGCGCACCGACACCCGCAAGTGGTCGGTGATCGGCGGCATCCCCGACCCGGGCGAGCAGCCGGCCGCGTGCGCGGTGCGGGAGGTCTACGAGGAGACGGCGGTCCGGTGCGTGCCCGAACGGGTCGTGCTCGTCCAGGCCCTGGACCCGGTGACGTACGAGAACGGTGACGTCTGCCAGTACATGGACATCACCTTCCGCTGCCGGGCCGTCGGCGGGGAGGCCCGGGTCAACGACGACGAGTCCCTGGACGTCGGATGGTTCGAGGTGGACGCGCTGCCGGAACTGAACGAGGTCGCGCTGTTCCGGATCAAGCAGGCAGTGTCCGAGGCCGAGGCGCCCACCTGGTTCGACACCAGGGGTTTCGCCAGTTTCGAGTGAGCCGGGCGGAGACAGCACGGTGAACGGCCCGCCGGACATGTCGGCGGGCCGTCCCGCACTCGGGGTTCCTGGGCGTGCTGTGGACCGGCGGGGACGCTCCGTCGGTCAGTCGCGGCCCGTGCCCCGGTACAGGTCCAGCTCGCCGTCGAGTTCCACGGCCAGGACGGTCGCGTACTCGTCGAGATCGGCCGCCCCGGGCGCGTCGATCCAGGTCACGCCCGGCACCTCGTCCAGGCCGCCGGTGACATGGTGGCCCAGCTCGGTGCCCGTGCCGACGACCGAGACGTGTCGTACCGCGTTGCGCAGGCCCCGGATCGACACGGCCTCGCGGGGCGCGTCGAAGCAGGTCAGGTACAGGGTGCGCCGGTCGGCGGAGAGCGTGCTCGGCCCGTAGTGGTGACCGGCGGGCAGCCCCGCGACCGTGCCGTACACAGCGCCGGCGTGCTTGGTGACCCAGGCGCCGAGCCCCTCCAGGCGCTCGACCTGCTCCGCCGGAATCGTGCCGTCCTCCATGGGGCCGACGTCGAGCAGCAGGTTGCCGCCCATGCCGATCGTCTCCGTGAAGTAGCGCACCAGCTGACGCACCGACTTGAAGTCGCGGTCCGTGGCCCGGAAGCCCCACGAGTCGTTGATCGTGAGGCACAGCTCCCACGGGCCGTCCGGGGCGACCAGCGGAACGCCCTGCTCAGGGGTGGCGTAGTCGCCGTAGCTGAGCATGCGGGCGTTGAGGATGGTGTCCGGGTTGCCCGCGAGGATCAGTTCGGACAGCTCCCGCATCCGCCACTGCTCCTCGGTGCGCTCCCACTCGCCGTCGAACCAGAGGATGTCGGGGCGGAAGCGCTCGACCAACTCGCTCACCTGGCCGTCGCGGTAGGCGAGATAGCGCGCCCAGGCCTCGGGGTCCTGCTCGCCGGGGCGGGCGTGGGAGTAGTCGTTGGGTTCGACGATGAACGGGCCGGGATGGCGCTCGCTCGGGTAGTCGGGGTGGTTCCAGTCGGAGTGCGAGTAGTAGAGGCCGACCTTCAGGTTCCGCTCGCGCAGAGCGTCGACGAAGCCGGTGACCAGGTCGCGGCCGGCCGGCGTGTCTCGGACCACGTCCAGATTGCGGTGGTCGGTGTTCCACAGGGCCACGCCGTCATGGTGCCTGGTGGTGAGGACGGCGTACTGGGCGCCGACGCGGGCGAACAGCTCCGCCCAGGCCTGCGGGTCGTAGCGCGAGGCGGTGAAACCGTCGAGCTGTTTCATGTACTGCTCGTGCGTGGTCTCGCCTGTGTAGAACGACCACGACTCGGCCCAGCCGTCCACGGCGTAGATGCCGTAGTGGATGAAGATGCCCAGCTTGGCATCGGGGAACCAGGGTTGCATCGGCATGGGCTCACGCTAGGCACGGGCCTTGGCCACGCGCGTGGGCGCCGGTCACCACTACTGGTCCGTTTTCACCAGAGGACCTTCCTGGACCACGTCCTGGGACCGGCATCACGACCGTGAGGGAAAGGACCGGACGCTCTCACCGCGCGCGCCGCCGAGACCTTGGGCATCGTCGTCCCGGGCCGTACCTCAAGCAGTGACAGGCCGAGTCCCGGGCCAGGCATGCCCGCGCCCCGGACGGGTATGCGCCTTGGCACCATGCCCGGGGCCGACCGTGTCCCGGGCGGCCCGCACGACCGCCGCTACCAGGGGACCCGCCATGGAGACACCCGAACGCCAGCACACCGCCACTCCGGCCCGACGGGCGCTCGACGCCCTGGCCGACAACACTCAGGATCCGGCCGCGCTGGACGTCCTCGCCATGAGCGACGTGCTGGTCCCCGTACCGGACGACGTCAGTGACGTGGACGCCGGCGATCCCACGACGGTGGCGCTGCCCGTCATCGAGGAGCCGGACGGGCGGGAGGCCGTGCCCGTGTTCACCTCGGAGCCAGAACTGGCCGAACTGCTGCCGTCGGTCTCCCGCTACCGTCTGATACCGCTGGGCGCGCTCGCCGACCAGTGGCCCACCGGCGACCTCTCGCTCACCATCGACGCGGCCTCACCACACGGGATGACGGTCACCTCGGAGGGCGTACGCACCCTGCTGGCCAGGCCGTTCCAGTACTGAACCCGAGCCCGCCACCGAGCCCCGGCAACGGCCGAGCGACCCGCACGGCGCACCGGCCCGACAGCGGAGCGGCTACTCGCCCAACGTCCGGGCGAGGGCGGCGCGTTGAAGGGGGAGAACCTCGGCGTGCAGCTCCCGGCCCCGCGCCGTCAGAGCGACCCGCACCCCCCGCCGGTCCTCCACACACATGCTGCGCTCCACCAGCCCGTCCTTCTCCAGCCGGCCGATGAGCCGCGACAGCGCACTCTGGCTGAGATGGACCCGTCCGGAGATGTCCTGCACCCGGCACTGATCGGCCCGGCCGCAGTCGTCCGTCGCGGCGACCGCCTCGGAGACGAGGACGTCGAGCACCTCGAAGTCGCTGGCGCCCAGGCCGTGTGGATGCAGCGCGCGGTCGATCTCGCACATCGTGCGCGCGTGAGCCGCCAGGATGTCCCGCCACTGGTCCGCCAGCTCCGTACCGGCCTTGTTCGCTGCCATGCACCCCATGTTAATGCGTATGCATGAAAACCGACGAGATCGGGGCGGGACGGGCGCTCCTCGCTACGACGTGGTTCAGCCACCGTTGAGCCCGAAGTGACACAGGGCCGGCCGCCCGTGGGGGAGTGGCCGGGCCCCTGCGCGCGGGGATGCAAGGGCTTGCTCGATCCCGCGTACGCGGCAGTAGGGGGTCGACCTCGGCCAAGAGGTGCGAAGCCACGGACGCGGCGGCCTCAACTGCGGGACATTGGGGAACACGGCACGCGGGGCAGGGACGAGGAGGCGCGATGCTGAAGAGACCCGTAGGCGGGCAACGCCTGGAGATCCTGGAGTGGCTGCAGGATCCCGTCGCGCACTTCCCGCGCCAACGCCACGGCGATCCGGTCGAGGACGGCGTCACGGCGGCGGCCGTCGCCGCGAAACTGGGCGTCCGCCGCTCCGTCGCCCACACCCACCTGGGTCTGCTCGCGGGCATCGGCATGGTTCGGACGAAGAGGATCCGCTGGCGCACGTTCTACCGCCCCGACGAGGTTCGTATCGCTGAGGTGGCCCGCATGTTCGAGAAGGGGTGGTGATCGGCGAGGGTGCCCGCAGACGGCCGGGCCGGCCGGGCGGGTGGAGTGGTCCGCCGGCCGGCGGGGGCAGGGCGCGCGGTTTTCCGCGCCTGTTTCGGGGCGCCCTGCCTCCCTCCTGACCCGGGTGGGGCACCCACGCCCCCGGCGTTAACCTGTTGAGCGGCCGCGATCCCCGCTCGCGGCGCGGCGGTGGGGCCCGCCGTACCCGAACCGCGGCAAGGGCGCCGCCAACGGTCCCTACTTGCGCCCACGGGCGAAGGCGCGCAGGTTCCAGGAATCCTGAACGCCATACCGCAGGAACCCGTACGGGAGTCCGTGAATCACAGGGTCTCGCGTACGGGTTGGAGGCTGTGAATCAGACGTCGCCGGGGGTATCTGGGTGGACCGGGCACGGCCCGAAGCCTGAGCCCTGGCTTGCCGGGTGCACGTGCCGACAGCCGGAGAGGCGGCAGGCCGTCTTGGGGTCTTCGTTGCAGAACTCCACGCACCTGCAGTCCTGGATCTCATCCGAGGTGGCGCCGCGGTGGCATCGAGCTCCTCGTGATCCGGCTCGCTGTACTCGTCCCAGGGGGCCGGGAGGCACTCGGGGCCGCCGGCCGTCAGGATTTTGTCTAGGAGTGTCCTGAAGATCTTGGAATCACGCCCGGCTTGCACCAGTTCATAGTGATTGATATTTACTGATAATTCAGGGCAATCCGGGCGGCCGGAGCAAGACCTTCATCGGTCTTCTAGGAGCTCCTAGAGCACACGCACCGGGTGTTCCTCGGACAGCTCGCTAACGGACACCGCCATCGAGGCGTGCAGCTCGTCTGTACCCAACTCATCAAAGCCGGTCGGGGTGATCACGCGGTTTCCATCCGGCGGGACCGGAGCCGATGATGACGACGTCGCGCACACCGTTGGCGGTCGTACCGCTCACGCCTGCTGCTTGGCGTCGATCTCGGCGATCAGGGCCTCGATGCGGGTCTTGATCTCGTCACGGATCGGGCGCACCGACTCGACCCTTGCCCGCTGGGTCCTCGAGGGCCCAGTTGAGGTACTTCTTGCCGGGGAAGATCGGGCAGGCGTCGCCGCAGCCCACGGTGATGACGTAGTCGGATGCCTGGACGGCCTCGGTGGTGAGGATCTTCGGCTTGGCGTCGGCGATGTCGACACCGACTTCCTTTATCGCCTCGACGGCGGCCGGGTTGACCTGGTCGCCCGGGATCGACCCGGCGGAGCGGACCTCGATCCGGTCGCCCGCGAGATGGTTGAGGAATCCGGCGGCCATCTTTGAGCGGCCCGCGTTGTGGACGCAGACGAAAAGCACGGAGGCGAGCGGGGCGGTGGACATGGGTTCTTCCTTCAGGATCAGCGGGTGGTTCAGCCCGGATCCACCGGCTTGATTCCTGGTTGATCGTTTCGGGGTCGCGCAGGCTATGTCGGGGCTGGGTTGCGGATCCGGGCATGGGGTGGCCGCTGGTCT
>Ga0136846_1213434_pt1 | contig 17994 bp, 10 predicted proteins | sample HopSoiMetagenom2_FD_96841 | JGI IMG/M metagenome (GOLD analysis project Ga0136846, IMG submission 96841) | Grasslands soil microbial communities from Hopland, California, USA - 2 Assembly 2016 (version 4) | ecosystem: Environmental > Terrestrial > Soil > Grasslands | place: USA: Hopland...
GAGGCGAGCGGGACCGTGGCCGGAGGCGACACGACACCGCATCCGTTCAGGCTCAGCCGTCGCGAGCTCGTGCTCGTTATCGCCTTCTGGACCTTCATGGCGGCCCTCAGCGTCGGCAATCGCTTTCTCGATCCGCGGCAGCTCGGCTTTCAGTTCACGAATCCGTCGGCGCCGATCGTGCTCGCGCTCGTCTCGTCGTATCTGTGGGCGCTATTGACGCCGTTCGTCTTCTGGCTGAGCGCGCGCGCGCTCGCCGATCAGCGACATCGCGTTGCCGGTATACTCGCGCTCGTGGTGGTCGGCTTCGCCATCGCAGTGGCCCTGGGCATGACTGGGGAGGCGATCAGATCGGCGCTCGTCCCCTTCCCTCCGCGTCGCGGCCGTGGGGGCGGACCGCCGGGCTTCTTCTGGCTTCGCCCCTGGTTCCTCAACGACTTCATCACCTACATCGGCGTGCTCGCGGCCGGCCTCGCGCGCGCGTACTCGCTTCGTTATCGCCAGCAGCGCGAGGAGTCGCTGCGGGTGGCCGCGCAGCTGCGGGCGCAGCTCGCCGAGGCGCGGCTCGACGCCCTGCGGATGCAGCTCGATCCCCACTTTCTGTTCAACACGCTGCACGCGATCTCGTCGCTGGTGGAGCGCGACCCGCGCGGCGTTCGGCGAATGATCTCGCGGTTGAGCGAGCTCCTCCGGCACACGATCGAAGGGCCGACGGAACAGGAGATCACGCTCCGCGAGGAGCTCGATCTGCTGCGCCGCTATCTCGAGATCATGGAAATCCGCTTTCAGGGACGCCTCGAGATCACGACCGACGTGCAGGAGCGCGCGCTCGACGCGCTCGTCCCGAATCTCATTCTGCAGCCGATCGTCGAGAACGCCATCAAGCACGGTGCGAGCAAGCTCGAGGGCATGGGACGGATCGCGCTCCGTGGGCGAATTGAGGCGGGCCAGCTCGTGCTCACTGTCGAGAACAACGCGCCGCTCGTCGAGACGAAGGGAGGCACCGGCGTTGGTGTTCGCAACACCCAGGCGCGGTTGTCGCACCTGTACGGCGATGAGCAGAGCTTCCAGCTCCGCGGCGGCGACGGCGCGGCGCCGAGTACCGTCGCCGAGATACGGCTCCCCTTCCACACGCGCTCCGATCTGCGCACGGCCGCGGTCGCCTCCTTTGCCTGACGAACTCCATGCCTAACGCGACGATCCGCGTTCTCGTCGTCGACGATGAGCCCCTCGCGCGCGAGCGGCTTCTCGACCTCCTCGCGCACGAGCCCGGAGTCGAGGTCGTCGGCACCGCCGACAACGGCGTCGCGGCGGTCGAAGCGATCCGGACTCGCCGTCCCGATCTTGTCTTCCTCGACGTGCAGATGCCCGGCAAGACAGGCCTCGACGTGGTGCGCGACGTCGGTGCCGACGCGATGCCGGCGACGATCTTCGTCACCGCATTCGATCAGTACGCGTTGCGCGCCTTCGAGCTCGCGGCGCTCGACTATCTCGTGAAGCCGTTCGACGACGAGCGGTTCGAGCAAGCATTCGCGCGCGCCCGACGACTCATCGAGCTGAGGGACCTGGGCAAGCTGCGTGAGCAGCTCCTCGCCGTCCTCCAGCAGGGCGGCGCAGCCGAGCCGGCGACGACCGCGGCGCCGGAAACCTCTCCCTATCTCGAGCGGATCGCCGTCGAGATGCGCGGCAAGGTTCGCGTCGTGCCCGTCGAGCAGATCGACTACATCACCGCGGACGGCCCGTACGCCGAGCTCCACACGGGGGACCGCACCCACATCATCCGCGAGACGATGCAGACGCTCGAGGAGCGGCTCGATCCGCGTCAGTTCATCCGCATCCACCGCTCGGCCATCGTTAGGCTCGGACTCGTCGACACGCTCCTACGCGGTGCAGGCGGTGACTACGAGGTGCAGCTCAAGGGCGGTCTGCGGCTGCCGGTCTCTCGATCACGGCGCGAAGAGCTCGAGCGGCGGCTTGGAGTGCTCTCGTAGGTCAGCGGCCGCTCCTGGTCAAGCTTGGAAAGAAGAGGACGCGAATCCCGCGAATGCGGGCGAGTCCAACCGAGGGCATTCAACCGGCGATCCGCCACACCGAGGCCCTTCTTCTTTGTTGTTAGTGTCGATGAAGAAGATGCATACAGACCTCGATCGCATTCGCTCCGATTCGCGGCATTCGCGCCCTGAAACTCTGGGCCATCCAGGGGCGAGTACTAGAGCCAGGAAAAGATCAACGCCACCGCGGCGCCGGTCATCAGCAGCACACCGAGGCCGCCGAGGACGTTCAGCATCTTTCGATTCCGATGCTCGCCCATCACACGCTCGTTGTTGCACACCACGAGCACGATCGCGATCAAGGGCGGCGCGAGGAGCCCGTTGATCACCGCCGAGCCGATCAGCAGCTTGATCGCGTTGACGTGCAGGAAGTTCAGGAGCATTCCGACGATCATCGCGAACGCGATCACGCCATAGAACTGCCGCGCGTTGTGGACCTTCTCGTCCATTCCCGCGCGCCACGCCGCCGCCTCGGCGATGGCGTAAGCCGCCGATCCCGCCAAGACAGGAATGCCCAGCATGCCGGTGCCGACCAACCCAAGAGTGAACAGCAGCGAGGCCGCACTGCCGGCGATCGGTTGGAGTGCCTGCGCGGCCTGTTCCGCCGTCTGAACGTTGGTGATCCCCGCGCGGTTCAGCGTCGCGCCCGCGGTGAGGATGATGAAGTACATGATCAGGTTCGAAAACAGCATCCCCGCGTTCACGTCGCGCGCGGCCGCACGGAGCTCGCGCTGCACGGCGCGCCGCGGACGGCCGACGATGCGTCGCATGATCAGCTGGTCCTGCTCCGCATTCAGCGCCGCCTGCCAGAAGAACAGGTACGGTGAGATCGTCGTTCCCATGATGGCGACGAACGTCAGCAGGTAGTCGCGCGAGAAGGTGATCCGCGGGATGATCGTTCCGCGGGCAACTGCAAGCCAGTCCGCGCCCGAGAGCATCGCGGCGAAGACATAGCTGAAGAGCGCGAGCGTCAGCCACTTGAGGACGCGCGTCATGTTCTCGTACGACGCGAAGACAAGGAGCGCGAGAATGAGTGCCGTGAACGCGGGCACGAACCAGATCGAGGGGATTCCGGTGAGGAGCCGTGCCCCGGCGGCCATACCCGCGAGATCGGCGGCGATGTTGATCGTATTGCCGATGACGAGCAGGGAGCAGGCGAGCCAGAGGAGCCAGCGCGGATAGTGCTCGCGCAGCACAGCGGCGAGGCCGCTCCGCGCCACGATGCCAATCCGCGCGCACATCAACTGGATCGCCGACATCAGCGGCAGGCTCACGAGCGCCGTCCAGAGCAGGCCGTAGCCGAACGCCGCGCCGGCCTGAGAGTAGGTCGCGATTCCGGACGGATCGTCGTCGGCGGCGCCCGTGATCAGGCCGGGACCAAGCTCCCGCAGGCGCGAGACGATCTTCTCGCGCCTGGTCTTTTGTCGTGGGCGGTAGGGCCGTGGCTTCTCCCGACGGTCGCTTCTGAGATCCTCGCGATCGGCGTCTGGAGTCGTCGAGTCTTCCATTGGTCGCGTACAAGGCACAGCGTGGGCCAGCCCAATACCGGCAGCGCCCGGCCTTCATACGCCGTCATCCCGGGTTCCGCGCGAGGGAACCTAACGACGAGGCCGTCCCATGCTTGACTCCGCCATGTCCGCCGTCTTACACTCGTCGCCCCGTCCACCCTCCATCGGCGTCCATGGGATTTCCGACCACCCACATCTCACTCGTCCGCCGCGCGGGCAGCGGCGACGTCGCGACGCGTACGGGTGCCGAGGAGTCGTTGGCGGCTGTCTACTGGGCGCCGATCTATACCCACGTTCGGCTCGCCCATCGACAGGAACCGGCGGACGCCGAGGATCTGACTCAGGGCTTCTTCGCCCAGGCTCTGGAGCGTGGTCTCTTCGCCCGGTACGATCCGGAGCGGGCACGCTTCCGCAGCTACGTTCGTCGCTGCGTGGACTCGTACGTGGCGAACGCGCTCCAGGCGGAGCGGCGCCTGAAGCGAGGGGGAACGGCGGCCTTCGTGTCTATCGAGGTGGCGGAGATCGAGGGTCGCCTAACGAGTGAAGGCGACTCCGGCGCCGATGCCGACGCGGCCTTCGAGCGCGAGTGGGTCCGCTCGGTGCTGGCCGATGCCGTTCGACAGTTGAGAGAACGCTATCGCGCTGCCGGACGCCTCGGACAGCTCATGCTGTTCGAGCGCTATGAACTCGCCGACACCGACGACACGCGTCCCACGTACGCCGAGCTGGCGGCGGAGCTTGGCATTCCCGTGACGCAGGTGACGAACTGGCTAGCCGCCGCGCGGCGCGATTTCCGCGCGATCGTCCTCGACACGGTGCGGGCTCTCTCGGGCAGTGACGACGAATTTCGCGCCGACATGCGCGACCTCCTCGGCGTCGCGCCGCGGTGAGCCCGCTCTCCGACTCCACCGTCGCGAGGCTGCGCGCGCTCGTGGACCGGTCCGCTGAGCAGGCCCGATACGAGATCGGTGAGCTGATCGGGGAAGGCGGGATGGGCAGTGTGTATCTCGCTCGCGACCGGGAGCTGGATCGGGATGTCGCCCTCAAGGTGCTGCGCGACGCCGCGCCGACGCCGGACGAACGGGAGCGCATCGTTCGCGAGGCGAGAATTCTCGCCTCGCTCGAGCACCCCGGCATCGTTCCGATACACGACGTCGGGACGCTTCCGGACGGGCGGCTGTTCTATGTCATGAAGCGCGTTCGCGGCGAGCGGTTCGACGACTTTGTCCGCGGATCGCGGTCGCGCACTGAGCTGCTGCGTGCGTTCCTCCAGATGTGCGACGCCGTGGCCTTCGCGCATGCGGCTGGAGTGATTCATCGTGACCTCAAGCCGCAGAACGTCATGCTCGGAGCATTTGGCGAGGTGCTCGTTCTCGACTGGGGGGTAGCCAAGACGTCGCGCTCGCCACGGCCGGGGGTCGGGGAAGCAGCGGCTGGCACAGCTGCCGGCACACCCGGCTACATGGCGCCCGAGCAGTTGAGTGGTGAAGCCGACGAACGAGCCGACGTATATGGGCTCGGTGGAGTGCTCTTCTTTCTTCTGACGAGCGAGCATCCATCGCCAGCGCGTGACACGGCCGACCAGTGGGGGAGCGGAACGACCGTTCCGCCGGCGCTGCGCGCGATCTGCGGACGGGCTCGCGCCGCGCACCCGGCGGCGCGCTACCAGTCGGTAAAGAGCATGGCGGCCGACGTCGCCAACTACCTCGACGCGCTACCGGTCGTCGCGCACGCCGAAGGCATCCTCGAGCGAGCGCGGCGGATCGCGCTCCGGCATCGGACGGCAATCCTTCTCGTCCTCGCCTATCTGGCGATGCGCGTGGCGCTCCTCGTTTTCACGCGAGGTTAAAGAGCCGCTCGAGATCGCTGTACAGAGATACGAACCCTCTCGTGGAGAATTCAATGAACAAGCCTGTGTTCGGTCTCGTGCTCGGCGGGATTCTGGGAATCTTCGATGGGCTCTCGGCGCTGGTGTCATCGCCAGAGGTATCGTCGCAGATCGCGGGCATCGTGATCGGATCGACCTTCAAGGGCCTCGTCGCAGGCGTACTGATCGGCTGGTTCGCGAAGAAGGTGAACTCGCTTCCGCTCGGCATCGTGTTCGGCCTGATCGTCGGTGCCGCGCTGGCGCTCCCGATCGCGATCATGAACAGCAACGCGCTGCATCACAACTACTACTGGCAGATCATGTTGCCGGGCAGTGTCGTCGGCCTCATCGTCGGCTACGCGACGCAACGCTACCTGCCATCTGGCCGCTCGACGGTGAACGCTTAGCCCGGTTCGGCAGCAGCGGAGAAGGACAGCGAACGAGGGTTCCTCGGCGTAGTTTTGAGGCGGGTTCGCTCGTTGTTCCCTCCTCCAAAGCCCCTATGCACCTTCGGTCGTTTTTTTCGCAGCTTGTTGCAGCGCTCGTGATGACCCTGCTTGTCGCTTCCGCTCGCAGCGCCGACGCGCAGCGTACTGGAGACATTCGCGGCCGAATCAGCAGCAGCAGCGGCGCAGTGATCGGGGCGCGCGTCGCCATCGAGACGCCTCCTCGGGTGGCGAGCGCGGACGATCGTGGCGCTTACACGCTCCGTAGTCTGCCCGTTGGCCACTATGAGGTCCTGGTCACCGCGCTCGGCTACAAGCCGGCTCGCCGCGGCGTCGATGTGACTGCCAGTCAGGCGACGACGCTCGACGTGTCGCTCGAGCAAGGCTCACTGATGCTCTCGAGCGTCATCACCACCGCGACGCGCACTCCCACAGAGGCGAGCAAGGTGGCGACGACGGTGAACGTGCTCACGCCGTACCAGATCAGAACGAGCCCCGCGCGCGAGTCGCAGGATCTCCTTCGCGAGATTCCGGGCGTGGAGTTGCCGCGGACGAGCAGCCTCGTTGGTGGCACGGCTCAGATCGTATCCATCCGCGGCGTCGACGAGGGGCGCACTGCTGTCCTCTTCGACGGCTTCCCGATCAACGACGCGTGGGGCGAGTGGATCGACTGGGGTCGAGTGCCGAAAGGCATGCTCGATCGCGTCGAGGTGATCGAGGGCGGCACGTCGAGCCTGTATGGGAACGGTGCGATGGGCGGCGTCATCTCCTTCTTTTCGCGGCCGCTCGCGCCGGGGGCGGTGGAGATGATGGTCGAGGGCGGGAGTCGCGATATCCGCCACGGTTACGTGTCCGCGGGCGTCCCGATCTACGGCGCCTTTGCCGCGAACGTCAGCGGCGACTATCTGCAGGGCGGCGGCTACAACCTGATCGATCCCACGAGCCGTGGGGCCGTCGATGTCGCATCTGGCATCATTCAACGGAACGCGTACGCGCGACTTAATTACGCACCATCGGCGCGCTTCTCGGCATTCGTTGCCGGACACAAGTTCGGCGACAACCGCAACACGGGAACCCCGCTCTCGTACCAGACCCGCGATCAGGGTGACATCGATCTCGGACTCGACTTCGGCAGCTATGCGTCAGGCCTGTTGAGCGTTCGCGCATGGGACGGCAAGCAGGACGAGCACCAGCGCTCGACGGCGATTCGGGCCGGCGGGCGCGCGGCCGAAGACAGCAGCATCGTCGCGAATGTGCCGAGCCATGATTGGGGCGCGTCGGCGATGTGGACGCGCAGTGGACTGATCGGCCTCGAGTCGTTCAGTCTCGGCGGCGACTATCGCCACATGCAGGGCAATTTCGACGAGGTCGACTTCAACACCGCCGGCTGTCCGGCGGCCGGGACCTGCGGAGCAGTCGCGCGGACGATCTTGTCGGGTGGCGACCAGGCGTTGAGCGGCGTCTTCGCGCAGGCGATCGCGGCGCCAATTGCGCCACTGCGCGTGGAGTTGAGTGCGCGCGTCGATCAGTGGAACAACGACAACGGCCATTCGATCGACGCCGCGTCGGGTGCGCAGAACTACCAGGATCGGAGCAAGACGTCATTCTCGCCCCGGCTCGGGATGCGGTACGCGCTATTGAGCAATCTCTCATTTCACGGCGCGGTGTATCGCGCGTTCCGTGCGCCGAACCTCGCTGAGCTCTACAAGAAGCAAATCACGTCGACGACGGTGACGATACCAAACCCGAATCTCGCACCGGAGACGGCGTTCGGGCGCGAGATCGGCGCTGATTGGCAGCCGGCGAGCTGGGTGCAGGTGAAGGGGACGTACTACGTCGCGGATTATCGTGACTTCAACGTGCCGACGGCGATTGCCGCGGGCTCGCCGGGCTGCGGCACGGCGACGAACTGTCGCCAGCGACTGAACGTCAACGCGTCGCGCAGCACGGGGGCGGAGGGCTACCTCGCGCTGCGCCCAATCGCGCAGCTGTTCGTGAGCGGCAGCGTAAACTACGACGACGCCCGCCAGCAGTCGGGGATCGCCGCCGGCGCGACGACGAAGCCTCACATCAACCGTGTGCCGTCGCCGAAGCAGACGGTGCGTGCGACGTACAGCTCGGCGAGCTATGGGGACTGGACGGCGATTTGGCGTCACGAGGGGCACACGACGACGCTGCAGGGCGTGTGGCTCGAGCCGTTCAGTGTGCTCGATGCCAATGTGCAGCGCGAGCTGCTGCCGGGCTTCACGGGATTCGTAAGCGTTGAGAACATTACAAACACGGCCTACCAGGTGAATCTCACCGCGGCATCGAACGGTATCGCGTCACTCGGATTGCCGCGGACGTTCCGTGTCGGCTTGCGTGTGGAGCGCTGGTAAGAGCAGCTATCAGCTATCAGTCCATAGTTATCAGGGGGGCGGAACGAAGCGTTGAATTGATGAAGAGCAGATCCCTCGCGTTCGCTCGGGATGACAGGGAGGCTGTCATTCCGAGGAGCGCAGCGACGGTGAATCTGCTCTTCATCAATTCAACGCTTTGTTCCTTAGTCCCTGATAACCATGGACTGATAACTATGGACTGGCCCTCGTGGGTCGTGACGCAACGTCACGTGATGGGGTTCTCCTCAGTGCGTGGGTGATCGAACCCCACGCCTTGCCACGCCTCGCATAATTCTGGTGCCGTACCATCGCCGCGCGCCGATGCCGGCGTTGGCGGCTGCTTGGCCATGCCTAACCGTTGGAGACGACAGATGTCATTGTTGGGGTCCTCCTTCCGCCGCACCATCCTGGTGGTGCTCGGCCTCTCCGCTCATTCTGTTATTCTGCCGGCGCAGTCCACAGGCACGATCTCGGGACGCGTCGTCGACGCCCAAGGCGGGCCGCTGCAGGGCGCGGCCGTATCGCTCGCCGGCACGACCCGCGGCGCGATCGCGCGCAGCGACGGCAGCTACCGGCTCACCGCGCCGGCGGGCCGCTACGAAATCCGCGCGCGACTGCTCGGCTACACGCCGCGCGCCGATTCCATCACCATCACCGCGGGTAGTGACGTCACGAAGTCGTTCACGCTCGAGCGCGCGGCGACGAGTATCGAAGCGGTGTCGGTGATCGGCACGCGCGGCGAGGAGCGCACCGTCATCAGTGCGCCCGTGCCGATCGACATCTTGTCATCGCTCGAGGTGCGGTCGACCGGCCGCACCGAGACGTCGCAGATGATCCAGGCCCTCGCGCCTTCATTCAATTTCCCGCGCACGACCCTCGGCGACGCGACGGACAACGTCCGCCCGGCGACCTTGCGCGGGCTCTCGCCCGATCAGGCGCTGGTGCTCGTTAACGGAAAGCGGCGTCACCTGAGCGCGGTCGTGAACATCAACGGCTTCGTGGGCCGAGGCTCGGAAGCGGTGGATTTGAATGCGATACCGGCCGGGATGATCGATCACATCGAGATCCTTCGCGACGGCGCCGCGGCGCAGTACGGCTCGGACGCGATCGCGGGCGTGATCAACATCGTCCTCAAGTCCACGGCGCCGGGGGATATCACTGCGCAGGCTGGCGAGTATTCGACGAAGGAACCGAAGGTCGCGAACTTTCCGTCAGACACGTACAAGCACGACGGGAAGCTCTTCTACGCGAACGCCGATCACGGCTGGCAGTTCGGCCAGAGCGGATACGTCTTCCTCGGCGGCGAGGTGCGCGACCGTGGCTACACGAACCGCGCCGCACCAGACACGCGAGTTCAGTATTTCCAGAACCTGCAGCCGAGCGATCCGAACCTGCCCGTGCCTGGCGGAATCGACTTCAAGATCGGTGATTCGTATCAGCACGACGATCTCGGCTGGCTGAACGCCGGAACGACGTTCGCGAACGGCGTACAGCTCTACGCCTTCGGCGGCCTGTCGCATCGATTCGGCGACGCGTTCGGCTTCTGGCGGCGGCCGCGCGACGCGAACAACGTCGTCAGCGTTTACCCGAACGGCTATTTGCCCGAGGAGCAGCCGGTAGTCTGGGACGGTTCGGGCTTCGTCGGTGTGAAGGGCCAGGCGGCGGGGTGGGAATACGATCTGAGCAGTGGTTACGGGCGCAACGTGTTCGACATGAGTGTCGTGCACAGCGTCAACGTCTCGATGGCTCTGAAAACCCCGGGGGTGAGCACGCCGACGGATTTCTACGCGGGGCAGCTCGCGTTCGGGCAGTGGACGACCAACCTCGACGTGAATCGCGACTTCAAGTTCGCGGTCGCGCCGCTGCACGCGGCGTGGGGGCTGGAGTTCCGTGACGACCAGTACAAGATCGCACCGGGGGACCCCGCGTCGTACGAGAATGACACCACCTTCGTGCGCGACTCGTTAGGAAACGCGACGAGCACGCCGGCCGCCGTGGGATCACAGGTCTATCCGGGCTTCCGCCCGCAGGATTCGGGGAGTCATTCACGGAACAACGTCGGCGGGTACGTCGATCTGTCGAGCGATCTCACGAGCCAGCTGTTCGTCGACGTCGCGGGCCGGTACGAGCACTACAGCGACTTCGGCAGCACGTCGACGGGGAAGGTCGCGGCGCGGTACGAGCCCATGCACGGTGTCGCCTTCCGCGGTGCGGTGAGCTCCGGATTTCGGGCTCCCTCGTTAGGCCAGGAGTACTTCTCGAATACGGCGATCAACTTCGTGGGGACGCCGGCGGTGGCGCTCGAGATTCGGACGCTTCCGGTGTCGAGCGACATCGCGCAGGTGCTGCACGCGCAGCCGCTGCGCCCTGAGAAGTCGATGAACTACAGCGCCGGTGTCGCGCTCGAGCCGCTGCGCAGCTTGTCGCTCACGGTGGACTACTATCGCATCGATCTCAAGGATCGAATCGTCCTCTCGAACAACTTCACGGCCCAGGCAGTCGCCGACACGCTTGCCGCACATGGGATCGCCGGTGTGAACGGAGCCCGTTACTTCACGAATGCCGTTGACTCGCGGACCAACGGTATCGACGTCATCGGTAATTACGGGTACTCGTTCACACCGCGGGCGCTGCTGCGCCTGACGGCCGCGTACAACGGAAACTGGACGAGGGTGACGCGCATCGACTCGTCCGCTATCCTGCCGGGGCAAGGAAACGCGCTGTTCAGCCGCGTGGATCGGGCGCGTCTCGAGAAGGGAAACCCGAGAAACAACCTCGTGCTCTCCGCCCATCTCGATCTCAGCCGGTTTGGGATCGACTTCCGGAATCAGCGCTTCGGCCAGGTAACGTCGTTCGGGACGACGGCCGCCGGCGATCAGACGTGGACCCCCAAGTGGGTGAGCGATCTCGCGCTCAGCTATGGTCCGGTGTCACGCGCGACCGTCACGTTAGGCGCGGACAACATCTTCAACACCTACCCCGACCCCACGATCACCGCGAACACGAATTCGGGAATCCTTCCGTACAGTGGCATCGCGCCGTTCGGGATCAACGGACGATTCCTTTACGGCAAATTGTCGTACGCCTGGTAGGTAAGAGCAGCTATCAGCTATCAGTCCATAGTTATCAGGGAGCAAGGAACGAAGCGTTGATTGGATACATGTCATCCTGAGGAGCGAAGCGACGAAGGATCTAGACTCCCTGCGAGACGAGCAGGAGCGCGCGCGAGCAGCGCGCGCGACTCAAAATAGGACAAAGGATCTGGGCGCTGCGCGCCCAGATCCTTCGCTTCGCTCAGGATGACAAAGGCAATGAACGCTTCGTTCCGAAGTCCCTGATAACTATGGACTATGGACTGATAGCTGCTTCTATCGGAATGTCCCGGGACTGACATCGTACATGATGTGCGGCGCTCCGATTTCGTCTTCGGCGCGCCAGAAGCCAAGCTGCTCGGACCAGCGCGTCGTTTGCAGGCGGCGACCGCCTAACGTGAGAAAGCCCGCGGCGCGCGAGGTAATCACGCCGAGCTTGCGAAGATCGGCGAGGCCGCGAAGCGTCGTTTGGCCGCGCTCGGCAACGAGGCGCCGCGCCGACGCGGGACCGATGCCGGGCACACGCAGCAGACGCGTCGGCGACGCGGTGCGCACTTCCACGGGAAAGAGCTCGGGGTGCGCGAGCGCCCAGGCGACCTTCGGATCCAGAGTCAGCGGGAGATTGCCGCCGTCGTCGAACGCGAGCTCGTCGGCACCGAAGCCGTAGGCGCGCATGAGATGGTCCGCCTGATAGAGCCGGAACTCCCGGAGTGCCGGCGTCGCGCGCACGTCTTCCATCGGCGTATCGCGGATGGGCCGGAAGGCGCTGAATTGCGAGTGATGGATGCCGCCGCCCGCGTAGAGCTCCGCGATCTTGCCGACGATCGTGCGGTCGCTGTCGGGCGTCGCGCCAACGACGAGCTGCATGGTCATCCCCGCGCGGCCGCCGGGACGCAGTGCGTCGGCCGGCTTTCCGGCCGCCGCTTCAGCACGGCCGTGCATAACGAGTGAGCGTGCCTGCTCCAGCGTAGTGAGTGTCGTCGCGAGATTCTTCTCCGGGGCGATGCGCGTGAGATGCTCGCCGCACGCTGCCTCCAGATTCACCGAGACACGCGTCGCGAGCGCGGTGATCCGTTCGACCTGTGCCTGCTCGACGCCAGGCAGAATCTTGACGTGGATGTAGCCGGTGAAGCGATGCTTGTCGCGGAGCAGCTCGAGCACCGTAATGAGGTCGTCCATGACCTTCACCGGTCGGCCCGGGATGCCGGTGGTGATGAACAAACCCTCACACCAGCCGCGCGCCCTGGCCGCGAGAAAGACGCGCACGAGCTCCTCGGGCTTGAGCAGGGTTCGCGGCATTTCCCGATCGCGACGCATCGGGCAGTAATGACAGTTGAAGCTACACGCATTCGTCATGAGAATGCGGAGGAGCGTCGTCTTCTGGGCGCGTGGTCCGCTGGACCGCACGGTGCGAAGATTGAACGGCCGCAGCGCGCCGACTTCCGTCGCATGGCGCAGGCGGGGCGGGAGCGGCATGCTCGGGTCACGCCCCGGCCCACCCTCGCGATCCTCCGCCGCCAGCGACATCAACAACGCGATCTTCGAGTCCAGATCCAGGTCCGTGCTCATGTCTCCTCCGGCAACGTGCCCGTAGTATGACCGAACAAAGGCCGAAGCACAAGCAGAGCCGCGCGATTATGGCAGGCGAGGAACCGTTCATGAGCTCGAATTCGACGGCGTTTCGACGGCTGACGCTAGCGCGTCCACTGTCTATATGACCAAGTCACGCCTCCGTTTCGGCTGCAAGGGTGCCTGCCGCGGTGCGTTCGTCGTCCTCGCCGGCGCGGCACTCGCGCTTGGGCCAACGACAGGACGCGCGCAGGCCGGGCCGCCGCTCGCACAGATTCTCGAGGCGGCTGACGAGGCGTGGCGCGCTGGTAAGCACGAAGAGGCTTTCTCGCGCTATGCTGACGTTCTCCGCCGTGACTCGACGTCGGCCCGAGCGGTCTTCCGCGTCGCCACCATGCTCGCGTGGCGGAACGAGTTGAGTCGCTCCGAGTCGATGTTTCGACTTTACTTACGCCTTGCCCCCGGCGACGACGACGGCCGAATCGGGCTCGCTCGGACGCTCGCATGGGGCGGCCACTACGATCAGTCCGTGGCGCTCTGCGACAGCGTACTCGCGGCGAACCCCAGGCAGCGGGATGCTGCGCTCCTCGCAGCGCAAGCGCGTGCCTGGAGTGGAAACCTCCGCGTCGCCATCGATCGCTATCAGCGGTGGCTCTCGGCCCAGCCTCAGGATGCCGACGCCTGGATGGCGCTCGCGCAGACCTGGCAATGGGCGAATCGGACGGACGAAGCGCGCGGCGCGCTCGATCGCGCGCTCGCGGTCGATCCTGGCAACGCCAAAGCCCGGACGCTGCTCGAGTGGGTGAACGTCGCGCTCACGCCATCCTTCGAGCCGACTCTCTCGTCGAGCGATGATAGCGACGACAACCGGAGCACGACGTACCAGGTGCGCACCGGCTGGCGGGCGCCATGGCAGGCGCGACTCGTGGCCGACGGCAGCTATCGCGTCGCGGATCTCGGTGCGCGCCACGGCACGGCAGCCTCGCTGCGCGCGTCGTCGAGCTTCGCGCCGCTGAACGGACAGTGGACTGTGCGCGGTGAGCTCGGGGCGACGCGGCTCGAGGGAAGCGACGCGCCGGCATCGCCGGTGGTGACGCACCTCGAGCCACTCGCCGCAGTGCGAGTATCGGGCCGAGTGGCTAGCCGACTCTCGCTAGGTGTCGGCGCGAGCCGAGCCGCATTCGACGAGACGGCCCCGCTTATCCAGTCCGGCATCGCGACCACCAGCGTCGATGCCGATGGCGATGTCACCATCACGCGGCGGTTGGCGTTAGGCGGCGGCGGCAACTGGACGCGGCTCAGCGGTGGTAGTGGTCCAAACAGCCGCATCGCCGGATCGGGCACGCTCCGCTGGACCGCGCTTCCCTTCGTCTCGTTCGCGGCCGGTGTCCGCGGTTTTGCGTACGAGCATTCCGCCTTCGACGGGTACTTCGCCCCAAAACGATATCTGCTCTCGGAGGCGAGCTCACGGCTGCGGTTAGGCGGTGACCTGGGGTGGGGGCTGGAGTCGGAGCTCGGATTGGGGAACCAGACCATCACCGCGTTCGGCGACTCGCACGTCAGCCGATTCGCGCAGCGGGCGAATGCGAGTCTCCTGTATCGCCCTGCTCCGGGCGTGGAGTGGGCGCTGAGCGGCGGGTTCGCGAATGTCGCGTCGCCGGCGACGATCAGCTCGGCCGATTACCGGTTCTACACCGTCGCGATCAAGGGACGCGTGCGACTGTAGCGGCGTTGGGGATCTCCGCGAAGACGCGTCGCATCGTCTCGAACGCAGGCTTGAGCTCCTCGTACCATCGCGGCTCTTCCCACGAAGGCCAGCTCCATACCGGCACAGCACCCCAGCTTCGCGCGTCGCTCCCGTTAGGCAGATGGTCGCCGCCGGCGGCCGGATGCGCCGGATCGTAGCTCTCGACGACGAAACGAAACCCTTCCGTCATTCGACCCGCGACCTCGCCGCCGTTCGAGCCATGCAGCACGAGGCGCGATGATGGATCGAGGACGTTGAGCATCCCCCACGGGATCCGCACCTCGATGATCCCGGTCTTCGAATCGGCGTACCAGTCGGCGAGCGTCGTCTCCTGCTGCCGAGCGAAGAGGAGCTGGCCACGATCCATTCCACGCTCGGGATAGACGGTGCCGTCCCGCCCGATGCGACGGCGGTTCGTGATCACGATCAGCGAGTCGTACCGCCCGGCCGCGTTGGCCAGTGAGCGAAATGGACGATTATAGATCTGCTCAACCGCCAGCGGCTTGCTGCCGATGATCGGCTCGTCCCGGTAGAGATTGTATGGATGGTCGACGAGGAGATGACTCCCCTCGGGGCCGTGCAGATCGACGACGAACTCGAGCCCAACCGGGGACCTCGATCCCGTGTACGGCAGCACGACATCGCCGAGTGCGGCGGAATAGGTGTCGATGCCGATGAGGTAGTGCGCGCGCGTCCAGTCGATCGCGCCGACGTCGAGGCGGAGATACAGGTATGCCTCGTCACTGGCGACCATGAGCCTCTGGAGTCGGCGCGGCGGCGGCACTGCATCGTTAGGCGCGCCGCGATCGTACCAGACCGCGCGCCCACGCCAATCGTCGCCACGGCCATCGATGACGATCACGGAATCCCGGCGCCCCGGTCGCATCGCGACGACTCCGTAGTTCTGCTCGGGGTCCAGTGGATTCAGCCAGAGCCGATTTCGCTCTGCTGGTCGCTCGAAGTCGATCACCGTCCAGTTCTTCTTGAACCATTCGTCGATCATCGCGAAGAGACCGGCGCCCGCTGCGCCTGACGCGTAGATGTCGCGCGTCAATCTCGCGTTGATCTCCGCCTGCTCCTGCTCCGAGTGGCCGCCGTGGGTCCAACCTTGTGGCTGCAGGTGCGCGACGCCGCGGGATGAAGGCACGCCGTACTCGGAGATCACCACAGGCATCGAGCCGTAGTGTCCTACGAGCTCGCGCAGATAGCCGACGTAGTTGCTCGGCCCATCGGCCGAACGGGCGGCGCTGTATCCGGAGTCGAGGACGATGAAATCCGGGTAGTAGGGATACGCATGGAACGACGCGAAAATGCCGGCCGCGTACGCCGACGTCGCCCTGACGAGCGCCGCGTCGAGGGAGATGGCGTCATTGTCATATTCCCGTGGCGCCTCGGGCACGATCTCGCGGCGGACGTGGCGAATCGAATCTTCCTCCGCGAGCGTGCTCTCGGTGGGATGCCTGAGCGGATCGAGCGTCGGCCAGTTCGTGTACGCGAGCGGCCGCTGCTGGTTGTAGCGCTGCATCTCGTACGCGATCATCGCGTCGCTCACCTTGGCGAGCCATGCGTCGACGGCGTTGCCCCCTTGCATCGTGAGATACGCGCCGTCGAAGCGCGTCTGCCTCGGGTGCGCCCTGGCAAACGCGACCACGGAGTAAGGCTCCCACTCGCGGCCGATGATGTAGCCCAGGGTCCAGCGCGAGACGTCGGTTGCGTAGATGCCGGACGCATGCCCCGCGCGCCGCGGTATCACCGCCGTGCCGTGGACGAGGTCGACTACGCGGTGCATCTCCGCGACAAAGGCGGCGTTCCACTGCGCGTCGTCGTAGCCCTCCTGCTTCAATCCCGGGGGCAGCTCCGTCCAGACTCCCTGGATGAGCCAGAGCGCGCGATCCGCGTGCGCCGCGTTCCAACGCGCCAGGGCGCGATAGAAGTGCGGGGGATGGATCGTGTAAACGCGAATGGCGTTGGCGTTCATTCGCGCCGCGAGCTCGATCCAGTGTTCGTAGGTGCCGTCATCAGGCGGAAACTCCGATGGGTGCTTTCCGGGGAGCGCAGCGCCGAGGTTCACGGCTTTGATCCACAGCGGGCTCCATCCGCCGGAACCGCTAGGCACCTCGAAGATGCGGGCTCCGGTGCGCGCGGCGACGATCGTGCGCGGGGGCCGGGGTGGCACCATGAGGGTGAGGCTGTCACGCGCCGCGGGAATGCGATCGAGATACCAGAGGCTCACGGAGTCGCCGGGAACCACGACAAGCGCGGCGGCGAAGCGCCGCCAGCTCCTGGAGAGATCCCCATGGCGATAGGCAAGCATGCCCAGCCCGATGAGAGCGTCGTAATTGGCCGGTTGCGCGTCGAGCGCACGCTCGAAGAACACGGCGGCGCCGCTGTCGTCGCCGCGGCGCATGGCGACGTAAGCCACTCCCACCAGCGCGGACGGAAACCCTGGGCAGCGCGCGAGCGCGGCCCGGAATCGAGCGTCGGCTTCGTCGACTTTCGAAGCGCGCAATGCGCTCCATCCGCGCTCGACGGCACGCTCGTCGGTCTGGTCAGGCTTCGTGCACCGCGAATCGACGGCCTGTGCAGTGAGTGAGCCAGACGCCGGCGCGATGAGGAGCAGCACCGCGTATCCAACCAGCCATCGTCTCCAATTATGCCTGACGAGTCGCGTCATGCCGTCCGCCGTGTCATGCTCCGCGGCTCGGGGCCATTGCCCATCGCGTCACGGAGCGCGCGAAGGAGCTCGCGCTCGGCGAAAGGTTTGATCAGCCACTCCACAACCCGATCGCTCCGGGTGCGATGATCGAAAGTCGGTTCGACGCCCGAGAGCACGACTACCGGCACTTGCTCGAGCCCTGGCGTCTCGCTCATGTGATCGACGAGATCGAAGCCGCTGCCGTCAGGGAGCTTCATGTCGAGCAGGACCACAGCCGGACGCCTCGCCGCAACGGCGCTTCGCGCTTCTTCGAGAGTCGCCGCTCGTGTCACGGAATGGCCGGCGCGGGCGAGAATGATCCCAACCACGCGCGCAACGGCGTCATCGTCCTCGACGACGAGAATGCCGGGCGGCTCGTCCGCCGCGGCCCCCGCGTCCCGAATACTCGGCGCGGGAACGAGCGGCAGCTCGAACCAGAATTCGCTCCCCTGTCCTGGCGCGGACTCCACGCCAATGCGGCCGCCCTGCTGCTCCACCAGCGAGCGAGAGATCGCGAGGCCGAGCCCCGTACCGCCGCGCCGACGCGTGTTCGCGGCCTCCAGCTGCTCGAAGCGGGTGAAGAGCCGCGCCTGCTGCTCGGTGCTGATCCCCTGTCCATGATCGCGCACGCTGAACCGGAGGAA
>Ga0136846_1214127_pt1 | contig 17987 bp, 17 predicted proteins | sample HopSoiMetagenom2_FD_96841 | JGI IMG/M metagenome (GOLD analysis project Ga0136846, IMG submission 96841) | Grasslands soil microbial communities from Hopland, California, USA - 2 Assembly 2016 (version 4) | ecosystem: Environmental > Terrestrial > Soil > Grasslands | place: USA: Hopland...
ACCCGGAAGCCCATCGTCTTGTCGATGATCTTGCCGAGGATCCAGGCGACGGTGAAGGAGTAGAGGCCGACCGCGACCGGGCCGAGTACCTGCACCCCGAGCTGGTGGATCCCGCCGCCGTAGAACAGTCCCTTGCGCTGGCCGTCCAGGAGCGGGTAAGCGGCCAGGAAGCCGAGCGAGATAGCCCCGAACGCGCCGCCGACCAGGTGCACGCCCACCACGTCGAGCGCGTCGTCGAAGCCGAGCTTGTGCTTGATCCCGATCGCGACGCAGCAGATGGCACCGGCCGCGAGGCCGAGCAGGATCGCGGCCCAGGGAGCGATGAACGCGCAGGCGGGCGTGATCGCGACCAGCCCGGCCACGGCACCCGAGGCGACTCCCAGGGTGGTGGGCTTGCCGTCACGGTAGCGCTCCACCAGCAGCCAGCCGCCGGCCGCAGCCGCGGTCGCGATCTGGGTGTTCATGAACGCCAGGGCGGCGGTGCTGTCCGCGGCCAGCTCGGAGCCGGCGTTGAAGCCGAACCAGCCGAACCACAGCAGGCCCGCGCCGAGCAGCACCAGCGGGAGGTTGTGGGGCCGGTTCTGCTCCTTGGGCCAGCCCCGGCGCTTGCCGAGGACGAGCGCGAGCGCGAGGCCCGCGGAGCCGGCGTTGACGTGGACGACGGTGCCGCCGGCGAAGTCCTCGATCCCCAGGCTGCTGAGCCAGCCGCCGCCCCACACCCAGTGGGCGACCGGGAAGTAGACCAGCGTCGCCCACGCGACGGTGAACACCGTCCAGGCGCCGAACTTGGTCCGGTCGGCGATCGCGCCGCTGATCAGCGCGACGGTGATGACGGCGAACGTGAGCTGGAAGGCGGAGAACACGAGGTCGGGGATGCCCGATACCCGCGAGGCGCTGCCCACGAGCCCGTGTTCGCCGAGGTACTCGAACCCGCCGATAAACCAGTTGCCCTTACCGAACGTCAGCGAGTCTCCGTAGAGCACCCAGGCGATCGTCACGGTGATGATGGCGATCCACGACATCATCATCATGTTCAGGGTCGTCTTCGCCCGGGTCATTCCTCCGTAAAAGAAGGCCAGGCCAGGGGTCATCAGGAGGACGAGCGCGGTACTCGCGAGCATCCATGCGGTGGAACCACTGTCTATCTTCACTCAGGTCTCCTTTTGCCTTTCTGCCCCTAAGGCTCGGCAGCGCGGATTTCGCGGCAGATGCTGGCGGATTTCGCTTCTGTGAAGAAAGGAGCCGCATGTTTCGTCCGCGTTACGCGGACGCGATTCGCGCGCCGTCGGTCTACCGGATGCGCCGGACGGAGTACTGAGCGTGGGGACCGGTGCCGGGTGAGAAGATCGCGCTCGGGGCGTGGGATGTCCGGCTGCTCCGCGGCGACGCTGGCGGATGACCTCGGCGGCCCGTCAGCGCTGGTGCAGGCGCATGTGCAGGCGGGTCGTGGTGCCCGCCGGGCCGGTTCTGGCCTGGACGAGATCACAGACCCGGTTGACCAGCCACAGGCCCTGGCCATTCAGCAGATCATGCGGAGGGAGCCGGTGTTCCAGGGCGCTTGTCTCGTCAGTCGAAGCTGAACATGCCCTCGGGTACCCCGGCGATCTGGATCTGGCGCCAGATCGTGCGCCACTGCGGGAGTTCGTGGTAGCGCCGCAGTGCGGCGAGGCCGCCCAGCCAGCCGGTCCAGCCCGGGTAGGGCGGGTTGGCGGGGTCGAACCCGCTCTGTATCACGGTGAGCCGGGTCTTGCCGTCCGAGCCTTCCAGCTCCCAGCTGTCGGTCATGCCGTCGGGGTACCGCAGGGTCGCCTTGCGGCCCGGTTCGAACTCGGTGAACGTGGCTCCGCCGGGATCCAGCTCGAACCCGCCCATCGCGAAGCGGCCGCCCGCATAGGGCTCGATGCCCACGTTGACGCCGAACCACCGGTGGAATTGCTCCGGCTGGGTCATCGAGTCGAACACCTGCTCCGGCGTCGCGTCGATCATCACCGAGGCGCGCAGCTCGTTCGAGGTGAAGTCGCACTTGGGCGTCAGCTCACGGCCGGCCAGGTAGTCGGCCAGGTTGGCGATCGCCAGCGACCAGAATGTCTGCAGCGCGCCGCGGGCACCGGCGGTGCCGGCCAGCACCTCCGCGAAGCTGGGCAGGTCGCTGTGGGTCAGCGTGACCAGCGTGCCGTCCTGGTCCTCGGCCAGCTCGAAACCCACCTCGGACTCGACGCCCTCGACGGTCCAGGCGAACCGGATGGTGCGTTCGTCCACGTGCAGCACGCGCTGGTGCGGCTCGGCGCCGTCGGGCGTGAAGCGGCCCCAGAACTCGTACCTGCCGGGCAGGTCGACGTCGGCGTGCTCGGCCAGCCACACGCGCAGCGCGGCCGGGTCGGTCAGCGCCTCGTACACGACCTTCGGCGGGGCCGGAACCACCGCGCGCAGGCGCAGGTCAGGCTCGGTCATCGGGATCTCCCTTCGGATAGCAGGCGACGGCCAGGCGGAACGCGTCGCCCTCGGCACCGCCGTAGCGGGTGAACAGGCCCTGGAGCGTCTGCTGGAGCTCGCCGAGGAATGCCTGGCGCTGCTCCGGGCGCACCCGGATGTCCCCCGACACGCCGATCGACGGCAAGTCGGGCCGGGTGAGGTCGAGCGCGGCGATGTCCGCCTGCACGTCCTCCATCAGGTCGATCAGGTAACCCAGGCTGAGCCGGTCGCGGATCTGGCGTGCCCCGATCCGGCCCACCAGGCCCGGGGACAGCCAGTAGGACCGGCCGGCCGCCTGGTAGATCCCCTCGTGGATTCCGCGCACCCGGCGCTCGGCCACCTGGCGGACCAGGCTGGCCTCCAGCAGGCGCTTCACGTGGTAGTAAACCCGTTGCGGGGTCTGGTCGAGCTCGGCCGCCACCTCGGTGCACGACCGGGGCCCGGCGAGCTGCCGCAGCACTTCGATCCGCTGCGGCTTGAGCAGGGCCTCGGCCTGCTCGACCCGGTCGAGGTAGATGACATCCCTCATGACGAAAATCAGTCTTTACGTAAAAAATGATTTTGTCAATGAGCTGGCAAGACTGCCCATTCCTCTTCGAGCGTCGTTGAGAAGCGGTAATGGTGCGCCGGGCCAGTGCCAGCGTTGCTGCCGTGCGGCGGGGCGCGGTGGGCCCCGCCGCCAACGGTCAGAGCCTGCGAGGAGTGATCGCCTCTACGTGGTAGCCGCCGGGCGGGGACGGCTCGACCCGCCAGGCCCGAGCACCGTCGACCATGGTGACGGCTTCATGCAGCTCGGCGCCGACGTAGTGCAGGCCGACGCCGTCCTCGGTCGCGTATCCAGCCGGGAGCCTGCCGCCGGCGACGTACTCGCGGAAGACGCGGCGCGGGGCTGATCGCCGAGGAATGGATCTGCTCAGACATGTCGGCCCTGCTCGGTCAGCTCAGCTGACGTGGAGCTGCGGGTGGGATCGTGACAGGGGCTGGCCGGCCAGCCGGGCGGTGATGCCGGCGTTGAAGTTGGGGCACTGCGTTATGTCCTCGCGGGGGCAGCGCAGCCCGTGGCTGATGGCGTCGCGGGCGGCCTGCGCCGTGGCGATCTGCTCATCGAGTTCCGCGAGCTTGCGCCGGGCGAGCCGTTCCCATTCACCGGACGCACCCTGGCGCGAGGCCATGAGGGTCTTCTGCTCGGCGAGGGTAAACCCAGCGTCGCTGTAGAGCAGGATGGCGGCGACGAGCCGGGCCGCCGATTCGGGGTAGCGGCGCTGCCCGGAGATCCTGGCCGGCGGCGGGAGCAGGCCGAGGTCTTCGTAATAGCGCAGGGCCGAGGTGCTGACTCCGGTACGGCGGGACAGTTCGCCGATAGTGAGCAGGGCGCCGGGCGGGTTGACTTCAAGCGCGCTTGAAGGCGTTGACTCCCGGCCATGGGTACTCAGCATGAGGGAAGCATGCCACGGGCGGTACGGCGGGCGGCGACCGCCGCCGTCGAGTTTGCTGTCGGGCGGGCCGGAATAGCCGCCGTGCGCGTCCTGAACCGCGACGCCATCGGCCAGGGCCATCGTCCGCGGGGCGCGGCCGGCAGCGTGACCGGCTGGGTCTTCGCCCATCGCCCGTCCAACCGGCAGCGCAACCGCTGGGTGGTCTCGCTGCTCGGCGTGCAGCCGACCGACCGCGTCCTGGAGATCGGCTTCGGTCCCGGCGTCGCGGTCGCGGAACTGGTCCGGGCCGGCGCCGGTCACGTGTACGGCGCCGACCATTCACCCGTGATGCTCCGGCAGGCGTCCCGGCGCAACGCGGCCGCCATCCAGGCCGGCCGGGTCACCTTGGTCAACGCGCCGGCCGATCGGCTTCCGGCTGCTCTCGAGGGTCCCTTCGACGCCATCTTGGCCGTCAACTCCCTCGGGTTCTGGCCCGCGCCGGCCGAACGGCTCGCCGAGCTGCGCCGGCGGCTCGCACCCGGCGGGCGCATCGCCATCGCGTCCCAGCCTCGCTGCCCCGGGGCCACGGCGGACACGGCTCGCAGGGCCGCCAGCGAGATAGAGAACCTGCTGCGGAACGCCGGTTTCACGCAGCTGCGCACCGAGATCCTGCCCCTTAGCCCGCCGGTGGCCTGCGTCCTGGCCGCCAGCCCGGCGAGCTAGGGCAAGGTGGGCTGGTAGCGTAGGCCGGGCTCCTGATCAGCACGACCTCGAAGATCCCCGCCGTCGACCGGCAAGACCTGGCCGGCGACGGCGGACGCGGCATCCTTGTCGAGGTCGCTGACGACGACCGCGGCGGTCACCAGGGCGGTCCGCCCGCGCAGGAAAAACATCAGTAGCTTCTCGGCAGCTTCAGGACGTGTTCGCCGAGGTAGTTCAGCACCATCTCCTGGCTGAGCGGCGCGATCCGGGTCAGCCGGGCCTCCCGGAAGTACCGGGCGACGTGATACTCCTCGGAGTACCCCATGCCCCCGTGGACCTGCAACGCGCGGTCGGCCGCGGTGAACCCGGCGTCGGCGCACAGGTACTTGGCCGTGTTGGCCTCCCGGGCGCACGGCCGGCCGTGATCGTAGAGCCAGGTCGCCTTGCGGAGCACCAGCTCCGCGGCGTCGAGCCGGGCGAGCGAGTCGGCCAGCGGGAACTGGAGGCCCTGGTTCATCCCGATCGGGCGGCCGAATACCTCCCGCTCGTTGCCGTAGCGCACGGCGCGGCGCAGCGCGGCCCGGCCGATGCCGAGCGCCTCGGCGGCCACCAGCATCCGCTCCGGGTTGAGCCCGTCCAGGATGTAGGTGAACCCCTTGCCCTCCTCGCCGACCCGGTGCGCGGCCGGGACGCGCAGGTCATCGATGAACAGCTCGTTGGAGCTGACCGCGTTGCGGCCCATCTTGGCGATCGGGCGGATGTCGACGTGGTCCCGGTCGAGGTCGGTGAGGAACAGCGTCAGGCCGGCCGTCTTCTTCGGCGCGTCCTCGAACTTCGTGGTCCGGGTCAGCAGCAGGACCTTCTCCGATTCCAGCGCCTTGGAGATCCACACCTTGCGGCCGCTGATGACGTAGTCGTCGCCGTCCCGCCGGGCGAAGGTGGTGATCCGGGTGGTATCGAGCCCGGCGCCCGGCTCGGTGACGCCGAAGCACACGTGCAGGTCGCCGTTGACGATCCGGGGCAGGTTCTCCCGTTTCAGCTCCTCCGAACCGTGCACGATCACCGGGTGCATGCCGAAGATCGACAGGTGCATCGAGCTGGCGCCGTTCATCCCCGCGCCGGAGGCCGCGACCTCCTCGAGTAGGAGCGACGCCTCGGTGATCCCGAAGCCGTGCCCGCCGTACTCCTCCGGCGTGGTGATGCCGAGCCAGCCGGCTCCGGCGAACGCCCGGTAGAACTCCTCGGGGAACTCGTGCGCCTGGTCTTTCTCCATCCAGTACTGGTCGTCGAAGTTCGCGGCGAGCTCGCGGACCGCCTTGCGGATCGTCTCCTGGTCCTCGCTGAGCTCGAAGTCCACGATTCCTCTTCTCACGGCTTTGGTCCAAAATATCAAAGGACTGACCAAATAACTAGGCAAGGGAGAGGCCGGCGGTGATGCGCTCGTTCCACTGGGCCGGGTGCCCAGGAGCTTCTCGTCGAGCTTGGCGCGCTTGAAAAGAGCTGGAGGCCGCGGCGACGGGCAGGAACGATTCGGGGTCGTCCGCGTCTACCGAGGCGGCGGTGAAGTACACGGCGGATCGCGCCGCCTCCACGCCGGCCGGCATCATGGCGGCCGCGTGCTTGACGGCCGCCCGCGCCGAAGCCTGCCGCAGCACCTCGGCGAGGCGGCGAGGTCACAGTGCCCGGCCCGGGCCAGCGCGGGCACGGCGAGCACGGTCGTCAGCCAGCCGCGGAAGGCCTCCCGGTAGGCGTCCTGCTCCGGCGATAGGTTCCACTCCACGGTGCTTCCTTCCCCGGGCCCTTCCGGCAAATGGTACCTTGGGTATGACCAAAAGCACTGAGCTGACGAGATGGGGACCGGTGACTTCCGAACCCGCAACCGCAGCCAAGCCGGTGCGGCTGGCGCCGATGCAAGTCCCGAAGGCGTCCGACGTCCTCGCCAACGACCTGCGCGAGCGCATCCTGAGCGGCGAGTTCCCCGAGGGCACCTCGCTGCCGCCCGAGCGCGACATGGTGGTCCAGACGCAGATGAGCCGGACCACCGTCCGCGAGGCGCTGCGGATCCTCGAGGTGCAGGGCCTGGTCCGCATCCGGACCGGACGCTCCGGCGGCGCCTTCGTGCAACGCCCGGGAGGCGACTCGGTCGCGGACTCGGTGAGCCTGCTGATCCGCGGACGGCACATCCGTTTGGCGGCTATTTTTGAGGCCCGGGAGGGGATCGAGCCCACCTGCGCCCGGCTGGCCGCGAAGTACCGCACCGACGCGGACCTCGCCCGGCTCGCGGCGGCCAACGCGGCCATCAGCGGTGACGGCCCGCTCGAGGACTTCCTGCAGGCCAACGTGGACTGGCATGTCGCGGTGGCGGAAGCCAGCCACAACGAGCTGCTGGCCGGGATCATGCTGGCCCTGTCGCGGGTCATCTACACCGCCACCGACAACCAGGCCTTCGTCGACGCCGAGGTACGCCGCACCACCATCCGGGCGCATGCCCGGGTCACCGAGGCGATCGAGGCCGGGGATACCGAGGCCGCGCTGCGCCGGATGACCCGCCACCTGCACAAGTACACCGAGGCGATCTCCGAGGTGGAGGACCGGACGGCTATCGAGGTGCCCGGGGGCTGAGGCTGATCTAGCCACGGGGCAGGCCGAGGATGGGCTCGGCCACGATGTTGCGCTGGATGAAGGTGGAACCGCGATGATGTGAGACGTTCGGGGACGCCGTCGCGGTCGCACTCTTCGGTGAAGATGGCGCGCATCTTTCCGCTGAGCCGACGCGATGCTGGCGGAGATGGCCGTCGCGGGTGGCCGAGAACACCCGCGCGATCATCGAGACGTTCGCGGTGCGCCGCGAACGGCCCGGGGTCAGGCGGGCTGCCAGAGCTCGATCCGGTTGCCCTCCGGATCGGTGACCCAGCCGAACCGGCCGACGCCTTCCATCTCCTGCGGTTCCCCGTCCACGTCGGCGCCCTTGGCACGCAGCTGCGCGAGCATCGCGTCCAGGTCGCGGACCCGGAAGTTGAGCATAGTCTGCTGGGTACGGGCCCCGAAGTAGTCGGTTCCGGACTCGAACGTCGCGAACACCGTGGGGCCGGTTTCCTGCTGCCACAGGCCGTTCTCGTCGGCGTCCAGGCCCAGGCAATCGCGATACCAGGCGGTCAGGGCCTTCGGGTCGGCCGCCCGCATGAAGTACCCGCCGATGCCAAGCACTCGTTCCATGCAGCCATCTTGCCAGGATGGCGACCAGGCCGGTGGGACGTTAGGGGCGAGCCTGGCTCCGATTAAGGGGCGAGCTTGGCGGCGATGCCGGCGCGGAGCAGGTACTCCCGCATGTCCGCCACCGTCAGCGGATGATCTCGCGTGCCGGTGGCCTCAGCTGTCACAGCGGGCTCGTCCGCGACGCCGGCCCGGCCGGCGCGGGATCCGGACCGGGGCTCTCCAGCCGGCTCGATGGAGCATCGTGCCGGCTCTGGCCGGCTCGATGGAGCATCAAGCCGGCTCGCTGCGCCGCGAGGACCTGGGCGGGATCTGGACAAGGCCGCTTTTAGCTGCCCGCTGTGCCATCGACACCTTTCCTGAGACGGATCGCCCTGCTCGCCCGTAACCCGGAGCGGGGCGAGGCCGCGCAGCAGGCGGTGCTCGCCCGGTGCCCGGACGCCGAGATCGACGCGCAGAGTGTCAGTAGCCGAGGTCAGGGTCCACCCGGCCCTCCAGTTCCTGCCCGTTGATCAGGCGCTGGACGTTCCCGGTGATGCGGGCGGCGAGGAGCGGCTGGGTCATCTGCTCGGTATCGGCCGTGTGCGGGGTGATCAGGCAGTTGGGCAGGTCCCACAGCGGATGGCCTTCGGGCAGCGGCTCCGGGTCGGTCACGTCTAGGGCGGCGCCTGCAATCTGGTGGGAGCGCAGGGCCCTGACCAGCGCTTCGGTGTCAACCAGGCCGCCTCGGGCGATGTTGACCAGCCAGGCCTGCTGGTTCATCAGCTCGAGTTCTTTCTGGCCGATCAGTCCGCGGGTCTGAGGGGTGAGCGCCAGGGTGAGGACGACTGCCTGGGCGCCGGGCAGCGCCTCATGCAGGTGCCCGGTCGTGACCGTGCTGGCGGCGCCGGGGACTGGTTCAGCGCTGCGGCGGACGACTGTTATCCGGGTGCGGAACGGCTCGAGGAGACGGACCAGCGCGGCGCTGATGCCCCCGCCGCCGACGATGGTGACGGGCTGGCCGAACAGGGTTCGCGCGGCGGGCTCGCCCCATGAGCGGGCGCGGGCCCGTTCTGGCAGGTGCCGCAGGCCTGCCAGGAGGAGGGCCAGCGCATGCTCGGCTACCGGTTCGGCGTAGGAACCTTTGGCCGACGTCCACTGCCGCTGGCGGTCGAAGACACCGGCCTCAGCCATCCGCTCGACACCAGCCATCGGTAGCTGGACCCAGGAGATCCGCGGGTGGGCCCGGAGCACATCCCGGAGTTCCGCTACCGCTCCCGGGTCGGTCCACACCAGGCCAGCCGGGTCCTGGTCCAGCTCGACGGGCTCGCCGCCGCCCCGGCGGATGGCATCCGTCACCCAAGCGGCCTTCTCGGGGGCGACAGCAACAGGGATCCGCGTTTGCTCCATGACCTAGTACTTACCCAGTTGGGTCGGTTCGGCTTCTGGGTGAGGTGCTTGCGCAGGTCGCTTCTGGGTAGCGGGGTTTGGGACGAGCTATTGGAGGCACAACGGATCAGGCAGGCCGACGGCCTGCCGATGGTGCTGGTGCCCAGCCGGAGGTGGATCAGATGGAAATCACGATGGTGCTCCACCTACCGCGGGATGTGGCCAGCGTGCCGGTGAGCCGGCGGGTGCTCGACGGGTGCCTGGAGACCTTGGGGGTTACGCCCGATACGCGGGCTGACATCGCGCTGGCGCTCAGCGAGGCCTGCGCTAACGTCGTTCAGCACGCGGGGCCGGACGAGGAGTATCAGGTGCAGGTCAGCACCGGCGACGGGCGGTGCGTCATCGAGGTCGTCAACGCTGGCAGCGGTGACGGGATTGCTCTCACCAGTGAGCCGGTGCCGGTCAACGCCGAGCATGGCCGCGGACTGAAGATCATGAATGCGGTCGTGGACAACCTGCAGCTGAGCGGCAACGACCGCCAGGGCACGACGACCGTCCACTTCGAGAAGAAGCTGGACTGGCTGCCGGGGGCAACCGGGGAGCACTTGTTCAACGCCAATGGCCATCACTGATCCAGTTCAGTACCTCGGGGATCGTCGTCGCGACCCGGCTGCCGGGGGGTAGCGGCGGGCGGCGGACCATGACGACCTCGACGCCGAGATCGCGGGCGGCCTGGAGCTTGGCGGCGGTCATCGAGCCGCCGCTGTTCTTGGTCACCAGGAGGCCGATCCCATGGTCGCGCAGCAGGGCGGACTCCCCCGCGACCGTGTACGGGCCGCGGCTGCGGATCAGCGTCATAACGGGTGGTACGGGGCCCTCGGGGGGATCGACGGTGCGGACCAGGAAGCGGTGACCGCCATCGGCGGCGAAGGCACCTAGCTCGCGGCGGCCGGTGGTGAGGAATACGGCCTGGCCGGGCCAGGCCCGGACGGTCTCGGCGGCCTCGCGGATGCCGGCGACCGTGTCCCAGGCCGGGTCGGGCTGCCAGGCGGGCTGGCGCAGGACCAGGCGTGGCACGCCGGCGTCGTCGGCGGCCAGGGCCGCGTTGGCGGTGATGACCTCAGCGAACGGGTGGGTGGCGTCGATGAGGTGGGTGATGGCCTCGTGGCGCAAGAAGGCAGCTAGGCCGCCGGGGCCGCCGAACCCGCCCGTGTGCACCTCTCCGTCGGGCAGGCGCGGCTGGCCGGTCCGGCCTGCCAGCGAGGACAGTACGTCCGCGCCCGCGGCTCGGAGGCGGGCGGCTAGTTCCCGTGCCTCGCCGGTGCCGCCGAGGATGAGGACGCGCACCAGGCCAGGCTAGTGCGCCACACTGTGTGGTAGGGAACACTGGGCGGATGCGCGAACTGCTGATCATCGGCATCGGCCCTGGCCACCCCGACCAGCTCACGGTCCAGGCGGTGAAGGCGCTCAACCGGGTGGACGTGTTCTTCCGGATCGACAAGGGCGACGCCAAGGGCGGGCTGAACAGCGCGAGGGACGAGATCTTGCGGCGGCACGTCACCCGGCCTGGGTACCGCATGGTGGATATCCCGGAGCCGGATCGCGACCGGTCGCCGGGCCTCACCGCGGACGAGTACCAGGGCGCGGTGCGGGACTGGTACGAGGCCCGGGCACGGCTGATCGCGGAGGCGATCGGGGCCGAGCTCGGGCCGGACGGGGTCGGCGCGTTCCTGGTCTGGGGGGATCCTTCGCTGTACGACTCGATGCTGCGGATCGTCGACCGGGTCCTCGCGCTGGGCACCGTTGCGTTCGAGTACGCGGTGATCCCCGGAGTGACCAGCGTCCAGGCGCTCGCGGCGGCGCACCGGATCATGCTGAACCGGGTCGGCGAGCCCGTGCACATCACTCCTGCCCGCCGGATCGCCGATGGCCTGCCGGAGGGGCTGGATAGCGCCGTGGTCATGCTGGACAGCGCGTTCGTTCCGGCGGGGTTCGACCAGGCGGGCCTGTCCGTGTTCTGGGGTGCCTACCTCAGCACGCCGGATGAGGTGGTGATCTCCGGACCGCTGCGGGAAGTGGCTGACCAGATCACTGAGGCCCGGGCGGCGCTGCGCGAGCGGCACGGCTGGATCATGGACACCTATCTGCTCCGGCGGGACGGCGACGGGAAGCCAGCTCAGGCTGGTTTCTAGACTGGCCTTATGACAGCCCTGGAGGAAGAGCTCCCGCTGGCCTCGGAGTTTCCGGCCGCGAGCCGGGAGCAGTGGCAGCAGCTGGTCGCGGGCGTGCTGGCCAAATCCGGCCAGGCCGGCCTCGCGGGGGCGGCGGCCGAGGAGGCGCTGGCCACCGAGGTCGAGGACGGGCTGCGGGTGCAGCCCCTGTACACGGCAGCGGACACGGCGCCCGATCCCGGCTGGCCGGGGTTCGCGCCGTTCACGCGCGGCGGGCGGGTGCAGGGCGCGGTCATCTCCGGCTGGGACGTCCGGCAGCAGCACGCCCACCCCGACCCGCAGCGGACGAACGAGCTGGTGCTCGCGGACCTGGAGAACGGCGTCACATCGCTGTGGCTGACGATCGGCGGGTCCGGCCTGCCAGTGACCGCGCTCGGTGACGTGCTCCAGGGCGTCTACCTGGACCTGGCCGGGGTGGTCCTGGACGCGGGGGATGAATGCGCGGCGGCCGCGGAGCGGCTGTTCTCGTTGTACACCGGCGGCCCGTCGGCGATCGCGGCTGGTGAGGGGACAGGGAACCTCGGCGCCGACCCGTTCGGTCAAATCGCCCGCACCGGACAGGACACGGATATCGCCCGGCGGCTGGAGGAGGCTGCGCTCCTCGCCGGACGCTGCGTCCGCGATTTTCCCGGTGTGCGGGCGCTGACCGTCGATGTGCTGCCCTACCACGAGGCGGGCGCTTCCACGGTGCAGGAGCTGGGGCTTTCGCTGAGCACGGCGGTGGCCTACCTGCGGGAGCTGACGCAGGCGGGGCTGACCGCTGACCAGGCGGCGGGGCAGCTGGAGTTCCGGTACGCGGCCGGGGCTGACCAGTTCCTGACCATCGCCAAGCTGCGGGCCGCGCGCCGCCTGTGGTCACGGGTGGCCGGGGTCTGCGGCGCCGGGCCGGCCGCCGCGGCCCAGCGCCAGCACGCGGTGACCTCGGCGGTGATGATGACCGAGCGGGATCCGTGGGTGAACATGCTGCGCACCACGGTCGCGTGCCTGGCCGCCAGCGTCGGCGGGGCCGACGCGATCACCGTGCTGCCCTTCGACAGCGCGCTCGGGCTGCCCGGTAATCTCGCCCGGCGGATCGCCCGGAACACCCAGGCGATCCTGCACGACGAGGCGAGCCTGGCCCGGGTGGCCGACCCGGCCGGCGGCTCCTGGTACGCGGAGCGGCTGACCGACCAGCTGGCCCGGGGGGCCTGGGACTGGTTCCAGGAGATCGAGCGGGCCGGCGGGCAGCACGATGCCCTGCGCAGCGGCCTGATCGCCGGGCGGATCGCGCAGAACTGGGCCAAGCGCACGGCCAACCTGGCCCGGCGCCGGGAGCCGGTGACCGGCGTGAGCGAGTTCCCCAACCTGGATGAGAAGCCGGTGGCCCGCGACCCGGCCCCGGCCCGGGCGGGCGGCGGCCTGCCCCGGGTGCGCCGGTCGGAGGCGTTCGAGGCGCTGCGCGCCCGGTCCGACGCGATCCGGGCCGAGACCGGTGCCCGGCCGCAGGTCGTGCTGGCCGCGCTCGGGCCCGTCGCCGTGCACACAGCCCGGTCCTCCTTTGCCGCCAACCTCTTCCAGGCGGGCGGCATCGAGACGCCGCTCAGTGAAGACGCCGGCGGCAGCAAGACGGAGCCGCCTGACACCGGGGCCCTGGCCGGGGCCTTCACGGCCAGCGGGGCGCGGGCCGCTTGCATCTGCTCGAGCGACGCCCTCTACGCCGAGCACGGCGAGGCGGCGGCCGCCGCCTTGAAGGGGGCCGGCGCCCGTTACGTCGTGCTGGCCGGACGGCCCGGCGACCGGGAAGCGGCGTACCGCAGCGCCGGCGTCGACGCCTTTATCTACGCTGGCTGCGACGCCGTGGCCGCGCTGAACGCGGTCTACGACGAGATCGGAGTGTCGCGATGATCCCCGATTTCAGCGAGATCGAGCTGGACGGCCCGGGCGATGCCGCGGTTACCCCCTCCCCGGTCAGCAGAGCGCAGTGGGAAGCGGCGTGGCAGCTCCAGACCGGCAAGGACGTCGGCGAGGCGCTCTGGGAGACGCCGGAGGGCATCGCGGTCAAGCCGCTGTACACCGCCGCCGACCTGGCCGGGCTGGACTTCCTGGACACCTATCCCGGCATCGCGCCGTTCCTGCGCGGACCGTACCCGACGATGTACGTGAACCAGCCGTGGACCGTGCGCCAGTACGCCGGGTTCTCCACGGCGGAGGAATCCAACGCCTTCTACCGCCGCAACCTGGCCGCCGGGCAGAAGGGGCTGTCGGTCGCGTTCGACCTGGCGACCCACCGCGGCTACGACAGCGACCACCCGCGGGTGGCCGGGGACGTCGGCATGGCAGGCGTGGCGATCGACTCGATCTACGACATGCGCCAGCTCTTCGCGGGGATACCGCTGGACCAGATGTCGGTCTCGATGACGATGAACGGCGCGGTGCTGCCGGTGCTCGCGCTGTACATCGTGGCCGCCGAGGAGCAGGGGGTGGCGCCTGAGCAGCTGACCGGGACCATCCAGAACGACATCCTCAAAGAGTTCATGGTCCGCAACACCTACATCTACCCGCCGCAGCCCTCGATGCGGATCATCTCCGACATCTTCGCCTACACCTCGCAGCGGATGCCGCGCTACAACTCCATCTCCATCTCCGGGTACCACATCCAGGAGGCGGGCGGCACGGCCGACCTGGAGCTGGCGTACACGCTGGCCGACGGGGTCGAGTACCTGCGGGCCGGGCTGGACGCGGGGCTGGGCGTGGACGCGTTCGCGCCGCGGCTGTCGTTCTTCTGGGGCATCGGCATGAACTTCTTCATGGAGGTGGCCAAGCTGCGGGCGGCGCGGCTGCTGTGGGCGCGGCTGGTGAACCAGTTCGGCCCGAAGAACCCGAAGTCGCTGTCGCTGCGGGCGCACTGCCAGACCTCCGGCTGGTCGCTCACGGCGCAGGACGTGTACAACAACGTCGTGCGCACCTGCGTCGAGGCGATGGCGGCCACCCAGGGCCACACGCAGTCGCTGCATACCAACGCCCTGGACGAGGCGCTGGCGCTGCCGACCGACTTCTCCGCCCGTATCGCCCGCAACACCCAGCTGTTCTTGCAGCAGGAGTCCGGCACGACCCGGGTGATCGATCCCTGGGGCGGCAGCGACTACGTCGAGAAGCTGACGTTCGACCTGGCCCGGCGGGCCTGGCAGCACATCCAGGAGGTCGAGGAGGCCGGCGGGATGACCAAGGCCATCGACGCCGGCATCCCGAAGCTGCGGGTAGAGGAGGCGGCCGCGCGCACGCAGGCGCGGATCGACTCCGGCCGCCAGCCGGTCATCGGGGTCAACAAGTACCGGCTCGGCGAGGCCGAGGAGGTCGACGTACTCAAGATCGACAACGCCTCGGTGCGCAGCCAGCAGCTCGCCAAGCTGCGCCGGCTGCGCGAGGAGCGCGATGAGCAGGCCACCCAGAGCGCGCTGCGGGCGCTGACCGCGGCCGCCGGGGCACGGCCCGGCGGTCCGGGCGGCGGGGCGCGGCCCGGCGGTCCGGGCGGCGGGCTGGAGGATAACCTGCTCGCGCTGGCGGTGGACGCCGCGCGGGCCAAGGCGACCGTGGGCGAGATCTCCGCTGCGCTGGAGCAGGTCTACGGCCGCCACGCCGGGCAGATCAGGACGCTGGCCGGGGTCTACCGGGAGGAGGCGGGACCGTCGGGCGCGATCGAGGAAACCCGGGCGCTGGTGGAGAAGTTCGCCCAGGCCGAGGGGCGGCGGCCGCGCATCCTGGTGGCGAAGATGGGCCAGGACGGCCACGACCGCGGCCAGAAGGTGATCGCCACCGCCTTCGCCGATCTCGGCTTCGACGTCGACGTCGGCCCGCTGTTCCAGACCCCAGCCGAGGTGGCCCGCCAGGCGGTGGAGGCCGACGTGCACATCGTCGGGGTCTCCACGCTCGCGGCCGGGCACCTGACCCTGGTCCCCGCCCTGCACGAGGCCCTGGCCGGGGCCGGGCGCGAGGACATCATGATCGTGGCCGGCGGCGTCATCCCGCCCGGCGACATCGCGGCCCTGCACGAGGCCGGCGCGGCCGCGGTCTTCCCGCCCGGCACCGTGATCCCGGACGCGGCCCGGGACCTGGTGCGGACGCTGGCCGCCAGCCTCGGGCACGAGCTCTGATCAAGGCGATGGCCCGCAGCCCCGTCAGTGCCGAGGAGCACGTGCGCGGCGTGCTGGACGGCTCGCGGGCCGCCATCGCCCGCGCGGTCACCCTGGTGGAGTCGACCCGGCCGGACCACCGGCGGTTGGCTCAGCAGGTGCTCACCGAGCTGCTGCCGCACGCGGGCAAGGCGATCCGGATCGGCATCACCGGCGTGCCGGGGGTAGGCAAGTCCACGTTCATCGACACGTTCGGCACCATGCTGACGAGTCTCGGGCACGGGGTGGCGGTACTGGCGGTGGACCCGTCCTCCAGCCGGACGGGCGGCTCGATCCTCGGCGACAAGACCCGGATGCACCGGCTGGCGGCGGACCCGGCCGCGTTCATCCGGGCCTCGCCGTCGTCGGGCACGCTCGGCGGCGTGGCCCGGGCGACCCGGGAGTCCATGGTGATCATGGAGGCGGCCGGGTACGACGCCATCCTGGTCGAGACGGTCGGCGTCGGGCAGTCGGAGATCGCGGTGGCCAGCATGGTCGACACCTTCCTGCTGCTGGCCCTGGCCCGGACCGGCGACCAGCTCCAGGGGATCAAGAAGGGCGTGCTGGAGCTGGCCGACATCATCGCGGTCAACAAGGCCGACGGGCCGCACGAGCGGGACGCGCGGGCGGCGGCGCGGGAGCTCGCGGCGGCGTTGCGGCTGCTGCGAGACCCCGCCGCGGCCTGGCGGACCCCGGTCCTGACCTGCAGCGCCCAGGAGAACACGGGCCTGGACGAGGTGTGGGAGCGGATCCAGCGGCACCGCGCGATGCTCGAGTCGACCGGAGAGCTGGACCGGCGCCGTCGCGACCAGCAGGTCGGCTGGACCTGGAACCTGGTACACGACCAGCTGCTGACCCGGCTGCACTCCGATCCCCGGGTGCGCGCGATAGCGCCCGGGCTCGAGCAGGGAGTGCGGGACGGATCGGTCACGGCGACGACGGCCGCGGATCAGATCCTCGGCGCGTTCGGCCTGGGCGGGTCCGGGTCGGCTGCACCTGCGTAATTGATGCTATTGCAACTCAGTTGCAAGTAGCCTTAACCTGGCCGTGAGGCGCAAGTCCGGGGGAAGGAGCCAGCGGAAGATGACTGTGATGACCGGTCTGAGTACGCGGCTGACGCGGGTCCGGGAAGGGCTGAGCCCGTCGGAGTGGACGCGGATGGGCGCGATGGTGGCGTTCATCGTGGCCCTGCACGTAGCGGGCTTCCTGATGCTGGCGGCCGCGGTGGGCGGCCATTACCGGATGACCGGCACGATGGTGTTCGGGTTCGGGACCGGGACGCTGGCCTACACCCTCGGGATGCGGCACGCGTTCGACGCCGACCACATCGCGGCGATCGACAACACCACCCGCAAGCTGGTCATCGAGGGCAAGCGGCCGCTGTCGGTCGGGTTCTTCTTCTCCCTGGGGCACTCCAGCGTCGTGTTCATCATGGCGATCCTGCTGAACTTCGGCATCCGGGCCCTGGACGAGCAGGTCAAGAACGACAACTCGAGCCTGCACAATCTCACCGGGATCATCGGCACCACGGTCTCCGGCACGTTCCTTTACCTCATCGCGATCCTGAACATCATCATCCTGGTCGGCATCGTGCGGGTGTTCCGGGAGATGCGCACCGGCCAGTACAGCGACGACGAACTCGAGGAGCAGCTCAACAAGCGGGGCCTGATGAACCGGTTCCTCGGCCCGCTGGGCCGCCGGATCGACACGCCGTGGAAGATGTACCCGCTCGGGATCTTGTTCGGCCTGGGCTTCGACACCGCTACCGAGGTCGCGCTGCTGGTGCTGGCGGGCACGGCCGTGGTGTCCGGGCTGCCGTTCTACGCGATCTTGTCGCTGCCGATCCTGTTCGCGGCGGGCATGTGCCTGTTCGACACGGCCGACGGCTGCTTCATGAACTTCGCCTACGACTGGGCATTCGCCAAGCCGGTCCGCAAGGTCTACTACAACATCACGATTACCGGCTTGTCGGTGTTCGTCGCCGTGTTCATCGGGACGGTCGAGATCCTCGGCCTGATCGGCAGCCAGTACAAGCTGGGCGGCGGGTTCTGGACCTTCATGGGCAACTTCAACATCAACAAGGCCGGGTTCGTCATCGTCGGCGTGTTCGTCCTGACCTGGGTGGTGGCCCTGGCCATCTGGCGCTTCGGCCGCGTCGAGCAGAAATGGGAAGCCCACACCGTCGTCGCGAGCGACGGGGACTGAGCGCCTGTCGGCGGGTCTCCGAGAGAGCCTGCGCGCAGTAGCACTGCGGGAAGTACTGCAGTGGGGATGGGATCGAGCGGGTGCGGACCCTCGACTCACGCGTCCGGGTCGTCACCGCGGAGGTCGGGCTCGGTCTCCGCTTCGCCGCTTGGCCGTACGCCTTCGCTAGGTCGGGGAACTCTGCGCGGATGATTGCCAGCGCTTGTTCCTCGAGGAGAGGCGGTTCGTCTTGG
>Ga0136846_1217837_pt1 | contig 17980 bp, 20 predicted proteins | sample HopSoiMetagenom2_FD_96841 | JGI IMG/M metagenome (GOLD analysis project Ga0136846, IMG submission 96841) | Grasslands soil microbial communities from Hopland, California, USA - 2 Assembly 2016 (version 4) | ecosystem: Environmental > Terrestrial > Soil > Grasslands | place: USA: Hopland...
GTGCGGATTCTTCGCATCGTAAGCCGCTGCGAGCCGCACAACGTCCATGCAATCCGATCCGTCTCCGATATCTGTGCTCATCATCAGGGGAGTGTCCGGATTCTGCATAAGCCGAGTCATGATCTCGCGAAAAGTTACCGCGGCTGCCCGCTCCGGAGACACGGCGGGAGCTTGCTCGCGGGGCCGGGGTGCGTCGTCCTCAGCCTGGTACCGCCACGGGTTCCCGGGCTTGAGGGGCCGACCGCGTACGGGCCGGGTGGCGGTCGGGTCGTCGGGGCCGGCGGTCGGTCTGTGGGCGGGGACGCGTCGCATCGTCCCGCAGTTCGCGCAGGGCACGGAGTTGCCCGCCTTCGCGCGGGTTCCTTGTCGGTCGTGACCGCATGTCTGGCACTCACTGAGTGCGAATATGGGAAGCATGAGGCTTAGTATCCTCTCTCCGCGCATGTTACGCGCATATAAAACAGTGCGAAGTGTCCTCCGCTCCTTCCCGAAGCACCATGCGCAGCAACGGCAAACTGCATGCGAAGGGCCGGAAGTCTTCAAAGACTTCCGGCCCGGCCCGGTCTTACCGAGCCTGATCTACCCGGCCGCACGGGGCCGGTTGCGCTGCCACCGCATGAGGTCGGCGGGATCGTAGACCTTTGCCTTGCCGCGGCGGTCGATGGGCTTCGGGAACTCCGGATCCCGGTTCGACTCCTTGCGCGCGGAGTCCAGGGAGCACGTGAGCACTCCGTCCCGAACCGCCTCAGAGAGCGTGATCCCCGCGAGTTCCGGCGGGAGGTCTGGAACGAGGGTCAGGTGAGGCGTGTCCGAGACAGTAGAGCCCTCAGAGCCCTGCACAGCGTCCGTTGCGACACGTTGGGACGTTGGGACACTGAACGGTCCTGCGAAGTCCTCCGGGACGGTCTCAGCACCCCGAGATGCCCACTCGTGGGCTTCGTCGTCGGTCGGGAAGAGCACCTGTGTTTCGGTGGCCTGACCCGCAATGCAGACCTGGACCCGCCCGGAGTGCCGGCTCGACCGCGGCATGGGCTGGATCTCAGGGACCAACATCATCCACGAGTTGCGGGTGTACCTCGCCAGAATCCGAATCGCGAAGTTCTCGCGAGCTTCCGGACCGCCGAGAGTCCGAGCGGTCATCATCTGGGCAACGGCAATCACGTTCTCCCGGACCGCGCGACCCATGAACAGGATTTCGCCGAGAGCTTCGACCGCCGGAGACCGCTTCTGGTCGCTCTTCTCGCGCGTCGCATCCCAATAGCGTTGAAGACGAACGATGGTGGCGTTCATCTCCTCCGCGACTATGACGATTCGCGGAAGTGCTGCAACGGCTGCCTCTCCCTGCTCATCCACGAGTAGGTTACGGCGTTCTCCTTCCGCCGCTGCCCATATCAGCGCATCGTGGATTTCTTCGTTCGTCCGACAGTAGGTGACGTTTTCCAGTCCTCTCGCCCACCGGTGAGAGTGTCGCTTCGCATCCAACACGATGAGATGTGCTCCCCGCCGCATAAGCTGACAAGCGAGCACCCGAACCGTGACGGACTTTCCGCCACCACTGGATGCGGAAACCAAGACGTGCGGCGCCTCAGAGTCCAGATCAATGGATACAGGGACGTTCCGCGCTGCCAATCCGATAATCGGCGCGGACTCCGGAGCCGCTTCGATTACGTCAAGTGCCTCGCTCCACTTGATGCGCTTCGGCGGAAGGGGCGCGGTCCGGATCGACACATGCGGGTCACGGCCGGCAGTCCGCCACGTGGCGATGATCTCCGACATACCGAGTTTCTCCCGGATGATGCGCTCAATCTCTCGATTCAGCACACCACCCGCGTATCCCTCGGGGAGCCGCATCACGATCTCCGCATCTTCGTTGGATGCGTAGTCCACAGGGACCGACAGATACGCTTCCGGGGATGTGCGCGGCGTGATCCCCACCGGAGCGAGTATCACGGACGTGGACAGAGCCCGATGCAGCGGCCGGACCCACTCCCGGTAGTGCTGACGACGCTTGAGCGCACGGGCCGCGCGGCGACCAGACTCCGCGAGCCCGCCCGCGACCAGAGTTCCCCCGGTGATCTCAGTGGCCAGAGGGTGAGTCAGGTATCCCGCGACGCTGCCGGCGGTGCCCGCGAGCGCAGAGAGCCTGACCGCGGCCCGTCGTGCGTGAGAGTGGTGAGCCCACTCCGATGCACGTCCGGACGGATGGGTGACGGTCGTTGCCCGCCGGAACGCAGTCGCGTCGGTACGGGGTTCCCCGAGAGGCTGACCGGTGATGAACTTCCATGCCTTGCTGCCACTATCCTGTGACATGATCTCGGGTCCTTTCCGAGGTCAAGTCCGGTCGGCGGGTTTCGGCTGCCGACCGGACGTTTCAAGCCATTCTGATCCGCATGTCTTGACTTCCCGGGTGCGTGTCCGCCTACGCGGAGACGCTTTCGCGGGCGTCGATCGTGCTGGCCTCGCGCATGTCGATCACTTCGGTATCCGCTTCCCGAGCGCGGACCCGCTGCCGAACGGTCCGGACGTAAGCCTCCGAGGTCTCCACACCGACGCGGGCGAGGATTTCGACCAGTTCCCGCGGGGTCTTCGGCCCGTCCGGGACTATGGCGTCCGCACGCTCGATCGCTGCCTGAATGGTCAGGCTTCCCCACTCGGGAGGCTCCGCCAGGAGCAGGCGACCAATGACATCGTCCATGGGAGTCGCGTTCCCGGTCAGAAGACGCTCGATCGTGTCCATTGATCCGGACTCCGATTCGGTGCGCTGCGCGGGTACGGTCTCGGTCTCCTCCTGGACGATTAGCTCGGGCTCGGGCTCGGGCTCGGAGACTTCCACCCCGAGACGCTTCAGCGTCGCAGCCATCTTCTGACGGGAGAGGCGTTCGTAGACCTCGGTCGGGTCCGCGTAGCTGAGGAGACCGTGCGCGGTCAGCTTGCGCTCTGCGCGAGCCTCACGGGCCGCGGCGGTCCAGGGAAGGCGGTGCGTCTTGTCGCCCGCAGCGACCCGATCGGCTCGCTCCGCAGCTTTGACGTACCTCATGATCCGGCGGTTCGACTCCGCAGCAAGCGCGGTGGTGTCCGCAGAGTCCGCGAGCCCGACCCACACCAGCACCCGCTCCGGACGAATCCGCCAGGAGATCCGGCGCTTCGGGCCGGCGGACCCGGAAAGCTTCCGCAGCTCTTCCCGCCGCTCCTTCGCCGCGCGCATCGCTTCAGCGTCGAGGGGAGCTTTCATCAGCCGTTCCCAGAGGAAAGCAGCGATCAACGGGACCATCAAGCGCGCGAGCGCTTCGGGGATGCTGCCTGCTTCGGAGACCGACAGGACGGAGGATGCAGCGGCGAAGATCCACAGACCGCGACCGTCGATGCCCGGTTCCCCATAGGTCAAGATGTTGCGGCGGGCTCGCAGACCCTCCACCACCACGGCACCCTCAAAGACCCACACGAGAACGGCTTTCAGGTCTGCGCCGTAGTGAGTGGCCTTCGACAGGAATTGCCAGTTACCGGTGCCGGCGTAGGTGGTCGCGGTGAGAGCAATCAGCGCCGTGAGAACGTCCTCCACCCGCCAGCGGGGCCGGTCCCCCTTGTCCCTGGCGTTGCGGATGGTCTGACCGATCCGGCCGGACAGGCGTGAGAGACGGTCCCCCGCCTTGCTGGCGAGCTTCCACGCGAGCCACATCACGGTAAGCCCCAGGGCGACCCCGATGAACACCGCGGGGGTCTGGTGGGTGCTGGCCCAGTGCCGGCCCTTGTCGTACAGATCAGTGCTGGTCATCGTCGGGGCTCTCCTCCTTCAATGCCTCGCGCATCTCGCGGAGGAGTTCGGCGTACTTGGTCGCGTTCTCTCCGGTGGGCTCGGAGGTGCCCTTTTCCCACGCGGTGACGGACATCCGGCTAACCCCGAGGACATCCGCGACTGCCTGAATGGTCACGCCGTAGTCGATCCGGACACGCTTGCGCTCTGCCGGGGACGGAAGCGGACTCTTGAGGGGGCGCCTACGGTGCGCCTCAAGCTGACTGATCATAGTTCCTTCCTTCGACTCTCGCTTGCCTTCGTTCACTTTACATCCACCTTCGCTAGCTGTAAATTGGTCTTGTACCGATCATCATCTCAAGCCTTCACTTATCAAGCACTAGCAGAGGAGACCGCGCAGATGACCACTACCGCGTACTACTGGGCGGTGATCTACACCGCTCCCGGAAGCTCGGACCCCATGATCAGCCTCCCGATTCGTGCCATCTCGGAGCGGGAAGCCCACGATCGGGTGGCAAGCGCGAAGTTCAACCGGACCGTGGTGAACGTGGCTGGTCCCTTCGGCACACCCGCGGAGACCGATAACTACCGGCTCGCGTGGATGCGCGAGCGGCGGGCAACGTCTGCGGCCGGCAACTCTGCCGACTCGGACGTGTTCGACCTGTTGGACAGGTCCGGCGTGGACCTGGACGACCCGAAGTGGTCCGGGATGGACGCGTTCGACGTTGCGGAGGCTCTGAGCCTCAACGTCGAAGACCCCGCCGACAGTGAGGTGATCGAAACCGGTCCGGGCTTCCCGGTCGCCTGCGCGTCCATGCACGAACACGACCCGATCGCCTGCGCACCGGAACCGCTGATCAGCAACGCGGACAACACGGAAACGGTCTGGTCGGTCACCGCCGAGTCGTTCGACGGTACGGACACGCCGATGCCGGCGGAGACGTTCATCAGCATCAGCAACATGGACGCGCTGATCAAGGCCCACCGCGCGGCCGGCACGTCCGTTGAGGTCTCCTGGCCCTTCGGCTCGGACGGGACCGAGTCCCCGACCTACGTGCACGTGTACGCGGACGGACGGGGAGTGACGACGTTCCGGCGGGCGAACCCGGGCGAGTCCGGTACCGAGTCCGCCACGGAGACCGACGACACCGCGGTCTTTCTGGAGCGGCAAAACCGTGCGCTCGAAGCGTTCCGCTCCCGCATCGCGCAGGAGATCACCATCACGCTTCAGCGGATCGAGGGGCGCGGGCCGGACGCGAAAATCTCGGCGAGCGAGGTCGGGCGATGGCTCACTGAGCTGCGGACCCTGGCGAACCGCGAGCATGACCGGCAGATGAGGCTCTGAAGTGACCAGGTCGGAACGCGCGTGGGAGGCTTTCCGGGCTCGGGTGACCGAGCTCGGAGGGTCTGTCATCGAACCTGCGTGGCTCGGTAGTAACCGGCCGCACCGCGTGATCTGCGCGGCCGGACACTCCTGCGCTCCGCATCCGACCACAGTTCAGCAGGGCGGAGGGTTCTGTCGGACGTGCGCGGGGACCGACTCGCGAGTCTCTGAGGCTGCGTTCCGGGTCCGGGTCGCCGAGCTGGGCGGGACCGTGCTCGAAACTGCCTGGCTCGGAGTGAACCAACCTCACCGCGTGATCTGTGCTGCGGGACATGAGTGCGCTCCCCGTCCGAACCATGTTCAGGAAGGGATCGGGATCTGTCGTGCCTGCGCGAAGAACGACCCGCAGACTGCTGAAGCGGAGTTTCGGGTCCGGGTCGCCGAGCTGGGCGGGACCGTGCTCGAACCCTCCTGGCTCGGAGCGATCCGGCCGCATCGGGTGCTCTGTCCAGTCGGACATGAGACAACCCCGTCGCCTGCGAGCATTCAGCAGGGACGCGGGCTCTGCCGAATCTGTGTCGGTCAGGACTCGCAGACTGCTGAGGTGGAGTTTCGGACCCGAGTCGCCGAGCTGGGCGGGATCGTGCTCGAACCCGCCTGGCTCGGTTCGAGAGTCGGGCACCGGGTCAGGTGCCCTGCGGGTCACGAGACGACACCCCGGCCGAACCACCTCAAGAGCGGTAGCGGGCTTTGTCGGATCTGCGCCGGTCTCGCGTGGGATGGGTTTTACGTCGTCACGGACGATGTCCGGAATCGACTGAAGCTCGGGATCACCTCAGGGGACCCGCGGAACCGTCTCGACACTCATCGCTATGCCGGGTACCGATCCGTCATCCGTCTGATCACGGGTCTCCCCGGAGACACCGCACGCGCAATCGAACGGCGTGTCTTGTCCACGCTCAAACTGGCGGGCGAACAACCCATACACGGACGTGAGTACTTCGGTGCCCACGTGCTCACCACGGTGCTGGACATCGTGGATCACTACCCGATCACCAATCGAAAGGATCAACTCTCATGATCAACAGCACTCAGATCACCATCGTGGGCAACGTGGGCGATGACCCCGAGCTAAGGTTCACCCCGGCCGGCGTCGCGGTCTGCACATTCTCCGTTGCTGCGACCCCGCGGAGGTTCGACAAGAACACGAACAAGTGGATCGACGGGGAAGCCACGTGGTGGAGGGTCAACGCCTGGCGAGAGCTGTCGGAGCACATCGCCGAGACCGTGTCCAAGGGCCAGCGGGTCATCGTGGTCGGGAACGTCGCGTCCCGGAAGTGGAAGAACGACAAGACCGGGGAGAGCGGGGTGTCGTGGGAGATCACCGCTGAGGCCTGCGGGCCGGATCTGACGTGGGCCACGGCGAAGGTCACCAGGTCGAAGCGCGACGGGGCCCCGATGCCGGATGACCCCTGGGGCTCCGGGACCGAGAACGGCGGGTCCGGGTGGGGCAACGGGTCCGACTCCGAGAAGCCGTTCTGAGGTGCCTGAGGTGACTACCCGAAGCACCTGGGACCTGTTCGCGGACGTCGCGGACATCACCGCGTGGCTGGACGAATCGAACCCGACCAGTCCGCATGAGGACTCGATGCGCGTCCTCAAGCTGACCGAAGAGGCGGGCGAGGCTGCCGCGGCTTACATCGGCATGGCGGGCCAGAACCCGCGCAAGGGGGTGACGCACACGCTCGATGACCTGTTGAAGGAACTCGCGGACGTCGCGATCACCGCCCTGTCCGCCATGCAGCATTTCACCCAGAACGAAGCGGTGACCCGCGCCTACCTCGCCGCGAAGGTGCAACAGATCATCAAGCGCGCGGACATCCCGAAGGCTGACGTTCACTGACCGATCGTGGTGACCGGCCCCGCGGGAAATGCGGGGCCGATCGCCACGGACGACCAGAGCGGTCGCCCGGGACGGACCGGAGAGTTTTCGCAGGCTTCCGGTCCGCCCCTCGATCCCATGAGAGGGGATCTGATATGCAGTCTGGCACGAAGCGCGAGCGGGTTCGCCGAGTGGCTCTCGCCGTGATGGCGGTGACCGCCCCGTTGCCCGTGGTCGGTGTGGCCCTGGACGGTACCGGGGTGCCGTGGGCGATCCTGCCCGCGGCGGCCGGGATCGTCGCGGTCTCTACCGCAATCACGAAGCGTCCGCCGGCCCCGATTCCGGCTCCGGTCCAGTACCCGGCCCGGATGGATGTGCAGGTGTACGTCGAATCCCGGTCGAACCCGGAGCCGGACCTCAACACGCTGCGCGACCTGATCACTGACCGGGCCGCGTGATGTCCGGGCGGGACCGGGCGGAGATCGGCTTGTCCGGGGCCGCTCTTCTGGAGATCGGCTTGTCCGCGCTTGAGCGCGGGGACGTGCCGGCCGCGGTGGGTGCTCTGGCAGCGATTGATGAGGCGTCATGGTGGGCGGTGATGACCCGGTTCCCCACGCTCCCGGAATACGTCAGGAACATGATCGCTGGGACATGGACGGAGGGACGACGGTGAGCACGCCGAAGACCTTTCGTGCCACCATCACCGCCCTGATGCGGGCGACCGGTGAGACACAAGCACAGCTTGCCTCTGGTCTCCGCCTCAGTCAGGGACAGATCAGCCGTAAGCAGTCCGGGCGGCACGAGTGGAGCTTGTCCGATCTGGACAAGGTGTCCGCGCACTACGGGATCGCTGTGTGGGATCTGGTCGCAGGGCCGGAAGTGGCTCTGTCGAAGCTCCCGACGCGACGGACCGGAATCTGATATGCGCCCAGGGCATATCTCGGGACGCGGGCCGGCGGATGTCCGCCGGTCGTGTCTCGGTGCCCAGGTGGCCGAAGGTTACCGGCGTGTCGGTGTCCTGATTGGTTGCGGATCAGGATCCGAGCATGGGAAGGTGACTGACATGTCTGTATCTGCCATCGATCCGGCCGAAGTGCTCGCACCCTTCGGGGATGCCGAAGTGATCCCGCTCCCGGACGTTGCGAACCTCGCGGGGATGAACCGCGGCGTGCGGAACTATGCGGTGGAGAGAGGGATCATCAAGACCACCACCGGGCCCGGTGCTGCCGGTCGGGGACGCGCGGGAAGTCTCGTGGTGACTCGCGACGAAGCTCTGTTGATCTTGGTTTCCGCAGCGCTCGCAGCGGCAATCGGGGTTGCTGCGGTCACCATGATAAGGACGTTGAGGCACAACGGTGCGACGATCACCGCGGACGCGGTGACCATCCCTCTGTCTGGGCTCAAGGCCGCGGGCAAGGCGGTCTGATCATGCCGCTAGACGACCCTCGGAACGCTGACGACGCGACACTGCGCGTGGTCTGGCGCTTCGGTGGATACGAAGCCCACCGGGGTCCGTATCCAGGTCGCAGGCGTGCTCTGTTCGCGATTTTCGCCCGGAACGTTCACCTGTCTCGCGATGAGCGCAAGCCATACGAGACGTTCCACGCTGCGGCGTGTGCTCTGTCCTCTGCATGGGCTCTGGCAATCGTCGCCACCGGGGACGTGCCCGGTCAGTCCCGCTGCATAGACCTCGCGTCCGCTCCGCGCGGATGCCGCATCAGACGTAAAGACCCGTTCCGCTCCGCCGTGCACTGCACGGCACCGCCGACCTGTCGGGTTCGTTCCGGCCGGCCGATGTTGGACCCCTAGAAACGCGAAGACTCCGGAGACATCTTCCCGGGGATTGGCCCTCCCCAGGACTCCGGAGCCTCGCATCACCACTCGCTCATATAGAGCAGCTCACGCACCATGATACGCGAGAGCTGTTCGGGAAGGCAGCCCGGTCATGGGCTCGAAGAGAGAACGGCGTCGCGAGCATGGTTCCGCATCCGCACGTCCGAAGACTGTTCGTCCGGAGACTGCGAGCGCGGATCCGCTGACGGACGCAATCAGCGAAGAGCTTCCCTTCGTCACGATCACAAACATGATCACGCACACGGGTGCGGTGATTGAGGGTCTTGAGCGGATGATGCTCCCGAAGCTTCGTGAAGTGATCTTCACGGAACCCGCGTTGATCGTGACTGTGATCTGTCGATGTGGGATCACTCAGGGTGCGACGTACCAGGAGAGCCCGGAAGAGATCTACACGAAGCTTACCCACGCGATTCACTGTGTCGGTGGTGCATCGTGACCGCGCGTCGTCGCCCGCCGGCCGCGGGGACCGTGCCCGGCCCGCGTCGGTCGAAGTCGCCCGCGGGCAAGCCGGCCGGGACGATGCCGTTCGGTCTGGACCCGGGAGACCCGGGGCCGGAAGACCCCGAAGGGACCGGAGCCCCTGCGGGGAAGCCGACCCCGGGCAAGCCGACCGCGTCCAGGCGGAGCCGGGGGAAGGCGAAGCCGACGAAGCCGGCCGGGCCGACTTCTGGTGACCCGGGGTCGGAGAACCCGGAGAACGACGCGACCCCTGATGACTTCCGGTGGCCACTGGCGAACCGTGAGTCTCTGGTGTTCGATCCGGATGCACGTCTGGTCAACCGTGTGCACGCAGACACGGTGTTTGCGGTGGGTGAGGTCCAAGACCCGGAGTGGAATCCGGTTCTTGGACCGGGTGGGGAGCCGCTGACGGTCACCGCGTTCTGGCAGAGCCCGAAGCCGCTCGCGTCCGTGCTCTACGAAGGCGTGATCCGGGTGACGGATTCTCTCTTGGCCTTCGAGATCACTCCCGATCGGGTGATCGATGCGACCACCGGAGCCCGGTCGTACGTAGTCGAGACCGTCAGTAAGACCGGGGTCATCAGGCGGGCGACGATCGCGAGCGCGGTAACTCGGAAAGCTCAGTCGGTTGAGTGGCTGGACAGTCTCGGTCTGTCCGCGGTTCAGTCCATGGCGATGGTGGGCAAGTACGTGCGCTCAAGCGCTGACCTGTTGGGTGACTCCGCCGCGGCGTTGTACGGGCAGGGACCGGTCTACCTTCCGGACGGGGTGCTTGCTTTGGCTGCTCCCTCCGGGGTGTACGACACCGCCGGCCAACAGGTGAACGGATGGCGGGTGGACTTGTCCACGCTGAACCCCGCGTACCTGCGGGACATGCATGACGTGGCTCCGGACACCGATCCGGAGACGGTCGCGCGTGGGCTCGGTCTGCTCCTGGACGTGCTCGGGATGAGCGAGTCGTATCCGGAAGTGCCGGCCGCCCATCTCGGACAGTTGTTCGTGGCGGTGCTCGCGCCGATCGATGCCCGCTACTTCACGGTGATCTGGCTGCACAGCAAGCGCGGGTGCGGCAAGACCCGCTTTGAGGCGTTGATCTCGGCGATTCAGTCCGCGGTGTTGCGGGACCTCGCGAACGTGCGTCCAGAGTTGAACCTCGGGGACGTGACCGGGACGACGAAGGGACCGAAGTACCGAGTTCCGATGTTCGGGCTCGGTTCGATCCTCGGGGACGACGTGTTCAAGGCGGTTCACCCGGCCCTGACCAAAGCGCAGCGTACCGAGATGGCGGACGCACTGATCCGGTCCCGCGAAGGCGGAGCCGCTGCAATCGGAACCGTGGACAAGGCGCGAAACCTGGTCACCTCGAAGGCGTCCGGTCAGCTGTGCGCGTCCATCCGGTTCACCGCGGAAGAGGCTCCGCCGACCCGGGGCGGTATGGAGTCCTCCACCGCAGACCGGATGATCGTTCAGGGTGGGTGGCAAACCCCGTGGAATCAGACGTTCGATCCGGAGATTTCGGCGCGGGTCAGTGAGCCCGCGGCCCTGGACGCGATGTTCTCGGCGTACTCCGAGATCACCATGTGGGTCTGGCAAAACCAGGAAGCCGTTGCCGCTCTGCACGATGAGGCGGACACAATCACCGCAGGGTGGGCGATGGGCTCGGAGCGGGTCCGCTCCCGCTACACCCCGGCCGTCACCGGTCTTCTGGTCCTGCGGGAGCGAGCGATCAAGTACGGGTTTCCCGCGACGTGCGTGGATGATGCGGTGGAAGCTCTGCTGGTGGCAGCGGAAGCCCAGACCGCCCCTGAGAAGTCGCTCGACCTCGCCGAAGAGGTTCGGCGGGAGGTTCGCTTGGCTCTGCGAGACGGGAACGCCGCGGCGGTCGGCCGGCCGGTCCGCGCGGTGGGCGAGGATCAGACCGCGTACATCTCCCCGTATCTGATCAAGCCTGATCCCGACGACGAAGACGCTCAGATCTGGGAGTGGCCTACTGGCGTCCAGGACGGATCGGACCTCGGTCTCAAGCGGGATGGTGCGAACTACCGCCCGCGTCGGGATGCTGCGGTGGAACTCTACGTGCGTCCCCCTCAGCAGACTCCGCAGGGCGGCCGGAACCTTGCGATCCAACATCAGTGGTCGCTGATCGTGCCGACCGCGGACGGCACGCTCGAATCTCTGTGTCGAATGCTCACCCGCAGACGTGAGCGGATTGACGGCTTTGTGTTCGAGGCTGCACAGGTGCTTGCTGCCTTCGAGGGAGAGCCGGACGGACCGACGAAGACTCGTGTCCGCTACTACGCGAAGCCTGCTGACAACGGGGTCGGTGTCGAGGACAAGGCAGCGAATCCCGCAACCGTGTTGCTGATCCCGACTGAGTGGCTTTTCCGCTCTGACGACGAAGGGGAGGACTGATCATGCCGATTCCACCGGGTGCCCGTCAGGTGCCGGGGAACCCGAACCGGGTGCGGCTTGCAGACGGAACGATCGTGACCCGTGCGCGGGCTCGCACTCTCGGCGCGCAGCTTGAGGGGTTCAAGAACGAGAATCAGCGCAGGTTGAACCCGTTTCGCCGAGACGCTGACACGCGGTACTTCAACGCGTGGGCGAAGTCCACCGCGGGGAAGCGCGCGATTGAGCAGGCGAAGGCGAAGGCGAAGGAAGAGGGTCGGTCGTATCGGAAGACTGAGCTTCGGTCTGAGCTGATCTCCGCGCGGAACGACCGGCCGCACCCGGGCGGGGAGAACCCGACCGGCGGGGAGATCTGGCGTGCGTTCGGTCAGAAGTATCAGATCTTCGGCTTCGTCGATTACGTGAAGTACTGATCATGGCGCCGAAGACTGCGGAGTATCGGGCGGAGAACCGTCGTGTGATCAGCGTGGACGGGGAGGGTCAGACCGTCGCGGGCCGGCACGCGTATACGTTGCTGGCAGCGGCGGATGACCGCGGGTTCCGGAAGTCGATCGCGCACGATGGAACACTGCGGGCCGGGACCGGGACGGTGCCGTATCAGGTCGAGGACATCGCACCGAATCACGGGCTCCCGACTCGTGACTGTCTGGAGTTCCTGCTCAGCTTGACCCGTCGCAGGTCAGATCTGGTGATCTCGTTCGCGTTCACCTATGACGTAACCAAGATCTTGCAAGACCTCCCGTTCGGGAACCTGGTCGAGCTGTCCACCACGAACGGGACCACGTGGAAGGGGTACCGGCTCAACTACCTCCCGCGGAAGCACTTCGAGATCACCGGGCGGGACGGTCGCAAGGTGACCGTGTGGGACGCGTTCTCGTACTGGCAGATGTCTTTCGTCAAGGCGTTGAAATCGTCTAAGGCTCTGTTCACCGCTGACCAGCGGAAGACGATCGACTTTATCGAGTACATGAAGGCTCACCGGTCCGAGTTCGACGCGATGCCGGATGATGAGATCTTGGAGTACTGCTATACCGAGTGTGAGTTCCTGTCGATCATGTTCCGGGATTTCCTCCGTCACATCGAAGCGCTGAACCTCCCGGTTACGCGGTTCTCGGGTCCGGGCGGGATCGCTGAGGCGTTCTTCAAGGCGGAGGGGATCACAGGGTTCATGCCCACGGTGACCGCGAGTACCGCGGCCCCGGGTCTGCCGGCGGGGATCCCGCAGTGGTCTTACTACGGTGGTCGCTTCGAGATTTCGGCGATGGGCAACGTCGGGGACGTGATCGAGTACGACATTCACTCTGCGTATCCCGCCATGGCGGTGGACCTCCCGTGCCTGGCCTGCGGGAGGTTCGAGCGGACTTCGGAGTTCGTGCCTGGTCGGCCGGGGTTCTACTTCGTGGAGTCGCACACGTCGGGTCCGTGGGCTCCGTTCCCGTTCCGGGTGAACCGGGAGACTTCGAAGTTCTTCAACAACGCTCTGCCCGGCTCGATCGCCTTCGCTCACGGCGGCCGGCGGTGGGTCACGTCGTATGAGGTCGAGGTGGCTCGGAAACACTTCGGGGCCGAAGCCATTCCGGTGATCAAGGGGTACGTCTACCGGACCCCGTGCCGGCACAAGCCGTTCAAGCGGCTCCGGGATCTCTACCTGATTCGGAAGATCGGCGACCCTTCGTGTGCTGACTGCCTGGCAGACCCGAAGCACTTCTGTTCGATACACCCGGCTCCGTCCGAAGGTCTGTCGAAGATCATTAAGTTGCTGATCAACTCGGTCTATGGGAAGTGCGCGCAGGCGATCGGCGGAACCCTGGACTACTGGGGTGACTATCAGGCACCGAAGTACCAGTGCCACATCTGGGCAGCGTGGATGACCGGCGGTACCCGGGCGAAGGTGCTGGACGCTGCGCTGACCGCTCCGGACGATGTGGTGTCGATCGCCACGGACGGGATCCTGACCCGCCGGCCGATGCCCGAAGGGGCCGACTTCGAGGTGACGGAGTTCGAGCTGGGCACGTGGGAGCGAGCCGAGAAGTGGGACTGTTGGCTCGGGATGCCAGGCATCTACGCCTTCGGCCGGGATGACCAGGTGGACAAGGCGTTCAAGCGTCGCGGGCTCGATCAGCGGTACTTCCCCGCCTCCCACCTGCGCGCAGCGTGGGACGCGGGCGAGTGGTGGGTAGAGCCGAAGCTAGAGCCTGGCGAGAAGATGACCGCGTTCATGCCGCTCCGTCTCGCGGTGAAGCGCAGGAACTCCCTGGACGTACTCGGGGAGTGGCCAGAGTGGTCGAAGATCACAAAGTTCACCAGCGTTCAGCACAAGCGGAACCTTCCGGAGTGGGTGGACGCTCTTGGACTCCCGCGAGAGCCGGGACAGGATCGGTTGCCGCTGACAACGTTCACCATCCCCGACGACGCGGTGTCAGAGCGGTACCGGGCCGATGGTGCGCAGGTTCACATGGACAAGAAAGCTGAAGAGCTTGATATGCCCGTGTGGGAAGCGGAGGACTTCGAAGACGAAGGCACGCTGTTGCCTGTCTCCTGATCGGTCGCAGAGCCTTGTGGAGGTGTCGGATCAGTCCTACAGTGACAGGTGTAGGACTGATCCGACAGCCGTTAGGAGACTGATTCGCATGACCACGAAAGACACCTACCGTCCGACCGGTATCGACCAGCGCGAAACCGACTTGCGCCCCGTCCGGCCGGGACACCACACGATCCCCGAGAACGACCCCGCGACCTACCACCTGTGGGACGACGGACGCCAGACCTACACGCTTCAGTGGGGACAGGGCGCGTACGGCTCCGAGCACGGAACCCGGCTCGCGGACCTCGCGGACACCCTGATCATGGCGGTGGAAGCGATCCGCTTCGACCGGCACAAGCTGACCGACCCCGAATTCCTCGCGCTGTCCCTGCGCAGCGTCCGCCGGCTCCGCTCTGCCCTGTCCGCGGTCGAAGACGAGTTGCTCAAGTCCACCCGCAAGTCCGGACCCAACGGAGAGCCGGTCATGAGCCTGCGGTACGCCGCGAGCGCTATGGACGTCCACCACACCACCGTTCAGGCCAGAATCGACCGCCTGAACGCGGGCGAGCAAGCCGACTGGTACGGATGGCTCACTCAGAACTCGCCCGCATCAAGCGAGTACAAGCCCGCTCAAGGACACGATGTCTCGGACGCTCAACTCCCCGATCCCGCTAAGCGCGCACGCATCGCGGAAGTACTGCGCAAGGCCGGACACCTAATCGCAGTGAACGGATGGACCCCGAACAAGCACTATGAGGTGACCCCGGGGAAGACTCCCGCGCGATCTCCTCTGGGGTTGATTGGCGCGATCTTCACCGTCATGTGCGGAGACCCAACAGGCAGCATCGATCCCACCGTCGCGGACGAAGTCAGCTCACGTGACGTCCTTGACTACCTGCGGAACTACCTCAAGCCGGAGACCTCACTCGCGGGATGGAACAGTGCATCCGGTCGTACCAGTGTCGAGGTTTACAAGGCACTGTGGACCGCCGCTCAAGATCTCGCACCCTGCGAGTAACCAGTCAGGGCCGACCGCCAGGCGTAGGCGGTCGGCCCTCTGCTTTCCTTCTGACTTTGGCTGGAAACAGTCTGGGAAAACTCTGGAATACGGGTATCCTCGAACTATGACCGCATCGCAGATCGAAGCCCTCGATTCGGTCGCTGCGCGAATCAGCGAACTGCGCGCAGCGACTCGTCAGGCACTCATCAGCGGTGATCAGGACAGAACCCGCGAGATTCAGGGACAGCTCAAGTCCACGGAATCCGCCTGGCATGCTCTGATCGACACTGCCCCGGCCGCGGCCGGCCCCGCCGAACTGACCACGGAGCCCGCGGCCGGCCCCGCCGAACTGACCACGGAGCCCGCGGCCGGATTCGCTCTCCCCGCTCGCGAACAGATCCACCGGGTTCTGTCGCTGATCGGAGTCCCGGCCCGTCCCATGTTCATCGTCCAGATTCACAACGCGCTGTTTCCCGGACAACTGGGCTTGTCCTCATTCACCAGCGTGCGACGGGACGAAGAACGGTCTTGGAACGCCTCGAAAGGCCCCCGCCGGCCGTTCTACATCGTCCCCGCGCTCTCCGTCGATGACCTGACCCCGGTCCGCGCTCTCCTGGCACTGAGCACGTGGGAGCCGGAAAAACGAATCGTCGGACCCCTCAGCGACCGTGCAGATTTCTTCGCAGTCGTGACCGCTGTTGCCTACGCGGTGATGAACAACGACGCTGCACAGAACGACCCCGATCACCCTGCATACGCCTTGCTCGAAGGGCTCGCGGGCAATCTAGGCATGATCCCGGATCCGGGCAAGATGTTCCATCCCGCTGAGGTCATCGCCACTGCACAGGGCGAGTATCAGAAGATCGGCCCGCAGGATGAGGCGGATCGTCGTCGCGGTGCCCGCCTGCTCTCGCAGCTCTCACCCGCCGAACAACTGTTCGGTAAGACGCTGACCACCTGATCACCAGCGGGGCCGGTCGCCCTGATCCGACGATCCGGCCCCTGCCTCCTCACAACCCATCACCAACAGATCACGAAGGAGACAACACCATCATGGCTGAGGAACTCTGCAAACTCACTGCGGATGTAGTGGTGTTCGGCGACGGACGCCGCGGCCCCGGACTCCACCCCGAAGACCTACACGTCCTGCTGATCCGTCGCGCTCGCATGCCGTTCCGCGGGATGTGGGCGGTGCCCGGTGGTCGCGTGGACCAGGGCGAAGAGACGATGCCCGCGGCTCACCGGGTACTCGGCGAAGAGACCAGACTCCGGGTGCCCACGCTCCGCCCGTTCGCTGTGTACGCCGGGGTCGGTCGCGACCCGGGCGGCCGGTCCGTGTCGTTCGCCCACACCGTGCGAGTCATCGGCACCCCCGAGCCCACCGTGAGCAATGACGCGATGGAAGCTTCGTGGTTCCTGGTCAATGACGTGTTCATCGGCAAGGTACCCATGGCGTTCGATCATCAGCGCATGGTCTCCGACGCGTCCGCACTGGTGATCGGTCCGGAGGGTAAGGCGTCCGCGGTCACCGTGCAGCGGATCAACCTGGACTGATCACCCGTAGTTGTCGGAGCCCTTCGCTATGCTCTGACTCATCGGTCCTGTTCGAGAGGTGTCGCCGGATCCGTTGTCCGCCACCCGCAAGCCCTCCCCCAAGAGAGCCCGAAGTCCGTCAGCGGCTGGACATGATGGTCAAGACCCCGGGATTTGTCCCGGGGTCTTGGCATTTCCGCAGGTCATACGAGAGGAGACGACAATGGCTGAAGTACCCGACGAAGCCGCAACGGTGGCCTACATGAGTGAGTTGATCGAGCTAGAGAAGGCTGGTGAGCGCACCTCAGTACTCATCGGACCATGGTCATCCTTCGCGGTGATCACCCTACTTCAGCTCTCCCTCCGACACCCCGGGGTCGCACCCTCGATCAAGAGTGCAGCACTGGACATCTTGGGTCAGCTCGAAGTGTTCTTCAAGGACACACCCGGGGAAGCGCTCATCGCAGCAGGCTACGACACCAGCCAAGACGTAGAGGGGTAGTCCCTTCCGCCGGCCCCGCGCGGCCCGCAGCACCCCGCAGCACTCGCAGCACCCCGGCCCCGCGGCCGGCCGGACCTACCGCAACACCCGCGGCCGGCCGACCCCGGGGCCGCGCGCTCCCGCGACCAGCCGAACCCCGGCCCCGGCCCGGCTCCCGACCCGCTCCCCAGTCGCGACCCGCAGCACTCCGCCGGACCCCGGGCCGATCTTCGAGCCCTGTCGATCACCGCGGAGCGATCATCGAACGTGGTAAGGGCTCTGAGTGCGCAGAGCCCTTACACCCGTGCGGTCACACAGAGTCACACACGAGCATGATCGACACGCCGAGTAGCAACTACTTTGAGTTACCGCCCATCGGCCGGCCGCGGCCCGCGACGGGCTCGGGGTGCACAGACCCCTGCACAGACCTGCACAGACCAGCCCCAGGGGTGCACAGAGCACACCCATGCTGACCTGCGACGATGCGATTAGTGCAGGTCAGAGCGTTGCGTATTTTCCCAGGTCAGAGCTCTGTGCAGGGCAAGACAAAACCGCAGGTCAGAGCGTTGCTATTTTCCCAGGTCAGAGCTCTGTGCAGTCTGTGCAGTCTGTGCAGGGTCTCAGACCGAAAATAGTTCTCTCCCCTCTTTACAGTCCTCTGAGACTACAAAGAGTGACGATCAACGCATGTTGATCTCAGTCACAGAAAGTTACATGCATCAGAGTATTGACAGGACACCCACACCCGTGCTATTCTCCCGTA
>Ga0136846_1237488_pt1 | contig 17962 bp, 9 predicted proteins | sample HopSoiMetagenom2_FD_96841 | JGI IMG/M metagenome (GOLD analysis project Ga0136846, IMG submission 96841) | Grasslands soil microbial communities from Hopland, California, USA - 2 Assembly 2016 (version 4) | ecosystem: Environmental > Terrestrial > Soil > Grasslands | place: USA: Hopland...
TCGCCTTCGCCCACGCCATGCTGGCGCGATGCCTTTCGGGGGACGCGGCCTCCCGGGAGATGGACGCGGCCGCCACGCTGGCCGGGCCGCTGGGCGAGAGCGAGCAGGTGATGGTGGCCTACTGGCGCGCCCTGCAGCGGGGGAACGACGCGGCGGCCGACGCCGCCTTGGTGCGACTCGAGCAGATTGCCGCGGACGACTGGCGTGTCGAGTTGCTGGTGGGCGAGCGCGCGGTCGACGAGGGGCGGGGCGTCGAGGCGGTGCGCCTGTTCCGGCGGGCGGTGGAGCTGAATCCGCAAGCGGCGGAAGCCTACAACCACCTCGGCTTTGCGCTCTCCGATCTCGGCCAGCACGACGCGGCCATCACCGCCATGCGCCGGTATGCCGCCCTCAAGCGCGACGACCCCAACCCGCACGACTCGCTGGGCGAGGTGCTGTTGCGCGCCGGCAGGCTGGCGGACGCGGAGGTTTCTTTCCGCCGCGCCGGGCAGAATCCGAACTTCTGGTACGCAGCCGCCGGGGTCGCCACGGCGCGCTTCCTCCGCTCCGACTTCGAGGGCGGGCGCGTCGCCCTGCGCGACGAGGAGGGCCGCGCCCCCGATCCCGCCGTGCGGGTGCGGCTGCGCGTGCTGGAAGGGTGGAGCTTTTTCGCCGAGGGGCGGCGCGCCGAGGGGCTTTCGGCGCTAGAGCGCGCGGAGCAGCAGGCGCAGACCGCCGTCCTGCCGGCCCTCCAGGCGCAGGTGATGTTGACGCGCGCGGCCTTCCACGTGCTGGCCGGCGAGGGCGACACCGCGCTGCCCTTGCTGCAGGCCGCGGCCGCTCACCTCGCCGGCAAGAGGGTGTCCGGAGCGGATCAGAACGCGGTCCGACGCGCCGCCGGCACCTGGCGCGTGCGCGCGCTGGCGGCGACGGGCCGGGCGGGGGAGGCGGCGCAGGCGCTGCGGGCGCTGGAAGCCGAGGCAGGCCCCGGCGGTCGCGCCGCGCTGGCAGCGGTGCAGGGGCTGCGCCCGGTGGTCTCGCAGTCCCGCGGCGATCGCGACGGAGCGCTGCGCGAGACGGCCGCATGCGCGCCGATGGACTGGCTCTGCCGCGGGCAGCGGGTAAGGCTCTTGGAAGAGCGGGGCGATGGGGCAGCGGTGGGCGCGCGCCGGGCGCTTCTGGAAGAGCGCAGGCGCGACACCATCTGGACCGACCTCATGCCGAGCTATCTGTGGACCTGGTCGCAGCTTCGGCCGGCCGCCACCGCGCGCAACTGATCGGATAGATTCCCGGCCCGGATGGAAAACCCGGGCCAGAGGGCCGAAGAGCTGCGCGCGCGGCTCCGCGAGGCCAGCCACCGCTACTACGTGCTCGACGCGCCGACCCTGAGCGACGCCGAGTACGACCGCCTCTTCCGCGAGCTCGAGCAGCTGGAGCAGGACCATCCCGACCTGATCACGCCCGACTCGCCCACCCGGCGCGTCGGAGCGGCGCCCAGCGAGAAGTTCACCAAGGTCACCCACAGACGCCAGATGATGTCGCTGGCCAACGCCATGACCCAGGAGGAGTTCCTCGAGTTCGACGCGCGGGTGCACAAGCTGCTCGGCGAGGACAAGGTCCGCTACGTCGTGGAGCCCAAGCTGGACGGGCTGGCGGTGACCCTCACCTACGAGAACGGCCGGTTCACGCAGGGCGCCACCCGCGGCGACGGGATGGTGGGCGAGGACGTCACCCAGAACCTGCGCACCATCAAGATGGTTCCGCTGCAGCTGAAGGGCAGCCCGCCCCCGCACTTCGAGGTGCGCGGCGAGGTCTTCATCAACAAGGGCGACTTCGTGAAGATGAACGAGGAGCGCGAGAAAGCAGGGGAGCCCACCTTCGTCAACCCGCGCAATTGCGCCGCCGGCTCGTTACGGCAGCTCGATCCGAAGATGACCGCGCAGCGGCCGCTCAGCATCTTCTTCTACGAGGTGGGCGATACGAAGGGTCTGGAGTTCGCCTCGCACTGGGAGAAGCTGGCCAGGCTGCGCGAGCTGGGGCTGCGCACCAACGCCGAGAACGAGCTCTGCGAATCGCTCGAGGCGGTGCAGGACAAGTACCGCCGCATGCTGGGCAAGCGCCACGAGCTGCCCTACGAGATCGACGGCAGCGTCATCAAGGTGGACTCGGAGGACCAGCGCCGCCGCCTGGGCGCCGTCTCGCGGACGCCGCGCTGGGCCATCGCCTGGAAGTTCCCCGCCGAGGAGGAGGCCACCACCGTCGAGAACATCTTCGCCAGCGTCGGGCGCACGGGGGCGCTCACGCCGGTGGCTGCGCTGACGCCCGTCTACGTGGGCGGCGTCACCGTCAGCCGCGCCACGCTGCACAACGAGGACGAGGTGCGTCGTAAGGACGTCCGCGTGGGGGACCGCGTCTTCTTGAGGCGCGCCGGCGACGTCATCCCGGAGATCGTCCGGGTGATCCTCGAGTCCCGGCCGGCCGACTCCAGGCCGTGGGAGATGCCGAAGCAGTGCCCGGAGTGCGGCACGCAGGTGGTGCGTGAAGAGGGCGAGGCCATCACCCGCTGCCCGAATCCCGTCTGCCCCGCCAAGAGCGTGGCCCGGCTGCGCCACTTCGCCTCCCGGCTGGCGATGGACATCGAGGGGCTCGGGGTCGAGACCAGCACGCAGCTGATCGAGACCGGACTCGTCAAGACGCCTGCCGACCTCTACGCGCTCACCTACGAGCAGATGGTCGGGCTGGAGCGGTTTGCCGAGCTGTCGGCGAAGAATCTGCTCGCCGCCATCGAGTCCTCGAAGACGCGCGCGCTGCGCCGGGTGATCTACGCGCTGGGGATCCGAATGGTGGGCGAGGCCACCGCGCTGGCGCTGGCGCGGCGCTTCGGGAGCCTGGATGCGCTGATGGCCGCGTCGGTCGAGGATCTCCAAGCGGTGCGCGACGTGGGACCCGAGGTGGCGCGGCAGATCCACGAGCATCTCGCGCTGCCCGGGGAGCGCGAGATGATTGCCCGGCTCCTCGCCGCCGGCGTGCGTCCCGAGCCCGAGCAGGCGGTCGCCACCGCCGGAGCGTTCGCCGGCAAGACGGTGGTCCTCACCGGCACCATGGCGCAGTATTCTCGCGAACAGGCCAAGGCGGAGATCGAGCGGCGCGGCGGCCGCGTCTCCGGCTCCATCAGCCGCAAGACGGATCTGCTGGTGGCCGGCGAGGACGCCGGCAGCAAGCTGAAGAAGGCGCAGGAGCTGGGCGTGCGCGTGGTGGACGAGAAGGGATTCGGCGAGCTGCTGCAGCAGGGGAACGCCCCGGAGGGAGGATGACGCGGGCCGAGCTGACCATTTCGGGTCGCGTGCAGGGAGTCTTCTACCGGGCCAGCGCGCAGGAGGAGGGGATGCGGCTCGGCCTGCGCGGCGAGGTGCGCAACCTGCCCGACGGGAAGGTGGAGGCCATCGTCGAGGGGCCCCGCGAGCGCATCGAGGAGTTCATCGCGTGGTGCCAGCGGGGCCCGCCAGCGGCGAGGGTCGACGACGTGCAGGTCCGCTGGTCGCCGGCCCAAGGGACATTTCGCAGCTTCACCGTGGCGCACTGACAGGCGATTTCCAGGTCGGCAGCTTGACCACCTTCCGGCCGGGCCCGCAACAGGGTAAACTCTCGTGACCTGTAGGTCTGCCCGAGGTCCGCCGCCGCCGTGCCCGACGACTCCCGCATGACGCCGGCTTTCGCCGTCTCGCTCGACGGCAAGAAGCTCCAGCCGGAAGAGGCGGCCGCGGTCCTCGGCATCCGCGTGTACCAGACCCGCTCAGGCTCCAGCGCTTTCGAGCTGGTGGTCTCCGATCCCGATCTCAAGTGGCAGGAGAAGCCCACCTTCACCGAGTGCAAGGAAGTGAAGATCGAGCTGGGCGTTCCGGGCAAGCTGAAGAAGGTCTTCGACGGCGAGGTCACGGCCTGGCGCACCGAGTTGGAGCGGGCGGGCCCCACCGTGCTGGTGCTGCGCGGCCTGGACCGGTCCCATCGGTTGATGCGCGCTCACAAGACCAAGACCTACGCCAACGCCTCGCCCATCGATTGCGCCAAGCAGATCGCCTCGCAGTACGGGCTCACCGCCAAGACGCGCGAAGGCCAGCCCGCGCCGGTGAAGATGTTCCGCTTCCAGGCCAACCAGACCGACTTCGACTTCCTCAGCTCGATGGCAGAGCTGGAGGGCTACATGTTCTGGGTGGACGGCACCGAGCTGCACTTCGAGCGGCCCGAGCTCTCCAGCACCGACGACTGCGAGTTCAGCTTCGGCGAGGACCTCAAGACCTTCCTGCCGGTGGCGAACTTCCGCAAGCCCGCCAATTCGGTCGAGGTGGGCGGCTGGGACACCACCGGCAAGGCCGAGATCACCGGCAAGGCCAAGAAGGGCGACGAGCTGTGGACGGTGCCCGGCGGAAAGGCGGGGGCCGACGTGAGCAAGTTCACCTCCACCAAGACCGCGCTGGCGGTGGTGGAGTCGCAGGTGGGCACCCAGGAGCATGCCGACACGGTGGCGAAGGCGGTGTACACGCGGCGGGCGATGGAGTTCATCACCGCCGAGGTGGAGATCCAGGGGAATCCGACCGTCAAGCCGGGCGCCATGGTGAACCTCAAGAAGGTGGGCGCGTACTCCGGCCACTACTTCGTCACCGAGGCGAACCACTTCTACGACGGCGCCGGATACAACTGCATCTTCTACGTCGCGCGCGACAAGTGGGGCGACAGCTCCAACGAGAAGGAGAAGGACAAGGTCGAGCAGCAGGGCAAGGCAGCGGCGCAGGCGCAGAAGCAGAAGTACAAGCCGCCCAAGGCCAGGGAAGAAGCGCCGCCCAAGGAGCCGCTCGACTTCACCTTGCACGACGATCAGGGCAACGCGCTCGCCAACGTGAAGGTGAAGATCCACTTCGGCTCGGGCCAGATGATCGCCACCGTCACCGACGGCGACGGCAACGTGCACATCGACGAGCGGCCGCCGGGCCCCTACACGGTGGAGATCGTCGAGCCCGGCAAGGGCCTCACCAACATCGACCTGCGCGTGGAAGACGCGGCCGGAAACCCGATCGTGGGAGCGCCGGGAAAGGTGACGCTCTCCGACGGCAGCCAGGTGCCGGTGATGACCGACGCCAAGGGCGAGGTCCACCTCACCGACGTGGTGGAAGGCCCGTACACCTTCAAGCTCGACGACGCCGCCGCGAAGAAGGCGGCCGAGGAGGAGACGCCGGCCGCCGGGGCCGAAACCTTCGCGGGCGTGGTCAACGGCCCGGCCGGTCCGCTCAAGAGCTGGCCCTTCCGCCTGCTCCACGACGGAGTGCCGGTGGGCAAGGAAGACCTGGCGGGCGCGACCAGTCCCAACGAGTACCGGAACGGGGTCTGGCGCACCGACGGGCAGGGCCGCTACCGCTTCGAGAACCTGGAGCTGCGCGGCCTGCGCATCGAGGTGCTGCTGCCCGGCGGCAAGGCCGAATCCATCGAGCAGCCCGACCAGCCACGGGAAAAGGGCCTGCGCGGCGCCACGCCAGAGCCCGACGCGCCTCGCGACCTCAGCCACATCTCGCTGGAGGAGACCTGAGCATGGCGGGCTTCGTCTACCCGGTCGACGTCGCCGACCTGGAGCAGCGCCTGCGCTCGCGCGGAGGCGGCGCGCTGCAGAAGCTGGGCATCTCCGGCGACGAGCGCGAGGACGTGAAGCTCACCGCCATCGTCTGGGGCGTGGGCCACGGCGGTTTTCCGGTGATGAGCGACGGAAAGACCTTGCACTCCGGCGTGGACATCGGCCTGCCCGAGGTCGCCACCGGCGATCCCAACTCCTGGTGGGGCGCGGACGTCCACGCCATCGGCGACGGCGAGGTGATCTACGCCGAGTCGGGGACGCGCACCGACGAAGGCTTCGACTTCGGACGCGTCATCCTGCGCCACCAGGGTCCGGACGGATCCGACCTGTTCGCGCTCTACCAGCACCTCTCGGTGGTCTCGGTGGTGCAGGGCGGCCTGGTCCAGCAGGGCGAGGTCCTCGGCCAGGTGGGCTGGCACGGCGACTTTCCGCACCTGCACTTCGCGGTGGCCGCGCAGCGGGCGCTGGGCGGCGATCGCGACCTCGTTCCCGAGTCGGCAAAGGACGCCCTTCCCAAAGGCGATGGCGTCTGGAACGTGCTGCGGGTGAAGGTCGACGCGCTCGACGCGAACGAGTGGCCGGGGCTGCCGGAGGGCCCGTTCTACCTGCACAACCCCATCGAAGTGGTGCGCTGGTCGCGCGGCGAGGAGTACCTGCACGACATCGGCGACGGCCACCTCTCGCGCTGCGCTCTGGGCGTCGAAGCGGTGGGGCACGACGTGCAGCCCGGCGAGGACAACGCGCACCAAGTGGACGCCATCCTCCGATCCGCGCCGCTCAAGGGCTGCGAAAGGCTGGTGGAGCTGGCCCACGACCCGGCCTTCGCCCCCCTCGGCAAAGGGTACGCCGACAAGGACGTGGTCATCGCCTTGCAGCGCGCGCTCAAGAAGCTGGGCTTCGACATGGGCGGCTTCGGCCCCGATCGCGACGGGATCGACGGCGACTACGGCAAGACCTGCGTCCGGGTGGTGACGAAGTTCCAGGGCCAGCTGAAGCAGGACGCGAAGGGGCTTGCGGAGCTGGGCCACACCGCAGAGGACGTGCAGGAGAGCGGCTCGGTGGACTGGCTCACGCTGATGGCGCTGGACGGCGCCGCGCTGGCGCTGGAGGCTGCGCCGGCCCCGAAGCCGCCCGCGCCGCCCGCCGATGCTTCGCCTCCGCCGCGGCCCGAGCCCACCCCCATCACCGCCCCTCCTGCGGCCTGGGTGTTCGACGGGGTCAACAAGCAGCTCTCGGTGGGGTTCGGGCTGCGGCTCTACCAGGCGCTGATGCGCTGGCGCTTCAACGACAAGGGCCAGGGCACCGGCTATTCGGCGGCGGCCAGCTTCGCGGACTACGAGGTCTACAAGAAGGAATGCGAGGCCACCATCCCCGGGCTCGCCGGCGGCGTGAGCGAATGGCCGAAGCTCGAGGCCTTCTCCTTCCTCGAGCCGGACGACACCGTCGATCTCAAGGGGGGCGCGAAGGGCGGCAAGTTCAACGTCTTCGGCGTCAACTGGACCGGCGACGGCTACACCAACTGCTGCAACTCGCAGCTGGCCGCGTTCTTCGTCGCGCTGGGTAGCCGCGACATGTTCGTGCAGCGAAAGGCCTCGGGCGATCCGGTGACCTACTGGGCGGGCGCCGAGGACAAGAAGCGGTACCCCGGCAAGCAGGACCAGGTGATCACGCTCGCGAGCAGCAAGAAGAAGCGGGCGATGGCGGCGTTCGAGTGCGTGGTGGTGGGGAACACCGACGGCATCGTGGCCAAGGCCGACGCGGGCCGCGGCTCGGGAGTGCTGGCGGCGAAGCTCCTGGACATCGGTTCCGCCATCGCCGCCAAGACCTCCAAGGGTGCGGACTACGACGGCGGCTACACCGTCGATCTGGAAGTGTGGCGCAAGGCGCGCATCGGAGACTGGGCCAACTACGACCACCACTCCTGGCTGGTGGGCGACATCTGCTACGGCGTCTGGTTCTCCGACGAGCCGGCGCCGAAGAAAGGCGAGCCCGCGCCGCAGGGGTTCATCAACCAGTCCTCGCTGGTGGGCGATTCCTTCGCCGGCCTTTCGGCCACCGCCGCGATGAGCGACGACCCCGGCGAGCTGAGCGACGAAGCCTGCGACTGGGCGACCAGGAACGAGGCGAAGCTCGAGGAGCGCATCGAGTCGATCTACGCGCTGGCGGGCAAGGCCGACGTCAGACTCCGGGTAAAGGGCAAGAAGGGCGAGACCTCCCGGCCGGTGGCCAAGGTGCAGGTGGTGGGCATCGGCGTCTTCAGCGCCAACGGGCTCTGGAGCACCAAGCGGCGCGCGGTCCACGGCAAGGTCTACGAGATGAAGACCGAGTTCTCGGAGAAGGCCGACGAGTTGGCCGCCGTCACCAAGGTGCTGCAAGGCGGCAAGCTCTCCGCCAAGGAGAAGGAGAAGTACGCCTCCGCGGTTGCGCCCTACGAGAGCCTCTCCAAGGACGACAAGAAGGCGAAGCTGAAAGAGAAGCGGCAGGAGCTGGCCGACTTGATCCGGCCCGCCGACCATTGGGAGGACAAGACCGACGGCAACAAGAGCTGGCGCATGCGCGGGATCTCCAACAAGTGGGCCGCGCCCGACGCCGGCGACCCCGTCGCCTTCGCCCGCTTCTATGCCAGGTTCGGGGGACCGCCGGTCAGCAACCGGCTCTCGCGCTGAGCTCGCGCGGTCGGCGGAAGGAACCGCGCTAGAGTGAGCCATGCTCCTGCTCGCCCTGCTGCTCTCCGCGGCCTCGCCCCAGTTCGACACCATCGTCGGCCCGCGCTGGACACAGGACGGCGCCGCCCTCGTCTACGAAGGGGACATCCTCGTCGCCGAGAACGAGGACGGGTCGCGCCCGCGCGAGCTGGCTCCGGCCTACGCGTTCGACGTGGTGGCTGCGCCCAGCGGCGAGGTCCAGCGCGTCTTCCGCAAGGCGAAGAACCTCACCGGTCCCGACTCGACCGACGCGCGCGGCGAGTCGCTGTGGTCCTCCGCCCAGGAAGCGGATGCCTTCGGCGCCTGGCTGCGGCAGCACCCGGTGCTGGCTCCGCCGGCCTCGCAGCAGATCCGCTTCGATTCCGGGCAGAAACGCTCGCGGCCGCTCCCGCTGCGCGTCGGTTCGCGCACCGTGCCGCTGATCGAGGAGAGCGGCGCGCGGGAGACGCAGCGCCTGCTGGCCGGCGAGGCGCAGCTCTTCGCGGGCGCGCCCGCGCCGAAGGGGGATTTCACCCGCGCCTCCGAAGTCTCCCTCTCCGCGTCGCCCGACGGCGCGAGGGTGGCCGTGCTGTGGACGCTGGAGTTCGCGCGTGAGGCGGGCAATACCGCCAACGTCATCGCTCGCAGCCAACTGGCGGTGATCGGTGAGCGCGGCGTCGGCGGCCTCGATCTGCTCGATGCGGGCGCCGGGGCCTCCGCGGACGCCCTGGCCCGCAAGCTCACCGAGGCGGGCTTCCGCGTCGCCCATCGGGGCAAGGCGCAGAAGCAGCGACCCGAGAGCGCGGTCTACTTCACCGATGGTTTCGAGGCCGACGCGCGCGAGGCGGCCAGGCTGGTCGGCGCCAAGGTGGTGGAAAAGGCCACCTGGAACACCCCCTTCGCCATCACCGTGGCGGCGGCCCGCTGAGCGGCCGGGCGCGAGCGCCCTTGATTCCCGGACGGGGAGCGCCTACACCCCCCCTCGATGCGACTGCCCGTCCTCGACCGCCTCATCCTCGGTGCGCAAAAGCCCGCCCGCTACGCGGGGGGCGAGCTGAACGCCGTGCGCAAGGACCTGGCGGCGGCGCGGGTGAAGTGGGCGCTGGCCTTCCCCGACACCTACGAAGTGGGGATGAGCAACGTGGGCTTCCGCCTGCTCTACCATGCGCTCAACGAGCGCCCTGACGTGGCCTGCGAGCGCGTCTTCATGCCCTGGCCGGACATGGAGCGCGCGCTGAAGGCCGAGGGCCAGCCGCTCTTCTCCATCGAGAGCCGCGCGCCGCTGCGCGCCTTCGACGTCGCCGGGTTCACGCTGCAGTTCGAGCTCTGCTACACCACGGTGCTGGCGATGCTGGAACTGGGCGGCATCGCGCTCCACTCCTCCGACCGCCGCCGCGACGATCCGCTCATCCTTGGGGGCGGCCCCTGCGCGTACAACCCCGAGCCCATCGCCGACTTCTTCGACGCCTTCGTGGTCGGGGAGGGCGAGGAGGTGGTGCACGAGATCAGCGACGTGGTGGCGGCGTGGAAGCCCACCGGCGCGCCCCGCGGCGATCTGCTCTGGACGCTGGCGGAGATCCCCGGCGTGTACGTGCCCTCGCTCTTCCGGGTGCACTACCACCCCGACCGCACCATCGCCCGGTACGAGCCGCTCAAGCCCGGCTACGAGAGCATCGTCCGCCGCGTCATCCCCGACCTCAACCTGGTGCCGCAGGCCGAGAAGCCCATCGTGCCCTTCATGCAGGCGGTGCACGACCGGCTGCCACTGGAGATCCAGCGCGGCTGCACGCGCGGCTGCCGCTTCTGCCAGGTGGGCATGATCACGAGGCCCACGCGCCAGCGCGACCCCAACGACGTGCGGCGCATCGCCGAGAAGGGTCTCGAGTCCACCGGCTACGAGGAGGTGGGCTTCCTCTCGCTCAGCGCCGGCGACTACTCCTGCATCGACGGGGTGCTGGAGGACTTCTTCGACGAGTTCGGGCCGGAGAACGTGGGCATCTCGCTGCCCTCGCTGCGCACCGAGACCATGTCGGACCGGCTGGCGCAGCAGATCAAGCGGGTGCGCAAGAGCGGCTTCACGGTGGCGCCCGAGGCCGCCACCGAGCGCATGCGCCGCGTGATCAACAAGGGCAACGCGGAGAAGGACCTGCTGCACGCGGTGGACACCATCTTCGCCGCGGGCTGGGACCTGGTGAAGTTCTACTTCATGATCGGGCTTCCCACCGAGCGGGACGAGGACGTGCACGCCATCGTCACCCTCTGCGCCGAGGCGCTGCGCCGCGGGAAGAAGCTGAACCCACGCGCGGAGATCAACGTCGGCATCTCCACCTTCTGCCCCAAGCCCTTCACGCCCTTCCAGTGGGACCCGATGATTTCGCTTTCGGAGACGCAGCGGAAGCAAGGCATCCTGCGCGACGACGTGCGCAAGCTGGGGCGCGGCTACCGCGACCTGCACGTCAAGCCACACGACGCCCGCCAGGGTGCGCTGGAAGGCGCGCTGGCGCTGGGCGACCGGCGGCTCTCCACGGCGGTGCTGCACGCGTATCAGGCGGGTCAGCGCCTTGACGGCTGGACCGAGCACTTCCGCCTCGAGGCCTGGCACGACGCCTTCGCGCACGCCGAGCGCGAGCACGGCGTGGGCCTGCACTTCTTCGCCCACCGCGAGAAGGGCAAGGACGAAGTCCTCCCCTTCGATCACATCGACTGCGAGGTCACCAAGCCGTATCTCTGGAAGTCGCGGATGGGCGCGCTCAAGGAAGCGCAGATCCCCGACTGCGCGTACGGCGAGGAGATCTGCACCGCCTGCGGCGCCTGCGACTACGAGGTGGTGGACACCATCGTCTACCACCCCAGGGACTATCGCCGGCAGCCGGCGCGCGATCCCGAGCCGCTCCCTGCCGAGCGGACGCTGCTGCGATTGCGCTACGCGAAGGAAGGCATGGCGGTGGCGCTCAGCCATCTGGAGACCATGACCGCGCTGCTCCGCGCCTTCCGCCGCGCGAAGCTGTCCATCCCGCACTCGCAGGGTTTCCATCCCAAACCAAAAGTCAGCTTCGGGCCGGCCTGCCCGGTGGGAACGGAGAGCCGCGCGGAGTACCTGGATCTGGAATTGTTCGGCGTGCAGGACGCTGCCGCGGTGGCGACGCGGCTGCGCACGGAGCTGCCGGAGGGCTTCCGGCTCGTCTCCTGCGAGCCGCTGGCGGCGGGCGGCGAGTCGCTGACGCGGATCATTCGCGGCATCGCCTACCGGGTGGAGTTGCCGGAGAGCGCGCCCGAGGCGTTTGGCCGCCTGGCCGAGTTCGCGGCGCAGGCAGAGGCAACCGTGCTGCGCGAGCGCGAGGGCAAGAAAGCGGTGCTCATCGACCTCAAGAAGGCCGTCGACGGCCTCGCCGCCACGGGGGAGCGGGAGATCCGCTTCACGCTGCGCGCGGGCGAGGCAGAGGCGGTGGCCCGCCCCTCGGAACTGCTGGCGGCGCTGTTCGGCGCGGAGGCGACGCGCCCCGGCGTCGCGCGCATCGTGCGCGAGGACGTGATCTTCGGGACGCCGGCGGCGTGACGCCGAAATTCGGGGACACGATACGTAATTCGTCCGACCCGGCGGCCCAATGTCCGTAGGACGAATTACGTATCGTGTCCCCGAATTTCCCTGCTGCCGGTGTTGTCGGCGTAGCTCCGGCTACACATCCCGTGTCGTCCATTCTTGCGGCACCCCGATCGCGATGCTACGCTGTTGCCATTCGCCCTGATGGTAGTTTTTACAGCCATCGGGGCCTCACGGCGTCCTTGACGGCGGGGGCGGCGCGCAGCCGCGCACCTCCGGTGCCTCTGGGCGCGATGAGCGAGGCTGGGTGGCCGTGCCAGGTTCACTCTCCGATTTGATGATGTGGCGCCCGCTGGGCGCCGAGCCGCCGTCGCGCCATCTGCGTGCGACCGCGCAAGAAGGATCTTTCGATGTCCAACATCCTGGTGATCAACGCCTCGGGTCAGGAGACCCGCGTGGCGCTGATCGAGCAAGGGACGATTTCTGAGTACTACCTGGAGCGCAAGAACGAGAAAGGAATAGTCGGCAACATCTACAAAGGCAGGGTGGTCCGGGTCCTTCCCGGAATGCAGGCAGCATTCGTCGACATCGGCCTGGACAAGGCTGCCTTCCTGTACGTCGGCGACATCGTCGCAGACCCCAGCTTCCCCGGCTTCTCCGAGGAGATGGACATCAAGGCCGGCTCGGTCGAAGGCGATCCGCTGGACGCGGAAGACCTTCCCGAGCCCTCGGAAGAGGCGCTGGCCCAGGCCACCGAACAGCCACCCGAACCCGCGTCCGAGGCGTCCGCGGTGGCGCCCGTTGCCGAGCCTGCCGCGGAGACCCCTCCTTCTCGCGAAGCCGATGCGGGCGCTGCAGCACCCGAGGTCGCCGCCGCAGCTGAGCCGCCCCCCGCTCCCGTCCCCGCAGAGGCGGCGGCGGGCGCGGTCTCCGCCGAGCCCTCCGAGATCGTCGATCTCAATCCCGAGGAGGCCATCGAGGAGGAAGAGGAGGACGACGAAGGGGACGACGAGGAACTGGACGAGGCCGACGCCGCCCATGCGGCCGCCGAAGAGGCGTTCGCCGCCGAGCAGGCGGCAGAGCAGATCCCGACAGAGGCTTCCGCCGGCGAGGCATCTCCGACGGAAGGCGCGCCGGAGCCGGCGGCGGCCGAAGCGCCGTCCGCCGAGGCTGGCGCGCGCGGAGTTCCCGGCGAGCAGCGCCCCGCGGCGCGAGAAGGGCGGCGGGGCCGGCGTCGGGGAGGGCGCGGGCGGAAGCGCGGTGGCGGCGAGGGACCGCGCCCCGCGGGAGAGCAGCCCAAGGCCGAACGCCGCAACGAGGGGAAACCGTGGCTGGCCGGCCAGGAGCGGCGCGGCGGGAACGGCGAGAAGCGCCCGGGCAACGGCCACAAGCGGGCGCAGATCCAGGACCTGCTCAAGGAGGGCGACGAGGTCCTGGTGCAGGCGGTGAAGGACCCCATCGGCACCAAGGGCGCGCGCATCACCTGCCACATCTCGCTGCCGGGCAGGCACCTGGTCTTCATGCCGACCGTCGATCACGTGGGCATCTCCCGCCGAATCGAGAACGAGAAGGAGCGCCGCCGCCTGCGCGAGCTGGTGGACCACTTCCGGCCGCCCGGCACGGGCTTCATCGTGCGCACGGTGGCGGAGAACGAGCCCTCCGAAAAGCTGACCGCCGACATCAAGTTCCTGCTCGGCCTCTGGAACGAGGTTGGCAAGAAGCGCGAGTCGATGCGGGCGCCCGCCTGCGTGCACCCGGACCTCGACCTCATCCTGCGCAGCATCCGCGATCTCTTCTCCGACGACGTGGAGAAGCTGGTCATCGACGACCGCGCCGAGTTCGAGCGGGTCCGCGCCTTCGTGGAACAGGCCGCGCCAGAGCTGAAAGAACGCATCGAGCTGTACGGCGGCGAGGAGCCCATCTTCGACGAGTACGGCATCGAGCAGGAGCTGATCCGCGCGCAGAACCGCAAGGTCTGGCTGAAGAGCGGCGGCTACATCATCATCGACCAGACCGAAGCGCTGGTGGCCATCGACGTCAACTCCGGGCGCTACGTGGGGAAGAAGGGCGCCGGCGCCTCGCTGGAAGACACCATCACCAAGATCAACTGCGAGGCGGCCAAGGAGATCGTCTACCAGCTCCGGCTGCGCAACATCGGCGGCATCATCATCATCGACTTCATCGACATGGACAAAGGCGCCAATCGCGAAAAGGTCTTCAAGACGCTCCAGGAAGCGCTGGCAGCCGACCGGGCCAAAACCAACGTCCTCAAGATCAGCGACATCGGCCTGGTGGAGATGACCCGCAAGCGCGTGCGCGAATCCATCGGCCGGCTGACCACCGAGTCGTGCCCCACCTGCGACGGGCGCGGCCACGTGCGCAGCAAGGTGACCATGGCCTACGACATCATGCGCGAGGTCCAGCGCGCCGCCGGCAAGCACCGGGAGGATCAGCTGGTGGTCTCCTGCCACCCCGAAGTGGCGAAGCTGCTGCAGGGCCCCGAGCGCGAGGCGATGCGGCTCTTGATGATGAAGCTCAACAAGAGCATCACCGTGCGCCCGCAGCCGCAGTACCACGTGGAGCAGTACGACCTGCACGCCAAGTGGAGCCGGCCGGATCTGGAGAAGGCCCAGCGCGGACAGGGGCGGCGCGAGGGCCGCCGCGACGGCAACCGCAACCCGCCCCGCAACGAGCCGCGCCCGCAGCCGGAGGCGGTCGCCGAACAGCCCGCCGCCAAGGTGGGCGACTGATCGGGCCGCTCACAGGCTGGCTCGCCGACCTGGGCGAGCGGGCCAACGCATTCCCCGGTGTCCGACGCTTCATCCGCGCGGTGGTGCTGGTGGGGCGTGGCTTCCGCGGCGAGGCCATCACGCTGCGGGCCTCGGCGCTCACCTATCTCACGCTGCTGTCGCTGGTCCCGCTCCTGGCCGTGGTCTACAGCGTCGTCGACCTGTTCAGCGGCGAGGCGCAGATCCGCGACCGCGTGCAGGCCTACGTCAACTCGCAGCTGGGCATCGGCGCCGGCGCGGCCATCGCCTCCTCGCTGACGACGTTCACCAGCCGCGCCACGATCCAGACGCTGGGCCTGATCGGCTCGATGGCGCTGCTGATCTCGGTGATCTCGCTGCTCTGGAACATCGAGAGCGCCTTCAACCACATCTACGCCGTGCGCAAGCCGCGATCCCCGGTGCAGCGGCTGCTCAAGTACTGGTCCTTCCTGACGCTGGGCCCCATCCTGCTCACCGCCTCGCTCTGGGTGACGTTCCGCATCCCCCGGCTGCAGGCCCCGCACGGCCGCGCGGGCCACAGCGAGGTGCTCCACGCCCTGGTGACGCTCTCGTCGGTGGCCATCACCTACGCGGCGCTCGCCTTCCTCTACAAGGTGATCCCCAACGCGCACGTGCGCATCCGCTCCGCCCTGATGGCTGCGTTCGCTGCCGGCACGGTGTGGGAGGTCGCCAAGTTCCTTTTCGCCTGGGGCTCCTCGCGCATGGTCCAGGTCCACAAGATCTACGGCTCCTTGGCGGTGCTGCCCATCACGCTGACCTGGCTCTACATTTCCTGGAGCATCGCCCTGGTGGGCTGCCGGCTTTGCTACGCGCTGGATGCCTCGCGCAAACCGGAGCCGCATCCCGACATCCAGGCGGCCGCCGCCCGCGAGGCCTTCACGATGCGCCTCATCCTGGCGCTGGTCCAGTTGCAACGCGATCGCGGGGCGCCACCGCGCCTGCCGGCCCTCAAGCGCGAGTTGGGCGCGACGGGGCGGATGGTGCGGGAAGGCCTTTCAGCCCTGGCCCACGCCGGGCTGGCCGTGGAGGCGAAGCAGGGTGGTTGGCTGCTGGCGCGCGAGCCCTCCCGGGTGACGCTCGCGCAGGTGCGCGCAGCCGCACGGGCCACCCTGCGCTACCCGGGGCAGGAGGCCGACCGCGTGACGGACGCCATCGCGCGCACCTTTGCCCACGCCGAAGGGGCGGCCGAGGCCCTGCTGAGCGAAACGGTCGAATCGTTCTTGCGCCGCAGCTACGGCCCCTTGGCCGTCCAGCCGGCGGCTCCCGTGCCGGAGGGCAGCCCGCTCGGGGTAGGACAGGGTGCGCAAAAGCCCGCCTGAGACCCGAGTCTCGGTGCGCTTGCTCGCAGCCCCCAGGTTCTTGTAACGTTCCTATCCGTCGAACGTTTTCGACCGCCGAACCCGCGCGGAGTCAACACGCATGCTCAAGAGTGATCTGATCGCCATCCTGGTGGCCAAGCGCCAGCTCACGCAGAAGCAGGCGGAGCTCACCATCGAGACGATCTTCGAATCGATGAAGGGCGCCCTGTGCAAGGGCGACAACATCGAGATTCGGGGTCTCGGCGCCTTCCACGTCAAGACATACCAGGGGTACAACGGGCGTAACCCCAAGACGGGAGAGGTGATCCCGGTGAGGCCCAAGAGGGGCATCCTGTTCCGCACCGGCAAGGAGCTTCGCGACCGCGTCAACCGGTCCGCGGCTCCGTCGCGCGAGAAGCAGCAGGTGCTGCCGAAGTCCGAAACCGGCACCGCGTAAGCGTCGGACTTTTCAGATCAACATGAGATGCGCCCAGGGAGGGCCCGGCTTGCCGGGGCGTCTCAGCGAGTTGGCGCGGTCCGCGGTTTGATCTGTCGCTTCAAGCGGTTGGGCCGGCGGGCAGCGAAAGCCGGAAGAGCGCGCCCGCGGCGCCTGCGATGGCGGAGAGCTCGCCCCCGTGGCTGCGGGCGATCTGCGAGGAAATCCAGAGGCCCAGGCCGTTTCCGCGCTCGCCCTTGGTGCTGTAGAAGGGCTCGAAGATCCGCGACCGCATCTCGGGGGGCACGCCCGGCCCGGTATCCTCCACCTCCACCACCGCCTGCTCCGACGCCCGGCGCACCCGCAGGGTGAGGCGGCCACCGCGCTGCCCCGCCATCGCGTCGAGCGCATTGATGAGCAGATTCACCAGGATCTGCCCGAGCTGGGTGGGTTGGCAGGACACCAGCGGCACGTCGCTCTCGTACTGGCGCTCGACGGTGATGCCGGCGGCGCGCACGCGCTGGGCCACCAGCGTAAGCGCCTGATCTACCTCGTTCACCAGCGCCACGTCGCGCAGTTCGGTGGAAGAGAGGCGCGCGCCCTGGCGCATGGCCACGAGCACGTCGCGCATCCGCGCCATTCCGGTGCGGGCCGACCGCACCCTCTCGCGCACCGCCGCGGCCCGCGGGTCGGTCTCCAGGGTCTCCAGCTCCATCGAGACCCAGGTCAGCGGCGTGGCCAGCTCATGCGCCAGGCCGCCCGCCAGCGTCCCCAGGTTGATGAGTCCCATCTGCTTCGCGATCTCCAGCCGCGCCCGATGCTCGCGCCGGCGGAGCACGTCCTGGAGGTGCGCCCCGAAGGAGGCCACGATGGCGATGGTGAGCAGGTAGGAGACGGAGATGGCAAAAGGAAGGGCATCCGCGGCGGTGACGCGGAGGAGCAGCGGCAGGATGGCGAGGGCGAGCCCCCACAGCTGGAGGACCACCGCCTGCGGCGCCGTCAGCGGGATGACGATGCAGAGGCCTGCCAAAACCGCGATGTTGGAGGTGATGTAGGGACTGCGTGCGCCTCCGGTGCAGAAGGCGCCGATCTCGATGGTGCCGCAGAGCAACGCGACCACGCAGACGGTGAGCGGGATCGGGCGCGAGCGTTGCGAGACGCGCGCCACCGCCAGGAGGCCAGCCACCGCGGCCAGCCGGACCGCCAGCAGCTTCCAGAAGTGCTGCGGGGCCATCGCGCGGTCCAACGACGAAAAGGCGAGCAGGAGCGGAGCCGCGATCAGCGCCGCGTTGCGGACGGCTGATCGCTGGTTCCGTTCCAGCTCCGCCTCGTAGGGGGGCAGCGCGGCGACAAGTCCGGGGTCGGTCATATCTTTCGGCTGCACACTATGAGGCACGAAGCGGGGTTGAGAAAACGGATCTTGCGGCGTCGGCCCGCCGGTTTGACAGCCTGCAGCCCGCGCATATACTGCCGCGTTTTCGCAGGATCCGTCCTGCGTGAGCCGGAGGCCCCATGCGGGCCGGAAGGTGGTGATTCGGAGAATGCCGGGAGTGCGCGTCAAGGAAGGCGAGTCGTTCGAGAACGCCATGAAGCGCTTCAAGAAGCAGTGCGAGAA
>Ga0136846_1222863_pt1 | contig 17961 bp, 17 predicted proteins | sample HopSoiMetagenom2_FD_96841 | JGI IMG/M metagenome (GOLD analysis project Ga0136846, IMG submission 96841) | Grasslands soil microbial communities from Hopland, California, USA - 2 Assembly 2016 (version 4) | ecosystem: Environmental > Terrestrial > Soil > Grasslands | place: USA: Hopland...
CACCGACCTCGACATCCGCCGCGACCGACTCGGCGGCATCATCCACGAGTACCAACACGCCGCCTGACCTGCCTGGACGACATAATCGGCAGGCGCAGAGTCTCCCGGGCGAAGCGGCGGGCCACGGAGGCGCCGATGCCCAGGCCCGCGCCGACGACGAAGACGGGCCCGCCGGTGCGCCCGCCGGCTCACTGGGCGGTCCATCCGCCGTCGACGGCCACGAGCGCGCCGGTGACGAAGCTCCCGGTGTCGGAGACGAGGAAGGCGACGGCCTCGGCGACCTCTTCCGGACGCCCGATCCTGCCGATCGGGTGCGCGTCGCCGAACGAGGCGAGCATCTCCCGGCCGTTCTCCACGACGCCTTCCATGATGTCGGTGTCGATGACCCCGGGCAGCACGGCGTTGGAGCGGATGCCCTTGGGGCCGCCCTCGATGGCGAGCACACGCGTGATCTGGGCCAGAGCGCCCTTGGAGGCGGCATAGGCCGTCTGCGTGGCGAAGGCGACCACCGAGGAGACCGAGGCGATCGAGACGATCGCTCCGCCGCCGCTGGCCTCCATCACACGGAATGCCTCGCGCGCCTGGACGAAGTTGCCGCGGGCGTTGACCCGCATGATGCCCTCGAAGTCCTCGACGCTGGTCTCGGTGATCGGTTTGTTCAGGGTACGGCCGGCGTTGTTGATGAGGATGTCGAGCCGGCCGAACCGGTCAGTGGCCGTTCGCATGGTCGAGCGGGCGAAATCCTCGTCGGCGACGTCGCCGACGAGCGCGGTCACGCCGTCCGGATCGCCCGCGGCGAAATCCTGGACGGCCGGGGACCGGTCGGTGACGACCAGGCGGGCGCCGCGGTCACGCAGCAGCGTGGCCGTGGCATGCCCGATGCCCCGCGCGGCCCCCGTGACGACGGCGACCCTTCCGCTGAGGTCCCAGGAGGCCGGGATGACGGGGCGGTCATTTGTGGTGGTCATGGTTTCTCCGCTTCGTGTGCACAGAGGTTGGTCAGCGTTGACGGGCCGGCCGCAGGACGATCTCGTTGACGTCCAGGTCGGCCGGCTGCGTGAGGGCATAGGAGACGGCCCCGGCGATGACGTCCGGTTCGATCGCATGCGCCCGGTAGGTGCGCATGGCCTTCGCGGCCCGGTCCTCGGTGATGGAGTCGGCGAGCTCGGAGGTGACCACCCCGGGAGAGATGGTCGTGACCCGAGTCGCGCGATCGCTCTCCTGGCGCAGGCCCTCGGTGATCGCCCAGGCGGCGTACTTGGTGCCGGAGTAGACGGCGCCGGTGACATCGGCGTCGGTGCTGACACACAGTGCGACCACGTCCGAGGCTGTGGCCGGCTCGTGCAGGGTCGCATGAGCGGTGTGCGGCACGCCGTCCAGGGCATCGAGGCGATACCCGTCGTCGCGCCCAGGTATGCCGCGCAAAGCCCGCCTCGGCGATCGCCGCCACCATCGGGAGGCCTTGATCGCCAAGGCCGACGAACCCCACATGCACACGGCGTGGAGCAAGGCGGATCACCGGCAGTTGTCTCCCGGCGTCGGCTTGGTAGGCCTCGAACGCGTGAGCCAGTTGGACGAAGCGCCGGAATGCCGCCTCGCGCTCTTCACCGCGGAGTTCGATCGCGCACACAGCAATGGTGTCGATGTCGTCATCGACCACTGCCTCGATCACGGTGTCAGGGTGCGCGCGAAGGTTGATCGACCATGCCGGGTCATGCGGCGCTCCCGCTGCTGGGTCGGCGACCAACCAGCCATCACCGTCGCGCAGGGACATCGCGGGGTTCACCCGCTCTGTCCTGGTCCGGACTCCACGGTGATGGATGAGGACCAGGTTGATACTCCAGGCGCCGACACGTCGGCACGAAAGTCTGCGATCATGCGGTCGTTGAACTGGGTCATCGCCCCTTACTCCTCCTTGTGAGCCGCGCTCCAGCGGCCCGTGGGCGCGGCGCGGGTGCAGGTCGTCCATGCCGGCCGAACTGCTGAGCCGCAGGGTTTCTACCGGTCGTCATTTCCGGTGGACCGCGGTCAGTTGGCGTGTGGGCCGGGAGCGCTGCTGCCGGTGTAGGAGTTCAGGTCGGACACGAGTTTGGCCAGGGCCGGGTCCTCTTCGTAGCGGCGTTGGTGTAGTGAGGCGATCTTGTCGGCGATCTGCGGGTCCGGGTCGTCGGTGATGTCGAAGGAGACGAACTTGTCGACCAGTGGGAGGCCGATCTCGTCGGTGTGGCGGTGGGCGGGGTGCTTGAGGTACTCCCAGTAGCCGTCGAGGTCCTCGATGACGTAGGTGGCGCCCCACTCATACTCGCCGCCGATGTCGGGGCCGACCACGAACGAGATGACCGAGGGGATGACTCGGCCCTGGTTACGCAGGCTCTCGACGGCCTCCTCGACCTTGTCGACGGGCATGCCGGGCAGGATGGTCATACGGGTGATGTGGTAGATCAACGGATCTTCTCCTTTACTCGATGGGACCGCCGGATCAGGTGTGGAGTGACGGCGATGAGGCATGCCTCGCCCGCGATGCCTGCCCAGGTGAAGGTCACGGCGACGCCGGGGACCTCGATCAGGGGTCGGGCGGCAGGCAGGGACAGGAACCGGCTCAGGAGCGCTGCGGTGACCGCTCCTGTGCTCACTGCAGACTCGGCGCGGCTTGGCGTGTCTTCAAACTCGCACCGACGGCAGGCCCTTCGCGTCGGTAATGATCGCCTAGGTTTGGATGGGCTCGGGGCGGAAGCGAACGGGATCAAGTCCGCCGGGCGCTGACCGCCGCGCACGCCAAGCACCGGGCCGACGCGCCCGACGCCGCCTCGGAGCTGTTGACGGTCCCGGCGGCCGGGCCGTTGGACGCGCTGCAACACGCCCGCGTGGAGCTGCTACGCGCCCAGATCGCGTTCGTTCTGACGCGAGGCAGACGTGCCCGGGATGCTGATGGACGCGGCCAAGACGCTCGGCCCGCTAGATGCCGCGCTGGCCCGCGAGACCTACCTGGAGGCAATCGAGGCGGCCATTCACACCGGTCCACTCGGTCGGAGACGCGGGGTGCGGGCCCGCTCGGGCCGCGCCCGCGCCGCCGATGCCGCAGGGGCCGCTCGACCTGTTGCTCGACGGCTGGTGACCAGGTTCACCCAAGGGTACGAGGCGAGCGCGTAGTGCCTACCACGTAGGTGTCACTCATCGGCTGCTAGGCGATCGCCGCCGACGCGAACGTGCCCTGGGGCACGCGAACGTGGTTCCGGCGAGACCACCTCGCTCGACGAAGGACAGCCCACCCGCGACTGCCCGCCGCCGGAGTGCTCGAGACACAGCGGGAGGAAAGTTGGCACAGGTGCGTCGCTCAAGCACGCGGGGGTCATCGTCGATGACCTCGAGACCGGCCCGCAGTTCTTCGTCATCTATGCCTTCGCATGACGATGTCCACCGCACCGACGACCGATCGATGATCTCCGCGCTCATGACCGGCTTCATCCACCGTGATCTGGGAGAGTGGGATCGGCTGCGCGAGCTCTTCCATCCGGACGCCACCGTTGACATCATGTGGTTCAACGGCCTGGCCTCGGAGTTCGTCGACGCATCCGCACGGATGGGTGCGACGGACGTGTCGAGCAAGCACGTGATCGCGAATCCGCACCTCGACTTCTGCGGCGACCGCGCGGTGAGCGAGGCGAACGTGATCGCCGTCACGGAGAACACCGCGCTCGGCTACGTATGCACCACGCACATCCGCTTCCTGGATCGCGTCGAGCTGAGCGAGGGACGCTGGCGCATCCTGGGGCGGCGCAGCTCCTACGACATGAGCTACTTCAACCTGGCGCCGACCGACTTCGACCGGGCGTCCGGCGGTGATCACCCGCACGAGTACGCCGCCCTCGCGCAGCTGCTCTCGCTGTCCGGGTTTCCAATCAAGGGGAGATACCCGACCCGCGGTAGCAAAGCCGAGCGGCGGATCAAGGCGGACGACCTGTCGTGGCTGACGGGCAGCTGAGCGGGCGCTCAGTACTCGCGGGTGTTGAAGGCTGCTGTGACCCGACTCGGGTACTGCGCTGAAGGTGTTCCGGTGCGTAGCTGCGCGAGCTCTGGTCTCTCGTAGGAGCTGCGCCGCCCCGGGAGGCGCCGGCGTCCTCGCGCAGCCCCTCCAGCCGGCCGGCCACGAACCGAGCCCGCCACCGGCTCACCGTCTTCGGTTTCACCGGTGCATCTGCCACCATCGGCATATAGTTGAAACATAAACTACATGAAGGAGCTCACGGAACATGGCGACCGCACTCGGACTCGGCCTCCCGCAGAACCGTCAGTATGACCACCTCGGCAGGGACGTGCCCGACGTAGCACGCACCGCCGAGCGGATCGGATACGACAGCTTGTGGGCCTACGAACGGGCGCTCTTCCCGGAGCCCGCGAAACAGGGCCTGTATGGCATTCCGGGCATGCCCTGGCCCGACTCCTACCGTTCCGTGGCCGAACCGCTGGTCACGCTGACCCTCGCAGCGGCGGTCACCGAACAGGTCCGGCTGGGCACCAGCGTGCTGGTGGCACCACTGCACGGGCCGTTCCAGCTGGCCAAGGCCCTGGCCACGCTGGACGCGGCAAGCGGCGGCAGGGTGGTCGCGGGCTTCGGCTCAGGCTGGTCCCTGGATGAGTACGCGGCCGCAGGCGTCAAGCCCTTCGACGAGCGCGGCAAGGTGATGGACGAGGTGATCGAGGTCTGCCGGGCGGTTTGGGGCCCGGACCCGGTTACCTACGACGGCGGGATCACCCGGATCACCTCGGCCGTAGTCGGCCCGAAGCCCGCCCGATCGATCCCGATCCTGCTGGCCGCGGGCAACAAGCGAGCGCTGCGCCGGCTCGTCGACCACGCCGACGGCTGGCTGCCGCTGCCCACGGGCGTCGAGCAGACCGCCGCCCAGTGGCGCGAACTGCAGGAACTGGCGGCCGAGCGCGGGCGCACCAAGCCGATCCAGACCGTGCTGCGGACCAACCCGCAGTACACGCGCAAGCCCTACGAGGGCGACGACCGCGCCCCCTTCCAGGGGAACGCCGAGCAGATCGTCGAGGACATGACCGCGTACGCCGGGATCGGGATCGAGGAGATCATCGTCGACTTCCAGGAGGGCACGCGCGACACCCAGGAACTCAAGGACGTCGCCGCCGAGGTGTACGAAAAGGCCCGGGCGGCCGGGGTGTGAACGCGATCAATCCTCAGGCGGAACGGCGCATCGACCATGAGGGCAACGTGAGGTTGGAGCGCCGACATTCAGCCACCGCATAGCCACGACGCCGAACAGCGTCAGCGCACGACCGTAAGGAAAGCACTTTGCGTACCACCATCACGGGCGAGCGATCCCCCTTCGAGATCGGCTTCATGACATTCGTCGAGATCACTGCCGACCCACGTACCGGCGCGCTTCCCTCCGCGCAGCAGCGCGCCCAGGAGACCATCGAGCAGGCGCGGCTCGCCGACGAGGTCGGGCTCGACCTGTTTGCCGTCGGCGAGCACCACCGCACCGACTTCGTCGGCTCGGCCCCGCCCGTCGTACTGGCCGCCGCCGCCCAGGCCACCACGAACATCAGGCTGACCAGCGCGGTCACCGTGCTCAGCTCCGACGACCCGGTGCGGGTATGGGAACAGTTCGCCACGCTCGACCAACTCTCCGGCGGCCGGGCCGAGATCATCGCCGGCCGCGGCTCCTACACTGAATCCTTCCCCCTCTTCGGCTACGACCTGGCCGACTACGCCGACCTTTTCCGCGAGAAGCTCGACCTGCTGCTGCAGATCCGCGCCCAAAACCCGATCACCTGGAATGGGCGGTTCCGCCCCGCGCTGGACACTGCCGACGTCGGTCCCCGCGCGATGCAGGAGGAGCTGCCGATCTGGGTCGGCGTCGGAGGAACCCCCGCCTCCGCCATCAGCACCGGCCGACTCGGCCTCCCCATGGCCATGGCGCTGCTGGTCGGGCCGATCACCTATCATGAGCAGACCATCGACCTGTACCGAGGAGCCGCGCAGCAGGCCGGGCACGACCCCGCCACGCTGCGCACCAGCATCAACCTGCACGGGTACGTCGGGCGTACGAGCCAGGGCGCCCGCGACACGATGTACCCCTACTTCGCGCAGGGCATGATGGACAACAACCACCAGCGTGGCCGCGGGTTCGCGATGCCGCGAGCCGCCTTCGACGCCCAGACCTCCCCCAACGCCGGTCTCGTCGTCGGCAGCCCGCAGGAGGTCACCGAGAAGCTGCTGGCCTACCACGAGGTCTACGGCCTGGACCGCGCCCTGATCCAGATCGGCTTCGGCGGGATGCCGCAGAAGGACGTCCTCGAGGCGATCGAACTGCTCGGCACCGAGGTCGCCCCCGTCGTACGCCGCGAGGTCAGCGCCCTGAAGCAGCAGGCGGCATGACCAGCGCCAGCGACCCGCCGGCTCTCATCGGCGGCCGCACCGGCCATGCCCCCTTCCAGGAGGAGGCTCGGACGCTGCGGGTGGTGGTCGTCAACGGCAGCCCGAGCGAGAAGTCCAAGACCGTCGGACTGGTCGACGTCATGCTGCAGACACTCACCAGCGCGCTCGCCGTCCACGACATCGCGGTCGAGCACACCCGGATCGACGTCTACCGGCTCGGCCCCACCTTCACGGGAGCCGTCGAGAGGGAGGGCATCGCCCCCGAGATCGAGGACACGCTCCGCCGCGCCGAGGAGGCCGACCTACTCATAGCCGCCACCCCCGTCTTCCGCGGCTCCTACACCGGCCTGTTCAAGCACTTCTTCGACCTGGTCGACCAGTACGCACTCGCGAACAAACCGGTCTTCCTCGCCGCCACCGGCGGCGGGGACCACCACGCACTGGTCCTGGAACACGCCCTGCGCCCGTTGTTCGGGTTCTTCCAGTCGATGACCCTCCCGGTCGCCGTCTTCGCATCCGCCGGCGACTTCGACGGCACTACGCTCCTGAGCCCACGTGTCTACGGCCGCATCGAGATGGCCGTCGACGACATGGGCGACATCCTCGCGCTCGTGGCAACTCACGGGAAGCCGGCTGACTGACACCAGCCGTACGAGCCACGCCGACCCGGGGTCCGTAGGTCATGATCTGTACGCCGGCGGGATCGAAGGGATGTTCCGTCACGCGGGCCGGGACCGCGCCCAGCCTGTGATGGTCAGAAACTCTCTGACCAGGACAGGTAGAACACGGACCTGGCAGCGGCGCCGCGGGCGAAGCTATCGCGGCACGCGGCGTTGTGGGCATTGAAGTCAGTCGTGATCGACCGGCTCTCGTTCGCGCGGGTCGCTGCCAACCTCGGCGTCACGTGGCATACCGTCGATAACGCCGTGCTGGACGCCGGCCGCGTGCTGTTGATCGACAACCCGGGCCGCATGAACGGGGTGCGAGCTATCGGCGTGGACGAACACCGCTGGCGTCACGCCCGCCGCGGGGAGAAGTTCGTGACCGTGATCATCGACCTGACCCCAGTGCGCGAGAGCACCGGTCCGGCGCGGCTGCTGGACATGGTGCAGGGCTGCTCGAAGCTGGTGTTCAAGTCCTGGCTCGAGCAGACACGGCAAGACCTTCCGTGACGGGATCGAGGTCGTGGCGATGGATGGGTTCACAGGCTTCAAGAGCGCCACCACCGCGGAGCTGCCCGAGGCTGTCGCGGTGATGGACCCGTTTCATGAGGTCGCCCCCGCAGGCGACGCCCTGGACCGTTGCCGGCAACGAGTTCAACAAGACACCCACGGGCACCGTGGCCGATTCGATGACCCCGCTCTACCGCATGGGCCGAGCGCTGCGCACCGGCACCGAGCTGCTCACCGGCTGGCACGTTCCCGCCTCAACGCAGTGTTCGCCGACGAGCGGCACTTTGAAGTGCAGGTCACCTGGGCCATCTACCAGCGCATCGTGGCCGCCTACCGCAACCCCGACCGCAGCACCGCGAAAGCCGCGCTCGCACGTGTCATCAAAACAATCAGCCGAGGTGTCCCTGCCCAGCTGCGCGAGCTCGCACTCTGGGCCGGACCCTGACTCGCAGGGCTGTCGATGTGATCGCCTACTTTGACCGCCCCGCCCCAGCAAGGGACCCACCGAAGCGATCAACGGTCGACTCGAACACCTACGAGGCACAGCCGTCGGCTTCCGCAACCTGCCCAACTACATCACCCGCAGCCTGCTCGACACCGGCGGCTTCAGACCCCGAATACACACTCTTCTGCGATGAGCCGCAATCGCCGCCGAGAGTCTGGACGAGATTCAGGACCAGGTCGCTGCGCTGAGCACCCTTTCCGCCAGTCACGACCGGCGCGTCGGGCCAGAAACATGCCCCCGCCGCGACGACGGAGATGTGACTGTCAGCCGTAAGTACGGTAACTGTTATTCCGGTACGGTGAACGCTTCGGTGATGCCGCCGTCGAGCGGCAGCGCGGCGGCAGTGATGAACCCCGAGTCGTCGCTCGCGAGGAAGGCGATCGCCGCTGCCGCTTCTTCCAGGGTGCCGAACCGGCCCATCGGCCAGTGCACCAGGCGCTTCTCCAGCGCTCCAGGGTTGCGGTCGAAGACGGCCCGCTGGTCTTGCGTAGCGATCGGTCCGAACAGCACCGCGTTCACCCGCACTCCGCTTCGCGCCAGATGCACGCCAAGATCCCTGCTCAGCTGAACCACTCCAGCCTTGGCGGCCGCGTACGCCATCTGGGCGGTCGCCGCACCTGTCTCGGCAAGGAATGACGCGGCGTTGATGACCGAGCCGCCGGCCGGGCCGGTGTTACGCAGATGCGGGATGCCATGCTTGCAGGAAAGGAAGATGCTGGTCAGGTTCGCGTCGAACACCCGGCGCCAGGTCTGGAGGCTGGTATCCAGCGCGGAGCGATCGCCGCGGTCCATCAGCCCCATGTTGTTGTAGATGACGTCGAGTCGGCCGTACCTCCGTACGACTTGCTCGTACATCGCCTCGACCTGCGGCTCGTCAGCGAGATCGGCCTGCACCACGTGGTCGCCGACGGAGTGCCCGGCCTTATCGACCCCCACGACGACGCCACCCTCGTCCGCGAACCTCCCGGCCACCGCCTGGCCGATCTCGCTCGCCGCACCGTTGACCACGCAAACCCTGCCACCGAGCCGCCGCACAAGCACCTCCAGGACTGTCGGATATCGGCCCCGGCCTCCGACCATCCCACAGGTTTTTACCTGGGCCGTAACGAGAAATCGGTATCGTACGCTGTGCAGCCGCCCACCGGTCAAGCGCTTGTGAGGACATCGGAATCGCAAGCGGCTGCCGCCGCCAGGATAGTAGGGCAGCCGCCAAGTGCTACAGAGGTTGAAAGGCTGGGGTCGCTTTCCTATGGGGGCTCGGGTTCGCGCGGTCGGATCGCGGTACGCGGTCACGATGCGTTGGTAGACGCCCAGCAAGTACATCCCCGTCTAGGATGTTATGCGCCAGCGGCCCAGGCCCTCGTGGTCAATCGGTGCGGGGAGGTGGAAGAGCCGGTGACGATTCGAGGCCGCCAGGCCGAGCACCTGGCCGTTGAAAGGCTTCTCACCCGCGCGCGCGGCGGACACAGCGGCACGCTCGTCGTGCACGGCGAGGCCGGTATCGGCAAGACCGAGCTGCTCAAGTACGCCCGCGACACCGCGTCTGGATTCCGAACGGTGCACACGGTCGGCGTGGAGTCCGAGATCGGGTTCGCGTTCGCTGGGCTGCACCAGCTCTGTGCGCCGCTGCTGGACAGGCTTTCAGCCCTGCCCGAACCACAGCGGGATGCCATGGCTGTGGCGCTCGGGCACCGTACCGGCGAGGCACCGGACCCGTTCTTGGTCGGGGTGGCCGCGCTCGGCCTGTTTGCCGAGGCTGCGGAGGACGAGCCGCTGCTGTGCATTGTGGACGACGCACACTGGCTGGATGCGGTCTCCGCACAGGTTCTCGTATTCGTGGCGCGGCGGGTGCAGGCCGAGCGTTTGGCCCTGGTGTTCGGCGTGCGCGACCAGGTGCCCGCCCTTGGTACTGCCAAGACGTTCGCCGGGCTGACCGACCTTCCGCTGGAAGGGCTCGCAAACGCCGACGCGCGGGCCTTGCTGGACTCGGCGATGCACGCTCCGCTGGACGACAGGGTGCGCGAGCGGATCCTCGCCGAAGCGCAGGGGAACCCGCTGGCTCTGCTGGAGCTGTCCCGACACGCAACGCGGGCAGGGCATGCGGGCGGGTTCGGAATGCTGAACGCGCTAAGCGTGCCTGACCGGATCGAGGAGAGCTTCCAGCGCCGGGCGGCTGACCTCCCCTCAACGACGCAGACGATGATGCTGGTCGCCGCCGCCGATCCCGTCGGCGACGCGGCGCTGCTGTGGCGGGCGGCCGATTGCCTCGGCATCGACGCCGATGCGATCGCACCGGCGGAGGCGGCGGGTCTGTTGGAAGTCGGCGACAGGGTGCGGTTCTCCCATCCGCTGGTGCGCTCGGCCATCTACTGGACCGCCGAGCCAGCCGAGCGCCGCCGCGCGCACGGCGCGCTGGCCGAGACAACAGACCCGCGAGCCGACCCCGACCGCCGGGCCTGGCACCGCGCTCAAGCGACCCTGCGTACGGACGAGGCGGTCGCGCTGGAACTGGAGCGCTCGGCCGGCCGGGCCAGAGCCCGCGGCGGCTTGGCCGCCGCGGCCGCGTTCCTGGAACGAGCGTCTGCCCTCACCCCCGACCCCGCCGATCGGACGCGCCGGGCGCTGGCCGCCGCGCAGACCAAGCACGAAGCAGGCGCATCCGGCGCCGCGTTGCAGCTGCTGACCGCCGCAGCTACGGGACCGTTGAACGCGCTGCAACGCGCCCAGAGTCAGCTGCTGCGCGCGCAGATCGAGTTCGTGAGGACCCGCAGCAGCGACGTGCCGAAAATGCTGCTGGATGCTGCCAAGACGCTCGCCCCGCTGGAACCCGCCCAGTCCAGAGACACCTACCTGCAGGCCATCGAGGCAGCCATCCACGCCGGCCCGCTCGGGCACGGCCGCGGAGTGCTGGAGGTCGCGGAAGTCGCGCGGGACGCTCCCCGGCCCACCGGCCCGCCAAGCCCGACCGATCGCCTCCTCGATGGGTTGATAACCAGATTCACCAAGGGATACGAGGCGAGCGTGCCGGGCCTCCGGCAGGCGCTGAATGCGTTCCGCGACCACGTCAGTGCCAACGACGGCAGCTGGCGCGGGCTGTGGGCGGCCGGCCGCGTCGCATACATGCTGTGGGACGAGGAGACCCTTTACGCGCTGACCAGCCGCTTCGTCCGGCACGCCCGGGACGCCGGGGCGCTGGCCACACTCGCCACCGCGCTCAACTTCCACTCGACGGTCATTGTGCATACCGGCGACCTGGCCCAGGCCGCCGAACTGATCGCCGAGGAGCAGGCGATCACGCAGGCGATCGGGGCCCCGCCGCTACCGCACGGCAGGCTGTCTCTCGGTGGGTGGAGCGGCCGACGGGCCGAAACGCTGCAGTTGTACGACGCCACGGTCCAGGAGGCGACCCGGCGAGGTGAGGGAACGGTGATCACCCTCGCCCAATCGGCACTGGCCATTCTGTACAACGGCCTGGGCGACTACCACGCCGCATTGCAAGCCGCCTCGGGTCCGTGCGACTACGACGAGGTGACGCACAGCAGTAACGCTCTGCCCGAACTGGTCGAGGCCGCCGTCCGCGCCGGCGAGCCCTCGCGCGCCGCCGCAGCGATGGAACGGCTCAGCTCCCGGGCCCGGGCCAGCGGCACCCCGTGGGCGCTCGGACTTGAGGCATACTCACGCGCACTGACCACCACAGCACCCGCCGCCGAAGACCTGTACCGCGAGGCGATCGAACAGCTCGCCAGGTGCCGGTTCATGACCTACCTCGGCCGCGCCCACCTGGTCTACGGCGAGTGGCTGCGCCGTGAGGGCCGCCGCCAGGACGCCCGCGAACAGCTCCGTACCGCCCACGAGATGCTGTCGGGCATGGGTGTGCAGGCGTTCGCCGCCCGCGCCGGCCGTGAGCTGCGGGCCACCGGCGAGCAGCCACGCAAGCGGGCCACCGGGCCGACCGATGCCCTGACGGCCCAGGAACTGCACATTGCGCGGCTCGTGGCCACCGGGGCGACCTCCAAGGAGGTCGCGGCGCAACTCTTCCTGAGCCCCCGCACCATCGACGCGCACCTGCGCAACATCTTCCGCAAGCTGGGCATCGCCTCGCGCCGCGAACTCAGGACAATGCGTGTCCTGGTCGAAAACCCCGATACTGGCCGTGACCTGGGGTGAGGTGTCTGGCAGGATCGATGCTTGTGGTTGTCGGTCTGGTCTATCGGATCTTCGTAGGCGTGCTGGGATGGCTGGTGTTACTGGCCCGGTCCTCGGCATCGAAGGATGCGGAGATCCTTGTCTTAAGGCATGAGGTTGCGGTTTTACGCCGGACGAATCCGCGGCCGCGGCTTGGCTGGACCGACCGGGCAGTGCTGGCGGCGTTGGCTCGGATTCTTCCGAAGCCGCTTCGCGGGCACCGGCTGGTAAGGCCGGGCACGTTGTTGCAGTGGCACCTCCGACTGGTGGCGAACAAGTGGCGCCAGCCCAAGCCGCCAGGACGGCCGCCGCTCCCCGACCACCTGGTAACGCCGATCGTCCGGCTCGCCACCGAGAACCCGACCTGGGGTGTCGTTAGGGTCCAAGGCGAGTTGCGCGGGCATCGTGTGGCCGCCTCCACGATCCGTAAGATCCTGCGTGCCCGTCGGATCCCGCCGCCGTCCCGGCGCGACGACACGTGGCGCACGTTCCTGCGCTCCCAGGCCGAAACGGTTCTGGCGATCGATTTCTTGCATGTCGACACCGTCATGTTGAAACGGCTGTATGCGGCGGTCGTCATCGAGATCGGCAGTCGCCGGGCCTATCTGTGTGTGTCACCGATCACCCGACCGGTGCCTGGGTCACGCAACTCGCCCGGGAACTGGCCTTCGATCTGGAGCATGCCGGCCACCGCTTCACTCGGCTGATCCGTGACCGGGACGCGAAGTTCACCGAGTCCTTCGATGCGGTGTTCGCCTCGATCGGTGTCGAGATCTTGCTGACCGCACCGCAGGCGCCGCGGATGAACGCCTATGCGGAGCGTCTGATCGGTTCCATTCGTCGCGAGTGCTGTGACCGGATCCTCATCCTTGGACAACGCCACCTACGTCGGGTTCTGACCGAGTACCTCAACCACTACAACAGTGGCCGGTCCCATCAAGGACAAGGCATGGCGCTACGCGCACCGAACGATGACGCCACGGTGCTGCGGTTCCCCGCCCAGACCGATCAGATCCGCAGAAGACAACGCCTCGGAGGGCTGCTCAACGAGTACCACCACGCAGCATGAAAGCCCTGGCCAGGACCGGTATCAGCATTTACGACCAGGACAGGCCCGCACCCCGGAACTGCGCTTGCGTGCTCCCCGCAGGTGCGGGATGGTCCCCCGGGCTCTGCCAGGAGGGACGAGTGGCGGAGGTGCTCCCCGCAGGCGCGGGGATGGTCCCGTCATCACCCCATGGCCGTACCCAGGTCAGGGGTGCTCCCCGCAGGCGCGGGGATGGTCCCGGCCTCGACGACTCCGTCCACCCCGGAGACCTGTGCTCCCCGCAGGCGCGGGGATGGTCCCGCCATCGCCGCCGGCAGCTACGTATAGCCCCTGTGCTCCCCGCAGGCGCGGGGATGGTCCCAGCAGCACAGGGGCCCGGGGTCTGCCCATGTGTGCTCCCCGCCTGCGGGGGATGTTCCCACGGCGCCGGGCCAAAGGGTGCGGCCAGAGACCATCCCCGCCTGCGCGGGGATGGTCTCTCGGCCGCCTATAAGCCTGGCCCGACCCGCCCCTGCTCCCACCCAAAGGAGGTCCTGGCTGATCACCGCCGTTGCCGAAACTCCCGCATCTAGCAGAAGATCAACCCTGTCGGAGGGCACAGGTCAGGATGCTTGCCGCTTGTTGGATCGCAATATGTAAGCGAACAAGGAGATCGTCGGGGATCACAGCGGCTCGAAGTCCGGCGGATGTGGTGAGCCGGTTCAGGCCCGTCGCATTTCCGGGTTCAGCCGCTGATCTGGTTTGCGCGTCGTCCAGTACTTCATGTGCGGCAGTAGCACTGCCGGAGCGCTCGGCGTCTTCTGCCGCTTCGGCACGCATGAGTTCTGCCTCACGCGGATGAGTCGCCGACACGAGGTGCGCGGCGGCAAGGCCGAGCCTGATGCGGAACATGGTCAAGACCGGGTCTTTCGCGGCGGAGCGGGCCGCTTGGACGTTGCGTATCAGCACCTCCACGGTGTCGGGGGCGTTGGCTCCGGTGATGTTCTCGACGTAAACGCGCAGGCAGGAGGCGATGGCGTCGTGCCAGGCGTAGGTGGTCGTCGCGGTGTCGATGAGCCGGAGTGCCTCGTCATGGCGCCCCGCATGGACAGCGGCGATGACACCGGCCTGGCGGGCTTCGTGCAGCAGTTCCGGTTTGTCGTCGTAGCGCGCGGCATGGTCGGCAGCCATCGCCCAGTCGCCGGCTGCGACGAGTGCACGGGTTCCGTCCTCGCGAAGGGTCCGCCGCAGCCATGTCTCGACGGGGGCGCGGTCGCCGTCTGGGAAGATGAAGGTACTGAAGGGGATCGTCCGCCCGGCGATCTGGATGTCCCCGCCGGTGAGCACGGCGCGCTCGAGTTGGGCGAGGATGTCGTAGGCGCGCTTGGGGTCGCCGGTGCGTTGAGCCAATCGTGCGAGGTTCACCAGCGGTTGCAGGCTGGCGATCGCGGGACGTCCGGACAATGGCCAGGCCTGGTAGAAGACGTCGAATTGCGCGAAGCTGAGTTCCTCGGCCAGGTCGGGCAGGTCGCAGTCGGCTGCGATGAGTGCGGCGAGGTTCCAGGCGGCAGCTGCGCTGTTGAGACGCTTTTCGGGATTGTCGTATCCGGCGGCGTCAGTCGCATGCTCTTCGACCAGCGCGACGCGGTCGGGCAGGCTCCCGCAGTGCTGGCGGCCGGAGTGGATCAGTGGGAAGCGTCTGATGGCCCGATCCAGGTCGGGCTTCGCGGGCTTTGATGCCGTGGGCGCAGGGTAACGATGCTTGTGCCCGTAAGCGGGCTGCACGCTTGGGCCCAGGATTGCGTGGCGGGCGGCGTGGGCGATGATCGCTTGTGTGCGTGCCTCGAGCCCGAGGCGGTTCCAGTGGAAGATCACGTGGTAGCTGAGCGTCTCGCGTAGTCCGCGTTTGAGATGGCCGGCGTGGTTCGCATCGGCCAAGTCCCGGCCGATGTCGCGGAAAGCCGTTGCCCAAGATGCCTGCGCGGAGGCCGGTCCGCCCTCCCCGAACAACAGCCCGTCAGGGGCGGTGTCTGCGACGAGTAGCGTCTTGATGGTCTCGGCCATCGTGGCGATCTTTTCGATGGGGACGTTGGGCGGTAGGGGCCGCTCGGCGGCCACGCGATCCCACACGTCGCCGCGTTCGTACCATTCCAGCTGGGCGCCGTTGCGCATCAGCGCCCCGCACAGCAGGAGTGACAACTCCCTGCGTCCGAGTTCCGTAGCGGGTTGTGTGGCGAGTTCGAGGACGCCGCGGCTGTCGGCTCCGAACAGGCGGTGCGCGGCGTCCATGGCCCGCGCACCACCGAAGGCGGCGGTCTCGGCTTCGTAACGTCCTGGCCACCAGGCGTCGAAGTGGCCGACCGCCGTAAGTCCGTCGAGAGCGTTCGACAGTGCGACGACCGCATCGTGTCCTTCGCCGGGCAGCAGCCGCAGCCGCCAGTCGGGGTGCTTGCGGATGAACCACCAGTTAATGAGCACGCCGTGCTGTTCGGCATCGGTGAGTATCGGAAGCAGACGGGCGGCTGCGGTGTGATCGGCTCGGTCCCAGTCGTCGAAGCGGATATAGACCTGTTGCCAGTGGCCGCCGCGGCTTGCGGCGAGCGCGTCGCGGCCGGCTTGTTGGTAGATCGAGATGGCGGCTGCCAGATCGGCGGGGTCGAGGTGGAAGGATTTGGCAGTGGTCTGTAGGTCTTCGCCGGCAAGGATGCGCCAGATCGCGGCTTCCTCGGGGGTGGAAGGTGGTGGGGTCAGTCGATCAGTAGACATGCGTCCCATCCGGAGGTCGGCACGGTGTCGGTCGCGGCGGTGTGCAGCGCCAGGGCGGTTCCGGCCGTGCCGTCGAGCAGCCCGAGCCCGTACTGATGGGACCGGGATGCCGCCGTCAGGAGCCCGTCGGCCAGTTGCGGTAGTAGCGCTCGCAGTTTAGGAGTGGTGGCGTCGGCGGCGGCGCGCCAGGCGGTTTGGAACATCCCGGCCCAGCCGTGACATAGGCCGGCGTCGGTGAGCTGCGCGAGCTGGGCGTCGTCGGACAGACACGCCACGAGGGCGCTCTCGTATTCGTGCTGGAGGGTACGGTCGCCGAGGGCGATGGCGGCGAGTTGCCCGGCGCGGGCGATACCGGGAGTGCCGTAGCACCAGCTTGGTCGGGCAGGGCCGGTCTGGCTGGTGCGTCCGGTCCGTAGTTCGCTCATCGCGACGTGCTCGGGCCACCAGCATCCGGCGTCGTCGCCGCGGCGCCAAGCGTTCAGCCAGTGGCAGATGTCGGCGATGGCCTGGTGGTGCCCGTCGACGGTGATGCCGCGCCGGGCGGCTTGCGCGAGCAGAGCCAGCGGGCCGGTAATGCCGTGGGCGGCGCCGAGGTTGGCATGGCCGGGATATCCCGGCTGGGTCTTGCGGTGCGGATTGTGACTGACCCACCAGCCCGGTAGACGCTTATAGCGGTCTGGCAGCGGCTGAGTGAGTGCGACCAGGTAGGTGAGGACCCGTTCCAGGGCGCTGCCGCCGGGGTCACGGCGCAGCAGAAGTGCGCCGATGCCGGACAGGCCGGAGAAGATGTCGTACTCGGCGAATGTGGCCGCTTCACCGGCGGCAATGCGGCCGAGCGCACGGCTGGTGCGCCTGTGAGCGAGCTGTGTCACGGCCGGATCGAGGTCTGCCAGGCCGGACTTGTAGCGGTCGCTGGTGCCGGCGGCGGCGTCGAGAGCGAAGGCGAGGGCCGGTGCGCCGAGGAAGAGGCCGGAGGTGTCGTGGTCACTGATCGGTGCACTTGTGGCGTGGAGGATGAAGGCGTGCGCGGTTCGCCAGCTTTCCAGGCCGGAGCGGGCGCGTTCGATGTGGGCCAGGGCGGTGCCGACGCTGCCGGTCGCGAGGTCTTGAGCGGCTCCGGTTTGCCCTGGAACATCCGGCGGTGGAGGTTGAAGGAGTCGGGAGTGGTGTTCCGCCGCTGCGGCGAGGTCCGTGTTGGTCGTCATCGATCTGCCTTATCGCGGGCTTGCTGTCGCAGGGCTATGGCTCGGGCGAGGCGACCCGTGACGCGTTCGGCTTCTGGGGAAGCGCCGACGGCACGCAGGTGGTGCAGATGCAGCAGCGGTTCCAGGACGCTGATGGGATCGCGTTGCGTGGACAAGACGGCGGTGTAGTCGGCCAACACCTGGGCGCGGCGACGCCACGCATCGGTCACGGCTTGCCCGGCCGGTGTCCCCTTCAGCGGCCCAAGCCGGTCGGCGAGGCCAAGAGCTTGATCGCGCAGACCGCGGTCGAGCCGACCGCTGCTTGGGGAAGTCTCGCGGAGCAGCCAGTCCCGTCCGACTACCGGGTCGCCGGCAAGGGCTGCGGCAAGGTCGACGAAGCTCGCGGCTGCGAGGGCCTGCGGCGCAAGGCCGCTGATACGCGCGGCGCGAAGCTGGGCGACGGCGGCGGCCGAGTCTGCGGCGAAGGCGCGAAGTGCCGCGTCGAGCGCGGGGCCGTGGCCGTAGCGGCCGGTGGGTGGCTGCCAGTCGGTGAAGGCCAGGCGGGAGGCCAGGTGGTCGCGGTGAAGCCGTTCGGCCCAGGATGCGGCGAGTGCGGCGGTCGCTGCGAAGTGTTCGACGCCACGTAGGTGCAGGAAGATCGCGAGGTGTTGGCTGGCGCGATGGTCGCTGAGGTCGCGGTGGCGGTGAAACCACCAGTTGGC
>Ga0136846_1213317_pt1 | contig 17960 bp, 15 predicted proteins | sample HopSoiMetagenom2_FD_96841 | JGI IMG/M metagenome (GOLD analysis project Ga0136846, IMG submission 96841) | Grasslands soil microbial communities from Hopland, California, USA - 2 Assembly 2016 (version 4) | ecosystem: Environmental > Terrestrial > Soil > Grasslands | place: USA: Hopland...
CGCCCACAACTCGTTAGGCGAGGTGGCGGATCACGTGGAGACCGTGAAGATCATCGAACAATGGGCCGGAGTGGAGATCGCATGACCTTGACCCTCGCAGCTGAACACGGCGCTATGGATGACGCCGCGCATGTCGATCAGATCCGCCGCCAGTTCCCCGCGCTTGAACGCGTGCACGACGGACATCCGGTGGCCTACTTCGACGGCCCGGGCGGTACGCAGGTTCCCCGATCGGTCGTCGCGGCCATGGAGGAGTACCTCTACCACCACAACGCCAACACGCACTGGCAGTATCCGACGAGCGAGGAGACGGACGCCCTGCTTCTCGCCGCGCGCGAGACCTTCGCCGACTTTTTCAACGCGTCGGCCGACGAGATTGCCTTCGGTCAGAACATGACGACGCTGACTTTCCATCTTGCCCGCGGCCTCGGGCGCGAGTGGAAGGCCGGCGACGAGATCGTCGTGACGGAGCTCGACCATCACGGGAACGTCGCGCCCTGGCGCGCTCTCGCGACGGAGCGCGGCGTCACCGTGCGAACGGTGAAGATGAACACCGGCGACGGCCGCCTCGACTGGCGCGACCTCGAGCGCCTGCTCGGGCCGAAGACGCGCCTCCTCGCCATCGGCGCCGCGTCGAACGCGTTAGGCACCATCACCGACGTGCGCGGCGCCGCCGAGCTCGCGCACGCCGCGGGAGCGCTCGTCTTCGTCGACGCTGTGCACCTCGCGCCACACGAGCTGATCGACGTACAGGCGCTCGACTGCGATTTCCTCGCCTGCTCGGCGTACAAGTTCTATGGTCCGCACGTGGGCATTCTCTATGGAAAGCGCGCGTTGCTCGAGCGCGTCGACGTGCCGCGCCTCGATCCCGCGCCCAACACCTCGCCCGAGCGTCTCGAGACAGGGACGCAGAACCACGAAGGCATCGTCGGCGCCGCCGCCGCAGTGGACTTCCTCGCTTCACTCGCCGGCGACCGGTCGCCATTGGTCAGCGGTGACCGCTCGGCGCGCCGCGCCGCACTCGGCCTCACCTTCGAGGCGCTGCGACGCCGCGGTGCGGTGCTCCTGGCGCGTCTCTGGAGCGCGCTCTCGGAGATCGACGGCGTCACGCTCTACGGTCCGCGCCCCGGCACGCCGCGCACGCCGACGCTGGCCTTCACGCTGCGCGGCCACAAGACCGATGACATCGCGCGCACGCTCGCGCGGCGCGGTCTTTTCGTCTCCAACGGCGACTTCTACGCGGCAACCGTCATCGAGCGCCTCGGCCAATCCGCCGATGGCGTCGTCCGCGTCGGCTGCTCCTGCTACACGACTTCGGACGAAGTCGAAAGACTGTTAAACGCAGTCCATAGCTATCAGTCGATAGTTATCAGGTAGCAAGGAACGAAGCGCCGATGGGATCTGCTTTTGATCCCATCAACGCTTCGTTCCGGACTCCCTGATAGCTATGGACTATGGACTAATAACTGTTTTATAGCTGCTTCTTATGCGTTACCAGTTCGCCTTTCTCGAAGGCCGGCAGGAACGGCGCGTACTTCGACCCCGGATGCCAGAGCACCCAGCCATCGAAGCCCGCGTCGTAGATGCCACGCTTCTGCTCCTCGACCTCCGCGGCGCCGTACGGTGGCTTGCCTAACGAGAACGCCTGGATCCACGGCCGCACGTGCTCCGGCGCCGTGATCCCGAGCTTGTGATCGCGCACGCGCGCCGTGTCGGCCGAGATCTTCTGGATCTGGTACGGCTCCGCGTTCGGGCGCGCGATACCGAACGAGCCGTGCGGGAAGTGCGACGGATACGTCATCGGCAGCAGCACATCCGTCACCGGCGCGAGCTTCTCCCACCACTGTCCTATCTCGAGCGGCCCGTGGACCGTCGCGACGAACCCGAACACGTCGGCCGTCGATCGGACGCCGAGCTTGTTCAGCCGCTCGTGTGCTGTCTTGAGGAACGCGGCCAGTAGATCCGGCTTCGACATCCCGTTTGACGCCGGGAACACCTGGTGGGGAAGACTCTTGTACGGCTCTGGAAAGCGAATGTAGTCGAACTGGATCTCGTCGAAGCCGAGATGCACCAGCTCCTCCGCGATACCAATGTTGTAATCCCAGAGCGCCTTGTTGTACGGATCGACCCACGACGTGCCCTTTTTGTCGTGCCAGATCGAGCTGTCCGGCGCGCGGATGGTCCACGACGGATTCGCCTGCGCGGTCGTCGGGTCCTTGAAGACGACGATGCGCGCAATCGCGAAGATGTTGTGGGCGTGAACCGTGTCGAGCAGCGCGCGCACGTCGCGCACCATTCCGTGGCCCACGCCCGCATTCTTCCGGAACTCTGCATTCTCGGAGCGGAAGTTGAGCCCGAACTCGTCCTTCATGTCGATGACGAATCCGTTGATCTCCGTCGAATCCGCGACGCCGATCAACCACCTCATCTTCCGCGCGCTCTGGGCGGCAAACCGATTGACGTACAACCCGCGAATTACCGGCGTCGCTGCGGGATCCCGAAGCGCCACGATCCGCGGTGAGATTGGCGCGCCCACGGCGCCATTCGCGACCGCGACGGCGGCAGGGGACGATGCCTCACGAGTCGGCGACGCCGGCGCGGCGACGGCAGCGACCCGCTGCTCGGGCGCCGGCGTTCCGGCGGGCTTGTCGCTGTGTTCCGATGCCGCCGTGCAGGCGGTCAGGACAAGCGCGACGACGAACGAACCTCGACGAAGATGACCCATATCACACGGCGAAGAATTGAACGAGCAGAATGACTCCGAAAATGACGACCTGCGCGTGCCGATCGTTTCTTTACTACACCACTCCGCGAGTGACGCTGTAAGTCACCTATATTTCCCGACCGATGGCACCTCACTCGCCCCGTAAGGCTAAAACGTTCGGTCTGCTCCTCCTTGCGGTGAGCGGCGGATGCGCCCCGCGCGATAATGGCGGCGCGCGCGCCCCGACGCCGCCGCCGGCAGAGTTTCTCGTCGCCACTCAGGACTCGACCTTCTGGATCTCGACCAAGGGCGCGAAGGTTCGTGCTCGCGGCGCGCCGCTCACGCTGGCACGCTACGACGGCCGCTTCTACGAGATCTTCATCGCCGATGACGATCGTTCCTATTCCGACGCCCTGCTCGTCGGCCTTCGCGTCTATCGACGCGATCTCGAGCATGGCGACTCGGCCGTCGTCTTCGAGGATTCGATCGTGCCCCGAGTCGCCCACGAGTACAGCGTCGCCCATCCGCGCGCACACCGGCTGTCGCCGGACGAAGATGGCGACGAGGATCCGCCGACCCAGGCCCTGGCCGACCTCCAGGTCGTCGACGTCCATGGTCCCTATCTCTCATATGAATATCACGTCGACGTCACGATGACCGGGCTTCAGCCGTGGCACGCGACGCGGCGGGGCGTCATCGACCTCCGCTCCGGCAAGCCGGCGCTCGTCTCTGATCTCTTTCCATCGGCCGTCGCAAGCGCTCTCATCGACAGCGGTAGGCGCGAGCTGACCTCGGCGATCGATTCAGTGCGTGGCGATTCCCGGGAGTCTGCGCGCCAAGCCGTCGCCGCGCTCTCTCACGCCCGGTTCGACGATCGCAGCTTCGTGCTCACCGTGCCCGACAGCAACATTGCCGTGGAGTTCGATGTTCCTCAGCGCGGCGCCGATGTTCCAGACGAGGTGCTTCCATTGAATACGCTAAGCCCACCGTCACCGAGCTGGTGGGCAGCTATCGAGCACGACTTCGCACACGCCGAAAACGACCTCGACCGATGGGGTCGCCTAACGTCAGTGGGCTACGATCTCGTCGCGCACTACGACTCCTCCGCGCAAACCGCTCGGCTCGTCCTCGTCGCCGGCACCAACGAGTGGCCCGTCCGCGTCGTCGCAGCCCCTGTTCTTCACACCTTCTGGCTGGACCGCCCCGCACTCGACAGCGCGCAGCGCCGGGCGCTGACCCGCGCGTTCAACGAGGCCTCGCTCTACGACGAGAGCACCAGAAGCGTGCGCGACGCCCGCCCAAGTGCACATATCACCAAGCCACGCTTTGCCGAATTCGCCAGCACGGTCCGGCGCGCACGCCACCACGTATGAGCGAACGCCCTCGCGCGGCAAAGACCGTCAAGGAGAGTCAGCACGAATCCTCCGAGTTGATGATGCCGCAGGACGCTAACAACCTTGGACATATCTTCGGCGGCGTCATCCTCTCGATGATGGACAAGACGGCGGCGATCGCCGCATTCCGCCACTCACGCGCCAGCGTCGTCACGGCATCGATCGACCGCGTGGATTTCCGCGAGCCCATCCACCTCGGCGACCTGGTCGTCATGAAGGCGAGTGTGAATTACGTCGGCCGAACGTCGATGGAGGTCGGAGTGCGCGTCGAGGCCGAGGAGCTGCTCACCGGCCGACGCCGCCATACGAACTCGTGCTATCTGACCTTCGTCGCCGTGGATCGTGATGGTCGCCCGGTCGAGGTACCTGGCCTCATCCCCGAAACGCCAGACGAGCAGCGTCGCTTCGAGGCGGCGAAGGAGCGGCGAGCGCGGCGGCTCGAGGAGCGCGAGCGGGAAGCGCAGCAGCGCGAGCGCAGCGCGAACCCGGTGACGTGACGCCGCTCCCGTGGTGTTAGTCTCGTGAGTAGGGAGATCTGACACTAACTTCCCCATCATGACGCTGTTCACCGTCGAACGCGCGAACCGCACGCTGCCACTCGTTCGCAAGATCGTCGAGGATGTCGTGCGCCAGCACCGACTCTGGCGCGAGAAGATCCTCGAGCTCGATCTCGTTGCGTCGACGGCGCGCGCTGGCGAGCCTCGCGAGCGCGCCGAGGAGCTCGAGCGCGACGCACTGGCGCTCGCGAAGGAGATCGACGGTTTCCAGCAGGAGTTGGCGCAGCTGGGCATCGAGCTCAAGGACCGGCGCCTCGGCCTCGTCGACTTCCCGAGTGAGATGAATGGCCGCCAGATCCTGCTCTGCTGGCGACTCGGCGAGCCGGAGATCCAGTTCTGGCACGACGTCGACGCCGGCTACGCGGGCCGCCAGCCGCTCTCGCCATCCCTCGTTGGTTGATCAGCGTTTACTGAACGAGAAAAAATGAGAAGCTTCAGATCTCCCGACGGCATCGTATGGAAGGTCGACGTCGCCCTGCCGGGTTCGAGCAACGCGATGGTCCTCTTTCGCCATCCGAACGGCCAGAGCTCGCGGCTCGATCGTTACAACTGGTTCCTCAGCAACGGCCCCGAGGCGCGCAGCGTGACGGCGCGGCTCTCCCCGAAGCAGGTGCTCGACTCGCTCAGCGACGTCGACGTCGCGCGGCTCTTTCGGCGCTCGATGTCCGTCTCACGCCCCGATCGACTGCTCCCGGTGCAGGGTTCGGACGGCTAGCGGAGGCGGGACGAGGGATGCGGGACGAGGGATGCGAATTTGCTTATTCGCGCACCCCGCCCACCGCGTCTTCGGCCCCGCGCCCCGCGTCCCGCGTCCCACGTTCCGCGAAAGGCACCTCGATCTCGGTACCGTCGCGCGCCGCGATGACTTTCGGGAAGACCTGCCGCGCTTCGCGCTCCAGCTCTGACGCGTCGTACGAGTAGCGCGCCGAGAAGTGCGTGAGCACCAGGCGACGCACGTCGGCATCGCGCGCCACCATCGCCGCCTCCCGCGCCGTCGAATGCCCCGTCTCGATCGCACGCTCGGCCTCCTCGTCACCGAACGTGGATTCGTGCACGAGCAGGTCGGCGTTCCGTGCCATCTCGATCGTCGTCGCGCACGGACGCGTGTCGCCCGTGATCACGACGCGACGGCCCGGCCGCGTGGGGCCGACGAGCTGCGACGCATCGATCATGCGTCCGTCCGGCAGCGTCACCGCGATGCCACGATGGATCTGTCCCCAGAGCGGACCTTCTGGAATCCCCAGCTCGCGCGCGAGGTCCGGGTTGAAGCGCCCCTTCCTTGTCTCCTCGACAATGGCGTAGCCGAGCGAGAGCGAGCCGCGATGATCCACCTCGAACGGTACGAGCTCATAGCCGTTCCGTTTTAGCGGTTGATTGGCTTCCAGCTCCGTGATCTCCACGGGGAATCCGAGTCGATCAAAGCCGAACTGCTCGGCGCGTCGCAGCACGCGCGTCGCGCCGCGGGGCCCCCAGAGCGTGAGGCGGTCGGTGCGGCCTTGGAGCGCCATCGTTCGCATCAACCCGATGATGCCGATGATGTGATCGGCGTGGAAGTGCGTGAAGAAGATGTCGGCGACGGCGAACGAGATGTGATAGCGCATCATCTGCCGCTGCGTGCCCTCCCCGCAATCGAAGAGCAGCGTCTCGCCCTCGCGCATGAGGGCGAGCGCGGCGACGTTGCGCTCGACGGTGGGACGCGAGGCCGCGGTGCCGAGGAAGCGTACGCTAAGCGACATGGCCGTGAATATAAGGAAGGGCCTCCATTGGCGGCCCCAGTCTTGCGGCAGTGCGCCGGACCAATTCCCGAGAGGCGAATGCCGAGTCCGAAGACATCGCGTGGCACGCGTGCGCGTGCAAAGAAGACTGCGCGCCGCGATTCGAGCAGCGGCGGGGACCAGCGGAGCGGCCGAAAGCCGAAGCCACCGTTTCCGGCGCAGCATCAGGCGAAGCCCGGCCTCGAAGCCGAGATGAAGCCGCGGCCGCGTTATGAAGCGCCCGGCTATCGCGGTTCAGAAAAGTTAAAAGGCCGCGTCGCGCTCATCACGGGCGGCGACTCCGGCATCGGGCGCGCGGTAGCGGTGCTCTACGCGCGCGAAGGCGCCGACGTCGCCATCGTGTACCTGCCCGAGGAGGAGCGCGATGCCGACGAGACGCGCGCCGCGGTCGAAGCAGAGGGGCAGCGATGTGTCCTCATTCCCGGCGACGTGCGCGACGCGAAATTCTGCGGCAGGGCGGTGCAGCAGACCGTGCGCGAGCTCGGACGGCTCGATGTGCTCGTGAACAACGCCGCCTTCCAGCAGCATCAGTCGTCCATCGAGGAGATCTCCGACGAGCAACTCGAGCGTACGTTCCGCACGAACATCTTTGGTTACTTTTTCATGGCGCGCGCCGCGATCCCGCACTTGGAGAAAGGCAGCGCGATCGTGAATACCGGCTCCATCACCGGCATGCAGGGAAGTAAGGAATTGCTCGACTACTCGGCGACGAAAGGCGCCATCCACGCCTTCACGAAATCGCTCGCGCAGAGTCTCGTCGAGAAGGGCATTCGCGTGAACTGCGTCGCGCCGGGTCCGATCTGGACCCCGCTCAATGTTGCGGACAAGGAGCCGAAGAAGGCGGCGGAGCACGGAAAGAAGACGCCCATGGAGCGTCCGGGTCAGCCGGAGGAGGTCGCGCCAGCGTATGTGTTTTTCGCGTCGAGCGCGGACTCGAGCTACATCACCGGAGAGATCCTCACGCTGCTCGGTGGAGAGACGACGGCCGCATGAACGCGTGTGGTGTGACGCGTGCCACGACGTGCAGCGGGGGTAGGGGTCCGCAGTTTGCATTTCGCGTTGTAGCAGTGGCCCGGGGGGGCCTCAAGTCCGGTGACGATGCTTCGAGCACGCGTTGTGCTGGGAATCGTCAGTGTTTGCAAACCGTGTTAGAGAATTCTTGGGAGGAGCAGGATGCCGAACAGACTAGGCAACGACGATCGCAATGATGAAGCGGTCGACCGCGACCGGCAGCGCGATGGGGGGGGCGACACGGGCAGCGACATGCAGGGTGGCTCCGGTCGGCGCAGCAATCGTGGCTTCGCGTCGATGGATCGAGGTAAGCAGCGCGAGATCGCGAGCAAGGGCGGCAAGGCAGCCCACGCCAAGGGCACCGCGCACGAATTCGATTCAGATGAAGCGCGGAATGCCGGTCGCAAGGGCGGCCAGGCCGTGAGCCGCAATCGCGAGCACATGGCGATGATCGGTCGTCGTGGCGGCGAAGCACGTGGTCATTCGCGTTCGCGAACGCCGGGGCAGGAAACCAACACGCAGGGCGGCCTTGGTGGAGACGGCACCAGCCAGAACTCCCGCGGCACGCTTACCGACCGCGAGGTCGGACTGCATGGCTCCGGCAACGGACCGGCGAATGGCGTCAGCACGAACACGCAGGGAGTGCGCGGCACCAACAGCTCACTCGGCGGCGAGTCTCGTTCCTCGTCCTCGGGCGCCGCGGATCGGAGTGTGAATCACTAGCTCGGCACCATCGCGTTAGGCGTTGGGCTTGATCGTAGGCTCAACGCTTGACGCGCGAAACGCCTAACGCGTCGCCGGCTCGCGGGCGCCTTCAGTACCCGCCAACTGCTCGAAACGTGACGCGTCGATATTCCCGCCGCTGACGATGATGGCGGCGGGCGTGGCTAATGGAGCCAGCGCGCCCGAGAGCAACGCCGCCGTCCCGGCGGCGCCGGCTCCTTCCACGCGCGCGTCGTGCTCGCGCCAGAGCCACGCGATCGCCGCGCCGATCTGTTCCTCGCTCACCGTGGCGATCGTGTCGAGCGCATGCTGGCCGATCTCCAGCCCAGCCTCGTCGATCTGACCCGCGAGTCCCTCCGCCATCGTCGGCTCGTCGTCGATCTCCACCACGTGTCCCGCCGCCATCGACCGCGCCATCGCCGCCGTCCGCACGCTCTGCGCGCCGGCGATCCTCGTACTGGGCGAGAGCGGGCGGATGATGCTCGCGCAGCCCGCGAGCAGTCCGCCTCCGCCGACGTTCACGACCAGCGTCGCGAGATCGGGAATCTCGCTCAGAATCTCCAACGCCACAGTGCCCTGGCCGGCGATGAGGGCGTTGCCGAAGCATGGATTGATGAACGTTGCCCCGCGCTCCTCCGCGAACACCATCGCCGCCGCCATCGCTGCATCGTAATGCGGCTGCGTGGCGTCGAGCGTCGCGCCGAACGCGGCGATCCCGTCTCGTTTCACCTGCGCCGCCGTGCGCGGGACGAAGATCGTCGCCGGCACGTTGAAGTGCCGCGCCGCGTACGCGATGCCCACTCCATGATTCCCGGCGGAGGACGCGACGATCCCGCGCGCGCGAACCTCGGCCGGAAGCGAGGCGATGGTATTGAAGGCGCCGCGCAGCTTGAAGGAGCCGGTGATCTGCTCGTTCTCCAGCTTGAGGTAGACATCACCGCGGGCGATCTCACTGAGCCCCGTGCTGCGGACGAGCGGTGTTCGCCGTACGAACCCTTCGATCCGCCGGCTCGCGGCGAGGACGTCCGTCGGGCGTAGGTCCGAAAATTTGAACCCGGCGGTCGCGGGATCGCGGACGGAGCTTGGGGTGGTCATGGGTGTAGAAAATAGCGGACGCGAGATGTGGGATACGGGGACGACGATCGGTCTCGACCATGTTGTTACGCGGTCGAGGGCAAGTGCGTCCAGCTTGACGAGATAGGGGAACGATCCGTAGATTACAGCGTAATCACGGCGGCCCCGCTCGCGGGGCCGTTTCCGTGTGCGGGGCTGTAGCTCAGCTGGGAGAGCGCTGCAATCGCACTGCAGAGGTCAGGGGTTCGATTCCCCTCAGCTCCATCAGTACCGGTTACTTTGGCATGGATTTGGCCAAAAGAATGTTGCCCGCCGCTGCTCGGTAGGACGGAGAGTTCCAATGACAGCGCGCGTGGCAAGTTCCGGCTAAGCCGGCGCTCACGGCGCGGCACGTCGGAACGCAAAGAGAGGTAGGATGGGGCGCCGCCGACCGCTACGGGTCGGCGGCGCTCGTCTTTTCGGTCTCCGGCGCTGCCATCGGCGCTGTACCGAGCGACGGCGCCAGGGCCCGCGCGTCCGCCTGGAGCGCCACGAACAGCTCGCGCAGGAACGCTTCCTCCTGGCGCTCGGTGCGGTCCGCGAGATCGCTCATCGCGCCGGAGCCGAGCGAGTTGAGGAAACGTAGAATCGCGCTCTCCTGCACGGTGGCGTGCGCGCGCCGCTCGAGCAGCGTCTGCGCGTCGGCACTGTCGCGAACGCCGAGGTGGAAGATGACCCCTGTTCCCTCGAAGGGCTTGTGAAGTGGCGTCCGGATGAGATGCTCGGTGATGAGCGGCAGGCTCCACTCCGGCTCACGCCGCGCGATGAACGTCCACGCCAGCTCGTGCGGCGAGTCGGTGACGATCAGCTCCGTGACGAGATTGTGCATCCCGACCGTGAAGAACTTCAGCTTCGTCGTGAAGTCGAGGTGCAGCTCCATCGTGTCGGGCCGCGTCCGCGCCGCGCCGTACAGCGGCACGAGCCGTCCCTGCGACGACCGATAGTGAATGCTCAAGAGCCGGTCGGCGCCCTGGACGTCGAACCAGATCGCGCCGCTTCGGTCCGTGACCGAGAGTCGATAGCGCGCCGGATTCATGTACTTCGCGAGATAGTCCGCGAAGGCGGGATAGCGCGGCTTGAGGCCGTCCGTGTGCAGGCCGAGTGCGAGATTGACGTCGCTCGTTCCGTCGCTGAACGCGGTGACGTGCATCGAGTCGATCGAGAAGACCGACCCGAGCACCGTCGCCGCGCGTGGCGTCGCGGCGCGATAGTCGGCGCGCAGCTCCGGCTCGTTCCCATGTTCGGCCGACCCGAGGAGCGCCGCGATGAGCGATCCGATCTCGGAAGCGGAGATGGAGCCGAGTGAGAAGTCGACATCCGTGTCCCAGACGAACTCGTTAGGCGCGAGCCGCGCGAGGGTGATGATGTGGCGCGATTCCCCGAGTCGCGTCGGGCGCGTGACGGTGCCGCGGGCCGCGAGCAAATAGCGCCCGTCTTCGGGCAGGCCCTGGACGAACAGTGCGCGCAGCACCGGGCTCGGCATGCTCGACCAGACCGTGCTGTCGTCGAAGACGTGGGACGGGACGAGCGCGCTGCGGTTGAGGCGGTTGCGGGCGAGCTCGTACTTGGGGTCGCGGGAAACCCCAGTGTAGCGGACGACCATCGCGCCGAAGAGCTGGTCGGCGTTCCGCTCGAGGGCCGCGCCGCCCGGCCCGAGCCCGCGCATGGCCTGCCGGCAGGCGAGGGGCGCGAGAACGAACGCGAGGGCGAGGAGGGAAGCGAATCGGGCACCGCGGACGCGACAGTGCAACACTAATTCGTGCCAGCGTTTGCGAAGCTCGGGCACTCGCGTCGACGTGGGTGGGAAAGGGGACGAGCAGGGTTGAAGGGGTGCTCAAATCCCGCTATTTTGTTTGAGTTCCGCAAGCCCCTGGCCGTGTTCTTGTGGCGGTCGGGTGTGGGTGTATTGCCCCTTGGTGTAACTGGCAACACGTCTGACTCTGGATCAGAAGAGTCCTGGTTCGAGCCCAGGAGGGGCAACTCGAAGCCCGATCTCGCGTTAAGCGAGATCGGGCTTTGTCGTCTGTAGAGGACTTGGTCACCATCGTCTCGAAGTCCGTCCAGCCACCAGCCAGTCTCTCCCCCTGACTCGCCGAATCGGTAAGTGCGCTGCCAGCTTGGGAGCTCCACTCGTTAGGCAACCAGCAGGAGCGCCGCCTGCGAGGAGCGGCGACTGGCGCTGCAGTCACGGGAAACGTATGGTATGGGCTTCTTCTCCTCGCAGGGTACGCTTACGGGCGAGACCTTGCAGCCGCTTGCGCTCCCACAGACGCTGACGCGTCTGCGCTTCGCCACCGACGCCACCACACGGGATGATGCCTGGGCGCCATTTGTCGCGTCCTACAGCGACGTAATCCTGCGGGCATGCCGTCACGTTCTGCGCGACCACGACGTGGCGATGGATGGCTACACCTTCGTGCTCGACGCATTGCGCGAGAACGGATGCCAGCGACTCGCCGGCTATGAGCCACGCCAGGGTTCGTCATTCGAGACGTGGCTCGTCGTCATCGCCCGTCGTTTGGCGCTCGACTACTACCGTCACAAATACGGACGGTCCCGAAGCAATGATGACGGGCGGCAAGCGGAACAAGTCGTCCGCCGTCGACTCGAGGATCTGCTCTCGGAGAAGATCGATGTCGATGACATCGAGCGGGACGACTCGGGAGAAGCCGACGCGCCACTGCGGCGCGCACAACTGCGTGAAGGCTTACGGCAGTCGATCGCCCAGTTGGATCCTGAAGATCAACTCCTGCTGGCGATGCGGTTCCGCGACGAGCGGCCCGTAAACCAAATCGCGAAGGTGCTTCACGCGCCAACGGTGTTTCATGTCTATCGACGCCTCGGCACCATCCTGCGCCAGCTTCGACGGATGCTCGACGACCGTGGCGTGGAAGGGCCAGAGCCGTGAGCGACGGCCAACGCCGGGGCGGCTCTGCCAGTAGCCTCGCCGCAATTCGCTTTGAGCGGTCCGTTCCCTCTCGTGGGAACCGAAAGCGATCGGAAACCATGACCATTCAACCATGGGGCAAGCACGTGCTCGGATTATCATCCGATGCTCATCTCGACGCCAACGACGTCGCGGGGTATGTCGACGGCGCCATGGAGCCGGCGGCGCGCTCCCATGCCGCTGCGCATCTCGCGTCATGTGACGCGTGTCGCGCCGAGGTGGCTGACGTTTCGGCAGTAGCAACGGCGATTCGAACGCGGCGCCACCGCAGAGCTCTCTTGATCCCCGCTGGTGCTGTCGCCGCCGCAGTCATTCTGCTCGTCATGGTGCCGACTGGTCAGGCACCGCGGAGTGCACGGCGTGAGCCCCCGCTTGCGACGGTCATCTCGCCGAGCGCGATAACGCCAATCGGATCCGTAAGCTCCTCCATCAAATTCGTCTGGACGTCGGTCCCACACGCTGATCGCTACGCGATCAGCGTGTTCGATTCGTTAGGTGCGACGCTCTGGCAACACGAAACTACCGATACCAGCGTGGCCGTTCCATCCACGGTGCACTTACATCATTTCGTGCCATACTACTGGCGTGTCGAGGCAACGACGGGTTTCGACCGTGCGACGCAGTCTGATCTTGTCGGCTTCTCGGTGCGTCCCCGTGCACCATGAGATGGCGCGTCGCCGTGCTCTGCGTCGGAGTGTCATTTTCGATGGAGGCACAACAGAGTCAGCCGCGTACGCTGCCGCACGCGGGCGGAGAGAGCTCGGCGAATCTCGACGAGGTACGCGCGCGGCCGAATCGGGCATACGATCGGGTTCGCGAGCTACTAGCTCGGGCGTCACGATCGACTTCGTCCGGAGCCGACACGCTCATCCAGCAGGCCCACGGCTTGGGCGAGCGATTCGCGCTCGTCTGGGACGATTCCTTCGTTGTCCGTTCTGTCGACCGCTTCGAAGGTTGGTCGCCGGCGAAGCGTGTCGCCAAAGTTCGCGCCGATAGTCTTCGACGTGCCGGCAATGCGGCGCTGGGTAGTCAAGGAATCGCGCGCGCGATGGTGCTCTGGCGCCGCGCGCTTGGTGGCGCGACTGCGCTGAGCGACACAGCAGGCGTTGCGGCCACTCTCGGAAATATCGGCGTTGGTTTTTATCGCGCCTCGGAGCTCGACAGCGCAAAGTCATATCTCAAGGAAGCCCGACGGCTCGCGGACGCGATCGGCGACCGACGCACGGCGCTCAACGCAACTGGCGCGCTCGGTGTGGTCGCGCAGGAGCAACACGACCTCCCGCAAGCGTACGCGACATATTCGCGCGCACTCGAGTTGCGACGCCACGTCGGCGACCTTCGAGGTGCAGCGGCCGACCATACCAACCTCGGGCTGATCTCCGCGGAACGTGGCGATCTAGTTGGCGCAGCGGCACACTACGAGACCGCTCTCACGATCGGTCGCGAGAACGAGATGCCCGAAGCGGCTGCGACGGCGCTATTGAACCTCGGCAATCTTGCGAGTACGGAAGGCCACTTCTCGCTCGCCGCCTCGCGTTATCACGAGGCGCTGGGCCTCTACGAGGCGCAGCAGAGCGCCGCCGACGTCGCGCTCGTGACTCACAATCTCGGGTTGTTGGCACTGCGTCGCGGCGATTACCTCGGTGCGCACAGGTATCTCACCGATGCCCTGAGGACGTTTGCGGACGTTGGCACGATCGAGGATCTCGCGCAGGTGCATCGTGACCTCGCGAGCGTCGCCGTCGGACGTGGCGATTTGCCTGCTGCGTTACGCGAGTTGAAGGAAGCCGAAAGACTCATCGGCCAGAGGCCCGAACGAATCGACTTGAGCGCGGCGGTCACTCTCACGCGCGCCGACATCGCCGTCGAGTTGAACACGTTCGATGATGCGGACCGACAATACGTGCGGGCCGAGAGCTCCTATCGGCAGGTGCATGACGCAATCGGCGAATCGAAGGCGCGACAGGGGCGAGCGATGCTCTTGTTGGAGCGCGGGCAGTTCGCGCGCGCGGTCGAGGAGCTCGAGCTGGCCGAGCGATTGACGCGGACGCAGGGTGATCGACGAGCGAACGCTCTTGCCGTGTTGTCGTTAGGTTACGCGCGTTTGCGACAAGGCGATACGGCATCAGCTCGTCGTCTGCTGAACGGCGCACGGGATTCGCTCCAACTCCTGAGCGATCCCGTGAGCGGGGCGGCGGCGCTCGCGCTGCTCGGCGACCTGGAGCTCGAGGCAGGTTCACCGTCCTTGGCGGAGAAGCAGTATCGGCGAGCACTCTCCGAGGTAGACGAGCAGAGTAGCCCGATGAATGCGTGGGCGCTGCGCGCGCGTCTCGGAACTGCTCTGCGGCGACGAGGCGCGCTCGGAGCGGCGGCAACCGAGTTGGAGCGCGCGATCGCCGGCGTGGAACGCCTTGGCACGCGACTGCGGTCGCACGAGCGTCGCGCGACGTTTCTCGCGGACAAGTGGGACGCGTACGCGGAGTTGGCCCTGGTCGAACAGCAGCGCGGTGATGCGGTCGCGGCCTTCGCCGTGAGTGAGCGCATGCGCGCGCGAGAGATGTTGGAGGCATTTGCGCGCGGACGCGTCGAGCTCGCGACCCGAGACAGCGGCCTGCTCCAACGGCAGCGGGACCTCCGTGTGCGCATCGCCGAGTTGACTGAGCGCCTTGAAACAGAAGCGGGCAATGGCATACCACTTCGCGGCGCCGAGGCATCCAATAACTCGCTTCCGGCGACCCGAGAGGCGCTTGTAAAAGCTCAGGACGAGTATGGCCAGCTCCTCGTCGCGATCGAGGACGCCGGCGGCGCCGTCGCGGCCATCGCCAATCCCTCGACGGCGACCTGGCCTGAGGTAGCGAGTCGACTGCAGAAGAAGCAGGCGCTGCTCTCATACCTCGTCACCGATTCGACCACACTCGTCTTTGTCGCCACGCGCGACACGATTCGTGCTCTCCAGCTCGGCGTGACCCGTCCCGCTCTGGTCAATGCCATCGAGTTTGCGCGCGGCACGATCGCGCGGCCGCGCGGAACGGTGGCGGTCGCACCATGGCGTGCTCCGTTACGTAGTCTCTACACCGACCTCATTGCGCCGCTGTCGAACGCCGGGCTGCTGAATGGAGTTGAGCATCTCATCATCGTGCCGAGCGCGGAGCTCAACTATCTGTCGTTCGCCGCGCTCCTCGGACGAAACGAACGGCTGCGCGATCAATTCCTCATCGAGAAGTACGACATCAGCTATGCACCGTCGGCTTCGGTGTGGCTGCGCCAAGTGGCCCAGCCGCGGGTGCAGCCCTCTCGTGTGCTCGCGCTCGCGCCCCGATCGAGAGAGCTTCCGGGATCGCGTGCGGAGGTCGAAGCCATCGGGGCGATTTACGGTGCGACGGCCACTGTATTGACCGGTGAGGCAGCGACGGAAGAGTCGCTGGCGTCGATCGGCGACTATGACGTAGTGCACCTCGCGACGTACGGTGTGCTGAACCAGCACAATCCGCTCTTTTCCTTCGTGCAGCTGCATCGCGGGAGCCGCGCCGATGGTCGACTCGAGGTGCACGAGGTGCTCGGCATGAATCTGCACGCACGCCTCGTGGTGTTGAGTGCATGTCAAACGGCCTTGGCATCCGGGACGATTGCCGACGTGCCACCGGGCGACGACTGGGTCGGGCTGGTGCGTGCCTTCCTGACCGCCGGTGCCCACAACGTGGTGGCGACGCTCTGGCCCGTGGACGACCGATCGACGGCGGTGCTGATGCGGCGGTTTCACAACTACTTACATGACGGCGCCTCGGAGGTCGGGGCGCTGTCGCGCGTGCAGCGCGAGGCGCTGCACGAGAGCGCGGTTTCCAATCCCTTCTTTTGGGCGGGGTTTGTCCTCGTCGGCGGGCGCTGATGCGAAATAGATACGTTCTGAGATTCGACCGCTCGGTCATGGCGCTGGTCATCATCGGAGTGCTCGCCTCGGTTGCGGGCTGCTCAGAGAGCGCACGGGCGCCAACAAGCGTCCCATCCTCAATTCCGATCGGGACGGCCGCCTTGAAAGCGGCAGTGATTTCCAGCGCACAGGATCCACCGCTGATCATGGCCGGCAGCGGGGAGGTCGCTTTCGTCTCGCTGAAGGTGGGATCTTTCCCGAATGCGCAACTTGCCGTGCTTCGGAATCTCAAGCGAGCCAGCGAACAAACAAGCCTCATGATGGATGGTGGTCTGGATCCAGTCGCGATCGGCGCCGAGGTGGGAGACACGCTCGTGATTCGCCTCGAGGGCGCGATGGGACTCGAGGCGAGTGGTACGGGTGTCGTGCCGCCGGCGCTCAAACCGACGGTGATCCGAACGATCCCCTCGCGTGGCAAGAAAGACGTGCCGTTGAACACGCAAATTGTAATTGTCTTCAGCGAGCCTATTCAGCCGCCGACGGCCAGTGGCATTCAGCTGCTGCGAGGTGACGTTCCGGTTCCGGCGCAGGTGACAGTCAGCAGCGACGCATTGCGTGCGGCCGTCGAGCCTAACGAGCCTCTGGCGCCGAGTACGGCGTACACGCTGGTTGTCCCAGCGGGAGTCGCCGATCTGAACGGCCAGCAGCTGGGGGAGGCGGTGCAGGTGGATTTCACCACCGTGACCGCTGGACAAGCTGCAATCCCTCTTGTGACGTTGTTTGGCAACGTCGCTGCTGTCGAGGCGGGCGCATTCATGTCGTGCGCTCTCACGACGGCACGCGACGCGTACTGTTGGGGTGCCAACGGGGATGGTCGCCTCGGCAACGGCTCGACAATGCCGAGCATGGTACCGACGGCGGTTGCGGGCGGTCTCAAATTCATGAAGCTCAGTGCCGGTACGCACGGTTGTGCGGTCAGTCCGGACGGGACGAGCATCGACGGGAGGGTTTACTGCTGGGGTTACAACCTCTTTGGCGAAGTTGTTTCGGACGCGAGACACCGATCGCAACTCGGGGCGACCAATGTTGAGCCGGAAGGCCCAGGTCCGTTCCGGGAAGTCAGCGCTGGCGGTCTCACGCACTCATGTGCCTTAGAGTTCAATCGAATCGCCCTGTGTTGGGGCTCGAACGACTATGGCCAGCTTGGTGCCGAAACGACCGACGGTGTCGGGTCGATGAGGCCGTCGTTAGGCCACCTCAACAAGATCAGTGCAGGAGAGTACAGAACCTGCGCGGTGACGGTCGACGGCGTGGGATACTGCTGGGGAGATAACTCACGAGGTCAAGTAGGTGACGGCACGACGGTCAACCGATTCGTGCCGACGCCGGTACTGGGTGGTCTCCATTTCGTCTCGATCAGCCCGGGTGGACCAACGCACACGTGCGGCCTAACGACGAGCGGTGCCGCGTACTGTTGGGGTTCGAACGTCCTCGGAAAGCTGGGCGATGGGACGACCACGGATCGCCTCACGCCAGCTGCTGTCGCCGGGGGGTTAGTCTTCACCGCGCTCAGCGTGGGTGCTGGGAACCAGACCTGCGGACTGACGGCGAGCGGAGCGGCGTACTGTTGGGGCATCAACGACGACGGCCAGCTGGGCGACGGGACAACCATTACGCGTGCTTCGCCGACAGCGGTGGCGGGTGGTCTTGCGTTCGTTCAGCTGAGTACAGGCACTGGGCATACGTGTGGCGTGACGGTTGACGGCATTGCCTACTGCTGGGGCAACAACGCCAATGGCCAGCTGGGCGACGGCGGCACGACGCCGCGGCTCGTTCCGACAGCTGTCGTCGCGCCGCGCTAGTGTGAC
>Ga0136846_1235285_pt1 | contig 17955 bp, 16 predicted proteins | sample HopSoiMetagenom2_FD_96841 | JGI IMG/M metagenome (GOLD analysis project Ga0136846, IMG submission 96841) | Grasslands soil microbial communities from Hopland, California, USA - 2 Assembly 2016 (version 4) | ecosystem: Environmental > Terrestrial > Soil > Grasslands | place: USA: Hopland...
CGCGACGCGGTGGTGCACTTCGACGGCGCGCGCCTGTGGGAGTCCACCGTCCACTTCGGGCGCCCCCTGCCCGAGATCGCGGACCTGGCGGACAGCGTCTACGTGTCGTTCTACAAGTCCCTCGACGGCTACGGCGGCGCCGTACTGGCGGGCCCGCGGACCCTCGTCAAGGAGGCGAAGGCCTGGCGCCACCGGTACGGCGGCGCGATCTTCCAGCAGTTCCCGACCGTCCTGTCGGCGCTGGTCGGCCTGGACCGGGAGCTGCCCCGCCTGCCCGAGTACGTGGCCCACGCGCGCGTGGTCGCCGCCGCGCTGCGCGACGGCTTCGCGTCGGCCGGGGTGCCGTGGGCGCGCGTCCACCCGGAGGTGCCGCACACCAACGAGTTCCAGGTCTGGCTGCCGTACGACCACGAGGCCGTCGCGGAGGCCGCGATCCGGCACGGCGCGGAGACGAAGACCGTCCTGTTCGCCAACGAGTGGCACCGCGGCGGCCCCGGCCTCGCGGTCACCGAGGTGTTCGTCCGCGCAAGCGGCCTGGAGTGGACCGCGGACGACGTGAAGGCGGCGGTGACGGAGTTCGTGGCGCGTCTGTAGGGTCCGCGCCGGCGTTTTCGGGGGCGTTGTCAGTGGTGGGGTGCACCATGAACGCATGAGCGTGAGCATCGACCTGTGCGGGCTGGGGCGGGAGCGGATCACCGTCGTGCCCTCGCCGCTGGCCGAGCTCGGCATGGCGCTGCACGCGCTGACCGAGCCGGGACACCACCCCCGGCTGCAGGGCTGGGCGACGGGGGTGACCGCCGGGCTCGACCCGCATCTGGCGGACCGGATGTGCGAGGCCGACTTCCTGTGGCGCTCCACGTTCCCAGACATCTTCCTGCCGTACGCGGGCCTGGGCGCGGGCACTCTCCCCGCCGGCACGCTCGACGCGGAACTCGACCAGCTGGGCCGGTTGACGGACGAACAGTTCGTGGATTCGTGCCTGGAGTTCACCTGCGCGCTGCCGTACGACGAGCAGGGCTTCGGCGCGCTCACCGACCCCGGGGCGCGGCAGCGGGCCCTGGATCTGGCCGCCTCGCGCGGCCCCCTCCAGGTCCGGTTCACCAGGCGCCTGCTGGACGACCCGCCCCGGATCCGTGCCTGGCTGCGACAGTTGTTCGCGGACTGCGAGGAGGCCTTCTTCGCCGAGACCTGGTCCCGGCTGCACCCGCAGCTCACGGCGGACGCCCGCCACAAGACGGACCTCCTGCGGCACAAGGGTCTGGCGGAAGCGCTGGCGTCGGTGTCGTCGGCGGTCACGCTCGACGAGGCGGCGGGCCGGATCACGGTCGACAAGCTGGGCAACGGCCACACGACGGCGTCGGGCAGCCTCCTGCTGGTGCCCACGAGCATGGGGTGGCCCCATCTGATGGTCCTGCACCGGCACGGCTGGCAGCCGGTCCTGCACTACCCGGCGGCCTTCCCCGAGCTGGCCGCCCCGCCCTCGGTCGAGCAGCTCGGCCTGCGGCTGACCGCGCTGTCCCACCCGGTGCGGATGCGGCTGTGCCGCCAGCTGGCCCGCAGCTCGTTCACGACGACGGAGCTGGCGCGGACGCACAGCATGACGGCCCCCGAGATATCCCGGCACCTGGCCGTCCTCAGAAAGGCCGGCCTGACCACCACCCGCCGCCGCGGCCGGTACGTCCTGCATCAGCTGGACGTGACGATGGTGGCCCGGCTGGGCAGCGACTTCCTGGAGGGCATCCTCAGGTAGCGCCGCCCGCCCGCACGAGCCCCGTCTCGTAGGCGAGGACGACGACCTGCACCCGGTCCCGCAGGCCCAGCTTGGTCAGGATGCGGCCCACGTGGGTCTTCACGGTGGCCTCCGACAGCACCAGGCGGGCCGCGATCTCGCCGTTCGACAGGCCCTGGGCGACGAGGATCATGACCTCGCGCTCACGGCCGGTGAGCCGTTCCAGCTCCTTGTACTGGGGCTGTTCGCCGGTGCTCGGCAGCATGGGTGCGAAGCGGTCGAGAAGCCGCCGGGTCGTCGAGGGGGCCACGACCGCGTCGCCGCTGTGCACGGAGCGGATGGCGGTGAGGAGCTCGCCGGGCGGCACGTCCTTGAGCATGAAGCCGGACGCGCCGGCCTTCAGCCCCGAGAAGGCGTACTCGTCGAGGTCGAAGGTGGTCAGGATCAGCACCTTGGGCGGGTTGTCGCCCTGGCAGATGCGCCGGGTGGTCTCCACCCCGTCCAGCTTCGGCATGCGCACGTCCATCAGCACCACGTCGACCTCGGTCTCCCGCAGCACCTGGAGAGCCTCGACGCCGTCGCCCGCCTCCGCGACGACCTCCATGTCCGGCTGAGCGTCGAGCACCATCCGGAACCCGGTGCGCAGCAGTGCCTGGTCGTCGACGAGCATCACACGGATGTGCATGGCGGGGTCCTCCGGTAGGTCCATATCGAACGTCGGTGCGCTGATCGGGTGGGCACGTGTCAGTGGGCGGGTTTGAGCGGCAGCAGGGCGCTGATGCGGAAGCCGCCGCCCGGGCGCGGTCCGGCGTCCAGGGTGCCGCCCACCATGCCGACACGCTCTCGCATGCCGATCAGGCCGTGCCCCTGTCCGTCGACGCCGCCCTCCTCGTAGTGCTCGTGCGGGGCGCCCTTGCCGTCGTCCTCGACGAGCAGGCCGAGACCGTCGTCTAAGTAGACCAGGCGCACACTCGCTCCGGTGTTCGGGCCGCCGTGCTTGCGGGTGTTGGTGAGCGCCTCCTGCACGATGCGGTACGCCGTCAGCTCCACCCCGCTGGGCAGCGGGCGAGGGGTGCCCTCGATCTTGTAGTCGACGGGCAGGCCCGACGTACGGCACTGCTCGATGAGGTCGCCGAGTTGCTCGACGTCGGGCTGCGGCACGTACTCGCCGCCCTCCTCGTGCTCGCCGGTGCGCAGGACGCCGAGCAGCCGGCGCATCTCGGCGAGGGCCTGGCGGCCGGTGCCCGAGATGGTCTCCAGGGCCTTCTTCGCCTGGTCGGGGGCGGTGTCGAGGACGTAGGCGGCGCCGTCGGCCTGGACCACCATCACGGAGACGTTGTGCGCGACGACGTCGTGCAGCTCACGGGCGATCCGGGCGCGCTCGGCGGCGACCGCGACCTTGGCCTGCGCCTCGCGCTCCTTCTCCAGGCGGGCGGCGCGCTCCTCCAGCTGGGCGAAGTAGGCGCGGCGGGTGCGCAACGAGTCGCCGAGCACCCAGGCGAGGGCGAACGGCACCGCCAGGAAGACCATCAGGGCGAGATTGCCCGCGGTGCCCGACTCCTCGTCCGGCCAGCGCGACTGCGCCAGCGGGGACGCGCACAGGCCGCCGATCAGCGCGAACCGCGATGCCCAGCCGGGCCCGCTCGCCGCCACGGAGTAGACGATCACCAGCAACGCGAAGTCGGCGAGCACCAGCCTGACGTCCAGAGCCAGTTGCGCCACCCCGACCACGGTGGCCAGCACGAGCATCCGCTCTGGCATCCGCCGGCGCAGGGCGACCACCAGGCACAGCAGGAGCGTCACGACGGCGCTCGCCACCGGCGACACGGCGTGCGGAGTCTCCTGGACGGCTCCGCTCAGCAAGGAGATTCCGAACAGGAAGACGGCCCAGAAGCCGTCGACCCATGCCGGGTGTCTGCGGAGGAAGTCATAGACGCTTTGCACGTAACCCAGCGTAGGCAAGCGTGGAGTGTGCCTGGGTCAACCGGAGGGCCGATCCGCGACCAGGCCGCGTACTCCGCAAGGTGGAGGCCTTCTCCCCTGGGTGGGGGGTCGCCAGGCCCCAGCCTGGCCCTAGCCTGGCCGCGTGGCAGGAGAGACGGCGGGCGAGTGGCGTGGCTGGCGGGTGGCGGCGCAGGACGCGCTGTACGGCGAACACGGGTTCTACCGTCGGCCCGAGGGACCCGCCGGGCACTTCCGTACGTCCGTCCACGCCTCGCCGCTCTTCGCCGGTGCCGTGGCACGGCTGCTGTGCCGGGTCGACGAGGCACTGGGCCGCCCCGCGTCGCTCGGCTTCGTCGACATGGGCGCGGGCCGGGGCGAACTCGTCACCGGCGTCCTCGCGGCCCTGCCCCCGGAGGTGGCCGCCCGCGCGCGCGGGTACGCGGTCGAGCTGGCCGACCGCCCCGCGGGCCTCGATCACCGCGTCGAGTGGCTGACCGAGCCGCCCGGTGGCGTCACCGGCCTGCTGTTCGCCAACGAGTGGCTGGACAACGTCCCCGTGGAGGTGGCGGAGGTCGACCCGGCGGGCGTACCGCGCCTGGTCCTCGTAGGACGGGACGGGACCGAGCGGCTCGGGGAGCCGGTCGCCGGTGCGGACGCGCGGTGGCTGGCGCGGTGGTGGCCGCTGCCGCCGGAGCCGGGGCTGCGGGCCGAGATCGGGCTCCCCAGGGACACCGCCTGGGCCGCCGCCGCAGCCACGGTCGACCGGGGGCTCGCCGTCGCCGTCGACTACGCGCACACGGCCGGCGCCAGGCCGCCCTTCGGCACGCTCACCGGCTTCCGGGCCGGACGTGAGAGCGCGCCCGTGCCGGACGGCTCGTGCGACCTGACCACCCATGTGGCACTGGACGCCTGCGTTGGCCCCGGAGCACACCTGCTGACCCAGCGGGAGGCCCTGCACGCCCTCGGGGTGACCGGGGGGCGCCCCCCGCTGTCCCTGGCGTCCACGGACCCCGCCGCCTACGTACGGGCCCTGGCGGGCGCCGGAGAGGCCGCCGAGCTGACGGCGACGGGCGGGCTCGGGGACTTCGGGTGGCTGGTGGACCCGGTGGGAATCCCCGACCCGCTCCGGTGAGGACGCGAGGCCCTACTTGTCGATGTCTCCGACCACGAAGAACAGCGACCCCAGGATCGCCACCATGTCCGCGACCAGCGTCCCGGGCAGCAGGACCGCCAGCGCCTGGATGTTGTTGAAGGAGGCCGAGCGCAGCTTCAGCCGGTACGGGGTCTTCTCGCCCTTGCTGACGAGGTAGTAGCCGTTGATGCCGAGGGGGTTCTCGGTCCACGCGTACGTGTGCCCCTCGGGCGCCTTCAGCACCTTCGGCAGCCGCTGGTTGATCGGGCCGGGTTCCAGCTCGGCGAGACGGTCGAGGCAGGCGTCGGCGAGGTCGAGGGCGTTGTGCGTCTGCTCCAGCAGGCACTCGAAGCGGGCGAGACAGTCGCCCTCCTGCCGGGTCACCACCTTCAGGGTGTCCTGGAGCTCCCCGTACGCCAGATACGGCTCGTCCCGGCGCAGGTCGAAGTCCACGCCCGAGGCGCGCGCGATCGGCCCGCTCACGCCGTACGCGTGCACGGCCTCCGGCGAGAGCACGCCCACGCCGCGCGTGCGTCCCCGGAAGATCTCGTTGCCGAGCACCAGGTCGTCGAACCGGTCCATGCGGGAGCGCACGGCCGAGACGACGGCACGCGCGCGTGTGGTCCAGCCCGCCGGGAGGTCCTCCTTGAGGCCGCCCACACGGTTGAACATGTAGTGCATGCGCCCGCCGGAGAGCTCCTCCATGACGTGCTGGAGTTCCTCGCGCTCGGTGAAGGCGTAGAAGATCGGTGTGATCCCGCCCAGTTCCAGCGGATACGAGCCCAGGAACATCAGGTGGTTGAGCACCCGGTTCAGCTCCGCGAGCAGTGTGCGCGTCCACACCGCGCGCGTGGGGACCTCCATGCCGAGCATCCGCTCCACGGCGAGGACCACGCCCAGCTCGTTGGAGAACGCCGACAGCCAGTCATGCCGGTTCGCCAGCATGATGATCTGACGGTAGTCACGCGCTTCGAAGAGCTTCTCCGCACCGCGGTGCATATAGCCGATCACCGGCTCCGCGTGCTGGATCCGCTCGCCGTCGAGCACGAGCCGCAGCCTCAGCACACCGTGCGTGGAGGGGTGCTGGGGTCCGATGTTGAGCACCATGTCGGTGCTCTCCGCGGCGCCGCCGATACCGACGATGGTCTCCGTGGGCTCCGTGGACTCCGTCGTGGGACTCATGGACACAGTCTGTCGTACGTACGCTTGCGCCATGGAGACGGGGAGCCCGGAGACCACGGGCGAAACGCGGGACGAATCGCACGACGATCCGGTGTGGCGAGGGCTGCCGAGGGACTTACTGCGGATGCGCCGGCTGCTGCTGGTGGTCTGGCTGGCACCGCTGACGCTCGGTACGGCGCTGCTGCTCGGCCTGCTCGCCGGGCCGGCCTGGGCGGCCTTCGCGCTGCTGCCGCTCGGCCTACTGTTGTGGGGCTGGCCGCTGCTGGGCCGCAACTGGGCCTCCTGGCGGTACGCCGAGCGCGCCGACGACCTGCTGATCAGCAGGGGTGTGCTGTGGCGCGAGGAGACGATCGTGCCGTACGGGCGGATGCAGCTGGTCGAGGTGACGTCGGGGCCCGTCGCGCGGCACTTCGGGCTGGCGAGCGTGCAGCTGCACACGGCGGCCGCCGCGACCGACGCGCTCATCCCCGGCCTCGAACCGGCGGAGGCGGAACGCCTGCGGGACCGGCTCACCGAGCTCGGCCAGGCGCGATCGGCGGGGCTGTGACGACCCCCGACGCCGAGACGGACGTACCGACGCGGGACGGCAAGCAGCCGGTCGTCGAGCAGCGGCTGCATCCCGTCACACCGCTCAGGCGGGCGTGGGCGCCGGTCGCCGTGCTCATCGGATGGGGCGTGCACGACCCCGACCAGGCGCAGCGACAGCTGACCCGGCTGACGACCACGACCCTGCTGCTCGGCCTCGCCGCGTGCCTCGTCGGCGGCGCCCTGTACGGCTTCCTGACCTGGTGGTTCACCCACTTCGCGGTGACCGACGCCGAACTGCGCATACGCACCGGCCTGTTGTTCAGGCGCACCGCGCACATCCGGCTCGAACGCATCCAGGCCGTCGACATCACCCAGCCGCTGCTGGCCCGGATCGCGGGCGTCGCCAAGCTCAAGCTGGACGTCGTGGGGACGGACAAGAAGGACGAGCTGGCCTACCTGGGCGAGGCGCACGCGCGTGCCCTGCGGGCCGAACTCCTCGCCCGCGCGGCCGGGTTCGCGCCCGAGACCGCGCACGAGGTGGGCGAGGCACCGGCCCGGCAGCTCCTGCACGTCCCCGCGCGCGTGCTCGCCGTCTCCCTGGTGCTGACCGGCTCGACCTGGGGAGCGCTGGCCGCCGCACTGGTCGTACCGCCGGTCCTCTGGTTCGCCACCCACAGCCTGTGGACAGTCCTCGCGACCGGCGTCCCGCTGCTCGGCGCGGCGGGCGCGAGCAGCGTGGGGCGGTTCATCAGCGAGTACGACTGGACGGTCGGCGAGTCCCCCGACGGACTGCGCATCGACCACGGCCTCCTGGACCGTACGCACGAGACGGTGCCGCCGGGGCGCGTGCAGACCGTACGGATCGTGGAGCCGCTGCTGTGGCGGCGGCGCGGCTGGGTCCGGGTGGAGCTGGACGTGGCGGGTTCGTCGAACTCGGTGCTGGTGCCGGTCGCTCCGCGCGAGATCGCGGAGGCGGTCATAGGGCAGGTGCTGCCCGGGGTGACCGTGCCCGCGTCCCTGTCGCGTCCGCCGCGCCGGGCGGGCTGGTGCCTGCCGTTCTGGTGGCGCGGCTACGGCATCGCCGTCACCGACAGCGTCTTCGTCTCCCGGCACGGGCTGCTCAGCCGCAGCATCGCCCTGGTCCCGCACGCCAAGGTCCAGAGCGTACGGCTGGAGCAGGGGCCCTGGGCGCGCTTCAAGGGCCTCGCGGACGTCCGGGTGGACACGGGGGCCAACAGGACCGTCACAGCCGGTCTACGGGACGCGCAGGAGGCCGCCGAGCTGCTCCGGGGTCAGGCGGAGCGGTCCCGGACGGGGCGCCGGGACGCACGACCTGACCGCTGGATGGCATGACGGACCGTCATGCATATGTACACATATGCATGACGGTCCGTCAGGAAACCGCGCTGCGCAGTCCCTGGAGGTCGATCTGCTCGGTCTCGTCGTGCGCCGTCAGATCGATCACCTGGCCGATTCCGATACCGCGCGACTCCTCGTCCGCCGGCTTGAACCGCGCCTCGGACTCCGCCTTGTGCAGCGCGAGCGCCTCCTGACCGACGACGTCGGCGAGGTCCTCGTTCTGCACGGCGTCCAGCGCGGCCGACGCCGTCTCCTTCTGCGTACCGAAGAAGTCGAACCCGCCCTCGGCCGAGGGCCTGCGCACGGGCGCGCTGGTCGGTACGACGGCCACGGCGGTCGGCACGGTGTAGTGCCCGTCACCGCGCGCGGGGTTGGCGGGCTTCGCCTCGGTGGAGGTGGAGGCGGCGCGCGTATGCCCGCGAGCCGCCTCGGACTTCCCCTTCGCCTCGTCCTCCAGCGCGGCCTCCGCCTTACCGACGGCTGCGCCGTCAAGGGCCCTGGGGGCCGCTGAGACCGCTACGGACACCTTCGCGGCAACAGGGGTCTGTTCGGTCCTCCTCGGAGCCTCACCGTCGAATCTGGCCAGCGCGGCCTGCGCCCGCAGGAAGAGCGAGGAACCCGCCGGGGAGAAGATCGCCGGTGCCGCCGAGGTCTCCTCCGCGTCCGCGTCCGCGTCGCCCAGGGCCGCCGACACACCTGCCGCCGCGTCCAGTGCCGCCGCGTCCAGTGCCGCCGCGTCGGAGTCGGCCTCGTCCGCCGCCTGGGCCGCCTTGCCGGACCCGGCGGGAAGCTCCCGCGCCGAGCTCCTGGCAGCGGGCACCTTCACGCCCGCACCCGCGTCCGCGTCCTGCGCCGGTTCCGACACCTCGAGCTCAAGCAGCCGCCGGCCCTCCAGCGCACTGGCCCGCTCGGTCTCCGCCGTGGCATACCGCCGCAGCAGCGCCGCGTGCTCGTTGCGCAGGCCCTGGAGCTCGGTCCGCTTCGCGCGCAGCTTCTGCTCCAGCTTGGCGCGCAGTTCGCGGGACTCCTCCAGGTCGGTCTCGAGTTCCGCGACGCGCTCCTCGTGCCGCCAGTCGTCGCCCGCACGCGCGCGCGTGAGGTCGGCGACCTGCTTGCCCGCCTCGGCGTCCCAGCGGCGCATGACAGCCGCGCCCACGACCGTGATCGCCGCGGCGAACGCGGCGAGCATCCGGAGGATGCCGGTATCCGTGGACACCCACGGCCCCAGCGAGCAGGCGAGCGAGACGCCCGCTATCGCTGCGGGAGGCAGCAACCTGTGCAGAGGTGGTGAATGGCGGTGACGTCCACGTGGCATGGCCAGAAACTTACCGCGCGTAGGCGAATCTTGGCGCCTCGCGCGGTAAAAACACAGCAGCCCAAAACCCTTCACAGGGCTTGGGGCGTCAGCGTTCTCGCCGTGTCGGACAGGCGTCAGCGGTCCGTCAGCCGCCGGCTCAGCCACTCCAGCGACGCGGGTATCTCGCGCCGCCAGGTGTTGAAGTTGTGGCCGCCGCTCTCCAGGACGATCGTCGAGATCCTGGTCGGGGCCTTCGCCTTGACGAGATCCACGAACCGCATCGTCGCACCGTAGTTGCTCTCCCCGTGCCTGCTGGTGGTGACCAGCAGGGAGACGTCGGGCGGCGGCATGTGCTTGATGTACCACTCCAGATCCGCCTGGCGCTTCAGCTTCCGGTCGCCCTTGAAGAGGTCCCCCGTGGTGGCGTCGACCGGAGCCTTGTAGTACGGCGACAGGCCCACCGCGGCGGCGTACGCGCGCGGGTGGTGTATCGCGATCTTCAGCGCGCAGTAGCCGCCCGTCGAGTCACCGATGATGCCCCAGCCGCCGGGCTCCGCACCCACCCGGTAGTGGCCGGCGAGGGCCGCGGGCAGGTCCCGGGCGAAGAAGGTCTCCGTCTGCGGCCCGCCCGGCACATCCACGCACTCGGTGTCCCGGGGCGGTGCCACGGTCGGCCGCAGCATCACCAGGATCATCGGCCGCGCCCGGCCCTCCCTGGCCAGGCCGTGCGCGGCGTCCGGGAAGTTGAGCTTGTCGACCAGGGCCTTGGCGGTCCCCGGATAGCCGGTGAGGACGACGACCACCGGGAAGGTGCGCTTCGCGTACCGCGGCTGGAAGTACTCCGGCGGCAGATAGACGTACGCCGGGGAGGTGATGCCCGACTTCTTGCCGACGACCTCGATCTTCTGGATCTGGCCACCGACCCTGGGCATGTCACCGCCCGGCACACTCACCGACTGGGTGGAGAGCACCCGGAAGTCGCGGTGCGTCCCCTTGCTGTGGTCGACGACCACGCCCTGGTCGGTCTCCTTGCCCAGGAGGTCGTCCCAGGACGCGTAGAAACCGAAACTCTGGTTGACGGCGAGAGCGACCGCGGCGAACACCGCCACCTGGGTGGCCAGCAGCAGCACCGCCCGGCCGCCGAAGGCCCGCCAGTTGGGACGCGCCAGCCGGGGCCAGAACACGATCGTGCCGATGAACAACAGGGCGGCCGCCAGGATCGCCAGCGCCAGCACCGTCTTGCTCGTGAGACCCATGACTGCACTTGCCCGTTCTCTCCGCCGACGACGGCCGCATTCTTCATGTACCTTCACCGCGGCTTGCCCCGGACTTTGACTGTCCTTTGATACGGCTTTCCGTGGGTGAGTGAACCTCACCCACGGGGACACCGTCCTAGAGGGCGCAATGCCACCGGATGCCGGATCGGCTCCGGATTCGAGGTCTCTCGCAGAACCAATGGGATGCGATGTCTGTCAGGATAGATGGCGAAATGTCGGGCGAGGTTCCGGAACGATCACGTCAATTGCCGCGCGTACTGCGCGGTCCGCGTCCCGAAGCCGTCCCCGCCTGGGTAGCCCGGGCCTGTGCGCTCGTGGGCCTGGTCGACATCGCGGCAGGCGTGTTCCCGCGCTTCCGGCACAGCCGGATGCACGCGCTCGCGGAGGTGCTGCCCGGCGCGCTGGGCCCCTTCGCCGCCGCGCTCTCGCTCAGCACCGGCGTCCTCCTGCTGCTCCTCGCGCACGGCCTCAGGCGCCGCAAGCGCCGGGCCTGGCGCGCCGCCGTGGCCCTGCTGCCGGCCGGCGCCGTGGCCCAGTTCGCCTACCGGCACTCGTTCGTCGGGCTCCTCATCTCCGTACTCCTGCTGGTGATGGTGCTGCGCCACCGTACGGAGTTCGAGGCTCTGCCCGACCCGCGCAGCCGCTGGCGCGCGCTGACCAACTTCGTACTGATGAGCGCCGGTTCGCTCGGGCTCGGGCTGGTCATAGTGAGCGCCCACAGCAACCGCATGTACGGCGACCCCAGCCTCGCCGAGCTCCTCTCCCACGTCATGTACGGCCTGTTCGGCTTCGAGGGCCCCGTCGACTACGACGGGCCGACCTCCTGGACCGTCGGCTACTCGCTCGGCGCCCTCGGCCTGCTGACCGCCATCACGACGATCTACTTCGCGTTCCGGCCCGAGCACCCGGCCGCCCGCCTGACCCCGGAGGACGAGGACCGGCTGCGCGTCCTCCTCGACAAGCACGGCCGCCGCGACTCCCTCGGCCACTTCGCGCTGCGCCGCGACAAGGCGGTCGTCTTCTCCCCCAGCGGCAAGGCCGCCGTCACCTACCGCGTCGTCTCCGGCGTGATGCTGGCCAGCGGCGACCCGATCGGTGACGTCGAGGCCTGGCCGGGCGCCATCGAACGCTTCATGGACGAGGCCAAGGCCCACTCCTGGACGCCCGCCGTCATGGGCTGCTCCGAGACCGGCGGCGAGGTCTGGACCCGCGAGACCGGCCTCGACGCGCTCGAACTGGGCGACGAGGCGGTGGTGGACGTCGCGGATTTCTCCCTGGCCGGGCGCGCGATGCGCAACGTGCGCCAAATGGTCAAGCGCATCGAACGCGCGGGCTACGAAACCCGGGTACGGCGCATCCGTGACCTCGGAGACGCGGAACTGGATCGCATTCGGCTCGCCGCGGAGGACTGGCGCGGCACCGACACCGAGCGCGGCTTCTCCATGGCGCTGGGCCGCATCGGTGACCCCGGCGACGGCGACTGCCTGATCGCCACCGCCCACAAGACCGACGACCAGCCCGGCCCGTACGGCGACCTGAAGGCGATCCTGCACTTCGTCCCCTGGGGCCCCGACGGCGTCTCCCTGGACCTGATGCGGCGCGACCGCGCAGCCGACCCCGGCATGAACGAACTCCTCATCGTGGCCGCCCTGGAGGCCGCCCCCCGCCTCGGCGTCACCCGCGTCTCCCTCAACTTCGCCATGTTCCGCTCGGCACTGGCCCGCGGCGAGAAGATCGGCGCCGGGCCGGTACTGCGCGCGTGGCGCGGCCTGCTGGTGTTCCTGTCCCGCTGGTTCCAGATCGAGTCCCTGTACAAGTTCAACGCCAAGTTCCGCCCCCGCTGGGAACCCCGCTTCGTCGTCTACCGCGCCTCCGGCGACCTGCCCCGCATCGGCCTCGCCGCGATGCAGGCCGAGGGCTTCGTCACCCTGGCCCTCCCCCGCCTCCTCCGCCGCCGCACCGCGGCCCCGACCCCGTGCACCCACGCGGTGGCGGACAGAGGAACGGTGCGAGCGATATGAGGACGCGACGGGGACAGGCCCACGCCTGCCTCCACCCAGCCGAACCTGCTCCCCGCCCACCCCGAGAATGTTCTCCACCCGAGCCGAGATGCATTTCGCCCGAGCCGGGAACGTTTTTCGACCGAGCCGATTGACGGACCGAGACGGGCGGGTGGGCGGGAAACAAAAAGGCCCAAGCCACAACGCACCCGCACCAAAGAACCCGCCCCACCGCCGGGGGCCTACGCTGAACGCATGAACAATCACAGCGGCCGCGGCCACGTCGCCGGCCTCCCGGCCTGGGACCGCTGCGCGGTCATGGGCGTCGTGAACGTGACCCCGGACTCCTTCTCCGACGGGGGCCGCTGGTTCGACACGACCAACGCCGTCAAGCACGGCCTCGACCTGGTCACCGAGGGCGCCGACCTGGTGGACGTCGGCGGCGAGTCCACCCGCCCCGGCGCCACCCGCGTCGACGAGGCCGAGGAACTCAGGCGCGTCGTCCCCGTCGTCCGCGGCCTCGCCGCCGAGGGCGTCACCGTCTCCGTCGACACCATGCGCGCCTCGGTCGCCGAACAGGCGCTCGCGGCGGGCGCCGCACTTGTCAACGACGTCAGCGGCGGCCTCGCGGACCCCGCGATGATCCCGGTCGTCGCCGCCACGGGCGCCCCCTTCGTCGTCATGCACTGGCGGGGCTTCCTGGAGGGCGGCAACGTCAAGGGCGTGTACGCCGACGTCGTCTCCGAGGTCGTCGACGAACTGCACGCGCGCGTGGACGCCGTTCTGGCCGGCGGCGTAGCCCCCGACCGGATCGTCGTCGACCCGGGCCTCGGCTTCTCCAAGGGCGCCGATCACGACCTGACCCTTCTGGCCCACCTCGACCGGCTGCACGGCCTGGGCCACCCCCTGCTGGTCGCCGCGTCCCGGAAACGGTTCCTGGGCCGCGTACTGGCCGGCCCCGAGGGCGCCCCACCGCCCGCGCGGGAGCGTGACGCGGCCACCGCCGCCGTCTCCGCGCTCGCCGCCCACCAGGGCGCCTGGGCGGTCCGCGTCCACGAGGTCCGCGCCACCGCCGATGCCGTACGGGTCGCCCGTGCGGTCGAACAGGCCCGTAGCGCCGAGGGAGTCCGGTGAGCGCGCCCCACATCGACGTCGAGCAGGTCGAACTCGCCAACACCGCCTTCTACGAGGCACTGGAACAGGGCGACTTCGACGAGCTGTCCGCGCTCTGGCTCAGCCCCTCCGACCTGGGCGTCGACGAGGAGTACCACGACCCGGCGGACACCGGTGTGATCTCCTGCGTGCACCCGGGCTGGCCGGTACTGACCGGACGCGGCGAGGTGCTCCGCTCCTACGCGTTGATCATGGCCAACACCGAGTACATCCAGTTCTTCCTGACCGACGTGCATGTCTCCGTCACCGGCGACACCGCCCTGGTGAACTGCACCGAGAACATCCTCAGCGGTGGCCCGCCGCCCGAGGACAGCGACGAGCTGGGGCCGCTGGTCGGACAGCTGGTCGTCGCCACCAATCTGTTCCAGCGCACCCCCGCCGGCTGGAAACTCTGGTCCCACCACGCCTCCCCGGTCCTCTCCGAGAACGACGAGAACGACACCGGGGCCGACGACACCCCGGCCTGAGCCGACGGAACCGAACGCCGCCGAACGCCGCCGAAAGTGGCCGAAGGCCGCGGAACATGGTTGGAATCACGAACACGGGGTAAGTGCGGCTACCAGCCCGTGAGCAGCCGCGTTCCCACGGGGAAACACCCGATGAACCCTCCCGGTCACCCCATGGACGGGACCCACGTGGGGCAGGCACTGTCAGTACCCGCAGGTAGATTCGGACGTGGCTGCCTCGGCCGACCGCACCCGGCCTCGATCGGCCGCCAACGACGATTGCAGGAGTGATTCGCGTGGATCGTGTCGCGCTGCGCGGCCTGAGGGCCCGTGGACACCACGGGGTGTTCCCGGAGGAGCGGGAGAAGGGCCAGACGTTCGTCGTGGACCTCTCCCTCGGCCTGGACACCCGTCCGGCCGCGGCCGACGACGACCTGGCGAAGACCGTGCACTACGGCATCGTGGCGGAGGAGGTCGTGGCCGTCGTCGAGGGCGAGCCCGTCGACCTCATCGAGACGCTCGCCGAGCGCATCGCGCAGGTCTGTCTGAAGCACCAGGGCGTCCAGGAGGTCGAGGTGTGCGTCCACAAACCGAACGCGCCGATCACGGTCCCCTTCGACGACGTGACCATCACCATCACCCGGAGCCGAGTATGACCGCCTCGTTCACCGAGAGTCACAGCGACCCGACCGTCCAGCCGGTGCCCGCCTCCGTCGTGCGGCAGGTGGACGCCGCCGACACCACCCTGCACAACCCGAAACGCGCCGTCATCTCCCTCGGCTCGAACCTCGGCAACCGCCTGGAGACCCTCCAGGGGGCCGTCGACGCCCTGGAGGACACCCCCGGCGTCCGCGTCAAAGCCGTCTCCCCCGTCTACGAGACGGAGCCGTGGGGCGTCCCGGCAGACAGCCAGCCCTCGTACTTCAACGCGGTGGTCGTCCTGAAGACGACGCTGCCCCCGTCCTCGCTCCTGGAGCGCGCCCACGCGGTCGAGGAGGCCTTCCACCGCGTCCGGGAGGAGCGCTGGGGCCCGCGCACGATCGACGTCGACATCGTCAGTTACGCCGAGGAGGTCTCCGACGACCCGGTCCTCACCCTCCCCCACCCGCGCGCCCACGAACGGGCCTTCGTCCTCGCCCCCTGGCACGACGTGGACCCCGAGGCCCAGCTGCCCGGCCGCGGCCCGGTGGCGGCCCTCCTGGAGAGCGTCGCCCCGGCAGGTGTCGCGCCCCGCGCCGACCTGGAACTCCAGCTGCCGGAATAGCCGTTAAGGTCGTGACGACCACAGCTCGGTGGTCCGGTCCAGGGAGCTGAAGGGGCACCGTGAGAGAGCTGCACATCAAGATGCTGGCCGGCGTGTTCGTCGTCGCCGGAGTGCTCTCCTGGGCGGGCGCCCGGCTGTGGAACGCGGTGGGGACACTGCCCAGCGTCCCGCTGGCCGCCCCCGTCGTCCTCGCCCTGATCGCCGTGGTGCTGCTGGCCACGGCCCTCTCCCTGCGCGCCCGCCTCAAGGCCCAGCGCGACCGCCGCCCCGGCGCCAAGGGCGTCGACCCCCTGATGGCCGCCCGCGCGGTCGTCTTCGGCCAGGCCAGCGCCCTGGTGGCCGCCCTGGTCGCCGGAATGTACGGCGGCACGGGCGTCTTCCTCCTGGAGTCCCTGGACATCCCGGCCCGTCGCGACCAGGCCATCTACGCCGGCTTCTCGGTCCTGGCGGGCATCGCCGTCATAGCGGCGGCCTTCTTCCTGGAAAAGGTCTGCAAGCTCCCGGAGGACGACGACAACAACGCGGGCACGGCCCCGGCCGCCTAAGCGCCCCCGAAGAGGCGCGGGGAACTGCGCGCCCAGCCACAACGAACCCGCGGACAACACACCGTGCCTCTCGCTGAGCGCTCAGCGCTCAGCGCTCAGCGCTCAGCGCTCAGCGCTCAGCGGGCCATGATCAGGCTCATCGCCTCGTTACGGGTCGCCGGGTCCCGCAGCTGCCCCCGCACCGCCGACGTGATGGTCTTCGCACCCGGCTTGCGCACACCCCGCATCGACATGCACATGTGCTCGCACTCGACGACGACGATCACCCCGCGCGGCTCCAGGATCTTCATCAGGGAGTCGGCGACCTGCGTGGTGAGTCGTTCCTGCACCTGCGGCCGGCGGGCGTAGACGTCCACCAGCCGGGCCAGCTTCGACAGTCCGGTGATCTTCCCGTCGGCGGACGGGATGTAGCCGACGTGCGCGACCCCGACGAACGGCACGAGGTGATGCTCGCAGGAACTCAGCACCTCGATGTCCTTCACCAGCACCATCTCGTCGTGCCCGAGGTCGAACGTCGTCGTCAGTACGTCCTCCGGCCTCTGCCACAGCCCCGCGAATATCTCCCGGTACGCCCGCGCCACCCGCCCCGGGGTCTCCTTGAGACCCTCGCGGTCCGGGTCCTCACCGACCGCGATCAGCAGTTCACGCACGGCGTTCTCCGCTCGCTTCTCGTCGAAAACGCCGATCGTGCCCTCGCCGTCCAGCGTCACGGGGTCGGTCATCTGGTGCCTCGTTCCTGTCCCTGTCACACGTGTGGACCACGCGTCGCACGTGCGGACATACCGAAATGCCGCGCCCCCCAGGCTAGGTCCTGGGGGGCGCGGCATCCATTCCGGGCCCGCTGGAGCGGGACGGGGCAGGGGCGGCGGGATCAGCTCTCGCCGCGGTCCTCCGGTACCGGCTCCGTCGAGGGGACGGACTCGGTGGCTCCGGCCTTGGCAGTGATCGCCGGCGCCGAGCCGTTGGTCCCGTTCGTCAGTGACAGCTCCTTGGGGGAGAGCACCGGCGGGCGGGTGGACGGCGTACGCCGGGAGGAGCCGGTCCACGCGGGGCGGGCCGGGCGCTTGATGATGGGAGCGAAGACCTCGGCGATCTGCTCCTTGCTCAGCGTCTCCTTCTCCAGCAGCTCGAGCACCAGCGCATCGAGGACGTCGCGATTCTCGACCAGGATTTCCCAGGCCTCGTTGTGCGCGTTCTCGATGAGCTTCTTGACCTCTTCGTCGACGAGCGCGGCGACCTCTTCCGAGTAGTCGCGCGGGTGCGACATCTCCCGGCCCAGGAAGGGCTCGGTGTTGTCGCCGCCGAACTTGATCGCGCCGAGGCGCTCGGTCATGCCGTACTGCGTGACCATCGCGCGGGCCGTCGCCGTGGCCTTCTCGATGTCGTTCGCGGCGCCCGTGGTCGGGTCGTGGAAGACCAGTTCCTCCGCCGCCCGGCCGCCCAGCATGTACGCCAGCTGGTCGAGCATCTCGTTGCGAGTGGTGGAGTACTTGTCCTCGTCCGGGAGCACCATCGTGTAACCGAGGGCCCGGCCGCGGGACAGGATCGTGATCTTGTGGACCGGGTCGGAGTTCGGGGAAGCCGCCGCGACCAGGGCGTGGCCGCCCTCGTGGTACGCGGTGATCTTCTTTTCCTTGTCCGACATGATCCGGGTCCGCTTCTGCGGTCCCGCCACGACGCGGTCGATGGCCTCGTCGAGCGACTCGTTGTCGATCAGCTTCTTGTCGCTGCGAGCGGTGAGCAGCGCGGCCTCGTTGAGGACGTTGCTCAGGTCCGCGCCGGTGAAGCCCGGCGTGCGACGGGCGACCGCCGACAGGTCGACGTCCGGAGCGACCGGCTTGCCCTTCTGGTGAACCTTGAGGATCGCCAGCCGACCCAGCATGTCCGGGCGGTCGACCGCGATCTGGCGGTCGAAACGGCCGGGGCGCAGCAGCGCCGGGTCGAGGATGTCGGGACGGTTCGTGGCGGCGATGAGAATCACACCGCCCTTGACGTCGAATCCGTCCATCTCGACGAGCAGCTGGTTGAGCGTCTGCTCGCGCTCGTCGTGACCGCCGCCGAGGCCGGCGCCGCGGTGGC
>Ga0136846_1219217_pt1 | contig 17950 bp, 13 predicted proteins | sample HopSoiMetagenom2_FD_96841 | JGI IMG/M metagenome (GOLD analysis project Ga0136846, IMG submission 96841) | Grasslands soil microbial communities from Hopland, California, USA - 2 Assembly 2016 (version 4) | ecosystem: Environmental > Terrestrial > Soil > Grasslands | place: USA: Hopland...
CGCGCTCACAAACGAAGTAGCCGAGCGGCTTCGGCGACTATCAGACCGCATCGTAATGCAACCTGATATGCGGGTGCTTCGCCCACAACCGAGGACTGTGACACGCAAGTTGCTGATCAGTGCGGCTGCCGCTTGGGGCCGACTAACGCATCAGGCTGCAATAGAAGTGGCAAGAACTCTTGCGCTCAAACAAAGTCGAGACGCTGACCAACCGGCAATGCTGACGATAATATTTGGACTTGGACTGGTGCTACTCACGTATGTTTTCCAGGTTGCGCTCGTTGGCGCATTGGTCAAGTCCTTCTGGGTGAGCGCTCTCTACCTTGCCAGCCTTCTTGGTGGAGCGTATTGGGCAGCGTTCGAAAACCGCCCGCGCCAGCCATAGCGTTACTTCGTCTCCAGCCAGTTTGCGCCTACGCCGAGGTCGACGACTAGCGGCACTGACAGCTGGGCAGCGTTTTCCATCTCGTATTTGACCAGCTCCTGCACTTGATCGAGCTCAATCGGTGGAACTTCGAACACTAGTTCGTCGTGGACCTGCAGAAGCATTTTGCCGTTCAGTGCCTTCTCCCGAAGAGTCGCATCGATTCTGATCATTGCAATCTTGATGAGATCGGCCGCAGAGCCCTGGATCGGGGAATTGGCCGCGGTCCGTTCACCGAACGCTCGAATGTTGAAGTTGCGCTCCCGCAATTCCGGTATGTAGCGCCGGCGGCCAAAGATCGTTTGCACGTATCCGTTTTCTCGTGCAAAGGCGACCATCGCGTCCAGATAGTTGCGAACTCCCTGAAAACGTTGGAAGTAGCGCGCGATGAACTCTTTGGCCTCGGCGTGCTCGATGCCCAGCTGACGAGACAGAGCATGCGGCCCCTGACCATAGATCGTGGCGAAGTTGATAGTCTTTGCACGACTCCGCATCGTGCTGTTCACATCGGGGAGATCAACATCAAAAATCAAAGCCGCAGTCTGCCGATGAATATCACCACCTGCCCGGAACGCTTCGACAAACGCCGCATCCCCTGAAAGGTGGGCCAACAATCGTAGCTCGATCTGAGAGTAGTCAGCGGCGAGCAGCTTCCAGCCTGGGCGTGGAATAAACCCACGTCTGATATCACGTCCGAGCTCTCGTCGGATTGGGATGTTCTGCAGGTTTGGATCGCTGGAAGACAGGCGTCCGGTTGACGCGACGGTCTGGTTGTATGATGTGTGGAGACGACCGGTTTTTGGATTTACGAGGCGCGGCAGCGCGTCGAGGTAGGTGCTTTCCAGCTTTGAGAGCTCGCGATACTCCATCAGAAGAGTCGGAAGTGCGTGGCCTTCCTCGGCGAGTTCCATGAGAACACTGGCGTCCGTAGAAGGTCCGGTGCTCGTCCGCTTGATAATCGGAAGATTCAACTTCTCGAACAGAATCTCCCGCAACTGCGGATTCGAGTTGATGTTGAACTCCATTCCAGCCGTTTCATAAATCTGCTTTTCGACGGCCTCACGCTCCGAACGAAAGCGCTGTTTCAATGAAGCGAACCAAGGTAAGTCGATAGTTATTCCGGTCCATTCCATTTCCGACAGGACGTCGACAAGAGGAAGCTCGATTCCATCGAGGAGACGCGTGAGTTCATGAGACTCGAGTTGAGGCTCGAACAGCTTACGAAGCTGCAGCACCATATCCGCCTCTTCACAGGAATAGTCGCGAGCTGCTTCAACCGGACACTCCTCGAAGGGAACTGCGGACTTGCCCTTCCCGCATAAGTCAGCGTAGGAAGTCATGGTGTACTCGAGGAATTCAAGGCTCAGGACGTCCAGCCCGTGAGATCGACGACCGGGATCCAGGACATAGCTCGCGAGCATGGTATCGAAGTCGAGGCCGGCTAGCTTGATGCCGAGACAACGGAGTAGCAGAACGTCGAACTTGGCATTGTGGCCCGTCTTACGGACCGACGGATCCTCGAGCAGATCGCGGAGGGGTTTCATCTCGGCCGCATCGAGCGGCGGAAGATTACGTACGTTGCCCGGCCGTTTTTCTCTCAACATCCTCGCGGCAATGCCGAGAGAGTCTCCGTTAGACTTTTTCCTCCTGGCGGTTTGACCTTCCGGGAAAACTTCGTCGCCACCTCGAATGAGACCTCGCTCTTCCGGCGCATCAGTGGCTGATCGGTCGCCCGCTGCATCAACAAGCAACTCGCCTTGCACCCCGCGCGGCGCACGATGTTGAAGCGGGAAGTAGTACGCCTCCCCTCCGCCAACGCCAATCGCAACCGAGATTAGTGAGGACCGCAGCGGGTCAGCCGTCTGCGGACTTTCGGGTTCGACGAACGCTTCCGTATCCAGCGATATCCATTTCGCCTCGCGTGCGCGCTTTACTGCCTGCGAAAGCCCTTCCAATGTGTCCACAGTCATGTAGTTGACCGCTTTCTTGGGCTTCTCCTCGACTGGTGCCTGAACGGCAAAATCTCTGGCGAGTGAGTGAAACTCGAGCTCAATGTAGAGGTCACGGAGACGCGCGTAGTCCGGATCCTTGATCTTCAGGGAATCGAGATCCAAGGTTACAGGTAAATCGTCGCGAATCGTGACTAATTCCTTGGACAGCCGTGCGTTCTCAGCATGTTCAAGCAACGCTTCTCGCGGGCGCTTCTTGGTGATCTCGGAAGCATGCTCAAGGATTGATTCGAGATGTCCGTACTGCTTCACAAGCTCCGCCGCTGTTTTGTCGCCAATGCCCCGCACACCCGGGATGTTGTCCGATGAATCACCGACGAGTGCCAGATAATCGGTCACAAACCGGGGAGCGACACCAAGCCGTTCGTCGGCATTCTCAACGCTTACCCAGTGCTCTTCGACGTTGGCAGAACCGCCGCGGCCGGGATTCAGGAGCCATACGCCAGGCTTCACCAGTTGCTGAAAATCCTTATCACCGGACACAACCACAACGTTCATGCTACGCTCAACACTCTTGCTGACGAGCGTGCCGATAACGTCGTCGGCTTCATAGCCGGGAAGTGTGATAACCGGGATCCGATATGCGCTCAGGATTTCGTTGATACGATCCATTCCGCGGTCAAAGTCGGATTGGAGTTCTTCAGTCAGCTTCTCGCGGGTAGCCTTGTATGCGGGGTAGCGCTCGTGGCGGAACGAGAGACCTGAATCGTGGACCCAGCCGAGGTAATCCGGCTGGTGATTCGTCATCAGCAAGCGAAGGAAGGTGGCGATTCCCCAGCTCGCGGAGGTGTTCTCGCCCTTGCTGGTAGTGAGAGGACGAGCGATCATCGCGAAAAACGCGCGATAAATCAGTGCATAGCCATCGATCAAAAAAAGTCGAGGGCTGTCAGGACCTTTCATAGAGTCAAATATAAAACCCGAAGAGTTAGATTCTTATCTCGCTCGTCGGGAGTTGAGCGCCAGGAACTCCGTTTCGCTGGGTCTGGTGAGCTTCCATCTGCCCATTTCGTCGTAGAAGACGAGCTGCGAATTGAACTGTCGGTACTGCCAGACCTGAAGCCGCGTCGTCGTCGCCCCCGCCTGCATCGTCGTGACGCTTTGGTTCACGTTCCGCTCAGTTATCTGATCCGGCTCGCCCAAGGCGACGAATACCATTCCGCGATCGGAAAGCCAGCCAGGATTGTGGTCGGGTCTGAATTGGAGGTTTGCGATTTGAATCCGGCTGAAGTACGCCTGCATGTCCTCGTTGGTGGCCGTCTCGGGTATTGGGTCGGTTACTCTGAGAAATTCCGCCCACATTGTCGCACGTTGTTCCGGCGTTGCTGACCTTAGTGCGTTCAATCGGCCGGGATTTGCAAAAAACCGCAGATAGGCAACCATGTCCTCGAACGACATGAGAGGTATATCCTCGCCAAAGCTCACAAACAGCGGTGCCTGGACACTGTCGCGAACGTCCCGCCGACTGAATGAGATCTGCGCAGTACCTACTCCAACCGTGGAAATGGGGACAGACACGATTCCACTGAACAAATTCCCATTCCGCGCCAGCTGCACTGAATCACGCCACAGCTGCACACCCTTGTCGTTGCGAACGGTGAAGTCCACCGGTAGTTGAGCTCCGGTGCCGTAGGCTTCGACGTAAACGGCTACCGTGCTATCCCGGCCGAACACCGCGCTCGAACGTGGGCTGGCGAGAACGTTTGGAGCGGAATCAAGAAGAGAGCGTCCTTTGGCCTCATAGACGAGCAGCGGTGTCGATAGGCCCCCTGCGCCGAGCATCGGCACTGACACCGATACTTGCTGCGTGCCACTCCGCGAACCGCCCACGTCGCGCACCGTTGCCGAAAGCGTGTAGAGGCCTGGCGCTACGTGAAAGTAGTGCTGGAAGATTACACTTTCGTCGGACCTGTTGATCTCACGAAAGGAACCGACACGTACGATCTCCATCGCATTGACGCTTCCGGCGTCAACACTTCCTCGATTAAGCACGAGGTTTACTTCGTAAGGGGCTCGATAACGATCACCCTCTCGCGAAAATGTGAGCGCGCGATTTGGTAGGGATATACTCACGAGAAGGAGCGTAGTATCCGGAGTTTTGCTGGCAAATGCGGAGACTTTCCCGACAAATGCGACAGGATTAGGCGCGGCAATCAGTCCGATCTGGCGATACAGCTCGCTTATATCAGGAGCCTGCTCGCCGACGGCTGGGAGAACACGTGGATCTGGCTCTGGGTTTACGTGAGGCACTGGTGCGCCTCCGCACGCAGCTGTAACAGCAGAGAAAACAAGCAGCGAACCTGAACAGATTTTTGAGATTGTCGGCATGAACAGAAATACCCTATCCGGCATTTGTGGTTTCTATTAGCTTCGCGGCGTGTCTCGCGAACAGATGGTCGGCACTCCTATCGCCGGCTATACAATCAAGAAAGAAGTAGGCGAAGGGGGGACTTCCTCCGTCTACCTCGCCGAGCATCCGAATCATGGCACTGTCGCGCTTAAAGTGCTACGGGAGAAGCTGCGGCAGGATACGACCGCCGTCGCCCGATTTGTCCGCGAAGCAAAATACGGCGCACGGGTAATTCACCCAAACGTTGTCGAGACGATCGAGATCGGACAGGCTGACAACGGTCTCCATTTTCTTGCCATCGAGTGGGCTGAGGGTGAGATACTCGAGCGTTATGCAAAGCAAAATGCCCCCCTTCCTCCCGACGAAGTAGCAACGATCGTCTCACAGATCGCTGCCGGTGTCCAGGCTGCTCACGATGCGAACATCGTGCACCGGGACCTGAAACCCGAGAACGTCATGTATGATCCGAAGACCCGGCTGGTAAAGCTGCTGGACTTCGGAATTGCTACCGATACGCAGGCATCCAGTGATGAGCGACTGACCCGTGCCGGCTTTTTCGTCGGGACCCTGATGTACATCGCGCCAGAAGCGCTGTCGGGGGAGATAGTAACCGCAGCCGCTGATCAGTATAGCCTCGCTACAATTGCTTACTTCCTTCTCACCCGATGCCTGCCTTACACAGCCAAGGCACCCAGGGAGATGTTCACTCAGTTGCTCACGATGCCACCGATTCCGCTGAAGGATGCAGGCGGCGAAGATCTGAATTTTTCCAATGAGTTGAACGATGTTGTAATGCGCGCACTGTCGAGAGTACCCGGCACCCGGTACCCGACTGTTATGGCGTTTGCAAACGCATTTGCGGAAGCTGCAACTGTTCCACCTGAACAGCCGAAGATGCTCGACAAGTTCAAGGGACTACTTAGACGCAACAGATAGATCCGCGGGATCCACCGGCAACCAGAGAGTGAACGTCGAACCTTTCCCCAACTCACTCTCGAGTTCCACCATGCCTCCGATGAGTGCTGCCAGGCGGCGAGAGATTGCCAGGCCGAGGCCCGTCCCTCTCTCCGCAGATTTCCCACGAGGTCCCGCGTCGATCTGTTCGAATTCCTCGAAGATGCGACTCTGATTTGCCGGATCGATTCCTATCCCCGTGTCGATCACCTGGATTCCAATCCATGGAGTCGCAGGCACGGAGTGACGGTCACCCTGCGCTGGACCCGGACCGCTGTCTGGCAGAGAGTCGACGAGCTTGGTGCGAATCACGATTCCACCTTCGTTCGTGTACTTCACGGCATTGCCAAGGAGGTTCACCAGAATCTGCCGTAGATGTGTAGGATCGGTCCTTATTCGCGGAAGAGCGGCGCCCATCACCAAGGATAAGCTCAGGCCTTTCTCACTCACCAGCGATTCTATCTCGCTCGCGACGTCGAGCACGAAAGGGCGCAGATCAATCGTCTCGGTGTGAATCTCGAGACGTCCTGCCGCCATTTTCGCCAAATCGAGCACCTGATCAACGAGATGGCGCAGATGATTTGCCGATGCTTCGATGCGTTCGACCGGCTTTACCTGACGGGGGGCAAGATCACCATAAACCCCCTCTCTTAGGAGATCGACAAAGCCAACGATTGCGTTGAGCGGCGTCCTCAGCTCGTGAGAAACGTTCGCCAGGAACTCACTCTTCATCCGATTGACGCGTAGCAGCTCAGATGAAAGACGTTCAAGCTCCTTCGAGCGCTCTACCAGGCTGCGCGCCTGACGCCGTTCATGGCGAAGAACGAGCGCAAGACCAAGCACCGTCGCAAGTGAAAGGATCCAACCGACCAGTCCGGTCCAACGATCTATCGCGATCTGGGAAAGCGCGTGCATTGACTCGAATCATAAGAATCCGTAACCTCCCGCACCATGACCGATGACGAGCGATTGATCAAGCTGTTGGCTAACCGTTCCACGAAGCGCGGCCAATTCACCCTAGCGTCCGGCAGGCAGTCGCAGTACTACATCGACGCGAGGCTGACCACCATGAGCCCGGAAGGGCTTGCCCTCATCGGGCATCTCGCACTCTCAAAGTTGCTCGAATCCAATTGGACGATTGATGCGGTTGGTGGACTGACTCTGGGAGCCGATCCCATCTCGTACGCCATCAGCTTTGCTAGCGCTGCCACTCCACACCCGCTACGAGCATTCACCGTTCGGAAGGAAGCGAAAGATCATGGGACGGGACGCATGATCGAGGGGCCATTCAAAAGCGGCGATCGGGTGGCAGTGATCGAAGACGTTATCACCACCGGTGGCTCAGCCCTGCGCGCTATTCAGTCCGTGCGATCCGAAGGTGGAAGCGTAGCCGGTGTACTTGCTTTGGTCGATCGCGAGGAAGGAGGCCGGCAAGCAATTGAAGCCGCCGGCGTTCCTGTGATAAGCATGACCTCGGCCGGTCAGATCATCAAAGTTCTCGCAGGCTGAGTTTGTCGCCGACCGCGGGCTTCGGAATCCAGCCCGGATAGGCGGCCGACGGCCGGAATGCACAGAGTACATCAATGTAAGGCAGAACGAGCTCGGTCCTGAAGAACTGCAGCATGCCCTGACCATCGTAGGTACCCCGAAATTTTACGGGTGACATCCTCATTACCGTTCGCACATGCCGTCCAAAACTCTGCGGCGATGAGTAATCGAGATGGTTCGCAACACGTGCTACGGAAAGGCCAGGATTTTCGAAGAGTCTCGCGGCACGTATTAGCCTCGACAGTGCGAGATAACGCTTAGGCGCGGGAAGCTTCGCCCGAAAAAAGCGGCTCATGAGGGTACTGGGTAGGATATTGAGGTGGCGTGCGAGCTGTCGCACCGTGGAGATTCTGGGAGACGAATCAAAGAGCAGCTCAAAAAAGCGCCAGCAATCCTTTGAGACTCCAGGCAGGTCGAGGCTGATTTGCGCCAGCGCTGAGCGCTGAAGATCGCTCGACCCTTGTGACGCCAGGAGGTTGCGAAGTGTCTGCCAACCGGCCGGCATCCGCGCATCAACGAGAGTTCGGATACCAAGCTGACCCAAAGCAAGTGTAGCATGTGGAGTTGAGTTCTGAGTCTCGGTCAGTAGTGCAACCGCGGGAACCCTCGGAAATTCTCTAACCATCGCTGCTACGCGACTCGAGCTCTGTGAGCCATAACGGGTAACAGAAATCAGAACGAGATTTGCCTTTTGATCTCGGAGGTCGGCCAGAACTTCTTCAAGCGATTCTCTATGAAGCGGATCGCATAAGCCCTGCGCTGCGGCGTCAACGCGTGAACGCTCGAGCGGAGTGAGAATGGTCGAGACAGGGGTACGGACAGAAGTACGCTTGGAGTCGGTCGGCATGAGATCCTCACGGTTTGGGTGGCAACCGTTCCTTTCGGGAACATTACACGGCCTCGTCAGATGCACGTCATGCTTTCACGGGGAATTAGCAATGCGACCATGCAGCATCGTCATTCCATTATATTTTGTAAGGCGAATGGTCGGACGATCGCGTATTGGTATCTACCTGATACCTATTCGAGGAAAGTCCGGGCTCCAGTGGACAGGCTGCCAGGTAACTCCTGGGCACGGGCGGCGAGAGCTCACCGTGACGGACCAGTGCCACAGAAAACAGACCGCCATTCTAACGAGTGGTAAGGGTGAAACGGTGGAGTAAGAGCCCACCGCGTTCGTGGTAACACGAGCGGCACGGCAAACCCCAGTTGGAGCAAGGCCAAATATGCGGCGAGAGGTGTCCACCTCGATCAAGACACCGCGGGTAGGCTGCTAGAGAGCATGGGCAACCGTGCTCGTAGAGAAATGATCGTCCGAACCGCGAAAGCAGTTCGACAGAACCCGGCTTACAGACCATTTGCCAACATTTGACAACCTCCGATGAATAATCGGAGGTTGTTCATTTTCCTGAACTCAGGACTCGAGGACAGAATGGTAAAGGACGGCCGTGCACTTGGCCTCATTCTATTGTTGTTCGCGTGCGCCAGTCCTCGTGCGCCCCGGCCTGACGTTCCTGCCCCGGCGCCCTCCATTCCTCCGCCGACAGCGTCCAGTCCATCATCCTGGACGTTCAGCTTCTTACCCGGTGCTATGGACTACCGGATATCAAGAAGCGGAGTAGTAGAGAGTCGCTCTGACCCAGCGGATAAAGAGATCACAGCAAACTCGAGCCACGAAACGATCACACTGCGCCAGCTGGGAGATACGATTGTCTTCACCGCGGTTGTAGACACGTTCTCAACAACCGTACAAAGGACAATTGGCTCGACGCAGCCAGCTGTTACGCTTCCCTTCCAGCTGTCGGGTCAAATTATCGCGGATACGATTCACATTTCTAGTGACACTTTGGGAGAGGGATGCAGTGCCGTCGCGACAGCGGTGATAACTGATCTTCACAACCTGCTGCCACGTTTCCCCGTATCGCTATCGATAATGTCGAGCTGGAGAGATTCAACAGAAACGGTCAGTTGTCAGGCTTCAATCCCGATGAGATCGAGAGTCGATCACTCATACTCAGTCGCGGGAGAGAGTTCCTACAACAACGCCGCAGTACTGGTGATCCAGCGAGTTGACTCTATTCATGCCGAGGGAGAAGGCGCTCAGCAACAGCATCACGTTATGCTGTCAGCATCCGGCACGGGAGCCGCCACATACTACGTAGATACAGCAACGGGTCATGTCGTGCACTTGTCCGTGGATCAGAATGTCGAGGTGACGGTTACAGCATCAGGCAAGGCAAATCACTTCAGGCAAACCGCCAGACAGGAATTCACACTCGGTCGCTAATCAACCAACCGTAATGGCATCACCAGGCACATGTAGGATGCCGGATCTTTCCACGCTTCTGGCTCTATCGTCGCCGCTCTCTCAGGTGCCTTGAAAGTCAGACGGACTTCATCGCTGGGGATATAGCGGAGAATTTCCAGCAGATAACTGGCGTTGAATCCAATATCCAGCTGGTCACCGGTATACCTGATCGGAAGTTCATCCTGTGCTTCGCCGAGATCTGGAGTCTGTACGCTGAACTTGAGCATACCCGCATTGAATGAAAGCCGAATCCTGTGCGTCTGATCCGAAGCAATCACAGACATTCGTTTGAGCGCTCCCGCTAATGCGAGCTTATCGGCTACTGCCACTCGATCATTGTCTTTCGGAATGACCTGCTCGTAGTTCGGATAAGGACCTTCAATCAGTCTCGTAAAGACGGCGGTAAAGGGAGATCTGAAGCCTATATGGTTATCGCCCCTGGCAATTTCGAGCTCTTCCTCGGCCGGGAATAAGCGTCTGACCTGCTCCAAAGCCTTCGGTGGAACGATCAGATCGCTAGCCGGTGCATTAGCAGAATCAATCGGCATTTCCATCTTTGCCAGCCGATGACCATTGGTTGCGACCATTCGCATCCGATCAGGTCTCAGCTCCCACAAAACTCCATTCAGAATTGGTCTACTCTCTTCCGCCGATACCGCGAATGATGTGTGAGAAATGAGCTGTTGCAAATCTCCAGATCTAATCCGCCAACTTTCATTGAAACGCACTGCCGGAAATGTCGGGAACTCATCACGTGGCAGGCCAAGGAGCTTGAATCGTGACCGACCACAATCGAGCGTTACACGTTGTTCACCAACAGCTGCAATCTTTACGGGAGCCGGCGGAAGTTCTCGGGCAATTTCACTCAGTTTCTTGGCCGGCACTGTTACCGCACCAGCTGCATCAACATCAGCCATCACCTCGGTGCTGACAGCAATATCCAGGTCGGTACCAGACAGCTTGATACCCTTATCGGTCGTCTCGATAAGGATGTTCGCCAGAACGGGCAATGTGGTCTTGGCGGGAATGCTCGCTGTAACTGCCGCCAACCCTTCCTGTAGTTTTTCACGTGAGATCGTGAAACGCATCCCTGTCCCTGTGGAGTGAGCTCGGGTACTTAGTAAGTCTTTATTAAAGACTCAGACTAGTAGATGTAGCAGGCTTTGTGGAAGTCTGTCGAATGCGTCTAACTTATGAATGGAGTGAGCTTTCCGCTATGCCGGATGATGTGAGGTCAGATGTTGGCAATCGGAGAAATCAAGAAAGCTGGGAATAGGCTTTATGAGACTGCACTGGTTTCCACACGAGTTATCGGTCGGAAGTTGAAAGCTTCGAGGTTACCCCGAATGCGATTGATGCGAGATCTCAACGCAGTATCCTCTGTTATATCCTGCTGAACTTTCTCCAGGCTGTGGATCACTGTGGAGTGATCGCGTCCGCCGAAGGCATTTCCGATTTCCACGAGCTGGGTAGAAAGCAATTCGCGAGTGAGATACATAGCGATCTGCCGCGGAATCGTCAGGTTCTTGGTCCTGGTCTTTGACCGGAGCCCATCGACAGTAACTCCCCATTCTTTTGCAACAGCCTGTTGAATTGCAAGGACTGTGAGAGAGCTCGCGGATTCCGGTTCGAATCCTTCGATTGCGCGCAGCTTATCGCGAAGAGCTTCTCGAGCGACGTCTACGGTGATGTCTTTGTGCTTGAGTGAAGCATAAGCCAGAAGCTTGATAATCGATCCTTCAAGCTCCCGGACGTTGGAGCGAACGTGTTCGGCGATGAAATGAATTACATCGTCCGGGATCGTCAGCTCTAACCTGTCCAGCTGAGCCTTCTGCTTGAGAATGGCGACGCGGTGTTCAAAATCGGGTAGACCTATATCTGCGACCATCCCCCATTGGAACCGGCTGATCAATCTTGCCTCAAGTCCGGCAATCTCGGAGGGCGGACGATCGCTGGTGAGCACGATTTGACGCCCTGCCTCGTAAAGTGCGTTGAAAGTGTGGAAAAACTCCTCCTGAGTGGTTTCCTTTCTGCCCTTCAGGAAATGGACATCGTCGATGAGCAGGAGGTCTGTCTCTCTATAGCGACGCCGGAAGTCGGCACCACTTCGGTCCAAGATCGAGCTGATCAGCTCGTTCATGAACTGCTCTGTGCCCACGTAAGTGATCCGAGTGGCAGGGCTCCGCTGCAAAGTTTCGTGTGCAACTGCCTGCATTAGATGGGTCTTGCCCAGTCCCGTATCGCCGTAGATGAAGAGGGGATTGAACGCTTTTCCTGGTGCCTGACTCACAGCGTGTGCGGCCGCAGCCGCCAACTCGTTCGACTTCCCAATGACGAAAAGATCGAAGGTATACCGATCGCTAAGTGGGGTTCCGTTTCCGTTCAAAGCAGTGGATGCTCTCGTCGGTGTAACCGGCGGGCTGACGAAAAAATCCATTTGAGACCGTCGCTTTCGTTCCTCGTTGACGCGAAACACGACATTCAAAGGATGTCCCAAAACGATTGGAGCGTAGCTCGACAGTAGCTCGCCGTGTTTAGAGTCGTTCCAGTCAGCTGTGAACTGGTCTGGAGCCCCAACGAAGATGGTACTGCCTTCTATTGACAGGGCTTCAGTAGGCTCTAGCCAGGCCTGAAAGGTTTGGTCGGGAAGTTCCTGGCGGGCGCGATCAAGGATGCGTTTCCAGACTTCGGCGGGACTGAGCGACATGACGCGACACCCTAGCCCATTTATGTGGAAAAGTCAAACGACGCCGATGTGAAACGCTTCAGGTGACTTGAACTATCTTCAATGCTGAGATAGTTTTACCGGCTTCGCATTGCAGTTTGCTATTTCGGTTTCTGGAGTCAAGTAATGGGCAAGCCCACCTATCGTCCACGTAATAAGCGCCGTATCCGCACGCACGGTTTCAGGTTGCGGATGGCTACTAAATGGGGACGTGAAGTTTTAAGCCGCCGCCGGAAGAAAGGACGTAAACGGCTAACCGTTCAGTTGCCGACGAAATACGCCGGCGCCTAAAACTCTTGGCTTCCCACGTCGGTCACGGCTAACAAGCGACACCGACCTGGAAGCGGTCAGACGTACAGGGAAGCGAATGCAAACCGAGCATCTCGAGGCTCGAGCATCTGCTTCCCTGTTGCTGCATCCGAGGGTTGGTATCGTCGTACCCAAACACAGGCGTAAAATCGTCGAACGAAACAAGGTCAAACGTCGACTGCGGGAAATAGTGCGGATCGGGTTATTGCCGCGCCTTGGCACTGTCGATCTTCTGATTCGAGCCAGGCCGGAAGCCTATGGCTCGACGTTTCAACAACTTGCCGACGATGTTGCTGTAATCGGCGAATGGGCCACGAGGATCAAACGCTGAGCAATGCGTACGGTTTTCATTGTTCTGATTCGTGGCTATCAACTGGCTATTTCTCCGTTGTTTCCGGCGAGTTGCCGCTACTATCCGACATGTTCTGCGTACGCGGTCGAGGCATTCAAGCGACACGGTACACTGAAGGGAATGCGATTGACAATCAGTCGAATTCTCCGTTGTCACCCCTTCCGACCGGGCGGCTACGACCCGGTTCCCTGAATGGATAAGCGTTTCTTCCTGGCTCTGTTTCTCTCGCTGATTGTAATCGCGCTTTCTCAGGTCCTGTTCCCGCCGCCGAAGCCAATTCCATCAAGCCAGCGTTCAGCCAGCACCCGTGACTCCGTTGCTCAGGCGAGTTCAACTGCATCTTCAACGGCAAGGATCAGCGACCTTTCTCCGGCTGCGGCTCCCGTATCTGGTAGCCGAGTCGCACACGCGGGAACAGCGAACGAAAGGCCTGGAGTTGGAGCACCGCTCGTCGCAGAGACTACCTCTATTACAACCGGGAAAGCGGTTTACATCTTCAGCAACGTCGGCGCGACACCCTCGTCAGTTGTCCTGCGCGATTACAAAAATCGATCGACCAAAGGTGGTTCAGTCACATTCGGGTCTTTGGCCACTCCGCTTCTGGGCTACCGGCTGATCACTCCCACCGACACGCTGAACCTGTCGAAGGTATCGTTCGTACCCTCGCACGGCAGGACGACAGCCGGGGATGAGACCGTTACCTACACGACTACAGCGGGAAGCCACACCGTCTCAATCTCCTACACGGTTCCGCACGACACGAGCGCCAGCTATTTGATTCGCGTAGACGGGCGGTTGAGTGGGGTTCAATCACCGGCATATCTGATCAGCGAGCTGCCAAGGACGATACAACCAACCGAAGCCGACACGGTCAGCGATCACAGAACACTGGCTTACAGCTTCAAGCCGCAGAAAGATCACTCTCGTAGCGTGCTGTTTGGGAGTCTCGATCCTGGAGAAAAGACTCTCGAAGCCGGTCCACTCAACTGGGTAGCGGTCAAGAACAAATACTTCGTATTCGGCATCCTGGCCCATCCTAACGGAACGCCGTTTAGTGAGGCGACGCTTACCGGCGGGCCTCGCACATCGAAGGTCGCAACGAGTGCAGCGGCGGATGTAGTCCAGGAAGTACGAAACGGGTCCTTCTCGTACGACATATATGCCGGTCCACAGGAATCGCAACGTCTGGCGCGGGTAGGTCGTGATTTCGACCATGTGAATCCGTACGGTTGGCGATTTCTGCAAGGCGTGGTGCACCCCATTGCATCCAAGGTCATCCAGGCACTGCTGTGGATGCACAATCGCCTGAACCTGACTTACGGGTGGGTGCTGGTAATCCTGGGAGTTCTCGTGCGGCTCGCGCTGTGGCCTCTAAACCAGAGTACCATGCGCTCGAGTCTCAAGATGCAAGAGCTGCAGCCGAAGCTTGCCGCTGCTCAAAAGAAGTACAAGGATCCGGTACAGCAGCGAGAAGCGATCATGAAGGTGTACCATGATGCCGGCGTTAGTCCGTTTGCGGGTTTGACCGGCTGTCTGCCGGCACTTCTGCCGATGCCGATTCTCTTCGCGTTGTTCTTTGTCTTCCAGAACACGATCGAGTTCAGGGGTGTGCCCTTTCTCTGGCTGCACGACATCTCGGTCAAAGACCCTTTTTATATCCTGCCGCTGTTGATGGGGGCATCAATGTACGTGCTCTCGTGGATTGGAATGCGTAATGCTCCTCCAAACCCGCAGGCGAAGATGATGGGCTACATGTTTCCTGTAATGATGACGGTGGTGCTGATCAACATGGCCTCGGGACTCAACCTGTACTACACTGCCCAGAATATCGCCGCGCTTCCTCAACAGTGGATGCTCGCCCGCGAACGGGCAAAGTCTCGACCAGCGGGGTAAGGAGGGGAAATGCTGCGTGTCACGTATATTGGTCACGCAACGCTACTAATTGAGCTAGGTGAGCGGCGCATACTGACCGACCCGAATTTCGACCCGGCCCTCGGCAAATTTCTGCGCCGCGTCAGCTCACCGGGAATCCCCCTGGCGGATTTGCCCAAGCTCGATGCGATTCTCCTCACGCACGCCCATGCCGATCATCTTTCCTTCGATTCACTGGATGCGCTGCCATCGGATATCCCGCTGTTTGCCCCTCCCGCAATTGCCAAATGGCTGTCGAAGCAAGGCTACTCTCACGCAGTTCCGGTCGCACCGGGAGAAGACGCCGAGCTCGACGGAGTGAGTATCAAAGCGGCAGCGGCGACCCATAAGGGAAACCGCTATGGTATCGATAGATGGCGCAGCGCTGCTAATATGTATCTGATAGATACTAAAAAGACGTCATGTTTCTTTGCCGGCGACACAGCTCTGATGCCTGATACAACCCATCTGGTCGAAAGACACCTTCTGGAGAAGGGACGGGTTCTTGATCTGGCTCTTCTGCCGATCGGACACGCGCCGCGGTGGAAGCCCGGCTTCCGCAAAGGTCATTTGACCAGCAATGATGCGCTGACCTTGTTTGAAAGACTGAAAGCCAAATACTTCATTCCCTACCACTGGGGGACGTTCAATCACGTTACCTCAACGGCGTTCGATGCAATCGACCGGCTTCGTAAAACGTTGCAGGACCATCCACTGCATCCGGCGGTGAAGATCTTGGAGCCGGGAACGACCTTCGAGCTCCCGACCGGAACTATGTGACCCCCGAAGTTCTCGCACAACAGGACACGATCGTCGCTGTTGCAACGGCTCCCGGGCGTGGCGCGATTTCAATTGTCAGACTGAGTGGTCCGGATGCCTTCGCAATTGCGGCAAAGCACATAAAGCAGTTGCCGGCAGAATCTCGTGTTGCGCACCTCTGCGACGTTCTTCACCGAGGAGAGAAGCTCGACGAAGCACTGGTCACATTGTTTCCGGCGCCAAACTCGTTCACTGGAGACGACACAGTCGAATTTTCGACCCACGGCGGCTACCTGGTGCCCAATTCGATAGTTGCGGCGCTGACCGAGTCGGGAGCAAGGCAGGCGCTACCGGGGGAGTTCACCCGTCGTGCGGTGCTCAACGGCAAGCTCGACATCGTCCAGGCCGAAGCGATCGGCGATCTCATCGATGCCAGCTCTCGCGTCATGCAACGAACGGCGATCAATCAACTCGACGGTGGTTTGTCCCGGCGGCTTACTGGTCTGCGGAATGAGCTGCTCGAGCTGGAATCCTTGATTGCCTACGACGTAGACTTTCCAGAAGAGGATGATGGGCCGGTTCCACGTGCCAGGATTGAAGCAGCAGCGGACTCGGTGCTCGAATCACTTAATCGGCTGATCTCTACGGCTCCGGTTGGCGAGATTGTCCGTGAGGGCGCAGTCGTAGTCATCGCCGGACCGCCGAACGCCGGCAAATCCTCGCTATTCAATGCCCTCCTCGGCAGATCAAGAGCAATCGTCACTGAAATCCCGGGAACTACACGTGATGCTCTAGAGGGTGTCGTTGATAGCGGTAAGTGGCCGCTCCGCCTCGTAGACACGGCGGGGCTTCGGGATACTAATGACCTGATCGAGCAACTGGGCATCGAAGTAAGGGAACGATACCTCGCGTGTGCGGAAGTGGTGCTGGCTTGTGGGGATAATCCCCGTGACCTGAACCGGATCACCGAGGCAGTGGAAAAGAGGACTGAAGCTCCGATCCTGTCCGTCCGCACGAAGGCTGATTTAGTAGCTAGTGGAGAATATCTGCCCTCCAGCGTGATTTCAGTGAGCGCCCAGACCGGATGCGGATTGAAAGACCTGTTGGCAGCGATCGATACCGTGATCGATGGTCGTCAGGGAATTGTCTCCCACGATTTGCCGATTCTTACGCGAGCCCGCCACCGAAAGGCACTCGCATCGGCGCACCAGGAAGTCACGCAGTTTCTGGAAGCTTGGCGCAAGCAGAAACTTCCGGTGACGATAGCGGCGGTCCATTTGCGAACCGCCGTTTCGGAATTGGAGGAGCTTGTCGGCACATTCGAGGTGGATGACGTGCTCGACCGGCTATTCAGCTCTTTTTGTGTAGGTAAATAGCCTAGGCAGACGCGGCCGAAGAGCTGCTGATTGATGTGATCTCAGCCGCGCTTGCTCTGATGGCCCATGCAAGTCCGCGGGTATTCACAGCCGGCTCGACCATCTTGGTGCCCAGGAAATAACCGCTGCGCTCGGGGAAGATATGGCGGTCGACCGTACGTGCGTCGTCGCTCATTCCGCCCGAGAGGTATCTCAGGCGAAGTCCTAACCCTGCCCTATCCAAGTCGTTGCCAAGCGCACGGGTCATGACGGGCTCGAGCTCGCGAACGCTGGCGTACTCGCGTCTCGTGTAGCCGTAATATTCCCATGCAGCATGTCCGGGGCTGATCGCGCGCGAAGCGATGGTAGCGAGTCCTTCGTTGATCATCAGCTCACGGAGGCTCGCACGTCTACCAGTTTCCCAGTAGGAGTAGTAGCCGCCCGCATCATCGATCAGTTGTTTGAGCTCGCTACGGCTGGTCGGAGAGGTATATCGCACCGTATGGGCGATCTCATGTGCCAGCCAGAGAGGAATGAGCTCGGGATCCAGACCCAGGCCCTGAGTTTCCGGGTTGGTGACGCTGGTGAAGTGCTCCAGACAAACGAATGCGACCCCTTTTCCCTCTACGACAAGCTCTCCGGCGTTTGCTGCGCCGACTCCAACCATCAGGACTACATCAACGTCGGTGTCGCTCTCAAAGAGAGTCCGGCATTGCTCTTCAGTATTTCGGGCAAGCGAGACTACGTCGATTCTCTCGAGCATGGTGCGCAGGTCTACGCGACTTGCAAGTGCTGCAGATCGAACGACTTCCAAAAAATGGGGCCCGGCAGGGTCTAGTACGTAGTTATGCCAGTAGGCCTCAAGGAAGCGACGGTGGGTTTCGAAGTAGCGGAGATAGGCGGCGACACGGTCTGTACTGTTGTGAACTGCGAAGAAGTCAGGCAGTAG
>Ga0136846_1235889_pt1 | contig 17948 bp, 17 predicted proteins | sample HopSoiMetagenom2_FD_96841 | JGI IMG/M metagenome (GOLD analysis project Ga0136846, IMG submission 96841) | Grasslands soil microbial communities from Hopland, California, USA - 2 Assembly 2016 (version 4) | ecosystem: Environmental > Terrestrial > Soil > Grasslands | place: USA: Hopland...
AAACCAATTCCGTTGCTGCAACTCCTCAAAGCCGCTCCATCGCGATTTATCTGCCGGAATGGAATTGCTCTTCAGCCAGCCTCCCGCGGCGAACCGGTAAAAATCCGCCCCCGGATCCACCGAGCGATCCATATTCTGCACTCGAAATCTCGGCACCGGCGGCGTCTCTTCGGGGAAACCAGTTAAGCCCATGCCCAGAAAGACACCGGAAAGCATTAATCTCCTAAAACTCATTCCGGAATAAAAGTCGTTTCCTCAAAGAGATTCAACGCTTTCCTGCGTCAAGCAGAACAATTAAAAAGCCGCCCCCAATTTTCAGCAGAGAAGTTCAGGGGCGGCAAGGCTACCATGATGCGCTATTCCGGATAGCGCACGCTACAGCTAAACACTCATGTCAAGGGGGTATGGGAGAGGATTTTTCGCAATTTTTTGCCGAATGATTGGATTTGTTTTTCGTCTATAATTCTGGTTAAAAAGTAACCACATGCACTCACGAATGTTTACGAAAATCTGCTTCCCGTTGGTTTTGGCCTTCTCCCTGTTATCCAATCACGCCGCCGCCAAAAAGCTCGTGGTCGGCTTCAGCCAGATTGGCGCGGAAAGCGGCTGGCGCACCGCCGAAACCGAATCCATTCAATCCGAAGCCAAAAAACGCGGAGTCGATCTGCGTTTCTCCGACGCGCAACAGAAACAGGAAAATCAAATCAAAGCTTTGCGCACGTTTCTCGCCCAACGCGTCGATGCCATTATCCTCGCGCCAGTCGTTGAGACCGGGTGGGAACCTGTCCTCCGCGAAATCAAACGCGCCAGAATTCCTGTCATCCTCGTCGACCGCGGGATCAAAGTTTCCGATGACTCCCTCTATACCACTCTGATTGCCTCGGATTTCGTTGCTGAGGGCCGCATGGCGGGCGAATGGCTTGCGAAAAAATTGGACGGCAAAGGCAACATCGTCGAATTGCAAGGCACCACCGGCGCGGCTCCCGCCAATGATCGCAAGAAAGGATTCGGCGAAGTCATCGCCAAAAATCCTGGAATGAAAATCATTAAATCGCAAAGCGGCGATTTTACCCGCGCCAAGGGCAAAGAAGTGATGGAAGCTTTTCTCAAAGCCGAAGGCAAAAACATCAATGCCGTTTACGCGCACAACGACGACATGGCTCTCGGCGCCATTCAAGCCATCGAAGAAGCCGGTCTCAAGCCTGGCAAAGACATCACTGTCCTTTCGATCGACGGAATTAAACCGGCCTTCGAATCAATGGTCGCGGGCAAATTGAATTGCACCGTCGAATGCAACCCGCTGCTCGGGCCCGCCGCCTTCGATGCTGTCGAAGCCGCCATCTCCGGAAAAACGGTCCAAAAGAAAATCATCGTCAAGGACGCCGTTTACGACCAATCCACCGCCAAAGAAGTGATCGGCCAAAGGAAATATTGAGCGTGGCAGAGAGCCGCCAGAGCAGCCCGAACGATGACCTGCTGGTCGCGCGCGGCATTTCGAAAATCTTTCCCGGGGTCAAAGCGCTCGACGCCGTCGATTTCACTCTCCGCTCCGGCGAAATCCACGCGCTCATGGGTGAAAACGGCGCGGGCAAATCAACCCTGATCAAAGTTCTCACCGGCGTCTACGAGTTCAATTCGGGCGCTATTCGCCTTTCCGGCCGCGAGATTCGGCCCCGTTCCACTCTCGAAGCGCAGCAAGCCGGCATCAGCACCGTTTATCAGGAGGTAAACTTGATTCCACACTTGAGCGTCGCCGAGAATATCTGCCTCGGCCGACAGACAAAACGCTTCGGTTTCATTCAATGGAAAGCCATTCGCCGGCGCGCGAACGAAGCCCTCCAGCGCCTCGGCCTCGAGATTGACGTCACGCAACCGCTCTCTTCCTGCTCGATTGCCATTCAGCAACTCGTCGCCATCGCGCGCGCTGTAGATATTTCGGCGAAGGTCCTCATTCTTGACGAGCCGACCTCCAGTCTCGATGCCGATGAGGTGAAGCAGCTCTTCGCCATCATGCAGAAGCTCAAAGGCTCTGGTCTCGGCATTATTTTTGTGACGCATTTTCTCGATCAGGTTTACGCCGTCTCGGATCGCATCACCGTTCTCCGCAATGGAAAGCTCGTTGGCGCCTACCGCTCTGCCGAGCTCCCGCGCCTCCACCTGATCAGCAAAATGATCGGACGCGACGCTTCAGAAATCACAGATCAACACCCCAGCGCAGAGGCTCAGGAAACAACGGCAGAACCCATCATCGAAGCCGCCGCACTGGGCCGGCATGGCGCAGTCGAAAATCTCAATTTCAAAATCGCGCCCGGTGAAGTTCTGGGCCTCGCTGGCCTGCTCGGTTCAGGTCGCACCGAAACCGCGCGCCTCCTTTTTGGTGCGGATCGTCCCACCAGCGGCCTCCTCAAAACCAGCGGCGAAACAAAACGTCACCTCACGCCCAGGCGCGCCATCAACCTCGCCTTCGGATTTTGTTCCGAAGACCGCAAAACCGAAGGCATCATCACGAACCTCTCCATCCGCGAGAATATCGCCCTCGCCCTCCAGGCGCGTCGCGGACCTTTTCGTCCCATCCCAATTACCGAACAAAACCAACTCGCCCAGGAATTCATCACCAGCTTAAAAATCGCGACCACCGATGCCGAGAAACCGATTAAATTTCTCAGCGGCGGCAACCAGCAGAAGGTCCTCCTTGGCCGCTGGCTCGCCTCCAAACCCCGTTTCCTCATCCTCGACGAACCCACACGCGGCATCGACGTCGGCGCCAAGTTCGAAATCCTCAACCTTGTCCGCGACCTCGTGAAGCGCGGCATGGCGATTCTTTTCATCTCCTCCGAACTCGAAGAAGTCGTCCGCAGTTGCAACCGCGTCATCGTCCTGCGCGACCGCAGGCAAATCGGCGAGTTGCGCGGCGCGGACATCTCTGAAAGCAAAATCATGCAGACCATCGCCGGCACTTCACAAAACTGAAATGCCCCTGCTCAATTTCAGAGAATTGCGCTCGAGCTGGTCCCGAATTCGCTGGGTCCTCTTCATCCTCGCGGCCATCCTGCTCTACAATTTCTTTTTCACTCCCGGTTTCTTCAAAATCGAACTCAAGCAAGGCCATCTTTACGGCAGCCTCATCGACATCGTTGATCGCGCCGCTCCTGTCATGCTTGTTTCCCTCGGCATGACTCTTGTCATCGCCACGGCTGGCGTTGACCTCTCGGTCGGCGCGATCATGGCCATCATTGGCTCTCTTGCCGCAAAGCTTATCACAGAAAATCATTGGCCCTTCGCCGGCGTCCTTCTCCTCGCGCTCGCCGCCGGAACAGCCCTTGGATTATGGAACGGATCTCTCGTCAGCTTCGTCGGCGTTCAACCGATCGTCGCCACGCTCATCTTGATGGTCGCCGGCCGCGGCATTGCCCAACTCCTCACCGGCGGCCAGATCATCACCTTTGAAAATAATTCCTTCGCCTTTCTTGGCGGCGGTTATTTTCTCGGCCTCCCATTCACTTTCACGATTGTCGCGCTCTCGTTCCTCGTTTTGGCCCTGTTTGTGCGAAAATCTGCTCTCGCCCTTTTCATCGAAGCCGTCGGCGACAACGAACGCGCCAGTCACCTCAGCGGAATCAACTCCCGCTTCATTAAATGCTTCGCCTACGCCGCGGTTGGATTTTTTTCCGCACTCGCCGGACTGATCGTCGCGTCCGACATCAAAGCTGCCGACGCCAACAACGCCGGGCTCTATCTCGAACTCGACGCCATTCTCGCCGTCGTCCTCGGCGGCACCGCGCTCACCGGTGGCCGCTTCTATCTCTTTAACTCCCTCATTGGAGCCATCCTGATCCAAACCCTCACCACCACGATTCTGACTCGCGGCGTGGCAGTCGAACTAACCCTCGTCGTCAAAGCGATCATCATCCTGCTCGTCTGCCTCGTGCAGTCCGAGCAATTCCGCGCTTTGGCTACACGGGTCTGCCTTAGAAAAAATGAAGCTGCGGCCTAACAAAACAGTGCTGCCGCTGCTTATCACTATGGCGGTCTGCCTGATCCTGTACATAACCGCAGGACTGAAATTCGCCGGATTCTTTTCCCTGCCTGTCCTCGCAAATTTTTTCACCGACAACGCCGTTCTCGGCATCGCGGCTCTGGGCCTTACCTTCATCATCCTCTCCGGCGAAATCGATCTCTCCGTCGGTTCCGTCGCCGCGTTCACGAGCGTGATCATCGCTAAATTAATCGTGGCGGCTCACTTTCACCCGATCCTCGCCATCTCGTGCGCCATTCTCGTCGGAGCTGCCTCCGGCCTCCTCATGGGTTGCCTCGTCCAATTCTTCAAAATTCCCGGCTTCCTCGTCACCCTCGGCGGACTCTTCCTCGCTCGCGGTCTGAGTTTTCTCCTGCAGCTCGAATCCATCCCCATCGAACATCCCGGGTTCAGCAAAGCCGGCGACTGGCGAATCTCCCTCGGCCCCAAATTCGACATCACTCTGCCCGCCGCCATCTTTCTCGGGCTCTTTCTCCTTCTCCTCTACGTCGCTCATTACACCCGCTTCGGCCGCAACGTTTACGCCCTCGGCGGGAACGAACAATCCGCCACCCTCATGGGCCTGCCCACGGCCAGCACCCGCATCGGTGTCTTTGTCATCAGTGGTGCCTGCGCTGCTCTGGCTGGGGTTGTTTACAGCCTCTACACCTTTTCCGGCAACCCCTCCGCCGCCACCGGCCTCGAACTCGACGCCATTGCCGCGGTCGTCATCGGCGGAAGCCTTCTCAGCGGCGGCGTTGGTTATCTCGCCGGCACCGTCGTCGGCGTCCTCATCTTCGGGATCATCCAAACCGCTATTACCTTCCAGGGCACCCTCAGCTCTTGGTGGACCAAAATCGTCATCGGCGCGCTCCTCCTCCTCTTTCTCCTCATCCAAAAATTCATCCAGGCCAAAACACTCAAATAGTTCAATCCTTCTTGTATTACGTGATGAGTCTCTACCCCGTCTCATCCGTTGACACCCTTTGTTTTATGGATACTTTGCTCCTCCCGATATGCGCATAAGGCAGCTAATTTTCATCGCGTTACTCACCCCACTTTTGGGGTTGATCGCCAATGCTCAGCTCATAGCTCAGATCCCTGCATTTCATCCGCGTTACCAGAGAATTGCCACCCTGCCCGGAGACATCATGGACATAAACTCCGAGGCAGTGCTTTATCTCGATTGGCACGACCTAAGCCTCGCCTCCTTCAATCTCTCAACCCGTTCCACCACCACCGTCAGAACCAACAATGGCTGGGGAGCACGGCTCCTTCCAAATGGCTATCTTCTCTTCAATGATGTCATCGAAGGCAAAGGCCAGCCCATCATCCAACTCGAGAACGGTGAGGAACTAAACCTCGGCTTTACGCCCGGCTATTATGGTCCCTATAGCGGGGATCGCACCTTGGAAGGTCGCTTTGGCCTGCTCAATACCACCGACGGTATGATACTGCGCGATTTTACCGCCCGAACCAATTTCCTGTTTCCCACAAATATCGTCTGGTGGACGCCCCGGGATGTCGCCTCAAACGGCTCTGTTGTCCTCGCGCCTCGTAACACCAATAATAATAATTGGGATGTCACGTGGTATCAGAACGGTCAATTACAGACCCTCATGGAATCCAGCAATCTGCCCTGCATTCTAACCGACGGTACGAATGTCCTTTGGACCACATCGACTTTTCCCAGCGGCTTCGACGGATCTTTCGGTTATATCTACCTCCAGACTCCGAACGAACGCATCGCTCTGGACACAAATACCTATGTTATCGCCGATACCTCCAGCTCTTATCTCCCTCCCCCGGCGGACTCATTTGCCATGAATGGCGGCTGGGTTGCCTTTCCTCGCTTTAGTCCGGACCTTCGCCTCCTCACTTCATATGATATTTGGCGTCGCTCCCCAGATGGCGTCATTTCCCGCGTAGCCCTCGCCCCATCCTATATCAAGGCCATGCGAGCTGATGGCGCACTGCTCATAACCGGAACTGACGCAACCGGCACGATCAGCGGCATCATTTTTGTTCCTCCCGCCGGACCCGCCAAATTAATCAGCAATAATTTTGGTGACTCCAGCACCCGCTATTTCGTCTCAAGCTCTCAATTCTACGCTTTAACTTTAACCCAAACCGGAATGGGCTTGTTCCTTGTCGAGGTAGATGCCGACCCTTTCGGCCTCGGCTCGCCCACTTTCAATCCAGCCACTGGAACTCTCTCCTACGACATCGTCGCCAGCGAGCCCGGCACCTTTGCCCTCCAACGCACCACCAACTTCCTGGACTGGACCACCATCGCGACAAACACGGTAACAAACGGCATCCCGAACAGATTTGAAACACCCACGCCGCCCGCCTTTTTCCGCCTGCAGAAGCTCTAATCTCGGATCATAAAATGCCGGAGCGTTCGTGTATCAGGAAACCGGAACGATCATGGCACCGTCTGTTGTCGAGGTTATCCCTCCGTTTTATAAAACAATAGAATCGCAACCAGGTTCGGATGAGTGGCAACAACGTTTCGTTATCTTGCGCTTCCGGGGCGGCTCAGGCATTCTGCTCCGCGGTGCTGAATGGTTAGTTCTGGTAAGGGAATTCTAGTGGTGGATGACGAGGCGGACGTTTTGCAGATTGTCAGTGAATTCCTGCAAAAGTCGGGCTATGCCTCGATTTTCCGGGCGAACTCCGCGCTGTCGGCTCGAAAGGTCTGGGCGGAAAATCACGAGAAAATCGATCTGATCATCACGGACCTCGTTTTGCCGGATGGCCGGGGGACCCTTTTGGCGCGTGATTTTCTTTATGAGAGCCCGAACTGCCGCGCGATTATGATGACCGGGTATTCGCCTGACCATGTGGATCTCGGCGGGAATTTGAACGAACGCGCGGTCTTGCTGCAAAAACCATTCAGCGGCCCTGATCTGATTCGCCTGGTGAGTGTGTGCCTGAGCACTCCAGACTGAATAGTGCATGAACGATCTCTTCCGGAACAATTCTTCTTCGCTTGCCTGACCAACCCTTGCAGCCACCCGTTCGGATAGATAAATGGCTTTATGCCGTTCGACTGTATAAAACACGCACCCTTGCCGCCGAAGCGTGCCGTGGCGGCCATGTGAAGATCGGGGGAGAACCGGTTAAAGCCGCGCGAACGCTGAAGACCTCGGAAGTGATTGTCGCTCGGACCGGCGATCTCACTCGAACGGTGAAAGTTCTTGGCATGGTCGATCGCCGCGTCGGAGCGAAATTGGTTCCCACTTACATGGAAGATCTCACTCCCGCCGCCGAGTATCTGCGGCAGATGCAAGCGCGCGCCGAAGCTGCTCCGGGCCATCGTCCAAAAGGGACTGGCCGGCCGACCAAAAAAGAGCGGCGAGACACGGAAAAAATTCGCGCTTTCATTCGAATCGCCTTTCCTGGGAGGTCAGGGCACCATCCGCGCCGTGTTTGCCGAGCCTCTTGAGCAGATCGATTCCACGCACGTTCTTTGGCGCGGGCGCAAGCTGCTTTATTTCGGCGGGTGCGATTACCTACGCCTTTCGCGCAGTCCTTCGGTTCTGGATTCCATTCAAAAGAGCCTCGATAAGTACGGCCTGAACGTCGCCGCTTCCCGGAAAACGACGGGCAATCATCCGCTTTACGATAAAGCAGAGGGAGCGATCGCCAACTATTTCGGGAGCGAACGCGCGCTGCTCGTCTCAAATGGGTATCTCACAAATTTAATCGTGGCGCAGGGGCTGGCCGGGCGGGTTTCGCACGCATTCATTCATGAACAGGCGCACGTCAGCCTGCAGGACGCAGCCAAATTTCTTGGAGCTAAAGTCCAAACTTTCAAACACCGTGACGCGGCCGATCTGGCCGCAAAAATTTCGCGCTTTGGAAAATCAAGCGCGGTGGCTGTTTTGACGGACGGTCTTTTTGCGCAGAATGGTTCCCTGGCCCCTTTGGTTGAGTACGTTGAAATGCTGAATAAGAAATCGCTGCTCTGGGTGGACGATTCGCATGGCGCCGGAATTCTGGGCAAGCGAGGGGGAGGAACTGTTGAGGTTTGTGGATTGGCCCGGCGAAATCTGGTCCAAACGATTACATTCAGCAAAGGCTTTGGGGTTTATGGGGGGGCGGTCTTATGCAAAGAGGGCCTGTATAGCCGGATCCTGGCGGAAAGCTCAATTGTCGCTGGCAACACACCTCTGCCGCTGCCCCTCGTGGGTGGAATTATGGCGGGGCTCCGTGGCGCATCTCGGCAGCTTCGAAAGAGGCTAGAGAAGAATGTGAGAGAATTGTTTGCGTTGGCCGGGATGACTCCTCCAGAAGTGGCTACTCCGATATTGGGGCTGGTTCCAGTATCTAGTGCGTATGCGTCTTCGTTTGAAAAGGAGCTGTTGAATGCTAAGATCTATCCGTGTTTTATTCGATATCCCGGCGGGCCGGCGACGGGATATTTTCGCTTCGCGGTAAGCGCCGAACACACGGGCTGGGAGATCCAGCGGCTCGGTTGTCTTTTGGCGACAGGCTTAAATTCTGGCTTGCGTGCTCTATAGGCCGATTTATTCTGTCCGAAACCCGGGCAAAGATGCGAATCCGCCCAGAAGCTATGCCAGCTAACCACCTATGGAAGTAAAGATTTATTGCAGTTGCGGAAGCAAATATAAGTTCGATGTCGAGCCGCTCAATGGCAGACTTCCGGGACCGGTGAGCTGTCCAGTTTGCGGCGCGGACGGGACGCAGAAGGGCAACGAAGTGATTGCACAATCGCTGGCCGGATCTTCCTCGGGAGCAGTGGCGGCAGCCACAGCCGTACCGTCGATAGCTTTGCCGGGCGGAAGCGAAGCGGGTCCACGCATAGCGATTCCATCGATGTCAAAACCGGCTGTGCCTATCGTTATAAGCAGTCCTGCGACGCAATCGGCGGGTGCCGCGGTTTCGGTGGCCGCGACTAACGGGACAAGCAGCGCGGAAGTCCCGCGATCCAGCAAAGCCGGTTTTGTAGCGCCGTCTGTGCCGCGAAGTTCGAAAGAAGTAGCGGCCGCTCCCGTTGCGGCCCCGATTCCAGTTCCCATTCCGGCCAATAGCGCGCCGCAACCGGCAGTGCAGGTCTCGGCCGCGCCGGTTGCCACAGTTCGCGCGGTGACGCCGGCGGCGGTGTCAGCGACGAGACTTTCCGTTTCGGGCATCCATACTGCGGCCCATACGGCTGCGCCGGAACCGGGAGCTGTTGCCATTCCCTCGGCTCCCTCAATTCCGAGTCACGCGACGAAACCGGAAAAGCTTCCCAGTGAACCGTCGTTCGTTCGCGGTTTAGTGGGCATTGGGGCCGCGTCGTTTGTCGGATTGCTCGTTTGGTTCGGCGTGACCAGCTTTATTTTCGGTTACATTCTTAAATTCCTGGGCATCGGCATTGGCGTTATGATCGGGTGGACAGGCGCATTTTTCGGACAGCACAAATCGCAAAAGCTTGGCATCGCCGCGGCCGTGGCGACGGCCTTTACTCTTCTGATTGGCACCCTTTGGGCGGCGCGCGCCGAAAGTTTGCGCGAAGCCGACGAAACTCTCAAAGAAATGTATAATGAAAAGCTCACGTACGCTCAATCGGCGGTGAAGGCGAAGACGGATGCTGAGATTCTGGCGGTGATGGGTGAAGCGCCGGAGGATGGATCCGGGAGCGATGATGTGGATGCGAATATTGCCAAAGCGGCAGCCAGAGCCAAGCTGTCCGATGCGCAAAAGATCGCGGAGTGGAAACGAAAAGAACTGCCGGAACTTCGAAAGTTCGCGGAAGGAAAAGTTTCACGGCTGCAATTTGAAAGAAACCAGCGTCCTTTGCTGGAAGGAGTTTTTGGCATTGTCTCATTGGTGAAACGCATCGTGCGGCCCTCGATGCTGATTGCTCTGGCCGTGGCCATCGGCGCGGCTTTCAAGATTTCCTCCGGTTCGACATCCTCTTGATGCCGCTGCCTTTCTGCGCTTGATATTAATTTGGGTTTGGCCAGTCTTTGCGTATGGCTGAGTTGGCGGAGTTTGTGCATCGGGGCGCGGCGAAAATCACGCCCCAGATTTTGCGCGGAGTTTTCAAAAAGCTGCCGATGCTGAAGGTGGAATTCGCCCAGATTCACGCGCCGAAATTTCCTCATCTGGTGAGTCAATTGCAGTTCCTGGCCAATGTGATCGAGGATTTTGCGGAGGACAAGGCCGACGACCTGCCGTATGTCGCGGTCGCCAGCGCGTGTTACGCGATTATCTACGCCCAGCGGCAGTGGGACCTGATCCCAGACAACGTTCCGGATGTGGGGATGGCGGATGATTCCGGGGTGGTGCGCGTGGTGCTGATCGAGCACGAACGGGCGTTGTCAAAATATGCGCAAAAAATTGGGATGACCTGGCGCGCCATAACGGTCGAGGCGTGATTGGCCTCGGCTGGCGACGACGGATTTTCGATGGAGGCGCTCCTTTCTGTTTTCAACCGCCACCCGCAAAGAGCCGCCATTCGTTTCTTGCTCTCAGCGGTGTGCCTTCTTAGCTTTGGCGCAATCGTATGGGGACCGCGTTAAAAGTTTCTCTTGTTGTTGCCCACCTGTTTTTCATTTGGGGACCCAACGTGGTTGGGCAAACACCGGCCTCGGCGTCGTTCCAAGGCGCACCCGAACCAGTAAAGAACGCGAAACCGGAACCGCTCTCGCCCGAAGACGAACGCGGCACCTTCAGTTTGCCGCCGGGATTTGAAATTGAACTGGTGGCGAGCGAATCGGAAGGGATTGGGAAATTCGTGACGGTGGATTGGGACGAGCAGGGGCGGATGTGGAGCATGACCGCTCAGGAATATCCGGTGGATGCGAACGAAAGCCCGGAGGTGGCGAAGGCGCTTTACGAAAATATATCGAAAGACAAAGTGGTTTATTGGGAGAAGCCATTCGGGACCGGACCGCACAAGGCGAAGGTTTTCGCGGAGGGTTTGGCGATTCCACTGGGGATACTGCCTTACAAAAACGGCGTGTATGTGCAGCACGGGCCGAATATCGAATTCCTTTCGGACACGAACGGGGATGGCAAGGCGGACAAACGGGAGATTATCCTGAGCGGATTTGGCGTGCAGGATTCGCATTTGTTTCCACATCAGTTTACACGGGCGCCGGGCAATTGGATCTGGATGGCGCAGGGCGCATTTAATTATGGAAAGGTGCGGACGACGAAAGGAGCGGAGCAGCAGTTCGACCAGACGCGGATGGCGAAGTTCCGCTATGACGGATCAGATTTCGAGATTACCTCGCAAGGGCCATGCAATATCTGGGGGCTGGTGCTGAATTCAGAGGGTGAAGCGTTCATCCAGGAAGCGAATGATTACGGGTTTCCGATGATGCCGTTTCACGAATACGCAAATTATCCCGGGTGCTCGGATGTGCTTTTCAAGAGCTTCGCGCCGGAATTTCCGGGCACAGCGCCGCATTTTCAAATGGGCGGAACCGGGTTGAGTGGACTGGCTTTTTCCGATGTGCGGGGAGGGTGGCCCGCGCCTTATGCGGGAATTTTTTATATCGCGAATCCGATCACGCGGATGATTCAGGCGATCAAAGTAGAACGGGACGGGCCGCGTTACAATTATCAGAAGCTGCCGGATTTTTTTCGGTCGAGCGATGAGATGTTTCGGCCGGTGTCCATCCATTTCGGGCCGGATGGCTGTCTTTATATTGTGGATTGGTACAACAAAATTATTTCGCATAACGAAGTGCCGCGGAATCATCCGGAACGGGACAAGAAGCGCGGACGGATTTGGAGGGTGAAGCACAAGGAACAGAGCCTGTTTGAGGTGCCGGATTTCACGAGGCTGCCCGAAGATCAATTGATCGCGAAACTCGGAGGTGATTCACTGGCGCAACATCATTTGGCCTGGCAAGCGATTACGGATCGGCAATTGACGAGCATGGCGCCGGCCTTGAAAAATATTGTGGCGGACAATTCGTTCTCCGCGGGCAAACGGATCGGGGCGCTTTGGGCGGTGGAGGGTTTGCGGATGCTGGATGCGGGTGTTTTGAGGGGGCTGCTCGCTGATCCGAATCGAAATGTTCGGCGGGAAGCGATTCGGGCTTATTCGGAAATGCAAATCGCCTCGAGCGAAATTGTTTCCGTTCTGCAACGGCTTGTTGATGATCCGGACCCGGAAGTGCGCTCGGAGATTATCAAGACTGTCGCTCGACAGATTCCGACTTCTCCCGAGGCGATCGGCCTTTGCCTGAGATTTGCCCAGGCTTCGCTTTCTGAGCCGACGATGCGTTCGACGCATAACGGCCGGACGATTAAAGCGGGAGCCGCCTACGAACGGGAATTTCAACGGTATCTGGCGCGATTTTTTCTGGAGCAGTATCCGACGAATGTGGCGGCGTTTCTCGCCTCACGAGAGGCGGATTCACTTCCGGTTGAGAACCGGCTTGTGGGGGCTTTAGCGCTGGAACCGGACCGATCGGCAATCGAAGTGGCAAAGCTGGTCCCACAATTGAATCGGGAGCCGAATGAAGAAGAAGTTTTGCGGCTCGCGGAATTTGCTGAAGCAGGTCCGGTACATGAGGCTTTACAAACGCTTCTGAGCAAAACGGAAAAGCGCGCGGCGATTCTGGAAAGCATGCTCAAGGCGCGGAATCGCATCGATCCCGGCAGGCTTTCCGGCATTTTGGATGAGCCGGTGAAGGCTCTTCTTTCCGGAGACGATCGGTCGCGTGACTTAGGGATTCGGCTGACTTCGGCTTTCAAGCTGAGAAATCTCGAGGCGGACCTGATTGCAATGTTGAATGCGGCGGATTCATCTTTTTCGACGCAGGCGCAGGTGCTGCGGGCTTTGCGCGAAATGGGGTCGAAGCAAACAGAGCTTTTCGCGAATTTCATTAAGACGGCGAAAGATCGGAATGTCCGGGGAGAGGCGCTAAATGCTTTAACCGCATCTGAAGATCCTTCCGCGCCCCAGCGCGCGCTCGATCTTTGGCCGGAGCTGAATTATGCGCAGCGCCGAAGCGCATTGGAACAACTCGCGGGAAAGAAAACCGGGGCCTCGGTTGTGGTTGCCTCCTGGAAAAGCGGAGTGGTGAAGCCGGACGAACTCACGAGGCCGGCGCTGGAGAAGTTAAAGGCAGTGTTGCCTTCAGAGGCGACCCTGGCTGAACTGGTCAATCAACTGGATGTTTTCTCCCGGCCGATCTTGCGGTTGAATGGGAAAGATGACGCGTGGCTTGAGGGCAATATCACGTTGAACGGGCCATTCACGGTTGAAAGCTGGGTGAAGCTGGATCCGGGCATCGATAACAATGATGGTGTCCTGGGCGCGCCCAACCAGATCGACATGAACTTTTATGATGGGCATTTCCGTGTTTGGGTGAACGGGTTGAATGACGCGATTATCGCCAGGAAAGCAATGGCGGCGGATTCATGGACGCATGTGGCGGCGACGCGGGATGCCGAGGGAAGGTTTCGGATCTATTTGAATGGCGAGTTGGATAACAGCAGGGGCAGCGTGGTGACGAATACGTTTGAAGGGCTGCGCATTGGGTGGAGCGGGGCGCCGCAGGGGACGAAAGGCTGGTTGACTGAGTATCGCGTTTGGAACATCGCACGGAAGGCGGAAGAAATTCGGGCTGACTTTGATCGAAGTTTTGAAGATGAAACAAAGCCGCCGGGCCTGATGAATTACTTCAGTGGGACGCATTGGCCGAATCTCCACGCTTCGGCGAGCGTGGAAAAAACGGATGATTTTCCGCCGCTGCTCACGGCTGTCGAATCGGGTGCGCAAGCGCAAAAATTTTCGAAGTTTCGCGCGCTGGCGGAGAACCCGGGAGACGCCGAGCACGGCAAAACTTTTTTTTCGTCTATCTGTATGACCTGCCATTCGGTGGGCGGGCAGGGGGCGCAGATTGGCCCGGTGCTGAATGGCGCGGGAGCGATGGGCACGGAGGGTTTGCTGCGGGCCATTCTGACTCCGAACGCCGCGATGGAAGCGGGTTATCGGACTTTTCGGGTTGAGACGCGAGATGGCGAAGTGGTCGAAGGGCTGCTCGTTTCGCAAGACAAGGATTTCATCGTATTGCGGCGGCCCAACTCAGAAGATTTGAAAATATCGCAGGACAACGTGCGGCGCGCGGATTACCTGAAGCGGAGCATGATGCCGGAAGGGTTGCTTGATTCTCTCTCGCCGGGCGATACGAGCGACCTGTTCGCTTATTTAAAAACGTTGAAGTGATTTATGCCCGAGCATTTTGTCACCGGCCAGAACGTGCAGCACGGCGATATGCCTTGGTGCCATGTGGAATGGATGTCCAATCTGGAGATCGTCGGCGCGAAAGACATACTGCTGGTGCGGGCGACGTTCCCGCCCGGGAATGCGCATAAGTTTCATACACATCCCGGCCGGGAGGAAATCATTTACGTGCTGGAGGGCGTCGCCGAGCAATGGGTAGGCGAGCAAAAACGGCTGCTGCTTCCGGGCGAAATGGCCCACATTCCAAAAAATACGGCGCATGCCACGCGCAATGCGGGCACGAACACATTGAAGTTTCTGGCGATCCTCAGTCCGGTAGAAGCGCCCGGCGAATTCGCGGTGGATGTGTACGACCAGGAGCCGTGGCGCAATTTGATGAAGTAGCGCATGTCGAAGCATTTCAAAGCCATTGCCGCGATGTCGCTGAATCGGGTTATCGGCAAGGAGAACAAATTGCCGTGGCACATTCCGGACGAACTTCGCTGGTTCAAAAAAATGACCACGGGGAATGTGATCATCATGGGGCGGAAAACGTGGGAATCGATTGGCAAACCGCTTCCCAATCGCGAAACGATTGTGCTCAGCCGCTCGCGGTTGGAAGTCGCTGGGGTCAGAACGATTCAGTCACTCGCTGAACTGGAGCCGGAGGCCGACCCGCGGGATTATTTTATCGTTGGCGGCGCGCGACTTTTCGCGGAGGCGCTGCCGCTCTGTTCGGATGTTTACTTGACGCTGGTGAAACGAGAAGTTGAAGGGGACGTTTTTTTTCCGAAGTTTGAAGATCGGTTTCAACTCGCGGAAAAAATTCAAGAGACGCCGGAATATTCGATTCTGCATTACCGCAACGCGGACTTATCAAGGACGTGACAATCGCGGCTGGCTGCCTCTAATATCCCGGCGATGAACTTACGGTTGTTGATTTTAATGGGTGGGGTGTCGCTCGCTGTGACGTTTGGCGAGACGAAGTTGAAAGAGGGAGTGCGCGGTGTGGCCACGCGCGCGCCTGCCGGGATGAAGATCGACGGTGATCTTTCGGAATGGAAAAATGCTTTCTCCACGCCGGGCGAATATTTCAATGCGGACCTGAAGAATCGCGCCTGCCAGTTTTTTTTCATGTGGGATGACGAAGCGTTCTATTCGGCGTATCGCGCGCTGGATCAGCATCCCGCCAATAACGCGGACGATGCGCATCTCTGGGAAGGGGACGCAGTCGAATGGTATTTTGATACGCGTCGAAACGAGAATTTTCGGGGCATTGACTGGGGCAAAGGCGCGGTGCATTGCTACTGGACGGGGTTGAAGGGAACGAATGTTCAACCGCGATTTTGTCTGCGGCCGGGATATCTCGATGCGATTGCGAAGATTGGGGTAGAGGTGGGAGCGCGGCACACGACTGAAGGAATGGAAGTGGAGTTCAAGCTGCCGTGGGCGAACTTTCCGGAGTTCAAAGCAAAGCTGAACGAGGTGATCGCGCTGGATGCCGAGCTTTGTTATAGCGACGGCGCGGGCCGGGTCTATCGGACGTTTATTTATGGCAGCCCGTTAAACGTGCAGCAACCCGCCAGCCAGGGGAAAATTCAGTTTGTTGATAAATGGGAGCGATCCTTCTGGAAGCAGTGCGGACCGGTTCTTACGCCGGTGCGTTGCGATACGCCGTGGACGCAAAAGACAAAAGGAATGATTACGGGCTATATGGCCCTGCCGCCGAATCAATCCGATGAGATCGGCAAAGTGGGCTTTCGCATCGTGAATCTGGAAGGAAAAAAGCTGGGCGAATTTCCGGGCGAGGTAGAAACATTTTCCGCGGATGGAAATTTCAAGCGGGCGAAGGCGCAATGGAGCCTTGATATGGCGATTCCGGGAGCGCATCAGCTTTTGGGAATTGTTTATGATAAATCGGGAAAGGAACTGACGCGCGTCGCTCCGCGAATGGTGAGTGTCAACATGAACCCTGGATATTAAATGGACCCTTTACTGAAACTTTTACGGGAAAACGCTTCGCTGAAGCCGACGCAAGTGGCGCAGATGCTGAACATCAGCGAAGGCGAGGTCATTGCCACGATCAAACGATATGAGCAGGAGCAGGTGATCCTCGGTTACCGGACTATTTTGAATGAGGAAAAACTTGGCCTGGACCTGGTTCGCGCGGTGATTGAAGTAAAGATTACGCCGGAGCGCGAAGGGGGATTCAATCGGCTGGCGGAACGGATCGCAAAGTACAGCGAAGTGAGTTCATGCTATTTGATGTCCGGAGGGTACGACCTGCTGGTGATTGTCGAAGGCGATAATCTTCGCGAAGTCGCGAGTTTTGTTTCGGAGAAGCTGGCGACCATTCAGGGGGTTTTGTCCACGGCGACGCATTTCATGCTGAAACCATATAAGGAACAGGGGGTCTTGATGGCTCGGGAGCAGAACGAGGAACGTTTGGCCGTTTCGCCTTGAAATTTACGGTCTCGAGGTGTAATTCGCTCTAGATCAGGGAGTTACGGTTTTAAAAGATGATTTTCATGGCAATTTAAGGTGAAATGCGTCAGCCTGACGCGGAATGCGTGTATTTACTACGTATTTACAAAATGCCCTTGACAGACCCGAAAAGAAGATGCGATATATACAATGTAAATACATTGTAATGGCGGCTGAAGCCGTGTTGAAGCTCTCTTATGGAGTTTGACTGGGAAAACCCGCCGTTCCAAATGGAAAGTTCTTTGACTCCGCGAGACGTGGAAGAGTCGTTCGAGGATCCATTCGCTGTCAGGTTACTCCCCGATTCGGGCCGGTTTGCTGTACAATCGAGGTACTTTAACCTCGGCAGAAGTGCCAGTGGGCTAGGGATCTTCAGTGTTTATCGAACGAACGGGCGACAAACGCGAGTGATTTGCGCCCGGCTCTTCACGCCCGAGGAGCAGTACTTTTATCAGAAAAAATTGAATCAATCTCTCGGATAACGAGTTATGACGCAGATGGCCAACTGGGAAGACGTGCCGATCTTCGATAATGAAGAGGCGGAAGCGGCTTTTTGGGCGGAGAATGGGGTGGATGTGCGGTTGATGGAGACGTCGGTGGCGGCGAGCCCGGAGTCGAGCGAGTCGGTGACGATTACTTTGCGGATCGATCCGCGTATGTTGGCACGGATTAAGCGGTTAGCTCGGGAGAGATTTCTGAACTACCAAAGCATGATCAAGCAATGGCTGAGCGAGCGGATGGAACAGGAACTCAAGAGCAGATGAATCACCAAGCGCGAAAGATGGGAGCCGACGTGGGAAGGATTACTTGCTTTAAGCAAAAGGAATCAGAGACTCCTCATGTCGTCTCCTCCAAGGGCGCGTTTACGCTGATTGAGTTGCTGATTGTAATCGGGATCATTGCGCTGCTGGCGGCGATGGTCGTTCCGCTGGGCAGCGTGGCGATCAGCAAGGCGCGCATCTCGCGGGTGAACGCGGAGCTGCAACGGTACGTGATGGGAATTGAGAACTACAAGGTGGAGGTCGGGGAGTACCCTCCGGATAACGCTCTTCTGAAGACGGTGGCCACGAACAACCTAAACTGGCGGAAGTATGCGGCGTTTAGTCCGCTCTATTATGAATTGAGCGGAGCGGTTTTCACGAATAAAGGGGGCAAGGACGTTTTCGTCGTGATCGACAGCAACGAAGAAGTGACCCCAAAAGATTTAATCGGCAATTTCGGGGTGCAGGGTATTCGGAATTCGGCCCG